>ENA-ORXB01001590-ORXB01001590.1-sediment-metagenome-genome-assembly--contig:-NODE-1590-length-25154-cov-5.847948_pt1 | contig 25154 bp, 12 predicted proteins | sample MGYA00237863_ERZ511475 | MGnify/ENA primary metagenome ERZ511475 (study PRJEB26305, sample SAMN06343858) | sediment metagenome | isolation source: hot spring sediment | place: Canada: British Columbia... | reverse complement strand
GGGGAGCGGCGGCGGGCGGTGTGCTCGGCTAACGTCTGCTCCAGGAGAGAGCGGCAGCGGTTTTGGAACTCGTCTAGCCCGGCGATACGGACCTTAACTTCTTGGTAGGAATCCTGTTCCGGTCGGACTTCCTCGTCGCGCCAGGCGGCCAGGGTCTGCCGCAAGCGCTGGAGCGGCACGGCCAAGGCTTCGCGGGCCTGCTGCTGGAGATACGCCGCCAGGGGTAGCCGCTGCCGGGCCATAGCCTTCCCCATCGTGCGCACATTCTTCCAAGATTGCCACACCACGGCGACTAGTGATGGAATACTGCCTGTCAATGTAAAAATCAGGCGATCCCAAGCATTGGATGTCAATATAAGAAGTCCTAAGATGGAACGATAGGGGAAACACCAAGGCGGTGTATAGTGGAAGATATGGGCGCGGAGGCGGACGCGCACCAGGGCGGCCAGGGGGACATCCTCACCGAACATCTGGCGGGTCAATTGCGGCGGGAGGCTGTAGAGGGTGTCGTCGATCTTGGCCAGGATCGGCTGAAGGCGCTGGCGGAACTCCTCCAGATGTTGTTCAACGCTGCGGCGGAGTTGCTCGTGCCGGGCGTGGATTTCCGCCTCCAGCGCCTGCTGACGCTGCTGGGAATCCGCTAAAAGAGGCGTCAATGTATCCTGCAATAATTTCTGTGTGTAAGTGATCGCTTGATTAGGATCATGAGGGGCATAGCAATCCGCATCGGGAATCCAGAGGGGTGAGAGGAGACGGGTGGCGGGGGCAGCCTGCTGCCAAAGCTGGTAGTGATGGAGAACATCCTGGTAGGTTTGTTCGCGGGGCTGGGTCTGTCCCGGCTGATTGCGGAAGCGGATGGCGGGGAGGACGCGGGCAGCCGGAAGCTGGCGGAGGAGTTGCACCACACCGGCGTCGCGGAGGGATTCCTGAGGCAACACGAGGATTTTCAGGGCGGCGGAGGCCAAGGCCCGGCGGTGGAGACGCTCCGCGGCTTCCCCATAGGTAGAAAAGCCAGGGGCATCGCCCAGGCAGTACGGCACGCCCAAATCGAGCATCTGCTCGGCAGAGGCGGGGAGATACTGCTCCCCTTCTTCCCGTTGCGGCGGCGGCTGGGGGCCGATCCAGAGCAGATGGGCCGAGCGATCCGCGGAGTTCTGGCCGCTGGGAATGGCCGAGCGCAGAGCGGGATCGCGCAGGAAGCAGCGGGCCAGCCACCCTTTGCCAGACGCCGTGCGCCCCAAAAGCACCACGGGCACCGCCACGCTTGCGGTCCGCGCCAGCAGCAATTGCGCCTCCTCCAGGGCCTGGCGGCAGAGCTGCCGGATGGCCGGCGCCGGCGGATGGTCCCCAAAAACCTGCTGCACCGCGGCCTGCACCTGGTCGCACCACTGCCGGAGTTGAGCCAGCGCTGCCGAGGAAGCGGAACGCGAAGGGGGAGCAGACATGGCCGGTTCCTTTCACCCACGAGGAATCACGAGAGCGAGCGGCGGGCGTTTTCCCAGGCTTGGCGGCCTGGACCTGTCCACTGCCATAAGCCGATGTCTGGCAAGGGGTGGCACAGGCGCAGCGCAGGCACTTGGACCTGGGGTAGCGTCAGCGTGCGCCGTTGCTCGCCTCGCCCAAAGGTCACGGTCAGCGGCTGGTCATCGAGGCGGTGCGGCAACCCGAAGGCGTCGCAGGCCAGGGTGAAAAACGCCGACAGATAGGGGAGCGAGTTATGCTGGATCAGGCCGGCGTAGAAGACGGCCAAGGCCGCCCCCGTCCCGATCGCCCCGACCGTGAGGGCGCCCAGGCCTGGAATGGCCGAAGCCACCGCCGCGGAGAAGGAATAGCCGGCCATGAGTGTCGCTCCGCCGTCAATCGCCGCCGTGGCCAAGCCCGCCACCGCTGCCATGCTTCCCAGAATCGACAGCGCGCTGCGCCAGCCTACCCCTGCCGGGGCATGCCGCCAGAAATCCTCCGCCATCGGCCGCAAATCCGCCTCGCTGACCTGATGCTCGAAGCGCCTCAACTGCTCCAGCACCTCCTTCCAGAGATACTCCAATCGCTCCATCGGCCAATCCGCAGGCACCCACCGCTGCTGGAGACTGCGCTGGGCCAACTCCGCGGCATCCACAAATCCCCCCGCCCAATGCTGCAAGTGGCTCCGCCATTGCTCCGCCTGGTGTCTTAATCCTGATAACGGTATCATCTTGCGGACCAATTCCACACCGCTGTGGATTCTGTCATGGAACCAATTCGCCATCTTAACATACCAGGGGGCCTGTTCCATGATGACTTTGTTGAGCTTTTCCTGGAAGGCAAGATTGTAGATTTGGATGGGTTCGCCGCGTTGATCCTGGAACAACTCCAGGCAGAATTGCAGCAGGCCCTGCCAGGCGGAGCGGGTGGTCTTTTCGCACTTCTGCCGCCAGGTGTCGAGGCTGTCCAGAAGGGCGGCGATCTGCTGGCGGAGTTCTGTCACTGCCGAGTCAATCGCTGCTTTTTGCAACTCGGCCGGCGGAAGCTGCTGGAAGAGAGCTGCCAATCCCACCGTGGCCGGTGCGGCGTGAGGATCAGCGGCGGTGTTGGCATCGAGGCGGAAGAACACCGGGGACTTTCCCGCCTCGTCATTCGGCAAAGAGGCTTTGTCCTTCTGCAAGGAAGCCGGTGTGTATCGCTCCCAATTGGGAATATCAAAGTCCATAGCAACGTAGATGTCCTGGATATGGTATTTTTCACGGATTCTTTGGATATCCTCATCTTGAAGAATTGCGGATAAGGCATCCGGTTTGGGACGGACTTTGTTAATGAGAAGAAAGATGGGGACTTGAGCCATGACTTGGCGGAGGCGGTGGAGGAACTCTCCGACGAGCCGGTCGCGGACCTGACTGCGTTCCCAGACCAGGAGGAAGGCGGAGCAGAGGCGGGCGGCCTGGGTGACAAACTCTAGGCGGCGGTTGGGCGGGGGCGAGGATGAGCCAAGGAGCGCCGCGGGGGAAGCGGGGGGATGGTCCTCGGTCTGCACATCGGGGCAATCGAGCAGGGCGAAGTGCTGGAGCTGCTCGTCGTAAGCGACGAGGGGGACGGGGATGAGCGCAGGGTTTTCCCGTCCGCTACGGTACTGCTGGAAAGCAATCTCCGGCTTCTCGTGGAGCGGTTCAGGGGCGTGGCCGTGGGCTTGGGCCAGCCAGCGCAGGAGGGCTTGGTAGCGCTGCTCGTCCTGCTGCCAAGCGCGGGGGAACCAGTACACAAAGCGATGCGTGCCGAAGGCCTCCTCCAAGCCGCGGGGCAGACGGCAGCGTCCCGCCGGACTGAGAAAGCGCGCCACCACGCTCGACTTGCCGGCGTTGAGTTCCCCCACCACGCCGAGGATGGGCGTGGCAGCCATCTCCAGGCGCTGGCGGCACAGTTCCGCCTGGGCATCCACTTCCTGCAAACGCTGCCGTTGACCCAGAGCGTCCAGAGCCTGCTCCAGCGTCCTCACGATCGGCGGAGGCGGGGCCGTGCGCCCCAGGATCGGTGCCTGGCGCAGCTTCTGCCACTCCTGCAAAACCCCTTCGAGACCCTCATGCCGGTACATCGGCGGAGAAATCCTATCGGACCCAGAGACACCCTTGGGAAACTCTTCCACAAAGTTCAGTCAGAAAGGTTATTATGCTGCATGGCCGGCAACATACAAGCGTATGGTGCACCGTGCAATCCGCCCCGGGTAGTGAAAGGCGGAGACGGAAGGCGGCGGTGAAAGGACAACGGAGGGCAGCGATAGAAGGCGAGACGGAAGGAGACGGAGGGCGGCGGCGCAAGGACAAACGGCGGGAAAACCGGAGGGCGGGCTTTCCCCGCTGCGCCGGTGTAGCCAGCGGCCACCTCCAGCCGCGACAATGACTCATGACGGAGGAAACGGAGGAACACGGGCGCTCCCTGACGGACGAACACGGATACTCCCTGACGGAGGAACACGGGCGCTCCAGACAAGCTGAGGAGGAGCGGGAATGAACCGGAGGCACAGAGCCGGACTGCGGGGCGAGGGGGCAGGACGAGTGCGCGGCGGGGGTTCCCGGTCGAAGCGGACCTTCGGGTTCGCCCTGGTGCTGACCCTGGGCGGGTTGCTGGCCGGGCTAGCGGGGCATCGGGCCGAGGGACAGGCACCGCCGAAGTCCGCCGCGGGGGAGGACTGGGGCCAGGCCGAGGCGCGGTACCTGCGCAACATCCGCCAGGTGACGTTCGACTACGTCCGGGCCGGGGAAGGATACTTTTCCCCCGATGGGAGCAAGATCATCTTCCAGGCGGAGGAAAAGGGGACGGGCAATCCGTTCTATCAGATATTCGTGCAAGACCTGGCGACCGGGCGGGCCATCCGAGTCAGTCCGGGGGTGGGGAAGTGCACCTGCGGCTACTTCCGACCCGATGGCAAAAAGATCATCTTCGCCTCGTCCCACAGCGACCCCGACGCGCGCAAGCACCAGGTGGCGGAACTCCAGCGCCGCCTCGAGGAGCAGAACAAGGGCATCCGCCGGCGTTACTCCTGGGACTTCGACCCGCACATGAAGATTTACGAGGCCAACGTGGATGGGAGCGAGCTGCGCTGCCTGACGCCGCAGGCCAAGGTCTACACCGCGGAGGGGAGCTATTCTCCCGATGGCCGGCAGATTGTGTACGCCGCCGGCAAGGCGGGGGACGTGCAGATTTACATCATGAATGCCGACGGCAGCGGCGCCCGCCAGATCACCCACACCCCGAATTGCTACAACGGCGGCCCCTTCTTCAGCCCCGATGGCAAAAAGATCATCTTCCGCGCTGACCGCCAGGAGAAGGACCGCCTGCAACTTTACGTGATCAACGTCGACGGCACCGGAGAAAAACCATTGACCCGCAACAACACCTGGGTCTACTGGGCGCCGTTCTGGTACAAGGACAGTAAGCACATCATCTTCACGGCGGCGGACCACGCCAATGAGTTCGTCCGTCCCAATTACGATCTCTACTGGATGAACATCGAGACGGGGAAGATGACGCGGATCACCTACGCTCCGGGTCAGGACGTGCTGCCGGTGTTCAGTCCGGACTACCAGAAGGTGCTGTGGACGAGCAGCCGGGATGGCCGCAGTTCTCCGCAGTTGTATCTGGCGGACTTCACTCCGCCGGAGGATTAGGCGTTCGGTTCTTCCCTCGGAGGTCAGGGCCATACGGCGGCCAACACCCAGAGGCGGAGGAGGGAACCGCGGTTAGCTCTAGCAGATGATCGGCGGACCGGGCGGGGTCTGACGGCGGAGTTCCTCCCATTCCTCCCGCACCTTGCGCAGGCCGAGGGCGCACAGCTCGAATTGCTCGCTCAGGCGACGGAAGAGTCCGGCCTGTTCCTCGTGATGTTCCGCCTCTTCCAACCGGCTGGTGATGAGGTAGCTGCGCTTGCCCTGGTAGGTGTAACTGACCAGGGCATCCTTGACGGCTTGGCGGCGATGCTGATCCAGCGCTTCGGGATAGACGCCGGTCCAGAAAAGGGCGAAATCGCCGATGTGGCGGTAGTATTCGCGTTGGGTGCGCCCTCCAGCAGGGAGCTGCTCCGCTTCGAGAACCATATCCACCAACTCGGTCAGGGGCCGGCCCGCCGCACTGCGCAGGCGGTAGATGGTGTCGAAGTGAATGAACCGGGTCAGCAGCAAGGACAGATAGTCGGTCAAGCGCGGGTCAGCCACACCCAGATGGGCGAAAAAGGCGTGTTCGGTCAGTCCCGAAAAGAGGCGGCGCAGCGGATGGCCTTCTGGTGGCTCCCAAAGGATCATGGTTCCCGTCCCGTGACATTCCACCCTGACGCACAATCTCCCGTAGCTCCGAGAGTCACAGTTCCGCTCGGCCCTGCACCGACCGGAGTCCTTGACGGTTTGTACCATTTTACCCTCTTATCGTGCAAGAGAGCGGCCCTTTCCGCCATTTTTCCACCAGCATTTCCCAAGCCGAGGGGAAGGACTTGCCGGACTCACGGCTTGGAAGGACAAGCCTGGCTCCGAGTCTGGCTCCGCCCCGCCGGTTCCCACGGTCGGACAGCCGCCTCGCCGCCGGACACCTCCCAGTGCTATCGGGAATCGGTCCATACTGACGTTGATCACCAGGACGGGAACCAATCACCAGGACGGGAACCAAACAGAGGAAGCGGCGTGGGCGGTGGCCGGTGCCAGAGCTTCCTAGCGGCGCGGTAGAAGGGCTTTTTGGTTGCACAGGGGTAGGAACGGGGATTAGAATGAATAGCGGTTGAAACCATCCCCCCGAACGGGACGGCCCGGTGCCGCGGCAGAATCTGGACGTGCTGCGGTCTGCTTCCCGCCGAGTGAGGCCGTCCTCTGGTGGCTGCGATCAGTGTTCCTTTGCAGGGTGGACGAGAAGGAGCGGTGCCATGCGAAGTCAGGCGGTACCGAGGGCAGAGGTTCTGGGTGCGGCTGTGCTTCTGGTGGCGGCGGTCTGGGCCGCAGAGGGGCTTTGGCAGGCCAGCGTGGCGGCGGATACCCCGGCGGCAACCCCCGCTTCCTCCCCGGCGGTTCAGGGGCCTTCTTCTCCGGCATCCCCGCCAGCTTCGTCCCCGGCATCCTCCACCTCGGCGACTTCCGCTCCTGCCGGGAAGACTGTAGCCAAGCCGGCGGCTTCCCCACGCCCCCGCAAGGTGGACTTCCAGCGGGACATTCGCCCGATCCTGGCCACGCACTGCTATCCCTGCCACGGCCCCGATGGGAACGCGCGCAAGGCGGACCTGCGGCTGGATCGGCGGGACGATGCGGTAGCGGCGGGTGCCATCGTACCGGGCAAGCCGGAAGAGAGCGAGTTGTGGCGGCGGATCACCGCGAGCGATCCTGCGGAGCGGATGCCGCCAAGCGGGGCCAAAAAGCCACCCCTCACGCCGGAGCAGCTCGAACACTTCCGGCAGTGGATCGCCGAGGGAGCGGTGTACACGGAGCACTGGTCGTTTGCCAAGCTGGAGCGGCCGGCGGTGCCCGTGGTGCAAGGCGTGCGCGACGTGCAAGGCCAGCCCTGGCCGATCCGCAATGCGATCGACGCCTTCCTGGCCTACCGCTGGCAGCAGGAGGGAGTGGCCCCCTCGCCGGAGGCGGACCGGATCACCTTGATCCGCCGCTTGTCCTTCGACTTGCGCGGCCTGCCCCCCACGCCAGAGGAAGTCCAAGCCTTCCTGGCGGATCGCTCCCCGGACGCTTACGAAAAGCTGGTCGATCGCCTGCTGGCTTCGCCCCACTACGGGGAACGCCTGGCCGTCTGGTGGCTGGACCTGGTCCGCTACGCCGACAGCATCGGCTATCACAGCGACAACCCGATGAATGTGTCGCCGTACCGGGATTACGTCATCGCGGCGTTCAACAGCAACAAGCGGTTCGATCAATTCACCATCGAGCAACTGGCGGGGGACCTGCTGCCGCAGCCGAGCCGGGAGCAACTGGTGGCGACGGCGTACAACCGCCTGCTGCAAACGACGGAGGAAGGCGGAGCGCAGGCCAAGGAGTACATCGCCAAGTACGCGGCGGATCGAGTGCGGAACTTCGGCCAGGTCTGGCTCGGCGGCACGCTCCTGTGCGCGGAATGCCACAATCACAAGTACGATCCGTACACCATGGTCGATTTCTACTCCATGGCGGCGTTTTTTGCGGACATTCAGGAAGCGGCGGTGGGGCGGCGGGAACCCGGCATGCTGGTGCCGACGCCGGAACAGGAGCGTCGGCTGGAGCAGTTGCGGCAGGAGGAAGCGGCGGCCCAGAAGCGCTATCGCGCCGCCCTGGGGCTGATCCCCGCGGCAGCCCTGCGGCGGGAACGCGAAGCGTGGCAGCGAGCCGAAGCCGCCCGGAGCGGACTGGAAAACACCATCCCCCGCGTGCTCATCACCATCAGCGGCCCGCCGCGCACCGTCCGCCTGCTCCCCCGCGGCAACTGGCAGGATGACAGTGGGCCGATCATGGAACCGAAAACACCGGCCTTTTTGCCCCCGCTGCCGCCCCTGCCCCCCGGCCAAAAGCGCTACACCCGCCTGGACCTCGCCCGCTGGGTCGTCGCCCCGGAAAACCCCCTGACCGCCCGCGTCATGGCTAACCGCCTCTGGAAACTCTTCTACGGCCGAGGAATCGCCCGCTCCCTGGAAGAATCCGGCACGCAAGGGGAATGGCCCACCCACCCGGAACTGCTCGACTGGCTCGCCGCCGAGTTCCAGAAAACCTGGGATGTCAAACACCTCGTGCGCCTGATGGTCACGGCGACCGCCTACCGGCAAAGCGCCCAGGAACGGCCCGATCTGCGCGAACGCGATCCGCTTAATCTGCTCTGGGCGCGGCAGAATCGCTTCCGCCTCGATGCGGAGTTCGTCCGGGATACAGCCCTGGCCATCAGCGGCCTGCTCGTACCCCAGATCGGCGGGCCGAGTGTCAAGCCGTACCAGCCCCCCGGCTACTGGGCCGCCCTGAACTTCCCGCCGCGGGAATGGATCAAGGACAGCGGAGACAAGCAATACCGCCGCGGCCTGTACACCCACTGGCAGCGGACCTTCCCCCATCCGGCGATGGTGGCCTTCGACGCTCCCAGCCGGGAGGAGTGCACCTGCGAGCGGCCCCGCTCCAACATTCCCCAGCAAGCCCTGGTCCTGCTCAACGACCCGGAATTCGTGGAAGCGGCCCGCGCCTTCGCCCAGAAAGCCCTCGCCGAAGGCGGACCGGACGACGCCCAGCGCCTCCGCTGGATGTTCCGCCGCGCCACCTCGCGCGAACCTCAGGAGCCGGAGGTGCACATCCTCCGCGAACTGCTCCAGAAGCACCGCCAGCATTACCAGGCCCAGCCGGAAGAAGCCCGCCGACTGCTGAGCGTGGGAGACCATCCCGCCCCTCAGACCATCCCCCCGGCGGAAGTGGCCGCCTGGACCAGCGTCGCACGGGCCTTGCTTAACCTCCACGAAACCATCACCCGGCCCTGACACCGTGGCGACAACCTCCATGCCCCAAACCAAATGCGTTACCCCGGAGGCCAACCCAACGGAGAAGATGACGGAGCGATCGCCACCCGCCGTCACACCAGAACAGCATGACACCATGACAAGAGGATAAGAGGCATAATTTCGGGAGAACTGGAAAAGCCATTGGATCAAGGTCAACTCCGCGGAGGCAGGCCGAGGTGTGCCCCGAAGAAGTCGGGCCAGGCCGGTCCGCCTCAGGCCTGCGTTAGGGAGGTCCGGTAATGATGATGCCGATGCCACAGTTGCAGCAGGTGCGCTTGTTACAGCGGCGGACGTTTCTGGCTCAGACCTGCCGGGGCATGGGGGCGGTGGCTCTGGCCAGCCTGCTGGAGCGGCAAGCCTCCGCCGTGCCGGGGGTGTTGCGTCAGCCGCACCATCCGCCGAAGGCCAAGCGGGTCATTTTCATGGTCATGGCGGGGGGAGCGAGCCATCTGGAGCTGTTCGACTACAAGCCGGAATTGGCCCGCCGCCACGGCCAGCCCATGCCGGAGTCGATCACCAAGGGGCAGCCGATTGCTCAGTTGCAAGGGGCCAAGCTGATCTGCTTCGCGCCACAGTGGGGGTTCAAAAAGCATGGGCAGGCCGGCATCGAGATGAACGAGCTGTTCGTGCATCTGCCCCAGGTGGCGGATGACCTGTGCATCGTCCGCTCGCTGTACACGGAGGCGATCAATCACGATCCGGCCCACACGTTCATGAACACGGGGAGCACTGTTTCGGGCCGGCCGAGCATGGGGAGCTGGATCACCTACGGCCTGGGGAGCGAGTCGGACAATCTGCCGGGTTTTGTGGTGCTCACCTCGAACGGGCGGGGCGGGCAGAATCAGCCGATCGCTTCGCGGCAGTGGAGCGCGGGTTTCCTGCCGGGGAAGTACCAGGGGGTGCATCTGCGCGGGCGGGGGGACCCGGTGCTTTACCTGACCAACCCGCCGGGCGTGGACCGGCAGCGGCAGCGGGACGTGCTGGATGCCGTGCAACAACTCAATCGCCGCTACAACCCCGTGGTGGATGACCCGGAGATCGCCACGCGGATCGAGCAATACGAGCTGGCCTTCCGCATGCAGATGAGTATCCCGGAGCTGATGGACCTGCGGGACGAACCGGTGCAAATCCTGGAGATGTACGGGACCAAAGGGGCGGACGGCTCCTTCGCCGCCAATTGCCTGCTGGCCCGACGGCTCGCCCAGCGCGGCGTCCGCTTCATCCAGCTCTACCACCGCGACTGGGACCACCACGGCAATATCAAGCCGGAAATCAAGCTCAAAATCGAGGAGATCGACCGGCCCCTCACGGCCCTGATCAAGGACCTCAAGCGCCTGGGCATGTTCGAGGAAACACTCCTGGTGCTGACCGGCGAGTTCGGGCGCACTCCGATGTCCCAGGGAGGCAGCGGCCGGGACCACCACATGAAAGGCTTCTCGGTGCTGCTGGCCGGCGGCGGGATCAAGCGCGGCCTGACCTACGGCGCCACCGACGAGTTCGGCTACCACGCCGCGGAAAACCGCATGTCCGTCCATGATCTGCACGCCACCATGCTCCATCTTCTGGGGATCGATCATGAACGGCTCACCTATCGTTTCCAGGGCCGGGATTACCGCCTGACCGATGTCCACGGGCGCGTCGTGCGGGACATCCTGGCCTAGTCCGGGAGCAGTTCCCCGGAACCGCCAGCGTGTGCGGGAAAGCTGACGGAGGCGGTTGCTGCGGTGTCAGGACGGGCGAGCGGTTCCGCCCCTTGGAGCTGTTGGCAGGTGGAGGTTGGCCAAGGCGGTGTTTCCTCATCCGTTCCGCCCAACCGCAGCCGGAAATGGCGCATCCGAGTCTTGCCCGCCAGCACCAGAGGCCTGCTCCACCCACGGTAGCGGCAGCGGCGTCCCGTAAGATCGCCGGGCCGGCGTGGTATGAGAGTAGCGTAAGGGGGACCCCCGCTTCAACCGAGGGAATTTGACGATGGGGCGACACAGCGCAGTCCTGGCAGCCGGTCTAGCCACAGCTCTGCTGCTGAGCCTGGGATGTGCGCGGCCGGCGGTAGAACCCGCGCCGACTCCGCCGCCGGTGGTGACCGTGGCTCAGCCCCAGGTCCACCTCCTGTGCGACTACGAAGACTTCACGGGCCGAACCGAGCCGTACCGCCTGGTGGAAATCCGCGCCCGCGTCACCGGTTATCTGGAACGGGTCTATTTCCAGGACGGCCAGGACGTGGAGGCGGGCGCACCGCTGTTCCAGATCGATGCCAGCATTTACAAGGCAGAGTACGAGCGGGCCGCAGCCGCGCTCCTGAAAGCCGAGCGGCATTTGGAGACCATGCGGCTCAATTACGAGCGGGCCAAGTATGCCTACGAGCGCAACGCCACGGCCAAGGAGGCGTATGATCAGGCGGTGGGGGAACTGGCGGAAGCGGAGGCGGATGTGGCGGCGGCCCGCGCGGCCCGCGACTTGGCGGCGACCAACCTGGCCTTCACCCGCATCAGCGCCCCCTTTGCCGGCCGGCTCAGCCGCCGCCTGGTCGATCCGGGCAACCTGGTCCGCGCCGATGACACCATCCTGACCACGCTCGTGGCCCTGGACCGCCTTTACGCCACCTTCGATGTCGATGAGCGGACGGTGCTGCGCTTCCGCAGCATGATCGCTAAGGGGGAATACACCTCGTCGCGGGAACGTCCCCGGCCCGTTTATATCGGCCTGGCCACCGATGAGGAGAGCTTCCCCCTGGCGGGCCGAATCGTCTTCACGGACAACCAGATCGACAGCAGCACGGGCACCCTGCGTATCCGGGCCTTGCTGGAGAATCCCCGCATCACCCGTCCGCCGTGGTACATGCTCTCGCCGGGCCAATTCATCCGAGTGCGTCTGCCGTTGGGGCCGCCCCATCCCGCGGTGCTCATTCCAGAAAAAGCCATCGGCACGGATCAGGGGCAGAAGTATGTCTTTGTGCTCAATGGGAAGAACGAGGTCCAGCGGCGGAACGTGCGCCTGGGCGCCCGCTATGGAGCGTGGCGGGTGATTGAGGACAAAGTGCTGTCACCGGAGGACCGGGTGATTGTGGAGGGCTTGCTGCGGGTGCGTCCGGGGGTGGTGGTGCAGCCGAAGGCGGCGGAACTGCCGCCGTTGCCGGAGTTTTTCCTGCCGCCGGAGGAAGTGGCGGATGTGGCGCCGCCGCCGCGGCCCGCCGAGCTAGCCGTGCCGGTGCGTACCCCGTTGCCGGCGGACCTGCGCTAAAGCCGCTGCCTTCACGTCTGGCACCGCCATGATCGCGCGTTTTTTCATCGACCGGCCCATCTTCGCCACCGTGCTTTCCTTGGTCATCACCCTGGCAGGAGGCCTGGCGGTGACCACTCTGCCGGTGACACAATTCCCGGAGATCGCCCCGCCGACCATTCAGATCGACTGCAACTATCCCGGCGCCAGCGCCCTGGTGGTGTCGCAGACGGTGGCCGCCCCCATCGAGCAGCAGGTCAACGGCGTGGAAGACATGCTGTACATGAACTCGCAGTGCACCAGCGATGGGAGCTACACCTGCACGATCACCTTCAAGAGCGGGACCGATCTGAACCTGGCGCAGGTGCGGGTGCAGAACCGGGTGAATCTGGCCCTGCCGCAGTTGCCCGAAGTGGTGCGTGCCACCGGGGTGACCGTGCGCAAGCGTTCGCCGGAGCTGCTTCTGACCATCGGGCTGACCTCGCCGCCGGAACCGGACTATCCCCAGGGACGATACGATCAGCTCTATCTGAGCAATTACGCCCTGCTGTATCTGCGGGACGAGCTGCAACGGCTGCCGGGGATCAGCGACGTGACGATCTTCGGCCAGCGGGACTACGCCATGCGGGTGTGGCTGGACCCGGAGAAGCTGGCGTCCCTGCAACTGAGTGCCAGCGACGTGGTGGCAGCGATCCGGGCGCAGAATCTGCCATTAGCCGCGGGGCAGTTGGGCCAGCCGCCGGTCCGGGCCGATCAGCCGTATCAGTTCCCCCTGACCGGTGTGGGTCGGCTGGTGGAACCGGCAGACTTCGAGCGGATCGTGCTCAAGGTCGGGGAAGGAGGCCAGCTCGTCCGCCTGCGGGATGTGGCGCGTGTGGAGATGGGAGCCCGTGCCGAGGATGTCAGCAACCGGTTCGATGATCGGCCGACAGTCAGCTTAGCCATCTTCATCCTGCCGGATTGCAACGCCCTGGAGACAGCGGCGGCGGTTCTGGAAACGATGGCGCGGCTCAGCCAGGATTTTCCGCCCGGCTTGCACTACGAAGTCGGCTACGACACCACCCCGTTCATCCGCGAGTCGATCCGGGAAGTGTACCGCTCTCTGGGGCACGCGATCCTGCTCGTCGGTCTGGTCGTGCTGCTGTTTTTGGGATCGTGGCGGGCGGCCTTGATCCCGCTGGCGGCCGTCCCCACCGCCATTGTGGGCACCTTCGCCGTCATGTACGCCGCCGGCTTCTCGGTCAACCTGCTGACACTTTTCGGCTTGATTCTGGCCGTGGGGATTGTGGTCGATGACGCCATCGTGGTCGTGGAAGCGGTGCAGCATCAACTGGAGCTGGGTTACCCTCCGCGGGAGGCCACGCAGCGGGCGATGGATCAGGTCACCGGCCCGATCATCGCCATTGGCTTTGTCCTGTCGTTCGTCTTTTTCCCCTGCATTTTCATTTCGGGAATCGTTGGTGCTTTTTTTAAGCAATTTGCTTTGACCATTGCGTCGGCGACGTTGATTTCCACGTTCAATTCGTTGACGCTCAGTCCGGCCCTGTGTGCCATTCTGCTGCGGGGTCCGGGAGCGAAGCGGCCGGCGAGCGGGTGGCGGCGGGGGCTGCTCCTGCCTCTGTTGCCCCTGCGTCTGGTCAACAGAGCATTTCAGGGCCTGTTTCAGGCCTCCGGCCGCGGCTATGTCCGCCTGGTGGGCTGGCTGCTGCGCCTGCCGGTTTTGGTCCTGGCCGCCTACGCCGCGATCCTGGCGAGCGGCTATGCCGCCTGGCGGTCGCTACCCATCGGCTTCATTCCGCAGCAGGACAAAGGGTATCTCATCTGTAGCATTCAGTTGCCGGATGCCTCCAGTGCCGAGCGGACGCGCCAATTCATCTCGCGGATCAGCCAGATCGCGTTGAATCTGGAGCTGGAAGACGAAGCGGGGAACAAGGTCAAGCCGGTGCGGCATGTCAGTGGGGTGGCGGGGAACTCGTTTGTGCTGAGCGCTTATGGTTCCAACTTCGGGTCGATGTTTGTGATTTTGGAGAGTTTCGAGCGGCGGCGTTCGGCGAAGCTGAGTGCGGATGCGGTGGCGGCGGCTTTGCGGCGGGAGTTTGCCCGCCAGGCGCCCGAAGCGATTGTGAATGTGTTCGGGGCGCCAGCGGTACCGCGCCTGGGCCGGGCCGGCGGCTTCCGCCTCATGATCGAAGATCGCGGCGATGTCGGACCGGAAGCCCTCCAGGGCCAAACGGATAACTTTATCGACAAAGCCAATCAGCAGAAGCAACTGGTGGGGCTGTTCACGGTGTTCAAGGCCAGCTCGCCGCAGTGGTTCATCCGTGTGGATCGGGCAGCCTGTGCGGCGCGCGGGTTGGAATTGGGGCAGGTGTACGAGACGCTCCAGGCGACGATGGGGAACCGCTACGTCAACGACTTCAACCGCTTCGGGCGGACCTGGCAGGTGAATGTTCAGGCGGAGCCACACTTACGGGACCAGATCGAGGACATCAAGCGCCTGCGGGTGCGCAATCGTTGGGGCCAGATGGTGCCCCTGGGCGCGGTGCTCCAGGTGGAAGAACGGAGCGGCCCGCTGGTGATCACCCGCTACAACATGTATCCGGCGGCAACCGTCAACGGCAATATCGCACCAGGGGTGAGTACGGGGGAAGCCATCGAGCTGGTAGAAAAGCTGGCGCAGCAGGAGTTGCCCAGCCGGCTCGCTTACGAATGGACGGAGCTGACCTTCCTGGAGAAGCAGTCGCGGAACACAGGAATGGTGGTCTTTGCTCTTTCCGTGGTGTTTGTGTTTCTGGTGCTGGCGGCGCTGTACGAGAGCTGGCTGTTCCCACTGGCGGTGATGCTGGGGGTGCCGGTGTGCGTGGCCAGTTCGCTTTGGGCGGTGTGGTTGACCGATCCGGCCTCCGCCGCCGCTACGGTGCAGCAGTGGCTGGGGAATACCAGCGGCGGGTGGGGGCTGGAGGACTGGCTCGTGAATGCAGCCCGGTGGTGGGACGAGCAGTGCATCGCTCCCCTGCACCGGGGTCTGAGTCGGTTGGGCATCCGCAAGCAGGACGTGAACATCTTCACGCAGGTGGGGTTCGTGGTGCTGGTGGGTCTGGCCTGCAAGAATGCGATTCTGCTCGTGGAATATGCGCGGGAGGCGCGGCTGCGAGGACTGAGTCGGCGGCAAGCAGTGCTGGAAGCCTGTCAGTTGCGTTACCGCCCGATCCTGATGACCTCGGCGGCGTTTATCTTCGGGGTGTTGCCGCTGGCCGCGGCGCAAGGGGCGGGGGCGGAAATCCGCCAGGCCATTGGTGTGGCGGTCCTCGGCGGCATGCTCGGCGTGACATTTTTCGGCATCCTGTTCACGCCGGTCTGGTTTATCGTGGTGGATCGGCTGGCGCAGTGGGGCGGCGGGCAGAGCCGGGTTGTCCGCTGGCTGTCCGAGCTGCTCTGGTGGGGCAGCGGGGTGGGTCTGCTGCGCTGGGTGGTACGCCAGGGGTACCGCTGGCTCGTGCTGGTGGGGCAGGCATGGCGGCGGCGGCTGGCTGGTGTCGCCTCCCTCTTTGGGAAACGGCCGTTGTCCGGGAAGCAGCCGTCGGGACCGACATCGTCGGCGCCTCCCGCTTCGACCTCCTGAAGCCGCTCCAGCAAACCGCTCCCTTGGGCAGTTGAGGAGGACCATGTTCAGTCGTTTCTTCATCGACCGGCCGATTTTTGCCTCGGTGCTGTCGATCATTGTGACGCTGGCCGGGGGGGTGGCTTTGTTCTCCCTGCCCGTGGCCCAGTATCCGGAGATCACGCCGCCGACCATCGAGGTCTCCGCCGTCTTCCCCGGCGCCAATGCCCAGACGGTGGCCGACACCGTCGCCGCTCCGATCGAGCAGCAAGTCAACGGCGTGGAGAACATGCTGTACATGGCCTCGGTGTCCAGTAACGACGGCAGCTACACTCTCACCATCACCTTCCAGCCGGGGATCGATCTAAACATCGCCCAGATTTTGGTGCAGAACCGGGTGAATCTGGCGCTGCCCGTGCTGCCGGAGTTGGTCCGTCGGCGGGGCGTGACGGTCAAGAAGAAGTCTCCCAGCCAGTTGATGATCATCAATTTGTATCACCGGGGGACGGAGGCGGGCAGCGATCCGCAGCGGCGACAGGAGGCGCTGCTGTACTTGAGCAACTACGCCACGATCCAGTTGCGGGATGAGTTGGCGCGGTTGGAAGGGGTGGGAGACATCGCCTATTTGGGCCAGCGGGACTATTCGATGCGGCTGTGGCTGGACCCGGAGAAGCTGGCGAGCAAGGGTTTGACGACGGCGGACGTGGTGGCGGCGGTGGAGCAGCAGAATGCCCAGGTGGCGGCAGGTCAGGTGGGGCAGCCGCCGGCGCCGGCAGGCCAGGCGTTTCAGTTCCCGCTCAATGCCGAGGGGCGGCTGTCCTCGGCGGAACAGTTCGCGGAGATGATCATCAAGGCGGATGCCGAGGGGGGTCGGCTGGTCCGGCTGCGGGACGTGGCCCGCGTGGAGCTGGGCGCCCTCAACTACGACCAGACCTGCACGCTCGATGGCCGGCCCTCCGTGGCCCTGTCCGTCTATCAGCTTCCCGGCAGCAACGCTCTGGAAGTGGCCCGGCGCGTCCGCGCCAAGATGGAGGAACTGCGCCCCCGCTTCCCGGAAGGGATCGACTACGCCATCGTTTATGACACCACGCCGTTCATTGAAGAGTCGATCCGGGAAGTGTTCCACACGCTGCGGGATGCCGTGATTCTGGTGGCGCTGGTGATGCTGCTGTTTTTGCGTTCCTGGCGGGCCGCCCTGGTTCCCCTGGCGGCGGTGCCGACGGCTATCATCGGGGCCTTCGCCGTCATGGCGGCTTTGGGGTACACCATCAACACGCTGACGCTCTTTGGGCTGGTGCTGGCCGTGGGGATCGTGGTGGATGACGCCATTGTGGTCGTGGAAGCGGTGCAGCATCACATCGAGCGGGGATTGCCGCCGCGGGAAGCGACGGCTCTGGCGATGGAGCAGGTGGCCGGCCCGGTGATTGCCATCGGGCTGGTTTTGGCGGCGGTGTTCGTGCCGTGCGTGTTCATCAGCGGGATTGTGGGGCAGTTTTACCGACAGTTTGCGGTCACCATCGCGGTCAGCACGCTGTTGTCGGTGTTCAACTCGCTGACACTCAGCCCGGCGTTGTGCGCTCTGCTGCTGCGGGATGAGGAGCACGTGCGGGACCCACTGCCCCGCCTGGTCTTTCCTCTGTTGGGAGCGGCGGGGGCGTGGTGGGGTGTGGTGCCGCTGGTGCCGTCCTCCTGGCAGGCGGTGCTGGAGCAATGGGGTTGCCCGCCGCTGGCCCTGGCTGTGGGTTTGGCCCTGGGCGGGGCGTTGCTGGCCGGACTAATCAGCCGTTGGGGCAATCGCCTGCTGGCCGCCTTTTTCGCCGCCTTCCATAGGGGTTTTGAACGAGCAACGCAGGCTTACCTGCTGGCGGTTGGGGCGCTTTTGCGCCTGACCCTGCTCGGCCTAGCCGCCTATGCCGGCCTGGTCTATCTGACCTGGACCACCTTGGAGCAGGCGCCCAGCGGTTTCCTCCCCGCCCAGGACAAAGGTTATTTGCTGGTGAACGTGATTCTGCCGGACGCTGCCGCTTTGGGGCGCACGGAAACGGAAATCGCCCGTCTGGAGCAGATCGCCCTCCAGACGCCGGGCGTCAAGCACACGGTGAGCGTGGCGGGTCAATCCGTGCTTCTGGGCACGAATGCGCCGAATCTGGGCACGCTCTACGTGATGCTGGAGCCGTTTGAACAGCGGCGAAGTGCGGCGTTGCGCGCCGAGGCGATCGCAACCCGATTGCGTACTGCGTTGGCGGAAGCGGCAGTCGGGGCGGAGATCAGCGTGCTCGGCGCTCCGCCGGTGGACGGCTTGGGGACCGCCGGCGGCTTCAAGCTGGTGGTCCTCGATCCTTCGGCTGGCCCTGCCGCGGCGCTGGAGGAGACAGCCCGCTCGGTCGTGCAGCGCGTCCGGCAGCAACCCCACTGGCACGAAGTCTTCACCGGCTTGCGCACCGACACCCCGTGGCTGTATCTGGACATCGACCGCGACGCCGCCTACACCTTCGGCGTCCCCACGGCGGAAATCCTCAACGCCCTGCAAGTCTATTTCGGCTCTTACTACATCAATGACTTCAATCTCTTCGGCCGAACGTGGCAGGTCAATGTCCAAGCGGACGCTCCATTCCGGGATCGGCTCGCCGGCTTCCGCACGATTTGGGTCCGCAGCCGCAGCGGCGCGATGGTTCCTTTGGCGAACTTTCTGCACGTGCGGGATAGCAGCGGCCCGGTGATGATCCAGCGGTACAATCTGTACAACAGCGCGGCGATCAATGCGCTGCCGGCGGCGGGGGTCAGCTCCGGCGAAGCCATCGCGGCTTTGGAACAAGCCAGCGCCGACTTGCCCCAACAGTATCGCACCGCCTGGACGGAACTGGCCCTCTTGCAGCTCCAGACGCAGGACACGGTGGTCCGCGCCTTCGTACTCAGCGTGGTGTTGGTCTTTCTGGTCCTGGCAGCGCAGTATGAAAGCTGGGCGTTGCCGCTGGCGGTGATTCTGGTGGTGCCGTTGTGCCTGCTCAGTGCGGCCTGGGGGGTGGCCGGAGCGGGACGGGAGATCAACATTTTTACACAAGTCGGGTTCATCGTGCTGGTCGGGCTGGCTTCCAAAAATGCGATTCTGATTGTGGAGTTTGCCCGGCGGCGCGCCTTGGAGGACCCCGATCATCTGCGCACAGCGGCCCTGGAAGCCTGCCGCCTGCGTCTCCGGCCCATTGTCATGACCAGCCTCGCCTTCATCATCGGCGTGCTGCCTCTGGTGCTGGCGGAAGGAGCGGGAGCAGAAATGCGCCGGGACCTGGGCGTGGCGGTGTTCGCGGGCATGCTCGGCGTCACTCTTTTCGGCATTTTCCTCACGCCGCTGTTCTTCCTGGCCATCCAGCAGGTGGTGGTCTGGTTCCAGCGCAGCCGCACAACGGCAACGTCCCCCGCTACGGCAGCCGCCTCCCTTTCCGCCGCGGAAGCCTCTGGCCAGCCGCCCGTCTCATCCTGAGTAGTGATAGGGTACGGCCGGCGATCACATTCAGCTTGTGAGGACCGGCCTGTTTCTGGAACCATGGGTCCCGACAAGCCGGTGGATGCCGGTGGATTGCGACGGCGGAAGCCGAACGTGGAAAGCAGGGTTCCGAGAGAATGGAGTGTCTATGGCCAAGGTGATCGCCTCTGCGCATCCCGCTTTGCCCAAGCCGCCAGTGCGGAAAATTGCGCGCCCGCTGCTGCACTTTTTGCAGATTGAGTCCGCCAGCGGCGTGGTCCTGCTCGTGTGCACGGTCATTGCCCTGACACTAGCGAATCTGGAAGCCGTGCAGCAGTGGTATCACGACCTGTGGCACACCTATGTCGGCGTGGAGATAGGCTCCTGGAAGTTAGGCGGCGGCCTGGGTCATTTTTTCATCAACGATGTGCTCATGACCATCTTCTTTTTCGTGGTCGGTTTGGAGATCAAGCGGGAGCTGGTGGCGGGGGAACTGCGAGACCCGAAGAAGGCCGCCTTGCCTGTGGCGGCAGCGCTGGGGGGAATGGTGGTGCCGGCGGCGATCTACATGGCCTTGCAATGGGGCCAGCCCGGCTTCCGCGGCTGGGGCATTCCCATGGCGACGGACATCGCCTTCGTTGTCGGCGTCATGACCTTGCTCGGCCACCGCATTCCCTTCGGGCTGAAAATCCTGCTCCTGTCGCTGGCGATCGTGGACGACATCGGAGCGGTCATCGTCATTGCCATCTTCTACACCGACGACCTGAACCTGTTGATGCTGGCGCTGGCGGGGGGCGGGTTCGCCCTGACCTACACGCTCAACCGTTTGGGGGTGCGGGCCGTGCCCACTTACGTGGTGGTCGGAGCGTTCATCTGGCTGGCGTTTTACAAGTCCGGGGTCCATCCGACGATCGCGGGGGTGCTCTTGGGTCTGCTCACGCCGGCGAGCGCCTGGGTGGGGGATGCCACGCTGCGTGAGGTGTTGCAGGATGCCCTGGTGCGGGCGCCGGGACCAGGACCGGAGCGCTACTCAGTGCTGCGGGATGTCAGCTTTACCGCCCGCGAGTGCATCTCCCCGCTCGAACGCCTGGAGTTAGCCTTGCACCCCTGGGTCGGCTTCGTCATCATGCCCCTGTTCGCCTTGGCCAATGCCGGCGTCCATATCGAATGGGACGAAATCACCGATCCGATCGCGCTGGCGGTGGCCTTGGGATTGCTCCTGGGCAAGCCGATCGGCATCTTCCTCTTCAGCTATGGAGCGGTGCAGGCAGGTTTGGCCCGCTTGCCGCAGGGCGTCAACTGGAAAGTGCTTTTGGGCGGCGGCAGCCTGGCCGGTATCGGCTTTACCATGTCGCTGTTCGTCGCCGGTTTGGCCTTTGGCGACGATCCCCATCGGCTAGCCAGCGGCAAGATCGGCACTCTCACAGGGTCGCTCTTGAGCGTCCTCGCCGGAACCACGTTGCTGCTGGTTTTCCTGCCCTACCGGGACAAGCCGCTGCTGGGACTGGGCGAATCGCCGGGGAATGCCAACTCCTTGGACAACGGTTCCTCCGCCGCTTCGTCTAACCACAACGCTTCCGCCGCCGCTCATTCGTCCAACAATAATTCATCGGCTGCTGTCTCCCCTGTCGATGCTGCCTCCGCGTCGGGTACCATCTCCCCTCCGGACGATCCACCGGCTGGTTCCGAATCCAATAGCTCCAGGTCCAGGTAAAGGGCGCTCTGCTACAATCGGCGCTGTGCTTCCAGGTCTAGGTTCAGGGCGCTCTGCTACAATGACAGCATGCCCCAAGTGCTGATCATCGACGATGAGGAGACGATTGCCTGGGCCTTGCGCCGGGCCTTCGAGCGGGAGCATTACCGGGTGGCGGTGGCGGCCTCGGCGGAGGCGGGTCTGGGCTTGGTACGGCAGCAGCCGCCGGAGGTGATTTTTCTGGATGTGCGCTTGCCGGGGATGGACGGGTTGGCCGCGCTGGAGCAACTGCGGCGGTTGGCGCCGGAGTCAGCAGTCATCGTGATCACGGCCCACGGGGACCTGTCCACGGCCGTGCGGGCGGTCCAGGGCGGCGCCTTCGACTATCTGACCAAGCCGTTCGAGTTATCCCAGGCGCTGGAGGCAGCGCGGCGGGCCTTGACGCGTCTGACGCCGAGCCAGCCAATGCCCGGCAAGGAAGGCTCCCTCAACCGGGAGGGCAGCGCGGAAGAAGGCGGCAGCGGGGAAGCGCTGGTGGGGCGCAGCCCGGCGATGCAAACGGTGTTCAAGCGGATTGCGCGGGTCGCGCCCACCTCCGCCTGCGTGCTGATCACTGGGGAAAGCGGGACGGGCAAGGAAGTGGTCGCCCGCGCGATTCACGCCCACAGTCCCCGGCGGCATCGACCCTTCCTGCCGGTGCATGTCGCTGCTCTCAATCCGCATCTGGTGGAAAGCGAGCTGTTCGGACATGTGCGGGGGGCTTTCACTGGAGCGGAACGGCATCGGGAAGGATTGCTGCAACTGGCTCACGGCGGCACCGTCTTCCTCGACGAACTGGCGGACATCCCCCTGCCAGTCCAGGCGAAATTGCTCCGCGTGTTGGAACGGCAGGAAGTGTTGCCGGTGGGGAGCGGCGAGCCGGTGAAAGTCGATGTCCGCATCATCTCAGCCACCCATGCCGATCTGGCGGCGGAGGTGGCCGCCGGACGCTTCCGCCACGACCTCTACTACCGCCTCCATGTCTATCCGATCCATTTGCCGCCGCTGCGCGAGAGGCGGGAAGATATTCCCCTGCTGGCCGAGCATTTCCTGCGCCGCCTGGGAATCCCAGAGCCGGGGCGCCGCCTGCCAGAGCAAACCCTGCGCTATCTGCACTCTCGCTCCTGGCCGGGGAATGTCCGCGAATTGCGCAACGCCCTGGAGCACGCCGCCATCGAAGCCCACGGCGGACCGATCTTGCCGGAACACTTCCCCCCGCCGCTGCCCCTGGATTCACCCCATTCCTGGAACCAGCGCTTCCAGGAACTGATCGCCCAGTGGGTCCGCCAGCAATGCCAGCCCGACGGCTCCCAGCCGCCCCCCCGCGACCTCTACCAGCAAATGCTCCAACTGGTCGAACCGGTGCTCCTGGACGAAGTCCTGCGGCACACCCAGGGCAACCGCCTGCTCGCCGCCCGCTACCTCGGCCTGGCCCGCGCCACCCTGCGCAAACTCCTGCACAAGTACCACTGCGAACCCACCCCCACCCCGCCACCGAACCCTACTTAAACAACCCCTGGTTGGCTGAAGTCCTCCCGGAATCCCCTTCCCTGTATCCACCTGCCATACCCCAGGCTGTCCCAAGGAACTGCTCCTCCAGGTTCACCGGGATTTCATCATCCTTTCGCACCGCACGGGCTGCTGATCCTTATTCCTTCCCCCAGGAACTCCCGGCACGGGAACTCGGCTTCCTCCGGGAACATGGGAGCTTCCCCCTCCTGGAAAACGAGGAGGGAGCACTGCCTAAACCCATCCGGTCGCCTTGTTAACCGAGGAGAGTACAACGATGCTACCGCGTCTCCGAGAGCACCGGCGAATGGTCTCTCTGCTCGTTGGGGTACTGCTACCCGCTCTGGGGTTCGGAGTGATGGTGAAACCCGTTGCAGGCCAGAATGCCAAAGTCGCCGCTTCTTCACCGCCAGGAGGTGAGGCCGAGGCGCGCTCAACCCCCGGACCAAAGGCTGCGATCGGCGAAGCAAAGACGGTGGAAATCGTTGCGCACCGAGGGGCCTCGTGGGATGCCCCGGAGAACACCCTCGCCAGCATGCGCTTGGCCTGGGAACAGCAGGCGGACGCCATCGAGATGGATTGTTTCCTGAGCCGGGACGGGCAGATCGTGGTGATCCACGATGCGGATACGCGGCGCACGGCGGGGGTCAGCGGCAAAGTGGCGGACCTGAGCTTCGAGCAGCTCCGCCGCCTGGATGTCGGGCGGTGGAAGGACCCGCGCTTTGCCGGCGAGCGCATTCCGACCTTGGCCGAGGTGCTGCAAACCGTCCCTGCCGGCAAGCGGGCTTTCATCGAGATCAAATGCGGGCCGGAGATTCTGCCGGAACTGGGCCGTGTCCTGAAAGCCTCCGGGTTGAAACCGGCGCAGACGGTGATCATTTCCTTCTCCGAGGAAGTGATCGCGGCGGTCAAGAAGCAGTACCCGGAGCGGCCGGCCTACTGGATCGCCGTACTGACACCGCGACAGAACAAGGGTCAGCCCAGGAAAGTCGAGGAAGTGATCGCCATCGCTCAGCGGCTCGGCGCCGACGGAGTCGATCTATCTGCCGAGGTGCGCGTACTGACCGCCGAGTATGCCCGCGCGATCCGGGAAGCGGGATTGTTCCTGTCCGTCTGGACGGTCAATGACGTGGAATTGGCCCGCGCCATGATCCGCGCCGGCGTTCAGAGCATCACCACCGATCGACCCGGCTGGCTGCGCGAACAGTTGGGACTGAATCGTCCCCAGCCCTAACTGCCAGCGTCCCGGCGCTGGGTCCGCATTGCTCGGACGGCTGCGGAGGCGCTGGGACGCACAAGCGGCAGCTCCGAGGGGTTCCCGGCGATTCAATGCGCGAACATGATGTGCCGCCAGTGGGCCGGCTGATTGGTGCGGTAGCGGAAGAGCGCTTCCAGATAATGCTCGCTGGGGGCATGCCCCACGTTCGCGGCGGAACTGGCGGCGGACTCCACGACCGGGCTGGAAGTGGAGGGAACACTCCGCCAGGTCCAGCCCAGCCAAGCCACCAAACCTCCCACGGCGGCGAGCAGCAGGCATTTCCACAGACGAGATCGCATGGTCTCTCCGGCATCCGTGCCAGGGTGGAGCGCGCCCGCATCCTGTTGAGGGCAGCGTGCCAGCGAACCCTTCCCGGTCCGCCCGGTGCTCCATACCGTCTCTGCATTCGGGGAGCAAGGCAAGTCTGAACACAGGAAGCGGAAGTCACGGCGAGGCGGGGGCAGGGCCACGGTGAAACGGGGAGGGCGCGACAGGATTAGGCTTAGCGGAGGAGGCGGAAGGGGTCGGCTTCCTCACGGCTGGCCCAGACGTGCAGGTGGGGAAAAGCAGCTTGCAAGCGCTCGGCCAGATGTTCGACACCGAGGCGCTCGCTGGCATAGTGGCCGGGGAGAACGAGGGCGATTCCGGCAGCCTCGGCCCGCACGGCGTCATGGAAGCGCACTTCGCCGGTAAGGAAGGCATCCGCGCGCTGCCGCACTGCTTCGCCGAGCAATTCTCCCCCCGCCCCACAGGCGACGGCCAGCCGTTGCACCTGCCGATCCGGCGGACCGACGATCTGCACAGGGCCGCTGAGTTGCTGCCGAACCCGCTCGGCGAAAGCCTGCAAAGAGCAGGGCTGAGCCAGGGTGCCGATCCGTCCCGCTCCGCGGCGCGGAGGTACATGAAGCGGGTAGATGTCATAGGCGGGTTCCTCGTAGCTGTGGGCGGCACGCATGGCGGCCACGACCGCCTCCAGCCGCTCGGCAGGCACCACCACCTCCCAGCGCCACTCCGGCACCTCTTCCCGCCGGCCTTTCTGCCCCACCGTCGGATTGGTGCTGTCCGTCCCGAAGAACGTGCCGGTGCCCGCCAGACGGAAACTGCACTCCCGGTACTGGCCGATGATTCCCGCGCCTGCGGCGAACACCGCATCGCTCACCCGCGGCAGGTCCCCTTCCGGCAGGAAGACGACCAGCTTGTAGAGCACCTCGGCGCCCTGCCGGCGCAGGGGCTGAACCTGTTCGATCCCCAGGCGTGCGCAGAGCTGTTCGTTGATTCCTCCGGGGGCGTCATCGTAGGCCGTGTGGGGGGAATACACGGCGATCCCCGCCCGCAGCAGTGGGAGCAGAACCGAACCGTCTCCGCGGTCCGCTGTCAGGCGCTGCACAGGGCGGAAGAGCACCGGATGGTGGGAAACAA
>ENA-ORXB01001589-ORXB01001589.1-sediment-metagenome-genome-assembly--contig:-NODE-1589-length-25156-cov-4.203557_pt1 | contig 25156 bp, 22 predicted proteins | sample MGYA00237863_ERZ511475 | MGnify/ENA primary metagenome ERZ511475 (study PRJEB26305, sample SAMN06343858) | sediment metagenome | isolation source: hot spring sediment | place: Canada: British Columbia... | reverse complement strand
TCTTCGGCTTGTTCTCGTCGCTTTTGATCCCGTCGCTGCTTAAGGCGGCACGGCTGTTGTTATGATTACAAAGGAGGTAGTAGATGCCTGAAAAAAGCGCCTTCTCGGTGGTACCTCTGATAGCCATCCTCCTGCCCTGGGTATCCCTGGCGGTTATCCTGGCCTTGCCCAAGAAGTCGCGGACGGTGCGCCTCTGGACCTGTTTCCTGGGCTCGTTGGCCGCCTTCGGGGTGGTTCTGTCCATGCTGCCCGGAATCCTGGACGGCAACACCTATACCATAAAGCTGGCCAGCGTGGTGGAGGGGCTGGAAGTGCGCCTCACCGTGGACATGCTGGGATATTATTTCGCCCTCGTGCTGTCCTTTCTGTGGATGCTGGCCACCCTGTACTCCATAAGCTATATCGACCACAAAGAGAACCGCTTCTTCGCCTTCATGGCCTTGTGCGAGTCCTTCATCATGGCCTGCGCCTTCTCGGCCAACATGTTCACCTACTTCATCTTCTACGAGATGATGACCTTCGGCTCCTATCCCCTGATCATCCACGAGGAGACGACCATGGCCAGGAGGGCGGGTTACAAGTACCTGGTGTACGCCATTTCCGCCGGCACGGTGCTCTTTTTCGCCATCGTGGCCCATTATTTTTGGGGGGGAGGCGACCTGGGATTCGGGCAGTACGGCAGCCTGAGCCTGGCCGTGGCCAGCCGAGCCGCCCTGATGACCATTTTCTTCACCTACCTGGCCGGATTCGGGGTCAAGGCGGCCATCATGCCCCTGCACGGCTGGGTGCCCGACGCCCATCCCGCCGCCCCATCCCCGGCCAGCGCCCTGCTCTCGGGGGTCATCCTTAAGGCCGGCGCTTTCGGCATCATCCGCGTGGTCTTCAACGTCTTCGGGGTGGATCTCATGCGGGATCTGGGCGTGTTCGTGGTCATGGCCATACTGGCGTGCATCACCATCGTTGTGGCTTCCGTATTCGCCCTCACCCAGGATAATCTCAAACGGCGGCTGGCCTATTCCAGCATCGGGCAGGTCTCGTACATTATCCTCGGCCTGGCCATGCTCAGCTATGACGGCGCCCTGGGGGGCACCATGCAGCTCGCCCACCACGCCCTGATGAAGGGATGCCTGTTTCTCTGCGCCGGGGTGATCCTGGTGAAAACGGGGCAGAAAAACATCAGCGAGATGAAGGGGATCGGTTACAAATTGCCGGTGACCATGATCTGCTTCTCGATATGCGCCCTGGCCATGATGGGGACCCCTCCCTCCGTGGGCTTCATCACCAAGTGGCTACTGGGTAGCGGAGCCCTGCAGGCCAATTTGCCGGTTTACGTGGTGGTGCTGTTGGTCAGCGCCCTCCTCAACGCGGCCTATTATCTGCCCATCATCTATATCGCCTTCTTCCGGTGGGAGGGAGACGAGGAGGAAGGAAGCAGGCCCAAGTTGCACTTCGGCAGGGAGATCGACAGCAAGATGTTGCTTCCCGTGGTGATCCTGGCCGCCCTGGTTATCATCGTGGGCGTGTGGGTCACCGTTCCCGGGTTCCCTTATTCCCTTACCGATCCGGCAGTGAAGAAGATATACGGGAGCACGATCACCGGGTACAAGTACCTCGACGAGAACGCCAACGGGATGCATGACGAGGGGGAGCCGGGCGAGGGGGGCGTGACCGTACGGCTCATGCGGGACGAAGAGGTGGTGGACACAGCCGTCACCGACTCCGGCGGAAGATATTATTTCCAGGATGTGGAACCGGGAACCTACGAGATCGTGGAGGCCTCCGAGGATTCTTTCGGGGAGCGGGAATCCGCCGCCGTCTTGAGGGTGGAGGTGGAGGCCGCCAAGGATGTTACGGTGGATAAACCTCTCCTTAACCGACCCTGAAGCGGCGAGGTGTTGAGTTGCACGGGGAAGAAACGTTGGTTCTCGCTTTCTCCTCCCTTCCCTTCCTGGCGCTGATAGTTCCCGTGGTAGGCGGGTTTCTAGCCGCGCTGGCGGGGGAGAGAAGGGCGAGGCTGCGTAACTGGTCGGCGGTGCTGGCCAGCGGGGCCACCCTTGTGGTTGCCGTCGCCATGATGGCCAGGGTGTTCGCCCATGGACCCCTATACTTCAATCTGGAGATCATGCGCATCGGCGACCAGGTGGTAGCCGGCCTGGAGGTGGACGCCATCGGGGCCTTCTTTACCTTCTTCGCCTCCGTGCTGTGGTTCGCCGCCTCCTTACACGCCTTCAGGTACATGGACCACGAACATAAGAGGACCCGCTTCTTCCTCTTCATGATGCTCACCCAGGCGGCCACCCTGGGGGTGTTCATGGTGCGTGATTTCTTCAGCCTCTACCTCTTCTTCGAGGCCATGGGGCTGCTGGCCTATTTGCTGGTCATTCACAGCGAGACCCCCAAAGCCCGTTCCGCGGCGGCGAAGTATATCTGCATGACCGTCGTGGGGGGCTTGAGCCTCCTGGCGGGCATCTTTCTCTACCTGGGATACGCGGGCACGGTCGCCTTCAGGCCGCTGGCGGAAAGTGCCTGGCTGGTAGGTCCCTTCAAGGTCCTGGCGCTGCTTTGCCTCATAGCCGGCTTCGGGGTCAAGGCGGGCATGGTGCCTCTTCACATCTGGCTTCCCGACGCCCATCCCGCCGCTCCCTCGCCAGCCAGCGCCCTCCTTTCCGGGGTGATGATCAAGGCGGGCGCCTATGGCATACTGCGAACCGTTCTCACCTTCTTCGGGCGACCCGCCGCCCATGAAGCCGCGGCTCACGCGACGGGGACTGCGGGGCACGGCGCGACGGAAGGCGCCCATGCCCTTTCCGGGCTTGCCGCCGACGTGCAAATGCTCGGCTTCACCCTCATCTGGCTGGCAGTGGCCACCATGTTCATAGGGATGATCCTGGCCTTGGTGCAAAAGGATATCAAGCGCACCCTGGCCTATTCCAGCGTCAGCCAGATGGGCTACATCCTTTTCGGCATAGGCTGCCTGGGATACCTGGGAGGGGAGGGAGCCATGGGCATGGGTGGAAGCCTTTACCATATCATCAACCACGCTCTCTTCAAGGGGTGCTTCTTTCTCGCCGCCGGGTCCATCCTTTTTCGCGCCCATGAGCTGGACATGTATAAGCTGGGCGGACTATGGAGACGCATGCCCCTGACGACCTTGTTTTGGTGCATCGCCGCTTTAGGCATCATGGGCATCCCGGGGTGCAACGGTTTCGTTTCCAAGACTTTACTGCATCATGCCGTAGTGGAAGCGCACGAAGTGGGCATGCACGCCGGGCTGGCCACGGCGGGGTGGGTGAAGGCCGCGGAGATAATGTTCGTGATAACCAGCGGCGGCACTATTGGTTACATAAGCAAGATGACCTACTACACCTTCTTCAGGAAGCCGCTGCCGGAAAACGCCGGGCACGTGGAGGAGGTGAAGGAAGCCCCCACGTGGATGCTGCTCGGCAGCGGGCTTCTTGCGGCCGGCGTGCTTTTCAACGGGCTGTTCCCCGGCTTGCTGCTGCCGCGCCTTATCGGGCCGGGGGTGGAGGTGGTGCGCGGCCTGGACGCCGTTTTCACGGAACATATGACGCACACTCCCATCTTCGTATGGGCGAACCTGAAGGAGGTGCTCATCCCCTTGGCTATCGGAGCCGCCCTCTTCCTGGCCGTGGCCTGGCCCGACCTCTTGGGCGTGCGACGCCGCGGGCCGGATATAGCGAGGATATCCCTGCCGCGCTGGTTGGGCGTGGATTTCTGGTACGTAAAATTGGCGAAGGGTTCCCTCGCCCTGCTCTTCCTGGGGCGGAGGCTTTATGCCCCGGTGAAGGATACGGTGGTGTTAAGCTGTAGGAAGGGGGCTTTTCTGACCGTCCGCTTGGTGAGGGAAAGCATATACCCGGCTTTGACCGAGCGGCCGTTGAACGCCACCAGGGAGGTGGCCGTGAGGATTTATGGGGATGCCCGGGAGAAAGTCCTGCCGCAGATTAGGGAATATCAGGGAGATATCGCCGTCGGCGCCCTGGTTATCGCGGTCTCGCTGACCCTGTTTCTTATCATGAGACTTCTTTGAACGGGGGTGGCGCCAGGTGGGTAAGGTTTGGGAAATGGAAAACGGCGTCGCGAGGTGCGCTGAAAGACTTGGGAGAGCGAGCCCGAGAAGAGTAAGGGCGGGAGGAAGATGTTTCCGATGACGGCGAGGGCGATAGCCGGAAACGGCGCCGCAGAGGACCTGCTAGCCATCGCGGTGGCCGCGGCGGCGGGCATCGCCGTTCTCCTCTACGCCGCTTCCTCCGACCTCTTCGACCTCAAGCTGTTCAAATTCGACCCCATGGCCTTCAGGCTTCCCAAGCAGACCAGGGTGGAATACTGGTACACCAGGGCGGCGAGGAGGTTCGAGGCTTTTCTTGCCGGTGGCGGCTGGAGCTACGCCAAGGCCAAGAAACGCGCCAGGCTCGCCTTTTCCAGGGAAGGGAGACGGCTGCGCCAGGAGGCGCGCAGGCTTCTTCCCGAGGCGGTCCGCAGGCTCAACCGGGATATCGCCCTTGGGGTCCTGGCTATCGCCATTACGCTGGTAGCTTTGCTCATATTCAGGCTCTTATGAGAGCCCATGCCAAGCCTTTATTTGTGACGGCGGAAAGGATTTCGGAAAAGGGGGTAGAAAATGCGAAAAGCCAAGCTACTTTTGGCCATAGCCGCCGCCGTGTTATTGTTGATAGGTAGCGTTTCCCCGGCTTGGTCGCAAGAGGAGGCCGAAAAGGGGGAGGACGGTGGGAGCTCGCTCCGCTTGATCCTCATCATAGCGGCAATCTGGCTGGCGATCATGGCCGCCGTGATCACGGTGGTCGTGCTAACCAGGCGAAAGGCCGGGGAAGAGGAAAGGGAAAGCCGCGAGGGATAAACCAGCGCGGGACGGACAAAGGAGGATGGTAGTTTATGGAAGAAAGGTTTTACATCACTACACGCTGGCTGATAGCCCTGACCGTTGTGTTCATACCCCTGTCCATCTTTATTCTCATTTCCGGACCCTGGAGCGCCAACTTCAGCAACAGCCAGTGGACGCGATACTTTCTTTTCGCTTCCTGGATATTGCTCACCCTGTCCATCGTGGCCGGCGTAAGCAATCTGATCGCACCTCCCGAGTTGGAGCAGGATAAAGGCGTCGACGAGCCGCCGGCGGCCAAGGAGCCTGGCGAGGACCTCCACTCCGAGGAGCCCGAGGGCGAGGGAGAGGTAGAGAGCGCCGTGAAGGCCAAACCCAGAAAGGGCATAAACGTGGGCTACGCCATGTTGCTGGCCCAGGCCGCCACCTTTCTGCTGGGCATAATTCTCTATGTGGTCTATATTTCCTGGATGCTGCTCCCACAGATAACCTTGCGGACCGGCTATTGATCGCCTGCGCGATGAGTGCATATTCCCGGCGTTTCTACCGGGAGCAGATGAGCGCCTCCGGCCTCACCTCCTTCCAAGTAGTGGTGGGGGAGAGCGATCTTTTCGTTTGGGCGGAGCATGACCTCTCCGGAGAGGTGCGCGAATCCCTGGCGCGGCATCGCCTGGCATTGGAGGAGTTCATCGCCGCCCAGCCCATGTTCGGGACCACTTACCGGCCTTATCCCGTTCCCCAGGATGCCCCCGAGGTGGTCTCCCTCATGGCCCGGGCGGCGGAGAGGGCGGGGGTGGGTCCCATGGCCGCCGTGGCCGGCGCCCTCGCGGAACTGGTGGGAAGGGACATGCTGCCCCTCTCCCGGGAGATTATGGTGGAAAACGGGGGCGACATTTTTATTCGTTCCGGCCAGCCGCGCAGGGTAGGCATTTTCGCCGGCGAGTCCCCCCTCTCCGGTAAGCTTGCCTTGCTGGTGCCGCCTACCGGCCCGCGCGGCTTGGGGATATGCTCCTCCTCCGCCACCGTGGGGCCGTCCTACAGCGCGGGGAAGGCGGACGCGGCTTTGGTGGTGGCGGAAAGCGCGGCACTTGCGGACGCCACCGCCACCGCCCTGGGCAACCGGGCTAAGAGCCCATCCCACATCGAGGGCGCTCTGTCCTGGGCAGCGGCTATAGAGGGAGTAATCGGCTGCCTGGTGATCATGGGCAAGCACCTGGGAGTACGTGGTCCCCTCGAGCTGGAGAAGGCCTGACGCCCCGCCTGGAAGACCGGCTTCTCCTCCCAAGACCGGAACCAAAGCGTGCCTGTCTTTGGTATATTACAGATGGACGGGAAATTTTCCTACCGGTAACGGGATTGCTCGTGGGGAGAGTCGAGGTATGGACCTGAAAGAAGCCCGCTCCAGGGCACAGGAGCTCAGGGAGAAGATAAACTACCATAATTACCGCTATTACGTCCTCGATGAACCTGAGATCAGCGATGAGGAGTACGACCGCTTAATGCGCGAACTCCTGGAGATAGAGCGGGAATACCCCGAGTTGATTAGCCCCGATTCGCCGACCCAGCGAGTTGGCGCTCCCCCCGACCGGGCCTTTCAGCCCGTGCGGCATCGCGCGCGCATGATGAGCCTGGACAATGTCTTCGATGAGCGGGAGCTGATGGCGTTTATCCGCAGGGTGGAGAGCCAGGTGGGGGAGGTGGATTATATCTGCGAGCTCAAGATCGACGGGGCGGGCATCGCCCTTACCTACGAGGACGGGGTTTTTGTGCGGGGCGCCACCCGTGGAGACGGCGTCACCGGCGAAGATGTCACCGCCAACCTCCGGACGGTGAGGTCTCTTCCTCTGCGCCTCCTGGGCAAGGAGACCATTCCTTACCTGGAGATAAGGGGAGAGGTATATATGCCCAAGCGCTCCTTCCTGGAGCTCAACCGCGAGAGGGAGAAGGATGGCCAGCCTCCCTTCGCCAATCCGCGCAACGCCGCGGCGGGCTCGCTCAGGCAGCTCGATCCTAGGATAACCGCCTCGCGTAACCTTGACCTTATCTGCTACGAGATAGGTTATGTGGAAGGGAAGGCTTTTCGGGCCCATGAAGAGGTGCTGGGGGCGATAAGCGACTGGGGGTTTCACGTCAGCGAGCACTGGCGCCGTGCCGGGAGCGCCCAGGAGATAATGGATTTCTGCGAGGAATGGGTGGCCAAGCGGGACGAGCTTGCCTACGAGGTCGACGGCGCGGTGATCAAGGTGAACGACTTGGGTGTGCGGGAGAGGTTGGGGTCCACCAGCAAGGCCCCGCGCTGGGCGGTGGCCTACAAGTTCCCCGCCGAGGAGAAGACCACCCGCCTCCTGGACATCGAGATAAACGTGGGGCGCACGGGGGCGCTAACCCCCACCGCTGTCCTGGAGCCGGTTTTCGTGGGGGGATCCACCGTGTCACGCGCCACCCTTCACAACCAGGACGAGATACGGCGCAAGGGGATAAAGATAGGAGACATGGTCCTGGTGCACAAGGCGGGGGACGTCATCCCGGAGGTGATCAAGCCCATAGTGGAGATAAGGGACGGCTCGGAGCGGGATTTCGTCATGCCCGACAAGTGCCCGGCATGTGGAGGCAAGGTCTATCAGCCGGAGGGGGAGGTAGTGGCCAGGTGCATTAACGTGGATTGTCCGGCCCGCCTTTTCGAGAGCATCCTCCACTTCGCCTCGCGCGGCGCCATGGATATCGAAGGCCTGGGACCCGCCACCATCACCGAGCTTATGGACAAGGGTTACGTGCGCAGCGTGGAGGACATCTATTTCCTCAACGAGGATCAACTCTATACCCTCACCGGCTTTAAAGACAAGTCGGTGGCCAACCTGTTGAGGGCTATCGAAAACAGCAAGGGACGACCCCTCTCGCGCTTGCTCTTCGCTCTGGGCATCCGACACGTGGGATCACATGTGGCGGAGGTGCTGGCACGCCGCTTCCGAAGCATGGACAACTTGGCTTCAGCCTCCCTGGAGGACCTGGAGTCGATCCAGGAAGTCGGCCCGACCATAGCCCGCAGCGTCAAGGCCTTCTTCGAGGAGCCGCGCAACCTGCAATTGCTGCGGCGGCTCAAGGAGGCGGGGGTGAACATGATGGAGGAGGTGGAAGAGGGTCCCGGCACTTTGGAAGGCCTGACCTTCGTTCTCACCGGGGGGCTGGATTCCATGACCCGAGAGGAGGCCCGACGGGCCATCGAGGAAAGAGGGGGCAGGGTAAGCTCCAGCGTCAGTAGCAAAACGAGCTATGTGGTGGCGGGTTCCGACCCCGGGAGCAAGTACGACAAGGCCCGGGAACTGGGAGTGAATATCATCGGGGAAAAGGAGTTCCTCGAGTTGCTCGAAGGTGGAGGATGACGGACGACCATCATAGAGACGGGAGATAAAAGGTGATCGAGAAAAGCGATGTGGAGTACGTGGCCTGGCTGGCGCGCCTGGAGCTGAGCGAGGAGGAAAAGGAAAAGTTTACCAGGCAACTGGGGCAGGTGCTGGAGCATGCCGAAAAGATAAAGTCCTTGGATACCAGTGAGGTGCCTCCGACCTCGCATGTGCTTCCCCTATCGAACGTCATGCGCGAGGACAAAGTGTCGCCGGGTTTGACCCAGGAGGAAGCCCTTTCCAACGCTCCCCGCACCGAGGACGGCTATTTCGTGGTGCCGCGCATCATCTAGAGCGGGAGGGACAGGTGGCGGAAAAAGCGAAGGCCGAGGGAGTGACCCGTTGAGCCCGGCTCTACGCATGCTAACGGCGGTTGTTTCTTGCGCCATGGCGGCATGGTTTAAACGCTACCGTTTCAACCGCGGTGAACCGGCCTTATGGTTTTTCGCCATGCTGACCACTTTCGCCTTGAGCATGGCCCTTAGCGCCGTATCCTGGTGGGTAGGGGACGAGGCCATCAGCAAATCCTTCTGGATCGCCTACTGGATAGCCCTGTCCGGCAGTGCCTTTCTGGTGTTTTGCTTCGCGCGCTCTTTCGGGCCCAAGGCGGACATCGGCCTTCTCTTCTGGTCCATTCCCCTTATGTTCGACGTGGCGCTGATCGTGGTGGCCGAGAGGCATATATTCGAGCGGAGCGGGGGGACCTGGGTGCCGGTGCTCGCTAGCTCCGCCTATATCGTGCATTGGTCCATAAACGCCGCTTACGCGGTGCTCTCGGTATATTTCTGCTTTATAGCGTATCTGGCTCTGAAATCGCATGGGCAGAGAGAGGAGCTGGTACATTTTCGCTTCGTCCTTTACGGATTGGTGATCATTTTCATATCCCAACTGGCGGCGGGACTCTTGAGAGCGTCATTGAGCCCCTGGAATCCCATCGCGGAGTTGGGGACCCTGGCGGGGGCGGTGCTTCTGTTGGTTGGAGTGGTGGAGCCGAGAAGAAAAATCAAGAAAAGATTACGGCAAGGAGAGCATTAAGTGGAAGCTTTGCACAACCTGAAAGCATGGGAGATAAGAGACATTCTGTCGCGTGGCGAGGTGACCGCCGTGGAGGTGCTGGAGGCGGTGGCGGAACGGGTGGAGCGCGTCGAGGAGCGGGTTAATGCCTATATCACCCTTACCCTTGAGCATGCCCGGTCCGCGGCGGAGCAGGCCGATGCGGCGCTGCGGGGGGGGAAGATGCTGGGAAGGGCGGCCGGCATACCTATGGCGGTGAAGGACGTGCTGTGCACGCGTGGAATACGCACCACCTGCGCCTCCCGCATATTGCGGGATTACGTTCCGGTTTACGATGCCACGGTGCTGGAGGCGCTGCGGCGCGAGGGGCTGGTGATGGTGGGTAAGGCCAACATGGACGAGTTCGCCATGGGATCCTCCACGGAGAACTCCGCTTTCGGGCCCACCCGCAATCCCTGGGATCTGGAGAGGGTCCCCGGCGGCTCCAGCGGCGGCTCGGCGGCGGCAGTGGCCGCGGGAGAGGCCATATGGTCCTTGGGGTCGGACACCGGGGGTTCCATACGGCAACCGGCCGCTCTCTGCGGCCTGGTGGGGCTGAAGCCGACCTACGGGCTGGTTTCCCGTTTCGGCCTGGTGGCCTTTGCCTCTTCCCTGGATCAGGTGGGAACCATCACCCGTGACGTGAGGGATTGCGCTTTTCTCCTTTCCCTTATCGCTGGCCATGACCCGCGCGACTCCACGTCGCTCAAGGTGGAGGCGCCCGACTACCTTGCCGCTTTGCGGGGCGAGGTGAAGGGGCTGAGGATCGGGGTTCCGCGGGAGTTGATGCAGGAGGGCTTGACCGCGGGGGTGCGAAAGGCGGTGGAGGATACCTTGAAGGTTTGCGAGGAACTGGGGGCGGAAGTGGAGGAAGCCAGCCTGCCTCATGTGGACTACGCCCTGAGCGCCTATTACATCATCGCCCCGGCTGAGGCCAGCTCCAACCTGGCCCGTTTCGACGGCGTGCGTTACGGTTACCGCGACGAGAAGGGCGAGGACATGATGGAGATGTACGGCCGCACCAGGGCGGCGGGCTTCGGCGCCGAGGTCAAGCGGCGCATCATGTTGGGCACTTATGCCCTTTCGGCGGGCTATTACGAGGCCTATTACGGCCAGGCCCAGAAGGTAAGGACCCTCATCGTCAACGATTTCCGGGCGGCCTTCGAGAGGTTCGACGTGCTGGTCAGCCCGACCTCACCCACTCCCGCTTTCTATTTGGGCGAGAAAGTCGAGGACCCGTTGACCATGTACCTCTCCGACGTGTGCACCATCCCGGTGAACCTGGCGGGCATCCCGGCGGTAAGCATTCCCTGCGGGTTGGAGGATGGCCTGCCGGTAGGATTCCAGATAATGGGAAAGGTGCTGGACGAGCCCACCATCCTGCGTTTTGCCGCCGCTTTGGAGGAGGCGCTGGGTTTCAGGGAGAAGCCGGACTCGGAGAGGGGGGTGAAGCCGTGAGGGAGTTTGAGGCGGTAATAGGCTTGGAGATCCACGCGGAGCTCAAGACCAGCTCCAAGATGTTTTGCGCCTGTGACGCCTCCTTCGGGGGCGCTCCAAACTCCAAAACCTGCCCGGTTTGCCTGGGCCTCCCCGGGGTTCTGCCGGTGCTCAATCGCAGGGCGGTGGAGCTGGCCGCGCGCCTGGCGCTGGCCTTGGGATGCAGGATAGCGCCGTATTCCATCTTTCACCGCAAAAACTATTTCTATCCCGATATGCCCAAAAATTACCAGATATCCCAGTATGATCTTCCGCTGGGGGTAGGGGGCGAACTGATTCTGGAGACGGAAGAGGGCCCTTTCAGGGTGGGCATTACCCGTGTGCACCTGGAGGAGGATACGGGGAAGTCGGTCCATGTAAGTGAAAGCGGCAGGATTCACGGCTCCGAGTACAGCCTGGAGGACTTCAATCGCGCCGGGGTGCCTTTGCTGGAGATAGTCACCGAGCCGGACATCCGCACCCCCGAGCAGGCGCGCGCATTCATGATGGAACTGAAGAGCATCATGGAACATCTGGAGGTCTCCGACTGCAAGATGGAGGAGGGAAGCCTGCGTTGCGACGCCAACATCTCACTGCGCGCGCGCGATTCCGGGGAGATGGGGGTGAAGACGGAGGTAAAGAACATGAACTCCTTCCGTGCCCTTCACCGGGCGCTGCGCTACGAGATAGAGAGGCAGGGAGAGATCCTGGCCTCGGGTGGCGAGGTGGTACAGGAGACCAGGCACTGGGACGCTGACGCCAACGCGACCACCCCGCTGCGCACCAAGGAGTACGCCTACGACTACCGCTATTTCCCCGAGCCTGATCTGGTGCCCCTGGAGCTCGACGCCGCATTCGTGGAGGAGATAAGGGCCGCCCTTCCCGAGCTCCCAGCAGAGAGGAGAGGGCGTTTCATGAGCGAATACGGCCTTCCCGCCCATGACGCCGGCTTGCTCACCTCATCCAAGGCCATGGGCGATTTCTTCGAGGCGGCGGTGGATGAAGGGGCGGATCCCAAGGCGGTGAGCAACTGGATGATGGGCGAGCTTTCCGCCTACCTTAACGCCCGCAGCATGGAGATCGATGCGGTGCGCGTAACTCCCGGGCAATTGGCGGCGATGATCGCTATGGTGGATAAGGGGATCATCAGCGGCAAGATAGCCAAGTCCGTTTTCGAGGAAATGCTGGAAACGGGGAAGGACCCGGAGGACATAGTGGCGGAGCGGGGCATAACCCAGATCAGCGACCAGGATGAGTTGCAGCGGCTGGTGACCGAGGTTCTTGAGGAAAATCCCGCCAGCGTCGATGATTACCGTAGAGGCAAGGAGAAAGCCCTGGGGTTCCTGGTTGGCCAGGTGATGCGGAAGACCAAGGGAAGGGCGAACCCGCAGCTGGTCAACGAGCTTCTGCGGCGCGGGCTGGAGGAGTGAGAACATCCGGGCGAGAGAAGAGGGAGATGCATTAATGTCTGAAGAGATGGAAAGATTTTGTGCTCATTGTGGAGCGGCGCTTAAAGAGGGCGCCTCTTTCTGCGTCAATTGCGGCGCGGCCGTAAGCGTTGCGCCGGAGTCCGCGGCCGTGCTCCCGCCTCAGCCTCCCGGGCCTCCTCCCGCGGGACCACAGGGAATACCCACGCCGCCCTACGGACCTCCCCCCAACCCGCCCGGGGTAGCGGAAGCGGGCATGGGAGCGACGTGGGAACCGGAAGCGTCGGGAGTCCCTGGGGTTCCGCCCATACCTCCTCCCAAACGGGGAAAGCTACCTTTGGTGGCGGGGATTTGCGGCGGCTTGCTGATCGTCGCTGGGGTGGTGGTTCTGGTCCTCTTCCTTACCGTATGGAAGAGCTCGGGAGGAGGGGCGGGTGATCCCCTGGCCCTGGCCGAGAAATACGTCTCCGCCATGGAGAAGGGAGACGTGGAGGCCTACTTTGATTGTTTCCCCCCCGAGTATTTTTCCATGCAGGATAATCCTTTGCTGGAGGGGATGGACATCGATATCAAAGGATTGCTGAAGACGGCTTTCAACATGATGGATGTAAAATTCAAGAACTTGAAACTGGAGCTGGAGTCGGAGAAGGGAGACCAGGCCAGCGTGGTCAGCACCTCCGGAACCCTGGTCATTGCGGTCATGGGGGTGGAGCAGGAGGCGGACCTGGCCGAGGATCCGCTGCAATTCGAGATGGTGAAGCAAGACGGCAGGTGGTATCTCACCAACGACCCCATGCCGACGGCGTGGGGACAGGAGTTTAACTTCAATATGGATTAGCCTGCCCTAAGAATTTGTCGCCTGGATCGCCGATCCGAGGATTGGAGCCCGGAAGCGGCGATAAAGCGTTTTCCGGCGGGCTGGAGACGGGATAATGCGCAAACCCATAGCGGATCGGAGCTCGGAGGGATTGCAAAATGGTTTTTCAGGGACCGATAGTTGTGAGGAAAAGGAGTGCCCCAAGGGCATAAAGGTCGGATAAGGAAGAGGACGCTCCGGGGGAAAGAAGGCATAGCTTATCTTTGAATAAGATTCTATTGATGAAGGAAAAGAGGGCGGGAGCATGAGTTCCCGCCCTGTGTACCTAATCTATTTACAATCGTTGGCCATGAGACTTTACGATCGCTCCATGCCTGGCGCCGCGCTTTGCCTCAACATGCCGATACATGGCGTTAGCGCGCCGTTGTGTCGCCGCGCCACGCAACCCTACTCGGAGATGAATTTCTCGTAGGCGGCGGCGTCCATGAGGTCATCTACCCCGGAAGGATCGGCCAGCTCAACCTTAACCATCCACCCCGCCTCGTAGCAGTCCTCGTTAATGATCTCCGGCGCCTCTACCACTTCCTTGTTGGTTTCGATGATGGTGCCGTTAACCGGGCTGTAAACGTCGGAAACCGATTTCACCGACTCGATTTCGGCATAGGGCTTCCCGGCTTCCACTTCCGTCCCAACCTCCGGGAGCTCCAAGAATACGATCTCGCCCAGCTGGTCCTGGGCGTAGTAGGTTATGCCCAGGGTAGCCTTTCCGTCCTCGATCCTGGCCCATGCGTGCTCTGAATGGTACTTGAGATCCTCCGGGTACATTCGCTTTCACCTCCACATAGTCCGTTTACGACGATGACATCATAACGCAACCGCGTTCCGGGCGCTACTTCCGCGCCGGCGCGGCGTGAATGGCCCGATCATGGGCCGCCTCAGCCGCCTCCATGATCGCCTCGGCCAGGCTGGGGTGGGCGTGCACGGTCTTGCCGATATCCTCGGCGGTGACCCCCACCTGGATGGCCAAGGCCAGCTCGTGGATGAGGTCGGAGGCGTGGGCGCTCATGATCTGGCAGCCCAGGATCTTGTCCGTGGACTTGTCCACCACCAGCTGGACGAAACCCTGCCCCTTGCCCATGGCCAGAGCCTTGCCCAGCCCGCCAAACATGAAGCGGCCCACCTTGATCTCCAGCCCCTGCTCCTCCGCCTTGGCCGGGGTCAGCCCCACGCTGGCGATCTCGGGCTCGGTGAAGATGCACGCCGGCACCACGTTATAATTCATCACCGCGTCCACGCCCATGGCGTTCTCCGCGGCGCAAATCCCCTCGAAGGAGGCCACGTGGGCCAGGAGAATACCCCCCACCACATCGCCGATGGCGTAGATGCCGGGTACGTTGGTCTCCATGCGCTCGTTCACCAGGATCTCGCCCCGCTGTCCCAGCTTCACGCCTATCTCCTCCAGACCCAGGTTGGCGGAGTTGAGCGATCTGCCTATGGAAACCAGCAATTTCTCGCCCTCCAGGATGTCGCCGCTGGAAAGCTTGGCCTTCACCCCGGCGGGGCTGTACTCGACTATCTCCTCAATGGTGGTTTCGGTGAGGATTTCGATGCCCTTCTTGTTCAGGATGCGCTTCATCTGCTGGGATATGCGCTCGTCCTCGGTGGGAAGGATGCGCGGCATCATCTCCACCATGGTGACCTTGGTCCCCAGGGCGTTAAAGATGGTGGCGAACTCCGAGCCTACCACGCCGCTGCCCACGATGATCATGGTCTTGGGGATCTCCGTGAGCTCGAGGCCCTCGGTGGAGGTGAGGATGGCCGGCTGGTCGAAGTCGAAAGTGGGCAGGCGGGCCGGCTCCGATCCGGTGGCCACGATGACCCTCTCCGTCTCGATGGTCTTGGTGCCCTCCTCCGTCTCCACCGTCACCTGGTTGGGAGAGGCCAGCCGGGCGGTGCCCTTGACCAGCTCCACTTTATTGGCCTTGAGGAGCTGGGCGATGCCGTTGCGCAACTGCTCGGAGATCTTGTCCTTGCGCTCCACCATGGCCTTGAGGTCGGGGACCGGATCGCCGACCTTGATGCCGTAGTCCCCGGCTTCCTTTATGGTTTCCAGGGCTTCGGCGCAGGCCAGGAGGGCTTTGGTGGGAATGCATCCCCAGTTGAGGCAGGTGCCGCCGAGCAATTGCTTTTCCACCAGGACCACTCCGCTTCCCAGCTGGGCTGCCCTTATGGCGGCCACGTAGCCTCCCGGGCCGGCCCCTATGACCACCAGCTTGGCTTTGAGCGATTCTGCTGCCATGATTCCTCCTTCGAACCTTTCCGCGTGCTTATCGGCGTTTTTCTTCCCTTGATGGCGGGGAAGTCTTCCTATAGAATGTGCCTACGTCCCCGATATTTTATCATTAACCCGGCCCCCGCGAACAACAACGCAAGAGGGAGGAAGGCATGGGCGGGACCATAAGCGAGAAGATATTTTCCAACCACGCCGGGCGCGAGGTGAGGGCCGGCGAGTTGGTGGTCGTGGAAGTGGATTTCATGATGGGGCAGGACGGCACATCGCCCCTGGCCATCAAGGCTTTCCGGGAGATCGGGGGGGAGAAGGTTCTCGACCCCTCCCGCGTGGCCATGGTCATCGACCACAGCGCCCCCAGCCCACTGGAGGGAGTTTCCAACCTGCACGCCATGATGCGCTCCTTCGCCGCGGAACAGGGAATAGGCCTGTACGACGTGGGTTGGGGGGTGTGCCACTGCCTCCTACCCGAGCAGGGGCATGTCGCCCCCGGAGATATAGTGATAGGGGCCGATTCCCATACCACCACCTATGGGGCTATAAACGCCTTTTCTACTGGGGTGGGCTCGACCGACCTAGCGGCGGCCATGCTTACCGGCAAGCTGTGGTTCAAGGTCCCCTCCACTCTGCGATTGGAGCTGAGGGGTAAGCTGGCCACCGGAGTCTATTCCAAGGACGTGGCCCTGTTCCTGGCCGGACGGCTGACCGCGGACGGCGCCACCTACCTGGCGGTAGAATACGGCGGCGAGGTCATCGAGTCACTATCCGTGGAGGCTCGCTTCACCATATCCAACTTGGCGGTGGAGATGGGCGCCAAGGCGGGTTTGATGGAAGCGGACTCCAAGACCTTGCGGTGGCTGGAGGGACGTCTATCTCGCCCCTTTGAGCCGGTGTCTCCGGACCCGGACGCCGTTTACCAGGAGGTGAGGGAATTCGACCTCAGCGACCTGACTCCCCAGGTGGCGGAGCCCCACCGCGTAGACCAAGTGAAGCCGGTGGAAGAACTGGAAGGAACTCCCATCCAACAGGCGGTAATCGGGACCTGCACCAACGGCCGCCTGGAAGACTTGGAGGTGGCGGCGCGGATATTGGCCGGCAGGCGAGTGAGCCCGGAGGTGCGGCTGATCGTGGCGCCGGCCTCCCGCCAAGTGCTCATGGAGGCCATGGCTAAGGGAGTGGCGCAGAGGCTCATCGAGGCGGGAGCCGCCTTCGTGACGCCGGGATGTGGGCCCTGCGTGGGTACCCATAACGGCGTGCCCGCGGACGGGGAGAGGGTGATATCCACCGCCAACCGCAACTTCAAGGGTCGCATGGGAAACGCCAACGCTTTTATTTACCTGGCCAGCCCGGCCACGGTGGCGGCAAGCGCGGTGGCGGGTAAGATAACCGACCCCCGGCGCATGTTGTAAGATGGCCTAGGAGGCGGAAACGCATGGAGGAGGGAATGGTTCTCAAAGGGAAGGCCCACGTCTTCGGGCACGATATCAACACCGACTACATCATCTCCGGCAAATACAAGTTCAAGACCCTGGACATGGACGAGCTTGCCCGCCATTGCATGGAGGACATAGACCCCGAATTCACCTCCCGCGTCCAGCCGGGCGATTTCATAGTTGCCGGGGCCAACTTCGGCTGCGGCTCCTCTCGGGAACAGGCTCCCCTGGTCATCAAGCATGCTGGCATAAGCGCCGTGCTGGCAAAGTCCTTCGCCCGCATCTTCTTCCGCAACGCCATCAACAATGGCTTGCCGGTGGCGGAGTGCGACACCTCCGGCATCCAAAGTGGGGACCAGCTGGAGGTGGACCTGGAAGCGGGGATGGTGGTCAACCTGACGCAGGGGACGGAGCTCGCTGTTACTCCCCTGCCGCCGGTGATGATGGATATTCTCAAGGAGGGCGGCCTGGCCGCATATCTGAAGAAACATGGAGGATTCAAGCTATGAGAAGAGTGACCCTCATACCCGGGGACGGGGTGGGCCCGGAGATCGTAGAGGCCTGTTGCAGGGTGATCGAGGCTTCGGGGGTGGAGATAGATTGGGAGGTGCAGAAAGCGGGGGCGGAGGTTATGGAGGAGTACGGCACCCCGCTTCCCACCCATGTTCTGGACTCCATACGCGCCAACCGGGTGGCCATGAAGGGGCCCATCACCACCCCGGTGGCTTCCGGTTTCCGCAGCATCAACGTGGCCCTGCGCAAGGAGCTGGACCTTTACGCCAACCTGCGCCCGGCGAAGAGCATCGAGGGGGTGCGCTCGCCGTACAAGGACATAGACCTGGTGGTGGTGAGGGAGAACACCGAGGATCTCTACGCCGGCATCGAGCGCATGGTGGACGAGGACACGGCGGAGAGCGTAAAGCTCATCACCAGGAAGGCCTCTGAGCGCATCTGCCGTTTCGCCTTCGAGTACGCGCGCCGAGAGGGCCGGCACAAGGTGACCGCAGTGCACAAGGCGAACATCCTCAAGTTCAGCGATGGCCTCTTCCTGGAGACGGCGCGCCACGTGGCCCGGGACTACCCGGACATCGAGTTTGAGGACCGCATCGTAGACAACATGGCCATGCAACTGGTGCAGAAGCCGCACCTCTACGACGTGCTGGTGCTGCCCAACCTCTACGGGGATATCATATCCGACCTTTGCGCCGGACTGGTGGGAGGGCTGGGAGTGGCCCCCAGCGCCAACATCGGGGACGAGATCCACGTCTTCGAGCCGGTGCACGGCAGCGCCCCCAAATACACCGGCATGAACAAGGTCAACCCCACCGCCCAGATACTCACCGGGGTGCTCATGCTGCATTTCCTGGGCGAGGAGGAGGCGGCCCGCCGTATCTACCAAGCCACCTCAGAGGTTATCCGGGAAGGCAAGGCGGTGACCTACGATCTGGGAGGAGAGGCCAAGACCTCCGAGATGGCCGACGCCATCATAGCCAGGCTTCGTTAAGCGGTGTTAGTCGGCTTTATGCCGGCACCCCGTCCTTTGGATGTTTGTTCGCCATACGCGTCATGTCATTGCGAGCGCAGCGAAGCAACCTCGAGCACCAGGCGCGCCCTTGCGCAGGCTAAAGGGCGAAAGAGTTTCTAAGAGATAGGAAAGAAGGCGGCGAGACCGAACCTCGCCGCCTTCCGGTTCGCGCGTTAAGGCGATTTTTCCAGAGCGCTTCCTTGCTTACGCGGCATCCCTTGCCTTCCTTCTGCGCCTGCCGTAACCCCCGGCCAGACTCAGAAGTCCCAAGGTCAGCCCCAACAGGAGAACGGCGCTCCCCGATCCCGTGCCGCACTGCGACGACACCGTGAAGCCGCCGCTCAAGGTAGCCTTTTGCCCGTTGGGGTTTTCTACCACAACGTTATATGTTCCTTCCGGGGCACCCGTCAAATCAAAATAGCAGGTTATCTTATTGCTGGAGACGGTGTTTGCGTTGCATGCCTCTATAGTGGATGGTCCTTCCAGCCTCACCTTTGCCCAGGCCTCGAACCCCGTCCCCGCCAGATTGCTTATAGCCACGAAGTTGCCCGGAGCGGCGCTGTTGGGAGTGATGGAACTTACGGACAGCGTCCCCTTGGGCACGTTAAGGGTGATGATCACTGGCGTGCCGTTGGTTGCGAGGCCCGTGATTGACCAGCTGTTTGTGTTTCCGGAGCCGATGGGCGAGGAGGTGCAAGAGAGGAGATTCCACTTTCGCGGCTGCTCGAAGCCCGGTTGAGTTATGGATATATTTAAGCTGCGCTGTTGCGCGTCCCTTTGCCAGAAGGCCATGGCGATGCTGCCGTCCGGGTGCTGGAAGTAATGCTGCTCCAGGTATGTCGAATTACTGGTCGTTACGGTGATGAACCCCGGCTTGGCGATCGGGCTGGTAGGTCCTACGACAGCTTGAAAGGTCTTGTAGTAGTAGTAGGAATTTTTTGCGGCGTTGTTATCCAGTATGTTGCCCCAGAGCCCGCAATATTTTCCGTCTCCCTCATTGGGATTTTCCCATAGCGTGTACCAAATAGCCATATTCAGGGGGCGTTTTGTGCCATCGGGATAATTGATAATATTGCCGGCGTAATTTATCATGCTACGGAGCAGATAAGAAGCCTGATTTGGGTCGGTATATTCCCACCCGAACTCGGTATTCCATATACCTATCTCTTTACCGCTTGGATTGAATTCGGGTTTCCTTGTAAGGTCTTTGAGGTAGTTGGCGTGATTCCTGGACTCCACTTCCATCGGGTCATCCGGGCCTTGATTGGGATCGCGGTCATAGAGGCCAGGATAAGGATGGTAGGCGACGGCGTCCACATATTGCAGCGCACCCAGCCTAAAGCAACCGTCAAAACCATCTTGGGCCTGTGTGGCGGTAAAGAATTTCCAGTTATCAGTCGCTGAACCCCAATAATGCATGAAACCCAGTCCGTTCACTCCTCCCATTACCACGGTGGCGTTCGGATGCGCTCCCTTGATTACCGGATAGGTAATTTTTAGCAAATCAGTATACGCCACTGGATCCGGAACAATAAGCCAGTAGCCATATATGTTTTCCTCGTTCCATATCTCAAAGGCATCCACGTATAAAGGCCCTATATCTGCGCCCTCCGCTGGGAAATAAGGTGCTTCTTGAGGGTTCGGGTCCGCCCCGTCCTGGACGCCGTTGTAGTGACGGGCGACCGCCTTTACATACCGTTTCCATTCCGTTTCACGACCATATGGATACGACCACCCTGAGTTTGCCCATCCCGGAGCGGGTCCGGTAATTATGCCCAAAATCTTAATGCCCAGGGAGTTCGCCTTGCGAACCACATAGTCGTAATGGTTGCTGTCGGTTTCGAACTTCCACCCGTCAGCGCTTCCCTCTGCCTCGTCTAGATGTAGCCAAGGGAAGTTCATGCGCAGCCATCGGATGCCGGCGGCCTTCATCTTCGCGAGAGCGGCGTCGATTTCCGCGACGCTGTTTTTACCTATATGCGCGTCGTGGGCACCGAATCTTTCGGAGACCGGCTGTGTCTGGGGGCTGTCCGCCGTGGCTCGCCCGGTGGAAGCCGAAAACAGCAACAAGCTTGCGAGAAACAAAAGAATCGTTGCTAGAGACACACCTCGCAGGAATCTGTTGCGTTTATGAATGTTTTTTCCAGGAACCATCTTTCACCTCCATTGTCTGGATCTAAGGGTTAGCCCTACGGTATCACCCAAAGCTTGAGGTTTGTGGGTTCAGAATGATGGGTGTTTGGTCAGCCTTACCCGGAGTGCAGTCCTTCTACGCGCTCTCTCAATCACCCCCCTTGATATCTTGAGCAACAGCCAAAGACATGAGTTTTTAAAAAGATTAAACCCCAACGAAGAAAATTTTATCGCCTAAGTAAAGCAAGATCAAGGACAGGGAGCCTTCTCGACCGGAAGGCGTTTGACGAAGCCATACGGCGTCTATCTTTCTGATGGCTAAATAATGAAAACAGCCCGATGACGTCGCCGATAGGATATGACATGTAACTTGCCGCCCCTGAAAGCCTAATATGGCCGATGGCGCCGCCGCAACTAATTTTTCAGGACAAACTTAAGAATTACGCTTGACGTGAGCATATATTATCTAAATAATACAGTCTATAACTGCAATAACCGTGTCCCGTACCCGCTTTTCCAGAATGGATCAGTCCAGGAGGTATAATAATTGGAACCCAGGAGTGATGTCGCTAAAAAGGGTCTTACCAGAGCGCCGCACCGCTCGTTGCTCAAGGCGGACGGCTTCATCGACCGCGAGATCGAGCAGCCCTGGGTGGCGGTGGCTTGCGCGGCCAACGAGGTGGTTCCCGGGCACGTCCACCTGCAGCAGGTGGCGGAGGCGGTGAAAGCGGGCATCCGCATGGGAGGGGGCACTCCCATGCAGTTCGGGGTGATCGGCATCTGTGACGGCATCGCCATGGGCCACGCCGGCATGCGTTACTCGCTGCCCTCCCGTGAGGTCATAGCGGACAGCGTGGAATTGATGGTTCAGGCGCACGCCTTCGACGCCATGGTGCTCATTCCCAACTGCGACAAGATCGTGCCGGGCATGCTCATGGCCGCGGCGCGCCTGAATATCCCCACGGTAGTGGTGAGCGGCGGGCCCATGCTCGCCGGCCGCCATGCCGGAATAGACGTCGACTTCATCACGGTCATGGAGGCCCAGGGGGCGGTGGGAAGCGGACGCATGGAGCCCGCTGAACTTGAGGAACTGGAGAACCAGGCCTGTCCGGGCTGCGGGAGTTGCGCCGGGCTGTTCACCGCCAACTCCATGAACTGCCTCACCGAGGCCATAGGAATGGGGCTTCCCGGGAACGGCACCATACCGGCGCCTTACGCTGAGCGCCTGCGCCTGGCCAAGCAGGCGGGGCTGGCGGTTATGGACATGCTGCGCGTCGGCAGGAGGCCGCGGGATATCATCAACCCCCAGTCGCTGCGCAACGCGCTGGCCGTGGACATGGCCATCGGTGGATCCTCCAACACCATACTGCACCTCCTGGCCGTCGCTTACGAGACCGGCCTGGAGTTGAGCCTGGAGGTCATACAGGAAGTGTGCGACGCCACCCCCAATCTGGCGCGCATCAGCCCGGCGGGCGAGGGGGAAAGGCACCACATGCAGGACCTGCACGAGGCGGGAGGCATCCCGGCGGTGATGGGGGAGCTGCTCTCCAAAGGGCTTATCGACCCCGAGGTTCCCTGCGTGGGGGCGGACCGGCTAGGAGAGATCATTGAGGGGAAACGCACCCTCAAGCCCGAGGTGCTGAGGCCGGTGGAAAATCCTTACATGCCCACCGGCGGATTGGCCATTCTGCGCGGCAACCTGGCCCCCGAGGGAGCGGTGATCAAGCAGTCCGCGGTGCCGGAAAACCTCATGCGCCACCGCGGCCCGGCGCGGGTTTTCGATGAAGAGGAAGCGGCGGTGGAGGCTATGTTGAAGGGAAACATACGCGATGGTGACGTCATCGTGATCCGCTATGAGGGGCCGCGCGGAGGCCCGGGAATGCGCGAGATGCTCAACCCCACGGCCACCCTAGTGGGCATGGGCTTGTCGGAGAAAGTGGTGCTTATAACCGACGGTCGCTTCTCCGGCGGCACGCGGGGCGCGGCGGTGGGGCACGTTTCACCGGAGGCCGCGCAGGGAGGACCCATAGCCCTGGTGGAAGAAGGCGACCAGATCGAGCTGGACGTGGGAGCGCGGCGCATCGATGTTCTGGTCGGAGACGAAGAGATGCGAAGCAGGGCGGAGGCCTGGAAGCCGCGGGAGCCGCGCGTCAAGGAGGGCTACCTGGCCGAGTACTCGCGCCGGGTTTCCAGCGCCAGCCGGGGAGCGGTGCGGCTGCGGGGGGAGTAAGAGAAGCAAGAGAAGCAAAGGAAATGGAGTAAGGAGTAGGAGAAAGAGTCGGCATAGCAGGTAAGGTGATGGGTTTGAAAATGACCGGCGCGAAAGCCTTGGTGAAAAGCCTCGAGGACGAGGGCGTGGAGATTATCTTCGGCATCCCCGGCGGGGTGCTGCTGCCCGTCTTCGATGTCCTTTACGAGAGCAAGATTCGCAAGGTGCTCACCCGCCACGAGCAGGGTGCGGCCCATGCCGCCGACGGCTATGCCCGGGTGACCGGCAATGTGGGTGTGTGCATAGCCACCTCCGGGCCCGGGGCCACCAATCTGGTAACCGGGATCGCCAACGCCTACATGGACTCCGTTCCCCTGGTGGCCATAACCGGACAGGTGGCCACGAACATGATCGGCACCGACGCTTTCCAGGAGGCGGACACCACAGGGATCACCATGCCCATCGTCAAGCACAATTACCTCATCAAGGATCCCGCCGACATCCCGGACGTCATTCAAGAGGCCTTCTACATCGCGCGCACCGGGAGGCCGGGGCCGGTGGTGGTCGACGTCCCGGTGGACGTGTCACGGGGGGAGACGGAATACCGCCGGCGCGACAAGCCTGAGCTTAAGGGTTACAAACCCACCTATAAAGGACATAAGAAGCAGACCAGGATGGCCGCCCAGGCAATATTGAGTTCCCAGAGGCCCGTCATCTATGTAGGCGGGGGAGCCATAATCTCCAATGCCAGCGCGGAGCTGAAGAAACTGGCCACGCAGAACAACATCTACGTTACCCACACCCTGATGGGCAAGGGAGTTTTTCCGGAGAGCCACCCCCTTTCGCTGGGCATGTTGGGCATGCACGGCACCCGCGCCGCCAACTACGCCATGTGCGAGACGGACCTCATCATCGCCGTGGGGGCGCGCTTCGACGACCGCATCACCGGGAAACTGTCCGAGTTCGCTCCCATGGCCAAGGTCATCCATATCGATATAGACCCGGCGGAGATAAGCAAGAACGTGCGGGCGCATATCCCCATCGTGGGGGACGCCAGGGATGTGCTCCGGGAGCTTAACGAGGCGCTCAAGGAAATGCGGACCGGCACGGGCAAGGTCGAGCGCAAGGAGTGGGACGCGCGGGTTAAGGAATGGAAGGAGAAATACCCCCTCACTTACGACCGGGGTAAAGGGTTCAAGCCCCAGTTCGTGGTGGAAAAAATCTATGAGATCACTAAAGGGGAAGCCATCATCTGCACCGAGGTGGGTCAGAACCAGATGTGGGCGGCGCAGTTCTATCCCATGGACAAGCCCCGCCGCTTCGTTTCCTCCGGCGGTCTGGGCACCATGGGGTTCGGCTTCCCGGCATCCATTGGCGCCCAGCTGGGAAAGCCCAAGGAATTGGTGTTCGACATCGCGGGAGACGGCAGTTTCCAGATGACCATGCAGGAGATGGCCACGGCGGTGCTGGAGGACGCGCCGGTCAAGGTGGCCATCCTCAACAACGGCTACCTGGGCATGGTGCGGCAGTGGCAGCAGCTTTTTTACAACCGCAAGTATTCGTGCTCCTGCCTGCACCGCGGAAGGACACCGGACTTCGTCGCCTTGGCCGAGGCCTTCGGGGCCAAGGGCATTCTGGTGACGGAGCCGGAAATGGTGGAGCCGGCCATCGCGGAGGCCATGGAAAGCGACTGTCCGGTGCTCATCGATTTCCACGTCGACGAGGAGGAGAACGTCTACCCCATGGTGGCTCCGGGCGCTCCCCTCTACGACATGATCGGGGACATGCTCTACCCGGTGGAAAAGGTCCACCCGGAAAAGGCCGAGGAACCCTTCCTCTAAGGGGTGATAGAGATGAAACATACCCTTTCAGTGCTGGTGGAGAACAAGCCCGGCGTGTTGGCCAGGGTGGCGGGGCTCTTCGCCCGGCGCGGCTTCAACATAGACAGCCTGGCGGTGGGGACCACCGAGAAGCCCAACATCTCCCGCATGACCATCGTGGTGGACGTGGAGGAGCACTCTCTGGAGCAGGTGCGCAAGCAACTGCACAAGCTGATCAACGTCATCGAGATCGTGGACCTAGACCCGGAAGCCTCGGTGGCTCGGGAGATGGTCATGGTCAAGATCAATGTAAACGCGGAGAACCGCTCCGAAGTCGTCGAGATCGCGGACATCTTCCGCGGCAACATCGTGGATGTGTCCAGGGAGAGCATCACTGTGGAGGTGACCGGGAACGCCTCCAAGCTAAGCGCCTTCGAGGACCTGTTGAAGCCCTACGGCATCAAGGAGCTGGTGAGGACGGGCAAGGTCGCCCTCCCCCGCGGTAAATAATGGGGGTCAGGGCTGGCCATCGGCCTAAGGCCTGGGGGTCAGTCCAGGACATGGAAACGGGGCCCCTCTGTTGCGGGGTCAACTCCCGGGCTCAGAGCTGGTGGTTGATCCGTCTTGGAGCCAGGATCCAGATCAGGATCGAGCGATAGGGGCAATGAACGACGCAGGACAACGTTAGAGGAGGTAGGAAATGGCGGAGAT
>ENA-ORXB01001587-ORXB01001587.1-sediment-metagenome-genome-assembly--contig:-NODE-1587-length-25181-cov-4.458293_pt1 | contig 25181 bp, 20 predicted proteins | sample MGYA00237863_ERZ511475 | MGnify/ENA primary metagenome ERZ511475 (study PRJEB26305, sample SAMN06343858) | sediment metagenome | isolation source: hot spring sediment | place: Canada: British Columbia... | reverse complement strand
CTGGCTCGTCGGGGAACCCCTCCCCCTGTCCCCCTCCCCCAGGCGGACGCCGCGGCGTCCGCCTGGGGGAGGGGAGCGGGGTGGGGGCAACACGTGGCAGCCGGCGCTGCCAGGATGCGAGCCTGAACAGTAACCGGTGCGGAGGATGCAAGTCGGGCTCGCCACAGGACGCCCGGTTATGCCCACAGCCAGAACGGGGAACGGGCTGTTGCCCATCTCTACCTGGCATGGTACAATCCCGCACGCGGAGGCGGAATGATCGAGTTGGCGGATTTGCTGGAAGCGACCGGAGGAAGCCTATACGGCCCGGTGCAGGCGACTCGCTTTGCCGGGTTCTGCCACGACTCTCGCCGGGCCGTGCCCGGGCAGCTTTTCGTGGCCCTGCGTACCGCCTGGGGCGACGGCCATGACTATATCCTTCACGCCTGTCAGGCGGGGGCTACCGGGGTGCTCTGCGAGCGGCCGCCTGAGGGGCCTCTCGGCGCGACGTGCGTCGTCGTCGAGGATACCGAGGCGGCTGTGGCACAGTGGGCCCGCCTTGCGCTGCGCCGACAAAGGGTTGAGGTCATCGGTGTGACCGGCAGCGTCGGCAAGACCACGGCGAAAGAGGCGATCGCCCTCGTTCTGGGGCGCAGGCATCCGGTATTCCGCAGCCCCGGCAACTACAGCGGGCGCCTCGGGCTGCCGATCGGGCTGGGCGATCTGCTGCCGGAGCACCATGTGGCAGTCCTCGAGATGGCCTGCGACTCTGCCGGGGAGATGGCCGACCTGGTATCGATAGCCTCGCCCCGCCACGCGGTTGTGCTCAACGTCAGCCTGGCCCATCTCGATGGCCTGGGATCGCTGGAGGGCATCGCCACCGAGAAGGGCAGACTGGTGGAGAGCCTGCCGCCCGATGGGTGGGCGGTGCTGAACTGCGACGACCCGCGGGTGGAGGCGATGGCAGCGCGGACCTCCTCGAGGGTCATGCGCATCGGCCTGGGGCCCTCGGCCGACGTGCGTGCAGAAGACGTACAGCCTGGGGAGGGTGGGCTCAGCTTCGTCGCGCGGGTGGAGGGTCGGCGTCAGAAGATGCACTGCGGCCTCATCGGCCGGCACAACGTATACGCGGCGCTTGCCGCGGTTGCCGTCGGCTGCGTCTATGGCCTTGACCTGCGGGAGATTGCCGAAGCACTCGAAGGGATGGGGCCGCTGCCGGGGCGTCTGCGGCCGCTCCCGGGCCGCAACGGGATCCTGGTCCTGGATGACTCCTACAGCTCGGCTCCCACAGGTGTAGCGGCTGCGCTGGATGTGGTGGCGGGCCTGGGCCGGCCGGCCACCGTGGTGCTGGGCGACATGCCGGGCCTCGGCCATGCGGAGGAGGAGGCGCACAGGGAGGCTGGCCGACGCGCTGCGACCGTAGCCCGCGCGCTGGTGACGTGCGGCGAGCGGATGCGCCTGGCAGCCCTCGAGGCGCTCCGGAGCGGCCTTCCCTCCGACAGCGTGCGGATCACGTATACGCCCGAGGATGCGCTGCGGGCGGTCGAGGCGCTGACGCCTCCGGGGGCGGCGGTGCTGGTCAAGGGATCGGCGGAGACGCGGCTGGAGGCCGTGGTACGCGGGCTGCTCGCCGACCCTTCAAAGGCCGATAACTGGCTGGTGCGTCAGGAGCCGGCGTGGCGGGCGGTGCGCCGCAAGCGGCCAACTCGACCGACGTGGGTGGAGATAGACCTGGAAGCCATTGCCCACAACACCCGTGAGCTGTGTGCTCTCATCGGGCCCACAGTGCGGCTGATGGCGGTCCTCAAGGCCGACGGATACGGCCATGGGGCCGTGAAAGTGGCGACGACCGCGGTGAACAATGGCGCGTCGTGGATTGGGGTAGCGTGCCTCGGCGAAGCGCTGCTGCTTCGGGAGGCAGGGGTCCGGGTGCCTATCCTGATTCTGGGGTACACGCCGCCCTGGCAGGCGCGGGAGCTGATCGAGCAAGGCCTGGCTGCCACGGTTTTTTCCATGGAGACGGCACGAGCGCTCAGCCGGGCCGCCCGCGAACTCGGCAGGCCGGCGCGCGTCCATGTGAAGGTCGACACGGGCATGGGCAGGCTGGGGTTGCTGCCGGATGAGGCTCTGCCGTTCATCCGGTCCCTGCATGACCTGCCGGGCCTCTCCGTCGAGGGGCTGTTCACCCACTTTGCGGCCGCCGACAGCGCCGATCAGAGCTACGCCCGGCTTCAACTCGAGCGCTTCCGGCGGGTCCTTGCCGCACTCGAGCGCGAGGGGCTGCGGCCTCCGTTGGTGCACGCGGCCAACAGTGCCGCGGCGCTGACGATGCCTGAAGCGCGGTTCGACATGGTGCGGGTAGGGATTGCCCTCTTTGGCCTGAACCCATCCCAGGAGGTGCCCTGCCCCCCGACGTTGCGGGCCGCTCTGAGCTTCAAGACCCAGATCGCACAGGTCAAGCGGCTCCCTGCCGGGAGCTTTGTCAGCTATGGCTGCACCTACTGCACTCCGCGGGAGAGCCTGATCGCCGTCATCCCGGTCGGCTATGCGGATGGGTTCCGACGCGCCCCGCGGCACTGGGGCGAGGTGTTGGTCCGTGGACGGCGCGCCCCGATCGTCGGGCGCGTGTGCATGGACCAGAGCATGATCGATGTGACGGATATCCCCGGGGTGCGCCAAGGGGATGAGGTCGTGCTCATCGGCGCGCAGGGCAGCGACCGCATCACCGTCGATGAGGTCGCCGAGCACCTTGGGACAATCAACTATGAGGTTGTCTCGGAGATCCTCGCCCGGGTGCCAAGGGTGTCCTGAAAAACGTTTGACATGCCTTTCCCGATAGTCTACAATCACCGGGCTTGGCTCTCCATTCGCAGCTCTCGACGGCGCAAGCCAGGGGGAAGACCTCTGTGAGAGAGATCGTGAGGCTGGAGAGGCGGGATGGCATCCCCGTCGTCCGGCTCAAGCTCGAGCAGGCGCAATCTCGCGACGTGGCGCTCGTTATCCCGGCCGACAGTGCGCTGCTGCGCAGCGAGGTAAGCCTGAACGCCATTCGACACATCGCGCAGTCCCTGGCGCTGGATGTCGTGATCGTTACCGACGGGCGGGGCGCGGCCCTGGCGCGCTCGTTGGGGCTGCGCACCGCAAGCAGCGAAACCCGCGCCCACCGCATGAAGGCGCAAGGCCTCGGATGGCACGCTGCCGGATCACCCGATGGCACAACAGCACCGGGCCGCGGACGGCCATCTGGAACCTTGCCCACAGCCCACGGCCACGAGCCTCCTACAGGGCGATGGCGCCCGAGGCCGGCACCGGTGCTTGCGGCGGTAGGTGTGGCCATTCTGCTCCTCGTAGGAATCGCCTTCTGGGTGCCTCGGGCAACGGTGCGCCTGGACCTGCAGGGGGTCAGTCAGGCCGCCGAGGCCGACCTCGTCGCCAGCGTCGACGTCTCCGAAGCAGACCATGAGCAGGGCCTGATCCCCGCGCGGCAGGTCCGCATCGAACTCGTCGGCGAAGAGACCGGGCAGGCCACCGGCCGCAAGAGCACGCCGGACCAGTACGCCACCGGCGAGGTCGTGTTCGCGAACAAGACCACGGATGAGGTTACGGTCCCCAAGGGCACGGTGGTGCGCACGAGCGACGGTGTGCCCGTCAGGTTCTATACTCTGCTGGACGTCAAGGTCCCTGCGGGGTTTGGAGCGACGGCGCGGGCTCCCATCATGGCTTTTGAGCCCGGTGCTGGTGGCAATGTGAACGCCCTCACCATCCGGGTTGTCGAGGGCGAGCCCAGCTATCAGGTGGAGGCGCTCAACGACAAGCCCACGCAGGGCGGCGGAGATCGGCGCGAGAGCGTGGTCGCTCCCGAGGACCATGACCGGCTGCGCGCCTCGCTCATGCAGCGCCTGCAGCAGGAGTCGTACGACCAGCTCATCAAGGTGCTGAACCCCGGGGAGTGGGTGCCGCCCGACTCTCTCGAGGTGGCGATCGTCGAGGAGACCTTTGATAAGAAGGTCGACGAGCCGGCGGACACGGTGCGCCTGACGATGAAGGTGGCCGTCACCGGGGTGGCCGTGGACGGCGAGGCCGTCCGGCAGGTGATGGTGCGCCGGCTGCAGGATAGCGGGAGCGGGAGCCTGGTGGTCAACGAGGCTACTCTCAGCGTCGATCAGCCGGTCGGCAAGGCCATCGTTGAGAGCGGGAGCGTGCGCTTTCACGTCCGCGCCCGTGGGCTCCTGGTGCCCTCGATCGACCTGCGAGGCATCAGCGCGCGCATTGCCGGCCAAGCGCCACAGCAGGCCGAGGGATGGCTGCTCGCCGAGTACAGGCTTAGGCGGCCGCCCGAAATCCGTGTAACCCCAGGGTGGTGGCCTTTACTTCCTCGAATACCTTCGCACATTCAGGTGCAGTTGAGCGGGGGCGTTTGAGTGCGCGTCCTGGCGATCGATGTCGGTGACAGACGAGTGGGCGTGGCCATCAGTGACCCCTTGGGCCACTGGGCCCGGCCGCTCACGGTGCTGGAGCGTCGCAGCAAACAGCACGACTATGAGGCGATCGCCAGGCTCGTGCAGGAACATGAGGCCGACCTGGTCGTCGTCGGCCATCCGCTGGAGCTGAGTGGGGAGGTCGGGCCACAGGCGCGGCGCGTGGAACGCTACGCAGCCGGGTTGGCTGCACAGATCCCTGTGCCGGTGGTACTGTGGGACGAACGACTATCGACTGCGGAAGCCGAGCGCATCCTGCATGAATCCGGCGAGACCTCCCGGCAGTATCGGGGTCGGCTGGATGCCGTGGCGGCCGCCGTGATCCTGCAAAGCTACCTGGACGCAGTCGAAGAAAGGGAGCGTTCAGTTGGCCAGTAGGTGGCGCATCCTCGCGCGTGTAGCGCTGTTCCTGATCGGCGTGGCGGCAGTTCTGGCAATCGCCGGTATAGGTCTGTGGACAGTCCTCGGTCGCCAGCCGCAGGCGAGCGCCACGCCGACCCCGGAGGTAGCAGAGCAGCCGGAGGGAAGCTCCTTTACCCGGCTCCTTCTCAGCGTGTATCTGGCCTTGCATCAGGGGGAGATCAAGCAGCCGGTTGAGCCCGGAAGCGAGCAGAAGATCCGCTTTGATGTTGCTCCGGGAGAGACGGCGTCCACGATCGGCCCGCGGCTCGAGGCGCAGGGGCTGATCCGCAATGGCAGTGTATTCGCGGCGCTGGCCCGCTACCGCGGTGTGGACCATGCCCTGCAGGTGGGTGAGTACGAGCTCTCACCCGGGATGACCATGGAGGAGGTCCTCACCGAGCTGCAGCACGGGCGGGTGCGGGCCGTCACCGTCACCATCCCTGAGGGCTGGCGGATGGAGCAGGTCGCCGAGAGGCTTGCCGAGGCCGGCCTCGGGAGCAAGAACGAGTTCCTCGCGCTGATGCGCCGCAACGACTACCCCTACCCATGGTTGCAGGACCGGCCGGAGAATGCGCCTTCAGGCGTCGAGGGCTTTCTGTTCCCCGACACCTATCAGTTTCCGACCGACGCCACGCCCGTGGCGATTGTCGACCTGATGCTGCGCAACTTTGACCGGCGTGTGACGCCGGAGATCCGCAGGAAGCTGACGGCGCAGGGCCTTTCGATCTATGAGGCCATAACACTGGCGGCAATCGTCGAGCGCGAAGCGGTAATACCCGAGGAGCGGCCCCTTATCGCCGGTGTGTTCCTGAGCCGCCTGGACCGTGGGATGCTCCTGCAGGCGGATCCAACGGTCTCTTATGCCAAGGGATTCGACGTGGCATCTAACCGATGGTGGACACCAATGCTCCCGGAGGATGCCAAGGAGATCGATTCGTCCTACAACACCTTCCTCTACCCGGGTCTGCCCCCGGGGCCGATATGCAGCCCTGGCCTTGCTTCGATAGAAGCTGTGGCGAATCCTACACAGACCAACTACCTCTACTTCGTCTCCAAGGGCGACGGGTCGCACGCCTTTGCCGAGACCTTCGAAGAGCACCTGCAGAACATGGCCAAGTACCAGCAATAGCCCGGGCAGGAGCGCCCCGCGCCGTCCCGGCCGTACAGTAGCCGGGCCCGGCAGGGCGTGTCCGCTGCCCGGCGTTCCCTCGGCGGGGAGGCTGGACATGAGAGCCCTGGACGTCATAGCCAGGAAACGGGACGGTCAGGCCCTGACGACGGAAGAGATCCACTTCTTCGTGAACGAGTACGTCCGCGGCGAGATACCGGACTATCAGGCCGCAGCCTGGCTGATGGCCGTGCTCCTGAGGGGCATGGACGCACGAGAGACGACCGACCTGACCCTGGCTATGGCAGCGAGTGGCCGGACCCTGTCCCTGGGCTCTGTCGCGCCGGTTGTGGCCGACAAGCACTCCTCAGGTGGCGTCGGGGACAAGACGACCCTGGTCGTGGCGCCCCTGGTGGCAGCAGCGGGGTTGCCAGTGGCCAAGATGTCAGGTCGCGGCCTCGGCTTTACCGGCGGAACCATCGACAAGCTGGAGTCCATTCCTGGCTTCGATGTGAGCCTGAGCGTCGACCGCTTTGTGGCGCAGGTGGCCCGCTTCGGCGTGGCCATCTCCGCCCAGACGGCCGAGCTGGCCCCAGCCGATGGTCTGCTCTACGAGCTGCGCAATGCAACCGCTACCGTGCCGAGCATCCCGCTGATCGCGAGCTCGATCATGAGCAAAAAGCTTGCCGCCGGTGCTCACGTCATCGTGCTCGATGTCAAGGTCGGGCGTGGCGCCTTCATGAAGGACCTCTCTAGCGCCCGCAGGCTGGCCGAACTGATGGTGCACGTAGGCAACAGCGCCGGCCGACGCGTGGTGGCCCTTCTGACGAATATGGATCAGCCGCTTGGCGAGGCGGTCGGCAACACCCTGGAGGTCGCCGAGGCGATCGATACACTCCGCGGACATGGCCCGGCGGACCTGCGCGAGCACTGCCTGGTGCTCGCTGCGCATATGCTCCTACTCGGCGGGTTGGCGCCGGACCTGAGCGCAGCCCGCAACCTCGCGAGCGCCACGCTCCGCTCGGGCCGTGCGCTGGCCAAGTTCCGGGAGATGGTGAAAGTCCAGGGCGGGGACCCGCGGGTCGCCGACAGCCCGTGGGACGTCCTTCCGCGCGCGCCGGTAGTCGCCCCGGTGCAGGCTCCGGCTGAAGGCTATGTGGCAGCAGTGGATGCCGAGGCAGTAGGCCTGGCTACGGTCCGCCTCGGGGCAGGGCGCGAGCGCAAGGGAGAGCCGATCGACTACCGGGTGGGAGTGGTCGTGCATCGCAAAGTAGGAGACCTCGTGAGGCGCGGCGAGCCTCTCTTCACCGTTCATGCCGCCGACGAAGACTCCTTGTGCCGCGCCGCCGAGGAGGTTCTCGCCGCCTATAGCTGGAGCAGTCGCCCCGTTCGCCGTCCCCGGCTGGTGCGCGCCGTCGTTTGTGGGGAGTAGACCCCACCTCACGGCACATCTGGGACGCGGCTACCACTGCGTGTGAGCCCGCTCATCGAGGACGCGGCGGTAGACGTCGGCGGTGCGGCGGGCGATCACCGGCCAGTTGTATTGCTCGAGGATGACGCGATAGGCGTTCTCGGCCCGCTGCCGCGCCCAGTCGGGCCGCTGAAGCGTGTGCAGAATCCCCCACGCCAGAGATTCCGGGTTGTTGGGGTACACTGTAATGCCGGTCTCGGCATGCCTGACGACCTCCGCGAGACCGCCGACCTCGCTGACGACGACCGGGGTCCGGGCAGCCATGGCCTGCAGCGCCACAATCCCAAAGGGCTCGTACAGGCTGGGGAAGACGGCACAGCTTGCCACGCAGTAGAGGCGGTCGCGGTCCTCGTCGGGGATAAAGCCGGTGAAGAGGACCTTATGGGCCACGCCGAGCTGTGCGGCACGACTCCGGAACTCCTCGGCGCATGGGCCTGTGCCGGCGATGACGAACTTGGCGCGGGGATACTCCCCGAGCACGCGAGGGACTGCCTCGAGGAGAACGCCCACCCCTTTCTCGTGCACCAGGCGCCCAACGTAGTAGATGATATCCTCCTCGGGCAACGCGTACATGGCGCGGAAGGCCGAGAGGTCCTGACCACGCCAGCGGGCAAAGGCATCGGCGTTGACCCCGTTGGGGATGATGTCGATCTTGTCGGGGGGCGTCTGGAAGTAGCCGGCGACCTCTTGTGCCATGTAGCGGCTGGCGCAGATGATCCGCCATGCCTCGTAGGTGAGCCACCACTCGGCATTGTTGATGGCGTGCTGCACATCGGTGTGGAGATGACCGCGGCTGCGGCCCTGCTCGGTGGCATGGATAGTAGCAACCAGGGGGGTCTTGAGGCTGCGTTTCAGGGCAACGGGCGCAAAAGCGACGAGCCAGTCGTGGGTGTGGATGAGGTCGAAGGCGCCGGTCGAGTGCCACAGGTTCTCGGCGTGTTTCTCCATCGCGAGATTGGTCTGCCAGGCGGAGGTGTAGACATCCGGGGCGTCGAAGGTGGGCGGATCGACCCTGTGGATGACGTAGCCGTCGCCCTGCTCCTCGCTCGGACCGCCCGCCCAGCGAGGAGTGACCAGATGCACCTCGACGCCCTCACGGGCCAGCGCCGGCACCAGGTTGGCGACGTGCTCTCCCAGACCGCCAACAACGTGGGGTGGAAACTCCCACGAGAACATCAGCACCCGCATGTAGCACCCTCCCTGAGCTCGGTTGCGCCAGCGCCGGCGCGTGTCAGTCGTCTTGCTCCTGCTGCCACCCCGTCTCGAGGCCCGCCTCCACGAAGGCCTCGATTGCGGCCTCGTACTCCTCCGGCGTGATCTTCCGGCCGAGGACCGGGTCACCTACGGCACGGTGCGCGGGGAAGTACTGGCCCATGATGCTCACGTGGACCCTTGGGGACAGGTTCGCCGCCAACCAACGGGCGACCTCGCGGCTTCCGGACAGGCCGTCAGGCAACACGAGGTGGCGGACGATCATCCCACGTACTGCGAGCCCGTTTGAGTCCAGCTGGAGGTCAGGCCCAACCTGCCGGAACATCTCGAGCAGGGCCAGGCGGTTGTAATGCACGTAGCGGCGAAAGCCGGAAAGCCTCCGGGCGACCTCCTCGTCGGCGTACTTGGCATCTGGCAGGTACACATCGACGATACCGTCGAGCAACTGAAGAGTCTCAACGGCCTCGTAGCCACTCGTGTTGTAGACAAGGGGCAGCCGAAAGCCCCGTGGGACTGCAACCTCCAGCGCCGCCAGTATCTGGGGCACAAAGTGTGTGCCGGTTACCAGGTTGATATTGTGGCAGCCACGCCTCTGTAGCTCCAGCATCATCGATGCCAGCCTGGAAGCATCGGCAGCCTGTCCGACGCCAAGCTGGCTGATGGGGTAGTTCTGGCAGAAGACGCACGCTCCCGTGCAGCCCGAGAAAAAGATCGTCCCCGAGCCACGCGTGCCGCTAATGGGCGGCTCCTCCCACGGATGCCGGTTCCAGCTGGCTACGCGGGCGGTAGCGCCTGAGCGGCAAAAGCCCAACTCACCTTCAGCCCGGTTCACCCCACAGCGCCTCGGGCAGAGCGTGCAGCGCACAAGCACGGCCAGCGCCCTTTCGACGCGCTCGTGCAGGTCCCCGCTCTCATAGAGGCGCAGGTATGAGGGATAGGTCTTTGAGGTTGCCAAGCTCACGCCCGTCCGCGCATGCTCGCTGGTACCGAGCGTCGCTTCTCCAGCGCCCGGAACTTTTCCCACTCGGGCAGGTCACTCTCCTCTTCGAGGTTGTGGCGCAGCTCCATGATCTGGTCGCGCAGGAGGGCCGCTTTCTCGAACTCGAGGGCTGCGGCAGCCTCCTTCATCTGCTTTTCGAGCTCGCGGATCAGGCGGAAAGCCTCATCCCGAGGCATTCTGGCAAGCTCGTGCCCCTCGGCCGGAGCGGTTGCAGCCATACGGACGCGAGCGGTCAGGTCGCGGATCTCCTTGACGATGCTGGCCGGCACGATGCCATGCTTCTTGTTGTACTCGAGCTGTATCTGGCGGCGACGGTTCGTCTCGTCAATAGCCTCCCGCATCGATTCGGTGACCGTGTCGGCGTACATGATCACCTGGCCGTTCACGTGCCGCGCGGCCCTGCCGATGGTCTGGATCAGCGAGGTAGACGAGCGCAGAAAGCCCTCCTTGTCGGCGTCAAGGATGGCTACCAGCGAGACCTCCGGAAGGTCTAGTCCCTCGCGGAGCAGGTTGATGCCGACCACCACGTCGTACTCGCCGAGGCGGAGGTCGCGCAGAATCTCGACCCGCTCCAGGGTGACGATCTCCGAGTGCAGGTAGTGGACCTTGATGCCGGTCTCGCGGAGATAGTCGGCGAGGTCCTCGGCCATGCGCTTGGTGAGGGTCGTCACGAGCACGCGCTCGTGGCGCTCCACCCGTTGGCGTATCTCGCGGATCAGGTCATCGATCTGCCCGCGGGTTGGGCGGACGATGACTTCGGGATCGACGACGCCCGTCGGGCGGATGATCTGCTCGACGATCTGGGTGCTGTGCTCGCGCTCGTAGGGCCCCGGTGTGGCCGAGGTGTAGATGACCTGGCCGATGTGCGCTTCAAACTCTTCGAAGGTGAGCGGCCGGTTGTCCAACGCCGATGGGAGCCGGAAGCCGTACTCGACGAGCACCTCCTTGCGCGAGCGGTCGCCATTGTACATCCCGCGTATCTGTGGCACGGTCATGTGCGACTCGTCAATGATCAGCAAAAAGTCCTCGGGAAAGAAGTCGAGCAAAGTCCAGGGCGGGTCGCCCGGCTTGCGGCGCGAGAGGTGCCGGGAATAGTTCTCAATGCCGGAGCAGTAGCCGACTTCCCGGAGCATCTCGATGTCGTAGCGCGTGCGCTGCTCAAGGCGCTGAGCCTCGAGCAGCTTGTCCTGTGCACGCAGCTCGGCGAGGCGCTGCTCAAGCTCGGCCTCGATATCGGCCAGTGCGAGGGCGAGCTTTTCCTGCGGGGTCACAAAGTGCTTCGCCGGAAAGACGCTGAGCGTCTCGTGCTCGGCGAGAACCTCGCCGGTGAGCGGGTCGACCTCGAGGAGACGATCGATCTCGTCACCCCACAGCTCGACCCGGAAGGCCGTGTCGCCGTAGGCCGGCTGGATCTCAAGTGTGTCCCCGCGAACGCGGAACTTGCCCGGGCTCAGCGCAGCATCGTTCCGCTCGTAGTGGATCTCGACGAGGTGTCGCAGGATTCGGCTGAGGCCGCGCGTATCGCCGCGCGTAAGCTGCAGCACCTCGCGCCCGTACTCCTCGGGGTCGCCAAGGCTGTAGATGCAGGAGACGGAGGCAACAATCACCACATCGCGCCGGCTCAGCAGCGCGGACGTCGCCGCGAGGCGAAGGCGCTCGATCTCCTCGTTGATCGAAGCGTCTTTCTCGATGTACGTATCGGTGCGCGGGAGGTAGGCCTCCGGCTGGTAATAGTCGTAGTAGGAGACAAAGTACTCGACGGCGTTGTGCGGGAAAAAGTCCCTGAACTCGGCGTATAGCTGCGCGGCCAGCGTCTTGTTGTGGGCGATGACCAGCGTGGGCCGCTGGACGGCGGCAATGACATTGGCCATGACGAACGTCTTGCCGGTACCCGTCGCACCCAACAGGGTCTGATGTTTGTCTCCGCGCCTCAAGCCCTCGACGAGCCGCTCAATCGCTTGCGGCTGATCGCCCGTCGGCTTCAGGTCCGTAACCAACTCGAATGCAGGCATGGCACCATCCATAGACACAGCTTCCGAAGTCGCCTGACTTCGGAAGCTGCGAGACCATGCAGTTCGCCTGCCTGTGGGCAGATTAATGCATGATCTGCCCGAGAACGGTCTGCCAGAAAAAGCCGTTCTGAAGGGCAAGGAAGAGCTGCACGGCCGGCTTGCTTTCTACCTGCAGGCTGTGATAGGTTGCCGGGAAGGTTACGGCGCTGACCACAACGGCGAGGATGAAGGTCGAAGGCTGGAGGTCGACCATCTGGCCTTGCTGGTAGGCATCGTACCACTGCTTGGCGAGAACACCGACGATACCGGCGGCGTACACAACCAAAGGCCAGAGGTCTCTCTGCCAGGCCCAGCCGGTTCCCGTGCTGGCCGCGCCATAGTCCCCCCGTGGTCCCCGCAGCGGTGTGCGGAGGTCAAAGTAGTCCAGCATGCGCTTGCCAAGAGGGGCAGCCATGGCATCCTCCGGGATCGACCTGGGTATGTCTGCAATGCATCACAGCTCCGCAGGTGAGTCGATTATAACACAAGGTAGCCTTCGCTGCAATGAGAGTCGGCCACCGTCCCTTTGGAGACACCGCCGATGATGCGTACACTCAAGCCCTAGCTACCGCTCGGCTTCGCCCGGTGAACGCGCGGTGCCTAGGAGGTCGACTTGAGAGCTCCGACGTGTCCGGCCGGTCTCAACCTCGAGAACTTGCGCATGCAGTTGACCCGCCAGACGGCCCTGTTGACGACGGGTTTCGGCATTGCGGCTATCTGGACCATGCTCCCCGAAGAGCCCTTCCCGATGACAAGGGCCAGTCTCCTTGCAGCGCTCGCCGTGCTAGGAGTGGCCGTGTACTTGTTGCTGCGTGTTAGCCCGGGGGTCGCCCGCCACCTGTTGGTGTGGGGTCTCACCGGCGCCCTCGTCGCTGCCATGGCGCTCGTCAACACACCCTGGCTACCTGTGCTCGCGCTGACGCTCGCATTCATAAGCTCCCTGCTGGTAAAAGGCGGTGGCCTGTTGACGACCGGCGTCGTCGCGTCGTCGACCATCTACCTGCACGCCATGGGCGCCCGTGCCTACGCGCTGCCGCTCCTGTCGATGGGGCTCGCCTTCGGAACCGGCCTGGCCTGGGTGGCGACGGGGACCCTCTACACGGCGTTGGAGTGGGCCTGGACCATGCAACGACGGGCAGACGATCTGCTTGCAGTCTCACGCGATCGCCAGGGAGAGCTGAACAAGGCCCTAAAGTCGCTCCAACTCAGCACCTCGCTGCTTCAGCACACTCAGCAGGAGCTGATCGTTGCCCGTCGCCAGGCGGAGGAGGCACGCCGGCAGAAGGAGCGCTTTGCAGCCAGCGTGAGTCACGAGCTACGCACACCCCTCAGCATCATCCTGGGGTTCAGCGAGCTGATCTACGTCTCTCCGGAAATCTACGGCGAGATGCACTGGCCCCCGAAGCTACGCCAGGCAGTGTACCAGATCTACCGCAACAGCCGCCACCTGCTCGAGTTGATCGACGATGTGCTTGACCTCTCTCGCCTCGAGATCGTGGGCTTTACGCTCGACAAAGAGCCCACATCCATAGAGACCCTCGTGCGCGAGGCTGCAGAGATAGGCCGTGACTTCTTCCAGGGGCGCAAGGTAGCCCTCGAGGTGACCATCGAAGAGGGGCTTCCCCTCCTCGAAGTAGACCGGACGCGCATACGCCAGGTCCTGCTCAACCTGCTCAACAACGCCGCACGGCACACACAGGAAGGAACCGTGCGAGTCGACGCCAGGCGTGCAGACGGGGAGGTGATCATCTCCGTTAGCGACACCGGGCCAGGCATTCCTGCCGATAGCCGCGAGCGCATATTCGACGAATTCTACCAGGTTGATGGCTCCGTTCACCACAAGAGAGGAGGCTTTGGACTCGGACTAGCCATATGCAGGCGCTTCATGGAGGCGCATGGAGGGCGCATTTGGGTCGAGAGCGAGGAGGGCCGTGGCTCCAGCTTCTTCCTTGCGCTACCGATCCCTGGGCAAGGCGTGCCGATCTCTTCGCTCCGGGTGGACCGCCCCCTTGAGCCGTCTCACTGGCACGCGCGTCCCTCGCTCGTTGTCGTCGACCGAGACCCAACCGTCGCGACTCTGCTGCGCCGGCACCTGACGCGCTACAACATTATCAGCGTCGAGGACGCAGACGCCCTGCGAGACGCCGTGGCACTCTATCACCCGCAAGCGGTCATCCATAACGTGCCCCCGGAAAGCGCTGCATGTATAGGGGCCATAGACGACATCTCCGTCCCTGTGATCGAGTGCTCACTACCAAGCCATGCCTGGATCGCCAGCGAGTTCGGTGTGTCGGCATGTCTGACCAAGCCCATCACTATGCAGCGTCTGCTCCAGGCCATCGGCCGGGTCGGACAGGTGAAGGACGTGCTGATAGTGGACGACGACCGTGGATTCTGTCAGCTTGTTGAGCAGATGCTCACTGCAAGTGGCCGCTCGTTCTCGGTCCGCCATGCGTACGACGGCGCCGAGGGCCTACGCGCGATGGGGACAAGACGGCCGGACCTGGTGCTGCTCGACTTGGTCATGCCGGAGCTGGACGGGTACCACGTCCTGGAGAGCATGCGCCAAAAGCCCGAACTCGCAGACGTGCCGGTCGTCTTGCTCACCGCAGCAACCCACCTCGACGACGTGCTCGATCGACGAGGCACCTACATGACCGTCAGGCATGCGGCCGGACTCAGCCTGGCGGCGGTGCTCCGTTGCCTGGGCTGCATCGTGGCTGCCTTTGCCTCACCGGAACATCCAGGCGACGCAGCACCGGAGGAGATGTCACACCACGCCCAACTGACGTAGCGCCCCGAGAATACCTTCCCGGCTGACCGGCTTTGGCAGGAAGAGAGTCGCGCCAAGGGAGTAGGCGAGATCGGGATTATCGATCACAGAGCATATGACCACCGGAATGTCGGCTGTCTTGGGGTTGGCACGGAGCCGCTGCAGGAACTCCCAGCCGTCCATGTCCGGCATCATGATGTCCAGCACGATGGCGTCAGGCAACAGCTCGGCCGCCAACTCGAGCCCTTGTCGTCCACCCGTCGCTGTCACGACCCGACACCCATGGGCAGTGAGGTAGTCACTCAGCAACTGAACCAGGCCCTCGTTGTCGTCGATCACCTGGACCGCCGGCTGCAGGCCTCCCATCCTCACCGTCACACTGCTAGCGCCTTGCTCGCCGACCTCAACGGCGACTCGCCAGCCAAGGCGCCTGCCGAGCCGCTCCACAGCATCAGGCAACGATGGCGTCCCCGTAGAGTCCCCGCGGCGCTGAAAGCGGAACGCCACGGCGACCTCTCGTTCCGCCACGGTGAGAACCGCCTTCAGCTCCGGAGGCCTGGCCAAACCCAGAGCCTGGCTCAGCGCGTTGACCAGCACTTGCCGGGCCATGGTCGGGTCAGTGGCAACGATGACCGGCCTGGGAGGCAGCTCGGCCCGCAGTTGTACCCCCTGCCGCTCCGCAACGTGCTGGACCAGGTCGAGCACACCCTGCAGCAGAGTCCGAACATCGACGGGGCGGGGCTGCGCCTCCAGCCGTGCAATCTCCTGCTCTATAGACGAGAGACCGGTGTCGTCACCTGCCTGGGACAGCCGGCCCTCCCGCCGCGCCAAAAGCATGCTGGCAACCGCCTCCTGCCCACGCTGCAGGTCGCGATGCGCTTGGCGACGCGAGATGCCCAGCTCGTGCGCGGCCTCGATCACCGTCATACCCTCGATATACCGAAGCAACATGGCGTTATAGACGCGCGCCTGTGGGTTTCGGAAGGGGACTCCAGGGCCGGGATTCAGCGCCTCTATGGCGGCTACCAGCACGCGCCGCAGACACTGCCCGGGACTCTCCCCTGGCCTGCCCTCAAGACGAGCGAGCTCACATGCTAAGGGATGCCGCTGCAGGTAGGGGAAATCATAGAGGTGCTCGAGAGCCTGCCTCACCTGCTCCTGCAGGTGCCCCACATGCCCCTGCTGCTGACGAAGGTTTAGAGTCGAGGCCATTCGCGTTCTGCCCCAGTCTGACACACTCTTGTCTCAGGCCTGTCTCACAACTGGCGACAAACTGTGGACGCTCCGCTATCAGAGATGATATACTTTGGGCACAGGCCGGCCGGTCCTGTGGCAGCATTCTCTATCACGCCACCGTGCCACCTAGAGCGTGGCAAAGGGCAGCCATAGGATAGGCATCCGAACATGTACCGTCAACTTGCGGAGCATTCATGCGCACTGGAAGGGGTGTAAGCATGGCCAAGCGAATGAACAGGCGAGAGTTCGTGGGCATGTGCGCCACGATCGTGGCTGGCGCCATCGCCGCAGCATGCAAGCCGTCCGAGTCGCCAGGCGCATCGCGACCTGCGTCAGAGACGGTCGCGGCTGCGCCGACTACGACGCAGCCTACAGCCGCTCCTCAACAGGAGAAAGTGACCCTGCTGTACTGGGACGGGTTCGGCGAAGAAGCGGCTGCAGTGGATGACATGGTCGCGGCCTTCAACGAGGCCCATCCCACCATCCAGGTGAAGCGCGAGAGCCAGCCGAACATGCGCGAGATCCTGAAAACCGCTCTCAGCGCAGGCACTGGTCCAGACATCATGTACTACGACACCGGACCAGGTTTCGCCGGCGTCCTGGCCTACGCCGGGCTCCTGCTGCCGCTTGACGAGGCGTACGCCCAGTATGGGTGGAACGAGCGGATTTTCCACTGGGCCAAGGAGCGCACCGTCTTCGGTGGCAAGACTTACGGCATCGGGCACGAGCTAGAGTTCATCGGTGTCTTTTATAACAAGCGCATATACAGCGAACTCGGGCTTGCCGAGCCCAAGACACACGACGAGTACCTTGCCCAGTGCGAGAAGCTCAAGGGTGCCGGTTACATCCCCATCGCCTTCTCGGACCAGGACAAGTGGCCCGCCGGTCACATGTTTAGCGTCTTTGCCGGCAACATTGCGGGGAAAGACAAGCTCGCCAAGGCGATCTCTGGTGAGGCCCCGTGGAATGACCCCGACTTTGTACAGGCCATCCAGACATTCTTCGTCGACATGAACAAGGCGGGCTACTTCATCCCCGACGTCAATGCCGTGACCTACGACGATGCCAACAGCCTGTTCTACAGCGGCAAAGCTGCCACCACGATCACAGGATCCTGGATGGTGGAGGCCTACACCGACCCCGAGACGATGAGCGACCCGGTAGGCTTCTTCTTCTACCCCTCCATCGGCGGCAAGCCAATCGCTCCGCCGGCCGGTCTGGGATCCGGCTACTTCGTCTCCAAGGCAACCAAGAGTCCTGAGGGATCCTTCCAGTTCCTCGACTACCTCATGTCCGAAGAAGCCGCCAAGATCTGGCTTGAGGAATTGGCCAAGATCCCGCCGTTGCACATCGATCTGTCCAAGTACAACCTGTCGGACCTCTTCCGCTTCTGTGTCGAAGCCCTCCAGCAGCACGCCGACGAGATGGGCTACAACATCGACGTGCTGACCCCGGACAACTTTAACACCATGATGTTCGACGGTTTCCAGGAGGTGCTGAACGGCACCAAGACCGCACAGCAGCAGGCCGACGATCTGGAGAAGGCCATGCAGGAAGCCAAGGCGGCAGGAAAGGTCATGGACATCACACCGTAAGCATCGGAACAGCTCACGGGCAAGGAGAGGTCACCCCCTCCTTGCCCGTGCGTCTCTGTAGAAGAGGGCTGGTGCTCATGCAGGCCACAAGCGGCAGTGCTCTGAGGGCGCGAACAAGGGGAAACGCGAGTGCGCTTCGTACGGCGGCGATGGGCTACGCCTTCGTCCTGCCTGCCTTCGCGCTCTATCTCTTCTTTGTGATCTACCCGTTCTTCGTCTCCATCTACTATAGCTTGACCAAGTGGGATGGTGCCCAGCCGGTCAAGCAGTTTGTGGGGCTGGCCAACTATGCCCGGTTTCTGAGCGACCGCCTTGTGTGGCAATCCCTCCAGCACAATGTGGTCTGGATTATCCTGGGTACCATCACCCCCATCGCCATCGGGCTCTTTCTCGGTATCCTATTGTGGAGCGGAGCCCGCGGAATCGTCTTCTACCGGACCGTGTACTTCCTTCCGGTCGTCTTGTCTGAGGTGGTGATCGCCATCATCTGGAACTGGATCTACCACCCCCTGATGGGCGCCCTGAACCTTCTCCTGAAAGGCGTAGGCCTCGGGTCGCTCGCCAGAGGATGGCTTGGCGACCCGGGTACGGCCCTGCCGGCGCTGATCGTCGCGGCGATCTGGTCCTACTATGGCTTCTGCTTCGTGGTCATCATGGCCGGCCTCCAGAACGTGAACCTCGAGCTGGTCGAGGCGGCCACCATCGACGGAGCCAACGGCTGGCAGCGCGTCGTACACGTGATCATCCCAGAGCTGCGCCATGTGCTGACAATGATCACCGCCGTCACCCTGATTGGCGGGTTCAACGTGTTTGGCATCGTGTTTGTGATGACCCAGGGCGGCCCCGGCACCGCCACACAGGTGATCGCCACATACATGTATCGCAAAGCATTCCAGGAGAGCGAAGTGGGCTATGGCTCGGCTCTCGCCGTGTTGATGACCGCCCTGTCTCTTGTGGCCTCCTACATCTTCATCAGGCTGAGGGAAAGAGGCGAACAATGACGGTGCGCACTCGAACCGTACCGAAGAGACGCAGCCTCACGAGACGACCGCTCGGCTTCTGGCTGACGAAACTCGTGCAGTATACTGTGCTCATCACTTTCGCGCTCGTGTGTATCGTCCCGCTCTTCTGGGTGGTCTCGACTTCCCTGAAGACGACGGGGGAGATTGCACGCAACCCCTTGGGCCTCCCGCCCAGTCCTCACTGGGAGAACTATCGGCAGGCCTGGGTCCAGGGACGGTTTGGGAAGTACCTCCGCAACAGTATTTACGTCACGTTACCCATTGTCCTCGTCGGGCTCGCCCTGGCCTGCGTTGCGGGGTACGGGTTTGCTCGCTTTGGCTTCCCCGGGTCCGGGGTGATCTTCTATACGTTCTTGCTTGGCCTGATGATCCCATTTCAGTCGATCATGATTCCGCTGTTCTACATCCTGAAGGACATTGGGTTCATCGGCACCTACTGGGCGATGATCGTTCCCAGCATCGCCCTGAACCTGCCGTTCGGCATTTTCTTTATGCGGGCTTTCTTTCTTGGCCTCCCGCGAGACCTGGCTGACGCAGCGCTGATCGACGGCTGTAACGAGTTCGACGTGTTCTGGCGCGTGATGCTGCCACTGGCCGGGCCGGGTGTCTCCTCGCTTGGCGTGTTCCAGTTCATGGGCGCCTGGAACTCGTTCCTGCTGCCGCTCATCTATATGCAGAAAGAAGAACTGAGACCACTGGTCCTCGGCCTGATGTTCTACCGCACGCGCTACACACAGAACTACCCCCTGATCATGGCTGGCGCCGGGATTGTGATGGTGCCGATAATCATCGTGTACGTGATCTTCCAGCGCAAGTTCATCCAGGGCCTGACTGCAGGCGCCCTGAGAGGTTGAGCAGGAACCCCCACACCATTTCCATTGGCTAGCCTCACGAAAGGATAACACCCATGCCACTCCGTCTTGCCATCACCGGACCCCATCGAGTCGAAGTCTTGGAGTACGAGGACCGGCCCCTGCGAACCGGCGAGGTCCTCGTGAGGACCGAACTGGCCACCGGAAAGCATGGCACAACCCAGGCCATGTTCGACGACATCAACTTTCGCGGCCAGCACTTTGATGTGAACTTGCACCTGTTCACAGCGGCTGCGCCCGGTGCCGACCGGCCACGCCCCTCCAGAGAGTCCCCCTGGGATACGGGCAACGCGGGCGCGGGAACGGTGATCGCCGTCGGGCCTGGGGTCACCCGCTGGCGGGAGGGCGATCGCGTCTTTGGCCCGATGGACATCCGGGAGACCAACATCTGCCGGGAAGACCGCCTCTGGGCGCTGGACGGTCTGGACCCGGAGCTCGCGGTCTGCTTCGAGGCCGCCTATGTCCCCTTCCACTGCATCCGGGAGTCCAACGTTCGTTTCGGCGATAGTGTAGCCATCGTCGGCCTGGGGGCGCTCGGCCTGCTGGCCGTGCGTATGGCCCGACTCTCCGGTGCCGAGCTGGTCGTCGCCCTCGACCCCCTGCCGAACCGCCGCGAGTGGGCCGCGAGGAACGGGGCTGATGTGGTCCTTGATCCCCGTGAGGGCGACGTTGCGCTGAGAATCCGGGAGCTGACGAGCGGACGCGGCGTGGACGTGGCCATCGAGACCTCGGGAGCCTACGCCGCCCTGAACACCGCCATCCGCTGCGCGCGTGTCGGCGGAACCGTCTGCTCGGCTGGCTTTTATCAGGGCGAGGCCCACAGCCTGTGGCTCGGCCGTGAGTGGCACCACAACCGCCTGACCATCATCGTCCCCCACGGCTGCGGCTGGGGCCATCAGCCGCGGGACTACCCTGCCTGGGATTCGCGAAGGTCCGAGGATACGATTGTGAGCCTCATGCGCCAGGGCAAGCTTACCGCACCGGGGTTGCTCCAGCCGATCGTCCCCATCCACAAAGGACCGGACGTCTGGCGACTGATAGAGGAGGATCCCGGGCAGGTGATCAAGTACGCCGTGCGCTTTTGACCCGGGAGAGTCCGGCAGCAGTCGACGGCGCCATCGCCGAGGGACCCCCGCCACACCCACAAGGAGAGAGTGATGAGCACACCCCTGCGCACCGGCATGCTCGGATGCGGCGGCATCGCCAACCGCCACGCTCAGGTCCTTTCGGGCCTACCGGATATCAGGCTCGTCGCCTTCTGCGACCAGGAGGCGTCACGCGCGAGAGAGTTCGCCATCAAGTACGCAGGTGGGCAGGCCGCCTGCTACGACGACTACCGCCAGATGCTCGACAGGTCCGGGCTAGACCTCCTGTACATCTGCCTGCCGCCTTTTGCCCACGGCAACGAGGTCGCAGACGCCGCCGGGCGGGGCATCCACGTGTTCATCGAGAAGCCGATCGCGCTGGAGAGCAGCCACGCCTGGCAGATGGTCGCCGCAGCCGAAGCCGCGGGGATCAAGTCGCAGGTTGGGTTCATGTACCGTTTCGGCGAAGCCGTCGACGCTCTCAAGCAGGCAATCGCTGAGGGCACGGCCGGACCCGCTGCGCTGATGGTCGCCACCTACTACTGCAACGCCCTGCACGCACCCTGGTGGCGAGAAAAGAGCAAGAGCGGCGGACAGATCGTCGAGCAGATCATCCACCTCTTCGACCTGGCGCGGTATCTCCTTGGCGAGCCGCGGACGGTCTACGCACGTCAGGACAACCTCTTCCACCGGGACGTGCCGGGCTACACCGTTGAGGATGTGTCCTGCACCACCATCACGTTTGCCAGCGGGGCCCTCGCCTCCATCTCGGCCACCAACAACGCCATACCCGGCCGCTGGCTCGCCCGCTTTGACGTCGTGACCCGAAACCTGACCGCCTTCTTCTCGGACATCAACCGCGCCGTTTTCGTGCACACCGACAGGCCGGGCAACCCTGAGGAGACGATCGACTCGAACCGAGACGTCTTCCGAGAGGAGGCCCTCGACCTCATCCGGGCCATCCTCGAGGACCGCCCCACGCGCACCCCTCTGCGCGAGGGTGCCCTCAGCCTCGACCTCGTGCTCGCCGCCGAGCACTCGGCGCGAGAGGGCAGGGAGATCGTGCTATCGGGCTCCGCCGGCCCTGTCCGCGATGTGGCAGCACGATGAGAGCCACTTCCCAACCTGGCTGCCTGCAGCACCGGATCAGGCTGGGCGAACCACCCGGGCGCGACCGCTCAGCGGCGCGATCTAAGGGGGCTGCTACCCGTCTTCTCCCGTCTCGGGGGGCACCTCTGGGTACCGCACATCGGCGTAAGCAAAGCCTGTGGCGGCGCGGGCCTCCTGCTCGCCTATCCAGCGCGCGAGCCCGACCTGCCTCAGACGCGCGGCGTCTGCCATCCACAGCGGATAGTTGCGCAACCCGGCCAGGCGCTCGCATGGAAAGTCTGTGCACAGCGGGCACACCTCGACGTCGCGGCCCTGCGCACAGGAGCGGATAGTGCAGCCCGGATCACCTGCTCCAGCCCGGCAGCCCGGGCACGGTCTATCGGCCAGCAGGTTCAGCCCTTTCCAGAAGGTCGCGAACACCTCCTCGAGACCGGGCACATCGTAGTAGCCGCGGTCATAGCCCTCGCGTTGCAGCGTATCTCGCAGAATCCTGGCCTGAGTAGGGATGCGACGCCGGCTGGCGCACAGACCGCAGTACAGACCGCAATAGCCTACCTCGTCAAGATGCACAGTCTGCCTCCTGCGTGCGCGCCATGGCCAGGGCGGCATCGCTGCCGCTGTGGCCGTGGCGCCAATGCCGCACTCGCCCGGCCCGAGGCCTCCGGGAGTCGGCCCGATGGCGTCATGCTCTCGCGGCGCCAATCCTGCCGGCGCCGCAGGTGCCGGCGGCCCTTCTCTGACCCAGCCTTGCCGCCACGACCTTCCCCATCTCTGCGACCACAGCCGGCAGCAGGATGAGCGGGAGCATCGTCAGCCAGTCGCCGACGTCGAGGAAGGCGGTATTGAAGATCGGGTCGAGGAAAGGCACATAGATCACAACCAGGATGATGGCCAGCGAGCTGAGCACCGCCCACTGCATGGCGCGGTTCGTGAACACGCCCAGCTTGAGGACAGGATGGTACTCTGAACGCGCCGTGTAGGCTCGCAGCAACTCGGAGACGGACAGCGTTACAAAGGCCATCGTCTGGGCGATGGTCAGCCGCATCGCCTCTGGTGCGCCGGCATGGCGCATCCAGCCAAGGCGGAAGGCGCCCAACGTCGCCGCCGTCATCGCCAGCGTCTGCACGAGAATGCCGCGCCGCATGACACGGTCGATCACCGGCTCGTCGGGCGGGCGCGGCGGCCGTGTCATCACGCCGGGCTCCGCCTTCTCCAGCCCCAGAGCCAGCGCAGGCGCCCCATCGGTGACCAGGTTCAGGGTCAGAAGCTGTATGGCCGTCAGCGGGAGCGGCCAGTTCAGCAGCGTGGCGAGAAAGACGATCATGATCTCTCCGACATTGCACGACAGGAGGTAGTAGACGAACTTGCGGATGTTGGCATAGATCGTCCGCCCCTCCTCGACCGCCGCCACGATGGAGGCATAGTTGTCGTCGGTAAGGATCATGTCGGCGGTCTCTTTGGCCACGTCGGTCCCGGTGATTCCCATCGCGACGCCGATATCCGCCCGCTTGAGCGCGGGGGCATCGTTGACGCCATCGCCGGTCATGGCCACGATGTGCCCCAGCCGCTTCAGCGCCTCGACGATGCGCAGCTTGTGCTGCGGCGAGGTCCGCGCATAGACGGCCGTCTTTTCCGCGACCGCCACCAGCTGCCCATCGTCCATCCGGTCGACGTCGCTGCCGGTGAGCACGGCCTCACCATCCAAGAGACCTATTTCCCGGGCGATCGCCGCCGCCGAGCGGCCGCCCGGCCTCGTGCTCGTGTGCGGCTCGCTCTACCTCGCGGGCCACGTGCTGCGCGAGCATCGCTGAGCCGCCAGGTCGACCTCGTTAACCCCGTGTCAACCTAAACGCGCTTAAGGCTCGGTTCGGCGGAGCCGAGCCGGCGAGCGGCGATGGGAAGCATTGCGCAGCGAACCGAACGGGACGCGGGATCCGGCCCGACACGGGTGCGGGAACCCTCCCCGTCACTCTCACTCGACGCAGGAGAGACCGAACGCTGCGAGACCCTCTTCCAAATAATCGCTCAACAACGGCATGCCGAGAAGATACTCGGCGGTCCGGTCGTTGTGCGCGCGCCGCGCCTCGGCGACCGCCTCGGGCCACTCCTCGGCCGAGAAGCTGCCGCGGCCCACCCAGGCAAGCGCCACGAGCTCGACCTGCTCGTCCTCGTTCAAGGAATCGATGAAGGCCTTGAGCTCCTCCTCGACCGGGTCGTCGGGAAGATCCTCGAGCACCTCCCGCATGTCCTCGTCGATCGGGTTGGAGCCCGGCTCCTCCTCGACCGGTGCGGTCTTGGCGTCGAACTCGCGGGCCTTGAGGATCACCCAGCAGACCTTGTCCAGATCGATCGTCGGCATGGCGTTCTCCCGCAACTGGTGCGGACATGCTGCCACGCGACGGCCGGCACGACCACCACCCGAACGTTCACGACCGTTTCTTCGGCCCGTGGCAGTGCGCCGCTGCTGGGCTAAAGTGTGAACGCCGCGCGACGATCGCCGGGAGCCCCGATGTCCGACCCGCAACGATTCCTCTACCGATCGATCGGCTTCCTCGTGGTCGCCCTTCTGTTGGCCGCGGTTTTGTTCCCCGTGATCTGGCGGGCGTTCCTGTTCAATCCCTGGCTCAACGGCCTGATCCTGGCCGTGCTGGTCACCGGGATCGTCTACAATCTGCGCCGCATCCTGGCGCTCCGCCCGGCCCTGCGATGGATCGAGGCCTACCGGATGGGAGCCCCGCTCAGCCGCCTCGAGCCCCCGGCGATCCTCGCCCCGATCCTCGCCGTGCTCGGCGAGCGCGACCGCCGTGGCCGGACCCAGCTCGCGCCTGTGACCGCCCGCCATCTCCTCGACAGCACCTCCGCACGGCTCGAGGAGAGCCGCGACATCGCCCGCTACCAGACGAGCCTGCTCATCTTCTTGGGGCTGCTCGGCACCTTCTGGGGGCTGATCGAGGCGATCGGGGCGATCGGCAGTGTGATCTCGGGGCTGTCCATCGGCGGCGGTGATTTCGTCGCCCTGTTCAACGAGTTGAAGGAAGGGCTGCGCAAGCCGATCGGCGGCATGGGCACGGCCTTCGGCGCCTCGCTCTTCGGTCTCGCGGGCTCGCTTGTGGTGGGCTTCTTGGACCTCCAAGCAAGCCAAGCGCAGAACGGATTCACCAACGAGCTCGAGGAGTGGCTCGGCGGGATGACCCGACACGGGACGGCCGAGGCCGTGCCGACCGACCTCGCCGCCGGGCCGCCTTTGCCCGCTTACGTGACGGGCCTCCTGCAGCAGACCGCCGAAAGCCTCGACCGGCTCCAAGCGCTGATGGCACGCGGCGAGGACGGCCGCGCCCAGCTCCACGCGGTGCTGCACCAGTTGACCGAGCGGCTGGCCCTGCTCGGCGAGGGCATGCAGCGCGAGCAGGAGCTCTTGGCCCGGCTCGCCGAGGGCCAAGCGGCGATCGCCCGCGAGCTCGCCCGGCCCGCCGCGGGGCTCGCCGACGAGCAGATCCGCAGCCACATCCGCAATCTCGACCTGCAGCTCGGCCGGCTCGTCGAGGAGCTCGGCCGGGGCCGCAACGAGCTCGCCCGCGAGATCAAGCACGAGCTGCGGGTGGTGGCGCGCACGGTCGCCGCCGCCGCCGGCCAGCCCGTGCTGGTCAAGGATTGAGCGATGGCCCGGGCCCGCCGCGAGCTGCGTCAAGCCGAGATCTGGCCGGGCTTCGTCGACGCGCTCTCGACGCTGCTCTTGGCGATCATCTTCCTGCTCGTGGTGTTCGTGCTCGGGCAGTTCTTCTTGAGC
>ENA-ORXB01001586-ORXB01001586.1-sediment-metagenome-genome-assembly--contig:-NODE-1586-length-25184-cov-16.889632_pt1 | contig 25184 bp, 23 predicted proteins | sample MGYA00237863_ERZ511475 | MGnify/ENA primary metagenome ERZ511475 (study PRJEB26305, sample SAMN06343858) | sediment metagenome | isolation source: hot spring sediment | place: Canada: British Columbia... | reverse complement strand
TGGGCCACCAGGGCCACGGTGGCCTCCCGTTCGCGGGCGGCCAGGGCCGTCACCCGGGCCAGCAGGTCGTCGTCGGAGAGCCGCGCCGCGGCATCGAGCAGGGTCGTGGCGTCCGCGGCGGCCCTCAGTGTGAGGTCCCTGGCGGCCCTCAGTGTGGCGTCCCTCGTAGCCTGCGGTGTGGGACCCGTGGCGGCCTGCACTCTAGTGCTCATGGCATGGAGAGGATAACACGAGGTTGCAGAGGCCCTCAGGAGGGCCGCCAGGAGGGGTCCGGTCGCTTTGACCTTTCCCGAAGACTCGCCGGCGCGAAGAACGGCGCCTGGGCCATCTGCGCGGCGTCTGGGGCCACCCTGGCGATGCGGCCTGCGGGTGCGCAGGCACGCAGGAAAACTGCGTCAAGTCCCCACATCGGGGGACTGAAAAACTTGGCATGACGTCGTCGCGAACTCGGCCCGGGCCGAGCTCGCGTCTGGGAGCGCCACGCAGGGCCGGCGTGGGACAGGGCGCTTGGCATGGCGCGGAGAATCGCTTCCTTGCCACGGGAGGATCCATGCGCACTCTGTTCAAAGAGGGTATGGTCGTCACCGCCGAGCGGACCTTCCAGGCAGACGTCCTTGTAGACGGCGAGCGCATCGCCGCCATCGCCCCTGGCCTGCCGGCCGATGGCGCCACGGTAGTGGACGCGCAAGGCATGTATCTTCTGCCGGGCGGCATCGACGTGCACACGCACCTGGACATGCCCCTGGAGGTGGCCGGACAGGAGATCACCACCGCCGACGACTTCTCCAGCGGGCAGGTGGCGGCGGCATTCGGGGGGACGACGACCCACATCGACTTCGTCATCCAGCCCCGGGGTGCGAGCCTGCGCCAGGCGCTGGACCTCTGGCAGGCCAAGGCCGCAGGGAAGGCGGTGATCGACTACGGGTTCCACATGACCATCGCCGATCCACGGCCGGAGGTGCTGGGGGAGATCGCGCTCCTTCCCGAGTGGGGGGTGACCTCGGTCAAGGTCCTGCTGGCCTACAAGGGGCGCCTGCAGGTGGACGACGCCACGCTTTTCACCGTGCTGCGCCAGGCGCGTCGCCACGGGCTGCTGACCCTGGTGCACTGCGAGAACGGGGACGTCATAGACCTGCTGGTCAGGGAGGCGGTGGCAGCCGGCAATCTGGCCCCTCGCTTCCACCCGCAGACCCGCCCGGCGGAGCTGGAAGGCGAGGCCACCGGGCGGGCCCTGGCCCTGGCGGCGGTGGCCGGCGCGCCCATCTACATCGTCCACCTGACCTGCGCGGCCGCCCTGGAGCAGGTGCGGGCGGCCCGCGCCCGCGGCCAGCGCGCCTTCGCGGAGACGTGCATCCAGTACCTCTTCTTCACCGCGGAGGATCTGGACCGGCCGGGCTTCGAGGGGGCGAAGTTCGTCTGCTCGCCGCCATTCCGCAGCCGCGCCGACCAGGAGGCGCTGTGGGCGGGGCTCGCCGACGATACGCTGGCGGTGGTTTCCACGGACCACGCGCCCTTCAACTTCGCCACCCAGAAGGTGCTCGGCCGCGACGACTTCACCCGGATTCCCAACGGCGTGCCGGCCATCGAAGACCGCCTGCTGATGCTCTACCACGCCGGGGTGGCTGGCGGGCGGATCTCCCTGAACCGCTTCGTCGAGCTTGTCGCCACCAACCCCGCCCGCCTCTTCGGCCTCTACCCGCGCAAGGGCGTCCTGGCCGTGGGCGCCGACGCGGACATCGTCCTTTGGGATCCGCGGCGCGAACGCACTCTTAGCGCTCTCACGCACCACATGCGGGTGGACTACAACCTCTTCGAGGGAACGGTGGTGCGCGGCGCCCCGGCGGGGGTGTGGCTGCGCGGGCGGCCGCTGGTGGAGGGGGAGCGGTTCCTGGGGACCCCGGGCTCCGGCCGCTATCTGCAGCGGGCCCGCTTCACCGCGTGACGTCGGCAGGAGCTAGGTTCGCCTACTGCGGTCGCCCGATGCCTGGGGCGCGGCCCTTGAGTATACTGGCGCTGCGCGGCCCGTCGCCGCGCCACCTCTTCGGCACCGACGACTTCGGACGGGACGTCTTCAGCCGGGTGCTCTACGGCATCCGCCTCTCCCTGGCCATCGGGGTGGCGGTGCTGCTGTTGAGCACGGGTGTCGGTCTGCCTGTGGGGCTGTTGGCCGGGTACGTGCGGCGGCTGGACAACCCGCTGATGCGGGTGATGGACGCCCTGATGGCATTCCCCGCCGTGATCCTGGCCATCGCCCTGATGGCCGCCCTGGGGCCCAGCGCCGTCAACGTGGCCGTGGCCCTGGGCATCGTCTACTCCCCCAGGATGGCCCGGGTGGTGCGGGGCAGCGTGTTGGTGGTAAGGGAATTCGAGTATGTGACCGCGGCGCGGGCGCTTGGAGTGCCGGAGAGCCTGATCATGGTTCGGCACGTCCTGCCCAACTGTCTCTCCCCGGCCGTGGTGCAGGGGACCTTCATCTTCGCGTATGCTGTCCTGGGGGAAGCTCTGCTGAGCTTCCTGGGAGCGGGTGTTCCGCCACATGTGCCCAGCCTGGGCACCATCCTCAGCGGCGGGCGGGTCTATATGAGCCAGGCGCCGTGGATTACCATTTTCCCGGGGCTGGCCATCATGTTGCTGGTGATCGGGCTGAACCTGTTCGGGGATGGGTTGCGGGACATCCTGGACCCGCGGCTCGTGCGCGCCGGCGGCGCGTAGCGGGAGGAGAGGGAGGGCCATGCGCAGGCTGGGACTGGAACGGGAGATCGTCGATCCGCAGGTCTACGCCCACGCTGTGGAGCGCTTCCGGCAGGCGCGGATCCTCCTGCCCACCTTCTCCCAACTGGCGGACCCTGCGCGGATTCCGGCCGAAGTGCGCGCGGCCCTGGGGGATGTGGACCCCGATGCCCCCCACCCGCTGAACCTCTTCCGCGTCCACTGGTACAACGGAGCGGAGCGCCGCGAGCCGGTCCCCCTGCCCGACCACATCGTTCTTCCCCAGGCGCTCACCGGGGTGGAGGCGCGCATCGTCATCGCCCTGGGCGACCGATTCCCCATGATCCGGGCGCACAAGGTGCTGGCGGCCTACGGTTGCCTGGCTCCGCGGATCATCACCGGGCAGTTCGACCCCACGGCACACCGGGCGGTGTGGCCCTCCACCGGTAACTACGCCCGCGGCGGGGTGGCCATCTCGCGCATCATGGGCTGCCGCGGCATCGCCGTCCTGCCCGAGGGGATGAGCCGGGAGCGCTTCGCCTGGTTGGAGCGGTGGGTGGCCGACCCGGCGGATATCATCCGCACCCCGGGGACGGAGAGCAACGTCAAGGAGATCTACGACAAGTGCAAGGAGCTTGCACGCGACCCGCAAAACATCATCTTCAACCAGTTCTCCGAGTTCGGCAACCACCTCATCCACTACCTGGTCACGGGCCGGGCCCTGGGGCACCTCTTCGAGAGCCTGCAGCGTAGGTCACCGGCACTGCGCCTGCACTCCTTCGTGGCCGCATCGGGATCGGCGGGCACCCTGGGGGCGGGGGACTACCTCAAGGAGCGCTACGGAGCGCGCATCGTGGCCGCGGAGGCTCTGGAGTGCCCGACGATGCTCTACAACGGCTTCGGCGAGCACAACATCCAGGGGATCGGCGACAAGCACATCCCCCTGATCCACAACGTGCTGAACACCGACGTGGTGCTGGCCGTATCCGACCGCAGCACCGACCGGCTGGACGTCCTCTTCAACACCCCGGTGGGGCGGGAGTACCTGGCCACCCGAGGCGTCCGCCCGGAGGTGCTGGCGCACCTGCCGGCCCTGGGGCTGTCCAGCATCTGCAACGTGGTGGCGGCTATCAAGACAGCGAAGTATTTCCGTCTGGAGCCTGATGACGTCATCCTCACCGTGGCCACCGACGGCGCGGCCATGTACGGCAGCGAGAGGGAGAAGGCCCTGCGCCGCTACTTCCCCCGCGGCTTCGACAGGGTGGCCGCCGGGGAGACGTTTGCCGAGTGCGTGCTCGGCGCCGGCCTCGACCACCTTCGGGAGTGCGACCAGACCGAGCGCAACCGCATCTTCAACCTGGGCTACTTCACCTGGGTGGAGCAGCAGGGCGTCTCCCTGGAGGAATTCGAGGCCCGCAGGGAGCAGCGCTTCTGGCAGCAGATGCGGCAGATCCTCCCGGTCTGGGACGCGATGATCGAGGAGTTCAACGGGCGCACCCGGGCCGGGGAGGCACTGTGAGCGCACCGCCCTCCGCTCTGGTCTGCGCCGGCTGCGGCTACCAGGCTCCGCCCGAAGAGCCCTATCCCTTCCGCTGCCCCAACGCCGTCTCCGGCGATGACACCGACCACGTGATGACGGTGGTGCTGGACTGGCCGCGCCTGCGCTGGCCGGGCGGCGACGAGGCCAACCCCTTTCTCCGTTTCCGCACCCTGCTCCACTCCTACCACCTGGCCGTCGCCCGCGGCATGGGCGACGCCGCCTACGTGGCGCTGGTGGAGGAGCTGGATCGGGCCGTGGCCTCAGTGGACGGGCGGGGGTTTGCCGTCACGCCCTTCGGGCGGCAGGAAGCTCTCTCGAAGCGCCTGGGGTTCGCCCCGCAAGGCGGGGTGTGGGTGAAGGACGAGACGGGCAACGTCTCCGGCTCGCACAAGGCCCGGCACCTCATGGGGCTGCTGCTGCACCTGGAGGTGGTGGAACGGGCCGGCCTGGTCCCGGCGGGGCGGGCGACGCAGCTGGCCATCGCCAGTTGCGGCAACGCGGCACTGGCGGCGGCGGTCGTGGCGCGGGCGGCGGGCCGGCCGCTGCGGGTCTTCATCCCCACGGTGGCCGACCCCAAGGTCGTCGCCCGCCTGCGCGCGCTGGAGGCGGATCTAGCAATCTGTCCGCGGGAGGCTGGCGTTCCCGGAGACCCCACTTACCACAGGTTGCGCCAGGCGGTGCGCGAGGGCGCGCTGCCGTTCACCTGCCAGGGCAGCGACAACGGGCTGACCATCGAGGGGGGCAAGACCCTGGGCTACGAGATGGTCGGCTCGCTGGCCAGGGAAGGCCAGGGGCTGGACCGGGTCTTCGTGCAGGTGGGGGGCGGAGCGCTGGCCAGCGCCCTCGTCCAGGCCTTAGAGGATGCCCGGCATCTGGGGGCGCTGGAGCGCCTGCCTCGGATCCACGCGGTGCAGACCCGCGCCGTCCAGCCCTTGGTCCGCGCCTACGACGGGGTAACCGGCCGCATCCTGGAGCGCATAGCCCGGGAGGACGGTCGCCATCCCGCTCCCCCCGGGAAAGCGCGGGAGCGGGCTGACCTCATCCTCGAGTACGCCGCATCGCCCCTGGTGGCGGAGGAGCTGCACTACGCCGTCACCCACCGCTCGCAATTCATGTGGCCGTGGGAGGCGGAGCCGCGCAGCGTCGCTGCGGGGATCATCGACGACGAGACCTACGACTGGGCGGCGGTGGTGCGGGGGATGGTGGCCAGCGGGGGCTATCCGCTGGCGGTGTCCGAGGAGGTGCTGCGGGAGGCCCACACGCTGGCGCTCTCCACCACCGGGATCGCCGTGGACCCCACGGGCTCGGCGGGCCTGGCCGGGTTGCTGGAGCTGGTGCGCGGCGGGGAGGTCGCGCCGCAGGAGCGGGTGGCCGTGCTCTTTACAGGGGTGCAACGCTAGGAAGCACGCAGACAAGGAGGCAGGAAGCATGAGGAGCTTTTTGGGTCGGGACATCCTCTCGCTGAAAGACTTCGAGCGGATGGAGTACTTCCGCATATTCCAGGTGTGCGAGGAGCTGAAGCCCTACGCCCGGGACCGGCGCAACGGTGACCTGTTGAAGGACAAGATCCTGGTTGTCGCCTTCTACCAGCCCAGCACGCGCACGCGCCTGGCCACCGAGGCGGCCATGCACCGTCTGGGGGGGCGCGTGGTGGGCTTCTCCGACGTGAAGATGACCCGCGCAGGCGACTTCTACCAGGAGTCCATCAAGGACACGGTGCACATGCTGGAGTACTACGGGGACGTGATCGCCATGCGCCACTTCCAGCAGGGCGCCCCGGCGGAGGCCGCCCGCTGGGCGTCGGTCCCGGTGATCAACTGCGGCGACGGCTGGGGGGAGCACCCCACCCAGGTCCTCACCGACCTGTACACCATCTGGGGGGAGAGAGGGACGCTGGACGGCCTCAAGGTGCTCTGCGTGGGGGACATGCGCATGCGCACCATGCACTCCCTGCTGTATGCCGCATCCCAGTTCGACATGGAGGCGTTCATCGTCTCGCCACCCGAGATGAGCCTGCAGCCCCAGTTCAAGGCGGAACTGGATGAGCGCAACGTCCGCTACACCGAGGTCCCCGCGGTGGAGGACGTCATCGCTGAGGCGGACGTGATCTACATGGAGCCGGTGGTGCAGGCGGACTACACCCAGTCGCGGGTGGAGGCCGTCGCCGAGCGGGGGACCACGCCCGCCGCCTACAAGGTGACCCGGGAGATGCTGCGCCGCCGCGCCAAGCGCGACGCCATCGTCCTGCACTCCCTGCCGAGGATGGACGAACTGCCCACAGACGTGGATGCCACCCGCCACGCCCGCTACTGGATCGAGGCCTTCAACGGGGTGGTCATGCGCATGGCCCTGCTGGCCCTGGTGCTGGGAGCGGTGGAGTAGGCCGATGCAGACGCTGCTGCGCGGACGGGACCTGATCACGCTGCAGGAGTGGACCAAGGAGGAGATCGACACCGCCCTGGTCGTGGCCATGGACCTGAAGCGGCAGCGAGCTCTGGGGCAGCCACACCCGCTGTTGCGCGACAAGGTCCTGGCCATGCTCTTCTTCTACGCCAGCACCCGCACCCGGGCTTCCTTCGAGGCGGGGATGGCCCAGCTGGGCGGGCACGCCCAGTTCATCGAGAGCCGCACCACGCAGATTGCCCACGGGGACACGCCCAAGGAGATCGGCGAGATCCTCGGCCGCTACAACGACGGCATCGCCATCCGCCACGTGGACTGGGGGCAGGGTAACCGCTACATCCGCGAGGTGGCTGCCGCCAGCCGGGTGCCCGTGCTGAACATGCAGTGCGACATCTACCACCCCTTCCAGATCCTGGCGGACATCCTCACCATCATCGAGAAGCTGGGGGACCCCCGCGGCAAGACCATCACGGTGAGCTGGGCCTACGCCGCCAGCTACCAGAAGCCCATCAGCGTTCCCCAGAGCCTGATCCTGCTGGCACCGCGCTTCGGTATGAACGTACGCCTGGTGCACCCGCCGGGCTTTGAGCTAATGCCGGAGATCGTGGCCCAGGCGCAGGAGAACGCCCGCCGTGCCCGCGCCGGGTTCGAGATCCTGGACGACTTCGCCGCAGGCTTCCGCAATAGCGACGTCATCTACGCCAAGAGCTGGGGGCCGCTGCTCACCGTGCAAAGCGACGCCGAGGGGGCGGCGCTGGCCGCCCGCTACAAGGACTGGATCACGGACGCGGGGCGCATGGCCCTGGCCCCCGACGCCATCTACATGCACCCTCTGCCGGCCGACCGGAACATCGAGGTCACCGACGAGGTGATCGACGGGCCGCAGTCGGTGGTCTACGACCAGGCGGAGAACCGGCTGCACGTGCAGAAGGCGGTGATGGCGCTGACCATGGCCTAGGGGTACTGCTATCCTGCAAGGGAACAGTGGGGGGAAGGAAAGTCTGACCCGCAAGTCTCGAGGAGGCGCAGGGCCATGGAGTTCACCCTGAACGGCCGGCAGGTCTCGGTGGAGGTGCGCGAGGGGGAGAGCCTCCTGGAGGTGCTGCGGGAGCGCTGCGGGCTCGTCTCCATGAAGGACGGCTGCGCGCCCGAGGGCTCCTGCGGCGCCTGCACCGTGCTGGTGGACGGGAAGGCGGTGGTCTCTTGCGCCCAGCCGGCGGTGCGGGTGGCCGGCCGGCGGGTGACAACCCTTGAGGGGCTGCCGCAGGAGCGGCGAGCACAGTGGGCCGACTGCTTCGTCCTCGCCGGGGCCTCTCAGTGCGGCTTCTGCTCGCCGGGGATCGTCATGAAGGCGGAGGCGCTGCTTCAGCGCAACCCCGCCCCATCGCGGGAGGAGATCCTCCGCGCCCTGGCTGGCAACCTCTGCCGCTGCACAGGCTACATCAAGATCGTCGAGGCCATCCGCTACGCCGCCGCCGCGCGGCGCGGTGAGCCCGTTCCCGCGCCCGACTGGAGCGGGCGGGTGGGTTCGCGCACCGGGCGGTACCAGGGGCGGGAGCTCGCCCTGGGCACCAAACCCTACGTCAACGACATGCGCCTTCCGGGGATGCTCTACGGAGCGGTCCGCTGGTCCGATCATCCCCGGGCCAGGGTGCTGCGGATCGATACCAGCAGGGCCGCCGCCCACCCCGGGGTGGTCGCCGTGGCCACCTGGCGGGACGTGCCGGGGGAACGCCGCCAGGGGCTGATCACCAGAGACTGGCGGCAGTTTGTGGCCGAGGGAGAGACCACCAGCTACGTGGGCGATGTGCTGGCAGTGGTGGCGGCGACCAGCCGGGCGGCCGCGCGGGAGGCCGCGGCGCTGGTGGAGGTGGAGTACGAGGTCCTGAAGCCCGTGACCGACCCCTTTGCCGCCCTGGCCCCCGGCGCCCCGCAGCTCCACGAAGGCGGCAACATCCTCTCCGTCTCAAGGGTCAGGCGGGGGGATGTGGATGCCGCGCTCGCTCAGGCGGCGCACGTGGCCACGGAGACGTTCCAGACCCAGTTCGTGGAGCACGCCTTCCTGGAGCCGGAGGCCGCGCTGGCGGTTCCCCTGGAGGACGGGGGTGTGCACATCTACTCCCAGGGGCAGGGACCCTGGGACGATCGCCGGCAGGTGGCTTCCTTCCTCGCCCTCCCCGAAGAGCGGGTGCGTGTTACCCAGGTGAGCAACGGCGGCGCGTTTGGGGCCAAAGAAGACCTCAACGTCCAGTGCCACGCCGCGCTCCTGGCCCGGCTCACCGGCCAGCCGGTGCTTGTGGCGCTCTCCCGACGGGAGAGCATACGCTTCCACACCAAGCGCCACCCCCTGACGATGACCTACACGGTGGGCTGCGACGCGCAGGGGCACCTGCTGGCCGTGCGTGCGCGCATCGTGGGCGACACGGGCGCCTACGCCAGCGTCGGCGACAAGGTCCTGGAGCGCGCCGCCGGCCACGCCTGCGGCCCCTACAAGGTGCCCAACGTGGACGTGGAGGCGACCGCGGTCTACACTAACAACCCGCCGGCGGGCGCCATGCGCGGCTTCGGCGTCCCTCAGGTCAACTTCGCCATGGAGGGGATGATGGACATCCTGGCGGAGCGGGTGGGTATCGACGGCTGGGAGATGCGCTGGCGCAACGCCCTCGAGACGGGCGACCTCTTCGCCACGGGGCAGAAGCTTGGCCCGGGGGTGGGCCTGAAGAAGACGCTGCTGGCGGTGCGCGAGGTCTACCGCTCGGCCCGCTACGCCGGGATCGCCTGCGGCCTGAAGAACACCGGAGTCGGCAACGGGCTGAAGGAGTACGGCAAGGCCATCCTGCGCGTGGAGCCCGACGGCAGCGTCACCCTCTTCCACTCCTGGACGGAGATGGGGCAGGGGGTGCACACGGCGCTGCAGCAGATCGCCTGCGAGGAGCTGGGCCTGCCGGCCGACCGCGTGCGCGTGGTGGTGGACACCATCCGCGAGCTGGACACCGGACAGTGCACTGCATCGCGGTCCACGGCTCTGGGCGGGCGCGCCGTGATCGATGCGGCGCGCAAGCTCAAGGCTGCCTTGAACGGCAAACGGCTGGAGGACCTGGCAGGGCAGGAGTTCTACGGGGAGTTCCTCGTGGACTGGACCACCAAACTGGGGGTGGAGAACCCCATCACCCACTTCGCCTACGGCTGGGCGACGCAGGTGGTCATCCTGAACGAGCGCGGCAGGGTGGCCAGGGTGGTCGCCGCGCACGACGTGGGCAAGGTGATCAACCCCACCCTGCTGGAAGGGCAGGTCGAGGGAGCGATCCACATGGGGTTGGGTTTCGCGCTTTCAGAGGAACTGGTCGTGGAGGGTGGCGTGCCTGTCACCGACACCCTCAAGTCCCTGGGCATCATTCCTCCCGCGGCCATGCCGGAGGTGGAGTGCATCTTCGTAGAGGAGTACCAGCCCGAGGGGCCTTACGGGGCCAAGGGAGTGGGAGAGGCGGGCATGGTACCCACCGCCTCCGCGGTCGCGGCCGCTCTCTACGCCTTCGACGGCGTCCGCCGCACCCGTCTGCCCATGAGGGACTCGGCCGCCGCGCGGGTGGCCGCTCCCAAGCGGGTGCCGGCGCGGGTGGCCTCGGCGTGAGGGCACAGGCTCCGCGCCCCCGGTGAGCCTGCGGTGACCCTGGCGCTCTGCGGAGGGACCGTGCTCACCGCGCTGGACCCTCCCCGGCTGGAAGCTACCGACATCCTGATCGAAGGGGGGCGTGTGGCGGCCCTGGGGCCGGCGCCACCAGGCGTCCCCCGGCGCGACTGCTCCCGGTGTCTGGTCATCCCCGGCAACGTCAACGCGCACACGCACCTCTACTCCGCCCTGGCCCGTGGCATGCCCTACCGCCTGGACCCACCGGCGAACTTCCTGGAGATCCTGCAGCGGGTATGGTGGCGGCTGGACCGCGCCCTGGACGTCGAGAGCCTCCGGGCCTCGGCGCTGGCGGGTGGGATGGACGCGCTGCTGGCAGGCACCACCACGGTGATCGACCACCACGCCTCCCCCAACGCCATCGACGGATCCCTGGACGTGATCGCCGACGCCCTGGAGGAGCTGGGCCTGCGCTCGGTGCTCTGCTACGAGGTCACCGACCGGGATGGCCCGGAGCGGGCGCGCGCCGGCGTGCGGGAGAACGCCCGCTTCCTCCGGGGACAGCGTCGCCTGGCCCGGGGCCTGGTGGGTGCCCACGCCTCCTTCACGCTCTCCCGGGAGACCCTGGCCGCCTGCGTGGCGTTGGCCCGGGAGGCTGGAAGCGGCATCCACATCCACGTCGCCGAGGACCCCGTGGACGAGCGGGACGCCGAAGCGCGTTTCCGCCGCCGGGTGGTGCACCGCCTGGCGGACGCGGGAGCGCTGGACGGCCGGGCGATCCTGGCTCACTGCGTGCACGTGGACGCCGCCGAGGCCGCCCTCATCGTCGAGCGCGGGGCGACGGTGGCGCACAACGCCCGCTCCAACATGAACAATGCCGTGGGGCGCGCGCCGCTTCACCGCCTGGGGCCGCGGGTAGTGCTGGGGACGGACGGAATAGGCGCCGACATGTTCGCCGAGTCGCAGGCCGCCTTCTGGCGGGGGAGGGAGGAGGACATCTTCCTATCCCCGGCCTGGCCGCTGCAGCGCCTGGCGGCCGGCGCCGAGCTGGCCGGCCGGATCTTCGCCGAGCCGCTACTGGGTCACATCGCCCCCGGGGCGCCGGCGGACCTAGCGGTGCTGCAGTACGTCCCACCCACGCCGCTGCAGGAGGAGAACGTGGCCGGGCACTGGCTGTTCGGGCTGTCCGCCCGCTTTGTGCGCGATGTGCTGGTGGCGGGCGAGCTGGTGGTGGCCGACCGGCGCCTTGTGAGGGTCGACCAGGAGGCGGTGGCCGCCGCGGCTGCACAGGAGGCGGAGCGACTGTGGGCCCGGCTAGAGGAGATCGGTCCGCACGAGTTTGTGCCCGCGGGAGGTCCGGGATGATCAGCAGCGAGGGGCGGGTGGCCCTCTACCTGCAGGACAAGCACCCCATTCGCGACGGGATGGAGTACGTGCGCTACGCGGAGCGTCGTGGGTTCGAGGCCGTCTGGCAGGCGGAGAGCCGGCTGGTGCGCGAGGCCACCATCCCCCTGGCGGCCTTCGCCGCGGTGACGGAGCGGATCAAGGTGGGCAGCGGGGTGATCAACCTCTGGACGCGCAACGTGGGCCTGATGGCCGCCACCTTCGTGACGCTGGACGACCTGGCCCCTGGACGGGTGATGCTGGGCATCGGCGCCTGGTGGGAGCCGCTGGCCTCCAAGGTGGGGGTGGATCGGCGCCGGCCGCTGCAGGCCATGCGCGAGGTGGTGGAGGTGGTGCGCCGCCTGGTGCGCATGGAGCGGGTGACCTTCCACGGGGAGTTCGTCCGCGTCAGCGACATCGAGATCGACATCGTCCACGGGAACCGCGCGCCGCGCCACATCCCCATATACATCGGCGCCACCGGGATGAAGATGATGGAGCTGGCCGGGGAGATCGCGGACGGCGTGCTGCTGAACTACCTGGTCAGCCCGGCGTACAACGCCCAGGCCCTGGCCTCCCTGGCCGCCGGCGCCGCCAGAGCAGGGCGGCGCGTGGAGGAGATCGACCGGCCGCAGCTGGTGGTCTGCTCCCTGGACCGCGACCGCGAGGTTGCCCTGGACCGGGCGCGGGAGCTGGTCACCCAGTACCTGGGGCAGCAGCCGCACATCATGAAGGCAAGCGGGGTGGACCAGGCGTTGCTGGACGAGATCGGCGGAGTGCTCACCTGGCCGGCCGGCCCGGACGAGATCCGCAGGGCGATGAGGCTTGTCCCCGACGAGGTGGTGCAGATGATCACCGCCTCGGGCACCCCGGAGGAGTGCCGGGCCAAGGTCCGCGAGTACGTGGCCGCCGGGTGTACCTGCCCCGTCCTCTACCCGCTGGGTGACGACGTCTGTGCCATGATCGATGCCTTCGCCGACGGACGGTTCTGAGGCGGGTGCACGTTGCAGAGGCTGCCCGCGCGGCGCCGGGGGATGGCGGTACGCTCGAGGAGAGTGTGGGCGTAGTTGACGACCTCATCGCCGGGCTACCCGATGGGGCGCTGGAGGACGTCCTGGTGGCCGCCTTCTGGACGGCGGTGGTGGCGCACAGCCAGGGGCGCCGGCGGTGCGGCCTGGCCTCCACGCCGCGGGAGGACGACCACCACTATGGGCGCGGGCCGGCCATCAGGGATGCGGGCACCCTAACCGAGCGCGGCGCCCGGGACCTGGCCGGGCTGGCACGGTCTGCGAGCCCCATGGAGGCGGCCGTGGGGATGGCCGCCATCAACTCTCTCCTTCCCCTCTCCGAGGAGTGGTGGGAGCCGCTGAATGCGGAGGAGATCATCGCCACGCAAGGGGCGGGCAAGCGCGTGGCCCTGGTGGGGCACTTCCCCTTCGTCCCTCGACTGAAGGAGCGCGTGGGCGCGCTGTGGGTTCTGGAACAGCACCCGCGGGAGGAGGACCTGCCGGTGAGTGCCGCCCCCGAGGTCATCCCCCAGGCCGACGTCCTGGCCCTCAGCGGGACCACGCTGATCAACCACACCTTCGAGGGGCTGGTGGCGCTGCGCCGTCCGGGCGCGCTGGTGGTCGTACTGGGGCCGAGCACTCCGCTCTCACCGGTGCTGTTCGCCTACGGCGTGGACGTCATCTCGGGGGCGGTTGTGGAGAACGTGGACGCGGTGGTGCGGGTCGTCCGGCAGGGGGGCAACTTCCTCCAGGTCCGCCCCCACGGCGTGCGCCTGGTGACCATGCGGCGGAAGCGGTGAGACCGGCGCAGCGCGGTCAGAGCGCCTGCCCGCGGTAGGCCCAACCGGTGAGCTGCCGCTCGATCAGGGCGAAGATGACGAAGAGCGCGACGCCCATCGCCGCGACCACGACGAGGCCGGCGAAGACCAGCGGCACTTCGAAGCGGGAACTGGCGGCGATCATCAGGTAGCCGATCCCCCGGTTGGCCGCCACCGTCTCCGAGATCACCGCGCCCACGAAGGCCAGGGTCACCGCCACCTTCAGGGAGGCGAAGAAGTAGGGCAGGGAGCGGGGGATGCCGATCTTCAGGAAGATCTCCCGCTTCGTCGCCCCCAGGGACCGCAGCACATCCTGCAGCTCCGGCTCCAGGGTGGCCAGGCCGGTGGCCACGTTGACGACGATGGGGAAGAACGAGATGAGAAAGGCCGTGAGGATGGCCGGGATGGTGCCGATGCCGAACCAGATGACCAGCACGGGGACGATGGCCACCTTGGGCACGCTGTTGAAGGCCACCAGCAGTGGGTAGAGGGCGCGGTAGACCAGCGTGGAGTAGCCGATGGCCAGCCCCAGCCCCATCCCTCCGGCCAGGGCCAGCCCGAAGCCCACCAGCGTGGTGTAGAGGGTCTGCGCCGCGTTGAACCAGATGGCCTGTTGCCACTTCAAGTAAGCCGCCCACACCGCGCTGGGTCCTGGGAGGATGAAGACGGGGATACGCAGCAGCGCCACAAGTCCCTCCCAGAGGACGAAGGCCCCCAGGATTACCAGCCCCGGCGGCACCCACTCCCGCCAGCGCGCCCGGCGCATCAGCGTCCTCCTCCCTCGCCGATGTGCCGGCGGACGGCGTGGTAGGTCTCGGTGAATGCGGGCGTGAAGGTGTCCTCCAGGGAGCGCGGTCGGCCCAGGGGTACCGCGGTTTCGTAGATCACGCGGCCGGGGCGGGGGCTCATCACGTAGACCACGTCCGCCAGGAAGATGGCCTCTCGCAGGTCGTGCGTTACCAGGAAGACGGTGAAGCGTCGCTGCAGCCACAGCCCCTGCAGCACCAGCCACAGCTCCTCGCGGGTGAAGGCATCCAGGGCGCCGAAGGGCTCGTCCAGCAGGAGCAGCTCCGGCTCGTGGATGAGGGCGCGGCAAAGGCTCACCCGCTGCTGCTGCCCGCCCGACATCTCCCAGGGGTGGCGCTGGCCGAACCCGTCCATGCCCACCGAGGCCAGCAGGGCCCGGGCACGCTCGGCGTACTCGGCCCGCTGCTTGCGGAAGCGCCGCTTGTGCGGCTCGACGATCTCCAGCGGCAGCAGCACGTTGTCCAGCGTGCGGCGCCAGGGCAGGAGGATGGGGTTCTGAAAGGCCATCCCCACGTTCTTCTGTGGCCCCCGCACCGGCGCACCGCCCACCCACACCTCGCCGCGGGCGGGCCGGAGAAGCCCGGCCAGCAGCTTGAGCAGCGTGGTCTTGCCGCAGCCGCTGGGCCCGGTGACGGCTACAAAGGCGCCCTGGGGGACGGCCAGGGTCACATCCTCCACCGCAGCCACCAGCTGCCCCTCGTGCTCGTAGCTGACGCTGACGTGCTCCAGGCGGACGAAGGCCCCGGCGGCCGCCATGACGGTCATGCGCTTTGTCTGCAAGGCATGCGCTTCGTCCTCGGGAAGCGTGGGCGGGGAGGCGGGCGGCCTCCCCGCCCACGGACTCACGGCCGCAGCGTGGGCAACATGCGGTCCTTCTTGGGCGGCAGGAACTTGCCGTTGAAGACGTCATACCACTTGGGCCTGGCCGGCAGGCCGAACGCCTCGGCCACCGCGTCGATAGCCCGGGCCAGCCGCTCGGCACGCACGCCGCCGAAGCCGTCCGCGGCCACCTCCCGCGTGAGCACGTTGGCCCGCAGCGCCAGCAGGAGGCGCTCCAGCTCCACGCTCTCGTTGATCAGGGGGTCGCGCTTCTTGATGGCGGCGATGGCCTCCTGCGGGTTGGTGATGGAGTCCTTCACCCCGGCGACAAAGGCTCGGACGAAGCCCCGCAGCGCCTCGGGCTCCCGCTCCACTAGCGCCTTGGGAACCAGGACGGCGTTGCCGTAGAGCGGCAGGCCGTAGTCGCTGTAGAGGAAGGCGACGATGTCCTCGGGCCTTACGCCGGCGGCCTTCAGGTTGATGAAAGCCGTGAAGTAGAAGCCGGTGATGGCGTTGACGGTGCCGCGGATCAGCGAGGGCTCACGCAGCGGCACGTCCATGCTCACCCACTCCACGGAGTCCGGGTGGATTCCCACCGCCCGAGCGAAGACGGGAAAGAGCCGGCGCGGCGCGTCCCCCACCGGCGCGCCCAGCTTCTTACCCACCAGATCCTGCGGCGTGCGGATGTTCTCCCGACGCAAGGTAAGGATGGAGAAGGGCGGAGCATTGAGCAGGATGGCGATGGCCACCAGCTCCTTGCCCGGGTTGCGCACGTTGAACTCGATCATGGAGTTGATGTCGGCGTAGCCCAGGTCGTAGGCGCCGCTGGCGATCTTGGTCACCGCGTCCGCCGAGCCGAAGCCGCGGTCGATGGTCAGGGTGAGACCCTCCCGGGCGTAGTAGCCCTTCTCCAGCGCCACGAGGAAGGGTGCCTGGGGGCCCTGGATGAGAAAGTCCAGGGTGAACTTCCAGCTCACCGGCCTGCGCTGCGCCGCCGACGGTGCGGGCGCCAGCAGCGCCGCCAGCAGAATGATGGTCAGCACCAGCAGAATCCATCGCCGTCCCATGGGATCCCCTCCTGTCGTTGTTAAGCCCCCCGGAAGACACTGGAGTAGTTCCTTCACCCCGGCGGGGATTCCTTGGGGACCGGACCGGCTCCCGCCGCCTCTCCCGGCCGATCTGCGGGCGTGTTGACCGAGAAGTCCGGCCCGGCTAGAGTACTCGCGGAGGATAGGTGAGTGAGCGGCCACTCATTTATCACGCCGCTGGGGAGCGATGCCGCGCGTCACGCCTGAGGCCAAGGCCCGCCTGGAGGAGGCGCGCCGCGCCCAGATCCTGGCGGCGGCAGCCCGCGTCTTTGCCCGCCGCGGTTACTACCGGGCCACGGTGGCCGAGATCGCCCGGACCGCGCGCCTCTCTGAGGGCAGCATCTACAACTACTTCCGGGGCAAGGAAGACCTGCTGGTGCACATCCCCACCCGACTCATCCAGCCCATCCTCCTGCCGCTGTTGCAGCGGGCGCCGGCCCTGGGCGATGCGGACGACCTGGAGCAGCTCCTGCTGGCCTTTGCCTCCGCGGTCGTGCAGGAGGTGCCCGCTCGCGCCCGCTTTCTCAAGGTGTTCCTCTCGGCTCTCCCCTCCCTCAGCCCCGCCGCCAGGAAGAAGTACATGGAGGTGTTGCCAATCTACGCGGCGGGCGTGCTGGAGGAAGTGCTGCGCCAGGGGATGCGCCGCGGGCTTCTGCGGCGGGACCTCAACCCGGTGATCGCGGCCAGGATCTTCCCCGGGATGCTCCTGGTCTTCGTGCTCATGCAGGAGGTGCTGGTGGGGGGCCGCCTCGTCCCATATCCCTACGATGACGTCGTCCGGGAGGCGGTGCAGATCTTCCTGCACGGCGCTGCGGTCGCGCGGCCGGGAGGTAACGGTCGGCGTCTGCGCCGTGGGGGATCCGGGGGCTGAGAGGGGCCTGCATGGCGGAGGGGCGGAGAGGAGGCGTGCATAGATGAGCCCTCCAGAGGCAAGCCCCAAGGCACCCCCTCACCCCGGGCGGTGGGTTCTGCGGGCTCTCATCCTTCTGCTCCTTGCGGGAGGGGCTTGGGCAGGCGTCGCTTACCTGCGCAACGACCGCGGGGAGGGCGACGTGCTCACCGCCTCCGGGACCATCGAGGCCTCTCAGGTCGGCGTTGCCAGCAAGATCCCCGGGCGGATCCTGCGGCTGCACGCCGCCGAGGGGGATGCGGTGCGCGCCGGGATGCCGCTGGTGACCATTGAGGGGCGCGAGCTGCAGGCCCAGCTGGATCAGGCGCGGGCTGCGGTGGCCGCGGCGCGCGCCAGGCTGGCGCTGGCAGAGGCGGCGGTGACGCTGCAGGAGCGGCTGCTGGAGGCGACGGTGGCTCAGGCGGAGGCGGCTCTGGAGGCGGCGCGCACGCGTCTGCAGCAGGCGCAGGAAGCGCAGGACCTGACAGCGGCGCAGGCCGCCCAGGCGGTGCGTCAGGCGGAGGCGGCGCTGGCGGGGGCGCGCGCCACCAGCGAGGCGGCCCGAGTCAGTCACGACAAGGCTGCACGCGACCTGGCCCGCATGCAGGCCCTTTACCGCGACGGCGCCGTGAGCGCGCAGCAGGTGGACGCCGCGCAGGCCGCCGTGGACACGGCCCGCGCCCAGGCCGCCGCGGCGCAGCAGGTCGTCCGTCAGGCGGAGGCGGCGCTGCAGCTAGCCCGGGCCAACATGCGGCAGGTGGAGATCCGCGAGCGGGACGTGTCCGCGGCGCGAGCGCAGGTGCGCCAGGCTGAGGCTGTTCTGCGTTCCGCCCGTGCCGGGGAGGTGACGTTGAGCCAGCGCCGTGCCGATGTGGCCGCGGCCGCCGCCCAGGTGGCGCAGGCCGAGGCCGGCGTACAGCTCCTCCTCGCCCAGCAGGAGAACCTGGTGCTGACCTCACCCATTGACGGCGTGGTCCTGGCCAGGCACGCCAGCCAGGGGGAGATCGTCGCCGCCGGCGCGTCCGTCTTCACCGTGGCGGACCTTGATAAGGTCTGGGTGCGTCTGTTCGTTCCCCTGCCCCACCTGGGGCGGGTGGTTCTGGGGGGACCGGTGGAGGTCAGGACCGACGCCTTCCCGCAGCGCACCTTCCGCGGTGCCGTCACGGAGATCGCCCAGCAGGCGGAGTTCACCCCCAAGAACGTGCAGACGCAGGAGGAGCGGGTGAAGCTGGTCTTTGCCGTCAAGGTGACCATCTCCAACCCCGACCACCTGCTCAAGCCAGGGATGCCTGCCGACGCCACCATACACCTCGCCGTCCGCCAGAAGCCCGCGCAGGTCCGGCGATGATCGCCACTAGCGAGCTGACCAGGAGGTTCGGTGAGACGGTGGCTGTGGACCGCGTCTCCCTGGAGGTCGGCCGCGGCGAGCTCTTCGGCTTGCTGGGACCGGACGGCGCGGGGAAGACCACGCTCCTGCGCATGCTCTCCGGCGTCCTGACGCCCACCGCGGGGACCGCGCGCGTCGCCGGCGCGGACATCCGCACGGCGCCGGACGAGGTGAAGGCGGTGGTCGGCTACGTGCCCCAGGCGTTCGCCCTGTGGCGCGACCTGACGGTAGTGGAGAATCTTTCCTTCATCGCGGAGACCTACGCGCTGCCCCGCCCGGTCATCGCCGAGAGGACCCAGCGCCTCCTGGCCTTCAGTCGCCTGGCACCCTTTGCCCGTCGCCAGACCGAGTACCTCTCCGGGGGTATGCGGCAGAAGCTGGCGCTGGCCGCGGCGCTGATCCACGAGCCGGAAGTCCTGATGCTGGACGAGCCCACCACCGGTGTAGACCCGGTCTCGCGCCGCGAGTTCTGGCAGATCCTCTACGAGCTCAACCGGCAGGGAAAGACCGTGGTCCTGGCCACCCCGTACATGGACGAGGCGGAGCGCTGCACACGGGTGGCGCTGATGCACCAGGGCCGCATCCTCAGCGTGGGGACCCCGGCGGCGCTGAAAGAACGCCTGCAGGGGGTCCTCCTGGAGGTGGTTGCCGAGCCGCGGCGAGCGGCCCTCGCCGCCGCGCGCCGCATGCCCGAGGTACGACAGGGGACGGTCTTCGGGGAGAGCCTGCACCTGCTGGTCGCCGACGCGGATGCGGCCATGACCATCCGGCGGCGGCTGGAGGCGGAGGGGATCACCGTGCAGGAGGTCCGGCCTGTGGAGCCCTCCCTGGAAGACGTCTTCGTGGCGCTGCTGGCGCCGGGCGCCTGATGGCGCAAGGGGTGACGGGCGAGCCGGCTGTCGAGGCCCGGGGCCTGACCAAGCGGTTCGGCGAGTTCGTCGCCGTGGATCACATAGACCTGACCATCGCCCGCGGCGAGGTCTTCGGCTTCCTGGGGCCCAACGGGGCCGGCAAGACCACCACCATCCGCATGCTCTGCGGCCTCTTACCACCCACCGCGGGGACGGCGCGCGTGCTGGGCGTAGACGTGCGGCGCGATCCCGAGGCGGTCAAGGCGCGCATCGGCTACATGGGCCAGCGCGCCAGCATGTACGACGACCTCACCGTGGGAGAGCTGCTGCACTTCTACGGCCGCATCTACGGCCTGCCACCCCGGGAGCGGTCGCGTAAGGTCCGCGGCTGGCTGGAGCAGGCGGGGCTGGCCAGGAGGGAGCGGCAGCTGGTGGGGACGCTGTCGGGCGGGTGGCGGCAACGGGTGGCCCTGGGGTGCGCCGTCCTGCACCGCCCCGAGCTCCTGCTGCTGGACGAGCCTACGTCGGGGACCGACCCGCTACAGCGCCGGGAGTTCTGGGAACTGATCTACCGCTTCGCCGACGAGGGGACAACCGTGCTGGTGACCACCCACTACATGGACGAGGCAGAGCACTGCACCACGCTGGCCTTCATCCACGGGGGACGCATCGTCGCCCAGGGCAGCCCCGCGCAGATCAAGCGCACGGCCATGCGCGGAGGGCTGTTGGAGGTCCTGGCCGACCCCTGGGCGGAGGCGCTGGCGGCGCTGCGCGCCGTCCCTGCGGTGCGGGACGCAGCGTTGCACGGGGCGGCCATCCGCGCCCTGGTGGACGATCCGCTTGCGGCGGTCCCTCAGGTGGCCGCCGCCCTGCGGGCACGCGGCGTGAGGGTATGGCGCATCGCCCCCCGGGGGCCCTCACTGGAGGAGGTCTTCATCTCGCTGGTGGAGTCCCCGCAGACGACCGATGGGGCGCAGGCCCCAAGCGCGACCGTGGAAGGAGGCAGGGATGGTGGGTAGGCGCCTGGCCGCCATCATCATCAAGGAGTTCGTGCAGCTGGCGCGCGATCGACGCACCCTGGCCATGGCCCTGCTCATGCCCGTAATCCAGCTCCTGCTCTTCGGCTACGCCATCACCACGGAGGTGGAGCACCTGCCCACCGTGGTCTTCGACCAGTCGCAGAGCCAGGAGAGCCGGGCGCTGCTGCGCCGCTTCGTCAACTCCCGCTTCTTCGACATCGCGGCGCATGTCGCCAATCTGCAGGATGTGCAGGCCAGCATCGACGGCGGCCGCGCCCGCGTGGGCATCGTCATTCCCCCGGACTTCGCCCAGGCGCTGCAGACCGGCCGCCCCGCCCAGGTGCAGGTGATCGTAGACGCCTCCGACCCGCTGGTCGCCCGCAGCGCCCTTTCTACGGCCGAGGCCATCGGGCAGGTGGCATCGCTGGAGATCGCCACCCGCCTTCTCACCAGGGCCGCCCTGCCCGTGCGCGGCGTACCTGTTGAGGTGCGCACACGCGCCTGGTACAACCCCGACCTGCGCAGCGTCAACTTCATGGTGCCGGGCCTGCTGGCGGTGATCCTGAGCATGCTCACGTTGATGCTCACGGCCATCGCCATCGTCCGGGAGCGGGAGCTGGGGACGCTGGAGCAGCTGGTGGCCACCCCCATCCGGCGCGCGGAGCTCATGCTGGGGAAGATCCTCCCTTACGTGGTACTGGGCTACGTGGACATCACCTTGGCCCTCCTCATCGGCGCCTTCTGGTTCCGCGTGCCCATCCGCGGCAGCCTCCTTCTGCTCTACGCGCTGGCCCTGGTCTTCTACCTGACCACGCTGGGGCAGGGCATCCTGGTCTCCACGGTCTCCCGCACGCAGCGCCAGGCAATGCAGGCGGCTTTCTTCGTCTTCCTGCCCACGCTGTTGCTCTCGGGCTTCATGTTCCCCCGGGAGGGCATGCCGCCGGTCATCCAGTGGCTCGGCTACGCCATCCCTCTGACCTACTTCCTGATCATCGTCCGGGGGATCATCTTGAAGGGGATCGGCCTGACGGAACTGAGCGGCCAGATCGTCCCGCTGGCTATCCTGGGCCTCGTCTTCTTCACGGTGAGCGTCCTGCGCTTCCAGAAGCGGCTGGAATAGGCCGAGGTGGTCCCGGTTACGGTTTCGGCAGGTGGTGGCTGGTGCCGCCAGGCCTGCCGCCGGGAAAGCGCAAAACGCACCAGGATCTCCGTGGCGTCCAGTTTGAACAGCCCTTCACCAGCACGGCGTACGCCGGCACCGCGCGGTTGTCGAGAACTCGATGTTGAACTAATGGGCCTTCTGGCTGCCCAGCATGGCGGCGAACGCCCCCAGCCACTGCGGCGCGCCGTGGAACTCGCTCAGGTGCTGTAGAGTTTCAGGTGCAGGACCTCGCTGGCCACGTGCTCCAGCGCCAGCCCGGCCCCGGCTCCCCGGCCCGTGCGGTCGTCAATGGCCCGCTCATCCCTGTATCGCTTGAAGTAGCGCCGCCGGCCGCCCGACAGTGCCCAGTGCTTCTCCGTTTCCGATGTAGGCGCTGTGACCATGCTCGGGGCAGGCTTCTGGGGAGCCGCCTGGTCCTCCCTCACCCCCCGCAGAGGTAGCTTCACCGAGTGCCCGGCGTGAGCGACCCGGAGTTGAGGGCACGGGCTGCGGGGGGCCGCACGTGACTATAGGGCCTCTGGCCGCGCCTCGTCGCCGGTGTGGTGGTGGGTGTGGTGGTGGGTGTGGGTGTGGCCGTCATCGTCGGCGTCGCGGTAGGAGTACGCGTTGGCGTGGCCACGCCTTTACCTGAACAGGTGACCTGAGTGCCTGTGGCCCACGGGATCGCTGACGACGATACCTCCTCGCCAGCGCGATCCAACGGAGTCGTGGTATTCATATACCAGTCCCTGAAGCCGAGCCCCGTACCGGGGCTTGAGAACGGCGAGGCCAGGGTCCACATGCATATTGTTCACATGCTGGCGGTAGACCGAGGCGGCGATTGGATACATGAGACCAGAGCAGAGCACATCGCAGACCTGGATAGGCGCGTGGTTCAGACTCTGACCGAACACCGGCATCTCCATGAAATGCGGGTAGGCATCTCCCGAGATCCTGAACTTCTGAGTGATGAGTGAAAATGCTGAAGGAAACGTCCCTGTCTTGGGCCTTTGAGCGCGGGTCGGGAATGAGAATGCCGGGGTCGCCTTTATCCTGAAGGAAGCTGTGGAAGGTCGAGCAGATACCCTGGATTCCCCCCCGTGTAGACGGCAACGCCGTCGATGGGGACTCCGATCTGCTTCACGTAAACTCTTCCAAAGATCCGGCACCGGTACCGCTCGACGAGATCCAGGGTTGCATCTAGGAATCCGACGCACGTGTGGCGGAAATGATGACGGCCGGCAACACTGGTGCGGAAGGCTCGGCGAATATCTGCGCCTTTGATTTCCACGAGGATGCGTTCGAGCCTTTTCCGGCCCCGGCAACTGCCAGGGAAGAACGTCCCCTTCAGATCCATGTATTCGAGGGTGAAGTCCCTCAGCGAGGCGGCTTCGAGCGTGAGGGCGAGCATGCAGACCAGCGGCTAGATGGGCGCGGTGGCCGTCTGTAGGATGGCGTCGTCGCCGGCCGCTGCTGGTAGAGGGCTGCCCACCAGTAGGGGCTGATGCGCCGCCGGATGCGGTGCAGGCGCTCCGCCGGGTACCGCTCCGGCCACGGCGCTTTACAAGGCTCCCGGCGCCACCCCGGCAGGTCCTCCGGCGCCTCCGCGATGGTCGGCAACCGAATTACCGTCCACTTGCTGTCCGCCTCCTCCGCCTCAGCCAGAATGCGCCCGGCCAAGTCGTTCTGGTGCCACCTCGTCATCATCAGCACCATCACGCCGTCCGGCTCCGTCCGGGTCAACGCGGTGCTCCGCCAACCATCAGCACTTCCTCCTGACGCGCCCCCATCGGGCGCCGACCCGAGGACCTTTCGGGCGCCGACCCGATGGAAATTCGGGTTCCCAGCCGATTTCGGCTAGTGCGGGTGGACGAGTAGCGTGGTCCCCGGAGAGGCTTGTTCCCATGGATCCGCGCCGTGGATTTGTCTTCACCCGCATACCTCGGGGCGGCGGGCATCACGCCCTGCACCGGGAGATCCTGCGCCGCACCGCCCGGGAGCAGCGCGACGCGCTGCGACAGGCCCGGGAGACCCTCCGGCAGGAACGGGAGCAGCGGTCCCGGCTGCTGCGGGAGCACCGCCAGGCCTTCCTCCGCGCCCGGGCGCAGGCGAAGCGAGAGGGGCGCACCCTGCTGAAGATCCTCGACAACCTCCCCCGCCTGGTCTAACGTTTCCCCTAGGATTGCACTCCGGCGTGGGGCGATCCGCCGCCAAGGGATGGAGGGGCGCCGATGGACGAGCCCGCAGGGGCGAACCGGTTCCTTGGGGGGCTGCTGCTGCTGGGGCTGGGTGTGCTCTTCCTTCTAAGCAACCTGGGCTACTTCTCCTGGGGAGCCGTCAGCCGCTGGTGGCCGCTGCTCTTGATCGCCATCGGCCTGGTCATCCTGCTGCGGCGGCCTCCCGCAGAGCCGGCGCCTGCGCCTCCGGTCTCTCCCGATCAGCCCGCATCCCCCGTGCCACCTGGGGCATCAGCAGCCCGGCGGCGGCGGGGATTTCCTACCAACGCCACGATCCTCATCGGACTGGGCCTGGCCTTCCTCATCGACGACGTCCTGGGCGGCCGCGCCCTTCCTGCGCTGATCCTAATCGCCATCGGGGCGTCGCTGCTGCTGCGCGACTGGTACGGGCGCGGCTGACCGGCGCGTGGCGGCTGAAAAACCACGCACCCGGGGCATGCCGTGGCTGACTCCTCGCTGACCGTCCTCGTCGCCGGGGCGAGCGGACATCTGGGCTCTGCGCTCGTCCCCCTGCTGGCGAGCCAGGGGCACCGCGTCCGCCGGCTCGTCCGCGCTCCGCGCCCCCTTACCCCGGAGGCTGTGCACTGGGACCCGGACACCGGGACAATGGACGCGGCGGCTCTGGAAGGGGTCGACGCCGTGGTCAACCTGGCCGGTGAGCGTATCGCAGCGCTGCGGTGGACGCGGGCGAAGAAGGCGCGCATCTCCCGCAGCCGGATAGTCGGGACGCGGCTGCTGGCGGAGACGCTGGCCTCGCTGGAGCGCCGCCCCCGGGTCTTCCTCTCCGCCTCGGCCGTGGGCTACTACGGTGACCGGGGAGCGGAGGCGCTCACCGAGGAGAGCCCCCCAGGCCACACCTTCCTGGCCCGCCTCTGCCGGGAGTGGGAGGCGGCGGCTGAGCCTGCGCAGCGCGCCGGCATCCGGGTTGTGCACCTGCGCACCGCCAACGTCCTGGACGCGATGCGCGGCTTCCTGGCGCCCCTGCTGCCGCTGTTCCGCCTCGGCCTTGGCGGGCGGCTGGGCAGCGGCAGGCAGTACGTCCCGTGGATCGCCATCGACGACTGGGTGCGGGCGGTCGCCCACCTGCTGGTCACCGAGTCCGTGGAAGGGCCGGTGAACCTGGCCGCTCCCCAGCAGGTGACCAACGCGGAGTTCACCCGCACCCTGGCGCGGGTGCTCGGTCGCCCGGCGGTGGTCGTGGTGCCGGCCTTCGCCCTGCGTCTGGTCATGGCGGAGCTCGGTCGGGAGATCCTGGCAAGCCAGCGGGTCCAGGCTGCACGGCTCCTCGCCTCCGGGTTCACCTTCAAGTACCCCACGCTCGAGGAGGCACTGCGCCACCTGCTGCGGTGAAACGGTGCCGCCTGCTTTGGTGAACAGAATGGGCGGCACGCGCCGGGAACCCTCCGCCGGGACGGGAGGGGTCTGGGGGAGCCGGGGGTTGGGCAGAAGAACCGCTGG
>ENA-ORXB01001585-ORXB01001585.1-sediment-metagenome-genome-assembly--contig:-NODE-1585-length-25191-cov-5.186271_pt1 | contig 25191 bp, 20 predicted proteins | sample MGYA00237863_ERZ511475 | MGnify/ENA primary metagenome ERZ511475 (study PRJEB26305, sample SAMN06343858) | sediment metagenome | isolation source: hot spring sediment | place: Canada: British Columbia... | reverse complement strand
GCCAGCGCCACGGCCTCACGAATCAAAGCGGGAATCGGCTGGAAGTTGAAAAACTCCAGGTTCACTTCATGGTTCTCGTAGCGGAGGGAGATTTCCCGCTTCTCCTGATCCGCGGGATGCAGAGGCATACCCAGAGGAGCATAAGGGCCTGGCTCGGTAATCAAGTCGAACTTGTGCAACCGTTCCCATTCGAAGGTCTTCCAGATGCACCGATACAGAGCACACTCGACCGGTGTGCCCAAACCGACAGGGAGGGAATAGGAGGGCTCTTTCGTGGCAAGCGGGACTTTGCCGGGGCCTTTGGCCTTGGGCACGAGGCGGTAAGGATTAGGGGGTAGTGTCATAGGATGTCCGGGGGATCCAAAGTCGAAGCCCCGCCAGGGCTCGTCTTCTCCCGCTTCCGGGACACAGTGGGCCGAGGTCACGCGGAAGTGTACGGTGTAGCCCTTCTGCTTGAGGCGGTCTTCGCAGAAGGTGGCAGCGGTCTGGAGCTGTTCCCGCAGGTTGCGGCGCGCTTGGGGGAGGAAGACCTCATCTTGCCGAACCTGCTGTTCCATCTCCCGCAGTTTGTTGGCGAGTTCCACAAAGGTATCGAGGGGTGGCGAGGCGACCTCCTGGCGTCGGCGGATGATCTCAGCGAGCTGCTGGAGGCAGGCGGTGCGCTGCAACTCCCAGTAGCGCTGCTGGGCTTGAGCCAACGGAGGGGAGATGTCGCTGGCATCCGGCAGCTTCTTGAGGTAGGCCGCCAGGACCGCGAGCGCCTCCGGGGTGGGGTCCGCCTTGCGGGTTTTCTCCAGGATAAGCTGGCTGGTGCGCTCCAAAAGTTCACGCATGTGTTGGCGGGTCGATTCGGCCACATCCGCCGCGCCGCTGGCGTTGGGATCCAGCTCCGGGACCAGCCAGGCGAGATGCTTGTTGATCTCCTCGGCCTCCTTGACGGAGGGGAGACGCGCTGCCGTCGGATGAGTCTTCAGCAGCTCTTCCAGCTCGCGGAGGCGTACCTCGATGGGAGGCGTCGGGAGAGACGGCGGGGTGGGTGGCTCCCTGTTGACCAACCACCAGCCTAAGCCCCCCAGGCCCGCGAGAACCGCAACGCTCAGCAGCAGAGCACGCAGACCCCGGCGGCGGATTTGCTGCCGCTGGCGGCGGGAGCGGTGCACCAGATCCGCCAGGCGATCGACCACCTTCTCCAGTTGCTGGTTATCTTGGGGACTGCGGCCCGTGGAACACACTTCCAGGAAAACACCTTGCTGCTCGACAAACTCTTGCGGATAGTGGCCGCGCAAATAATGGTCGTACAGCTCCTGGAGCTTGCGGTGCACCCGCTCGATCCAATTCTGGAGTTTCACGCGGATGTCGGAGCGATCTTCCCACTGGTCCTTGCAGGTCAGCACGAAGACGGTGGGCAGATGCTGGTTCTGGCGTTCCTTCAGGACGTATTCGAGGAACTTTTCCGCCCGCTGGAACTCCCGTTGGTAATACTCATCGAGGTCTTTTTGGTATTCGGGATGGACCGGATTGAAGAAGAAGAGGAAGGCGTCACATTGGCGGACCTGCTCCTGGATCAGGTTATCACGGTCTGCGGAGTCGAGTTTATCCACGCCCTTTTCGAGCCATTCGCCGGTGAGATCGCGGAAGGTCAGGTCCCAGTCCGGCTGGCTGTCCCCTCGGCGGACCTGCACCGGGATTTCGCCCCAGTTGCTCATCGTGGGCAGCGAGCCTTTGTATCTTTCGATTTCGCTTTGGACGGTCTCCAGGAATTTCACGCCTTTGTCCGAAAGCTGAATCACCTGTTGCTTCTGCTGCCAATAGCGGAGGAGCTGGTAGAGGAAGAGCGTCTTACCGGCTCGGATACAGCCATAGACGCCGAGGTTAAGCGCGTGCATCGGTTTCATGTGTCATCTCTCCGTCATTTCTTCGCGTCGGCTTCGGGAGGTTGGGACTCCTCCACGGTGGGATTGGGCAGGCTGGCCGTGATCTTCTCCCGTATGCGCCGCAGCACGTTTTCTCCTGGAAAAGGAGATCGGAAGACCACGACCCTGGGTGGCTTGTGGGTGAGGGGCACTTGGCGGAGCTGCTGCTCCAGTTGCCTGTCGAACTCCTGCATTTTCGTGGCACGAATTGAGATCGCCTGGGAGCCTTTCGCTTCATCCTTGTAATGCAGGTCGCAGGCGAACTCCTGGGCAGTGGCTGGATCATTGGGCAGCGGAACGAACCGAATCACCAGGTCCGCCTGTTCCAGGGCGTTGATCAGACCCGCTGGAGGACCACGATCCGGCGAAGATGGCGGGGGCGGCGGCTCTCCCCCGCGGCCAGGGCCAGAACTGCCGCCCGATCCGTTGCTTCTGGAGCAAGAGGTCGATTGGAAGACCCAGACGAGGATCAGCCACAGGAGAGCGACCTGCCCAGTCCGCCGCAAGCCCCGTCCCGGCGACTTGAGCCATCCTTTGGGATCGACGCTCAGCGCAGCCAGGACCGCCGCGATTATCCCTAGCCAGGGAATGACCGACGGACTCGTCAGCCAGTTCCAGAGGTTGCTCATCGCTTGTCCGATGGCCATTGCTCCGGGGTCTCCAAGGTCTGAGTCAGGGCAAAGCGGGGTTTACGGTTTGGCTGGCTTGGCGGATTGCCAGGCTCGCTCGGTCCTTTCCACGACGCATTCGCGAATGCCGTTGTTGTCCACCAGTTGCCGGAGGCGCTCATAGACTCCTTCCCCCGGATAGGGGCGCATGTAGATTTTCACCCGGCGTGGTTTGTTTTCCTGGTCCGCCAGCACCGGTTTGTGCAGCCAGGCTCTCAATTGCTGATCGATGAGGCGGTAGAACTCCTCGCTATCGGCAGCCTCGATCTTGACTTGCCGTTCCGTGCAAACCGGCTTCTGGGCCTTCAAATCGGTCTCTTCGTAGATCACGAGAGTGCAGCGAAATTCCGCCGCTTGCTGGGAGTTGCTCGCTGCTGGCTCAAAGTAGATGTCCAGTTGGTTGGAGACGGCTTTGATTTTTTCGACGACTTGCTGCCACTCTGCGTCCTTCTTGGCTCCCCAGTACAGTCCCGCGGCGATTCCAGCACCTGTGCCGATGAGCACGGAAATCCCCATGACGGCCACCGCGGTGCCCAGGACCGTCACTCCGGCCTGAATGGCGACAAACGGCAAGGCAATGGCGGCGACAATAGCAACGGCGGCGACGCCGGCGGTGATCGCTGCCACCTTCCAGGCGACATCCCAGTCGAAGGAAGGCAGGCTATCCCAGAAAGAGGCCCACAGCAAGCCCGTGGCGGCGAGTAGCAGGTAGCTTTTCATGGCCTACTCCTAGTGAGGGAACCGGACGTTGTAAACCGGCACGACTTTGATCTTCCAGGTCTGCTCCAGGGCGGCAATGCGTTTGCTATCCCAGGTGGAGTACCAACCCTCCTCACTAAAGAGGAGCAGGACGACGGGGTTGGTTCGCTCCCCTTGGGGATGGCGTGTCTTGAGGATCATTTGGAGGTCATCGGCGGTCTCGGTGCGCACTTCCCGGCCGAGTTTAAGATTGGTATCGAGGAAATAGCATCGGTCTTTTTCCGGCCCTTTCCAGCCGACGTAGAAGTAGAGGAAGTCGAGACCTGCGACTTTCTGGATTTCGTCCCGCTTGTCCTCTTGGAGCCGCTGAACCTGAGTGCGCACCTGAGCGTGCAGGAGCACCAGCAACAACACTCCCAGAAGGATGAGAACGACATCCACCAGCGAGATAAAGCGGGCGATAACACTCGTGACCTTCATGAAGAACCTCGCCTGGCCTCAACCGCAGGGCAGAAAAACCACAGCACGGCGTTGAGAAGCAGATTGATAACGACCATGATCAAGCCGGAAATCGTCGTGCTCATCGCCGGGGCAAACGTTTGGATCATCTGTCCCAAGTCGAGCGTTTCGCCAGCAGTTCCCACCTGGAAGGTTTTGAAGGTGTACATCAGGCTGATGACCGTGCCGAGCAGCCCCAATACCGGCAATAGCTCGGTCAGCAACAACAGCCCCGTGCGGTAACGATCCAGGTCCTGCACGAACAGCACCCACTTACCATGCCAGTAGCCGAGCAGCCCCCAGAGATGAAGCAGGACCAGCACGGCTCCAACTGCCAGGATGACCCAGTCCAATTGACTTGTCTGTACCGTTTGCCAGTAGGCTTCCCACATGCCTGAGCCTCATTGCTGGTGCGCGCCGCCGGACTGCGCCGGAACAAGCCGCTCCAAGAACCGCCAGCAGCCCCCTCGGAATTTTTACACCATCCGCGGCTGGGACCTGACGCCCGCCCACCCCAAAGTATCACCACCCTGTTACACCGTCAAGCATCGAGGTTGATGATGACTTCTCAGTCACAATGCTTACAGATATTATCCTGGCATCATGTTGTGGATCATTTATTCATGATTTCCTTTACTAATACTACCTTATATTACATTAAGAGAATCGTTCTGATGACAGTGAGATGATGTGTGGCACCGAGGCGGGGGAGGAGGGCGGGTCTAGAATGGGATGGATAGATGACGGGGGCCGGCGAGTGGTGCGCGATGATGGAGATTGATCTGGATGCGAATGCGACGTTGGGAATGCTGCCGGTAGCGTGGGAGGCGCTGCGCTCGGCACCGGGGGGGAATGCGTCGTCGGTGCATGGCCGCGGGCGGGCGGCGCGCCAGGCGGTGGAGGCGGCACGGGAACGGTGTGCGGCTTTGTTGGGGGCCTCGCCGGAGGAGGTGTTTTTCACCAGCGGGGCGACGGAGGCGAACAACTGGGCGATCCACGCAGCGCTGGAGGCGGCGGGAAAGGGAGCGGGGATCATCCTATCCCCTTTGGAGCATCCGTGCGTGGTGGAGCCGGTGCGGGTTTGGGAGCGGCGAGGCGCGCCGGTCCATTGGTGGCCGGTGGATGAGCGGGGCGTGGTGCGGCTGGAGCCGGTGCCGCCGGGCGTCCGCCTGGCCTGCCTGATGCTGGCCAATCATGAGACGGGCGCGGTGCAGCCGGTGGCCGAACTGGCCGCCGCCTTGCCGCCGGAGGTGCACTTGCACTGCGATGCGGCGCAAGCGGTGGGCAAGATACCGGTCCACTTCCACCGCCTGAGGGTAGCGACGCTGTCGGCTTCGGGGCACAAGTTCGGCGGGCCGATGGGTGTGGGCCTGCTCCTGGTGCGGCGGGATTGCTCGCTTCCTCCCTTGCTGCGGGGCGGCCCCCAGCAGCAGGGCCGACGGGCGGGTACGGAACCGGCGCCGCTTATCGCCGCCATGACCGCTGCCCTGGAGTGGATGTGCCAGCGCCAGCAGGCGCACCACCAGCATCTATGCCGCCTCCGGGAGCACCTCTGGCATCGCCTCCAGGCAGCCGCCCCCGTATTCCTCAACGGCCCCCCCATCGCCGACGAAAGTGCCGTGCCCAATACCCTCAACGTCTCCTTTCCCGGTTGCCGGGGCGACCTGCTGGTTATGGCCCTGGACCTGGCCGGTGTCCACTGCTCCACCGGAGCCGCCTGTTCCAGCGGATCGCTGCTTCCCAGTCCCACGCTCGAAGCAATGCAGGTCGGGCCGGAACGTCTCCGCTCCGCCGTCCGCTTCAGCTTCAGTCCCCTGCACACGCTGGAGCAGATCGACGCCGCCGCCGAGCGGATCATCGCCACAGTCCGCCGTCTGCGAACCAAGTCCTGATGAGATTGGAAACACCCCTGGAATCGAGGCGGTCCGAGTGGCAGGGATTCTGTCGACACAAGTCCCTATTTTTCAAACACTTGTATCATTTTTATAGCTCTTTACGAAAGAAGGCCGATTTTCTAGAATGGTCAGCAGTTAGTCGCGCCGCGGTCCGGAGGGCGGATGGGTTTATGGCAAAGAGCGAGGACCGAGCGGCCGAAGGCATATCCCCGCCGGCCCTGGAGAGCCAAGCGGCCCCCGCAGGGGCAGCCCTGCCCCATCTCATGAGGCCACCCTCCGCCGCGGCAGCGCGCCGGCGGGAAGCGGGAGAAGGGGGCCGGTCCGCGCTGCCGGGTGTGATCCGGATCGCAGAGAACCGGGCGGCGGTGCAGGCGGTGCTGGGCGTTTTACGCCGGTTGGCTCAGGGCCGGGCCGTGAATTATCCGGTGGTCATCTATGGCCCGCCGGGCAGCGGCAAAAGCCAGTTGATGCAAGGTGCGGTGGCCTGGTGGAGCCAGCGGACGGAGGAACCGGCCTGGTGTCTGTCCGCGGCGGAATGCGGGGAATTGCTGGCCGAAGTCGGCGCCGGACTTCTGATTGTGGAAGACTTGCAACATTTGGCGCGGCGGGATGCCGAGGCGCTCTGCCAGGTGCTGGATCAGCGGCGGGCCTGCGGCCAAGGGGTAATCCTGACCAGCGGGCGAACGGTGGCGGACCTGCGCCATCTACCCCGGCGGCTGACTTCTCGCTTGAGCGCAGGCCTGGTGGTGCCCCTTTGGCCGGCCGGCCCGGACAGCCGGCGGCAAATCATCGCAGCCTTGGCCCAGCGCTGGCAACTTCCCCTGACGGAGTCCCAAGTGCGGCAATTGGCGGACGAGGCGGACGGCCTGCGCTCGGCGGTGGGAAAGCTCCAGCGCTTGCGCCAGCACCTAAGCCACCAGGAGCGGTCCCCTCGCGCTGGACCCCTTTCCCCGGCCGAGCTGACAGCTCTGATCGCGGAGCTGAACCAGGAGGCACAATCCGCCCGCCCTTCGCTGTGGGAGCAAGTGCTGCGGCAGGTGAGCGCCGTCTTTGGGGTCAGCCAGCAGGAACTGCTCAGTAGCAGCCGTTTGAGCCGGATCCTGCTCCCCCGCCAACTGGCGATGTACCTGCTGCGCCAGGCGGGCTGGTCGCTGCCGCGCTTGGCCCAGGCCTTCCGCCGGGATCATGCGACCGTCCTGCACGCTTGCCGAAAGGTGGAGCAACGCCTGAACACCGATGCGTCCCTACTCGCGGCCTTACGCCAGGTGCAAGCCGGATTGCGCTGAGACTCGCACCGGCTGCGGCATCCCCGCTTCGACTCCGCCGGTCCCGCCCGCCCCGGATACGCTAGGAGATGTGCCCGGATGACCCCATTCCGATCTCATGACGCCCGCTCCTGGGGGTTTCCCCATCGCCGCGGGGAGAGGAGGACGTGTGACTAACCCTGTGGAAAAGCTGGCGCGCGCTTGGAGCGCGGCGGAAACTTTCAGGCGCGCTCCGCTCCCTCCTATCGGCAGGACAGCCTTCCCCCCGCGGGTTGTGCTCACGGCGCGGCCAAAGCGCGCCGCCGGCGCGCCAACTTTTCCACAACCCCCGACAGAACCACAAACCTCGTTCGCCCAAACACTTGCGCCAGTTCCTCCACCCCTGCGCGACAGGCCCAGGCCGGATATTACTTCTGTCACTGCCTGGATAGACTTCCAAACAGAAGAGGGAAGCGGATACCGCTCCGACGGCGAGCCGAAAAATGGGTTGAAGAGACTAACGGAACGGCTGGAAATCGACGACCCCAGATACCGGCCGCTCTCCCAGCGGCCAGCTCCAGGATGAGAGCAAGGAGAAGCCATGAAACTGCGTGTGAATCGGGAAGCGTTGTTGGAAGCCTGCCAGTCGGCGGGAGCAGCCCTGCCCAACCGGGCCGTTCGGGAAGTACTCGCCTGCTTCCGCCTGGATGCGCGGGAGGACAGCCTAACCCTGACGGCCTTCGATATGGAATTAGGTATCCGCCAGGAGTTGCGCGGGGTCGAGGTTGTCCGCCCCGGCAGTACCCTCCTGCCCGCTGCCCAGTTGACCCAGATTCTGCGGGAAAGCCGAGCGGAAGGCGTCGAACTCGAAGCGCCCCTAACGTCTTCCGACGGACCGGACGGAGCAACTGCCACCTTGCGCTGCGGCAGCACAGCCAAGTTCGAGTTGCCCCAGCGCCCGGTCGAGGAGTTCCCCGAATTGCCCGAAGGGACCGACCCCAAGGAAATCGTTATCGAGGGCCTAGCCGGACAATTCCGTGAAATGATTCGCCGCACCCTCTTTGCCATCCCCAAAAAGGATGTCACTGATCGCTATGCCTTCAAGGGTCTGCTCTGGGACACAGGAGGGGGGGCTGCGGGAAGCGGACCCTCCGCCTCTTTGGCCTTGAGGCTGGTCGGTACGGATGGCAAGCGCCTGGCCCTCTGCGAGTCGGCTGTCACAGTCCAGGCTTCCCCGTCCGGCGTGCAATTGCATCCGCTGGTCCCGGCGCGCGCGATGACCTTGCTGGAACGCGTCCTGACCCACGACGGCGAGGTGGTGCGGGCCTATTTGGGAACCAACGACGTCCGCTTCCTCACCGAGCGGGCTACCATTTACACGACACTGGTGCAAGGCCGCTTCCCCCCCTACCGTGACATCCTGGAGAAGACGGAAAAGGCAGCCAAGATCAAGATTCCCCTGCCACTGGAGGAGTTCCTGGCGGCGGTGCGGCAGATCCGCGTCATGACCGACGAGGAAAGCCGGCGGGTGGACATTTCCTTCCGGCCCGGCGTGGCGATTCTGGAAGGTCGCGGACCGGCCACTGGCAGCGGCCATGTGGAGCTGGCCCTGCCGGACTTCGCTGGACCCGCCATCCACGTCGCCTTCGACCCGGACTTCCTCGTCGAGTACTTGAACATCGCCCGCAACGAAGTAGCCGAGCCAAAGGCGGAAGGTTCGCGTCCAGCGGCGGACGCCTCCCCGAGTTCCCCGCTGACGCTGGAACTGATCGCCGCGGACAAGCCCGCTCTGTTTCGCTTCAACGTGAGCGGTGGGACCGCTCCTAGCGGTGGGACCGCTTCCAGCGATGGGACCGCTCCCAGCGGTGGCGGTGTTTCCAAGTGGGTTTACCTGGTGATGCCGATGTCCGTGGAGAACCGCCGATGAGGGGGCAGGGCCGAGAAACTTCCTTCCGCGTGAGGAGGGCCAGTGGGGATGGCAAACGATTCCTTCCAGCGGCGCGAGCCAGCCTCCGGTTCGGACGGGGGGCGGCGGGAGCGTGGGCCGGAACCGCTCGCGGACATCCTCTCCCGCTTGTTCGTCAGCCGGGGCTGGGGGCGCAAGAGCGAACGCTTGCGGCTAGAGGCAGCCTGGGAAGCCGCTCTGGAGGCAGTCGTGCCGCGGTCCCTGCGGCAGCACACGCGTGTGGCCAGCTTGCGCCGCGGAGTGCTGGAGGTGGAGGTCAACGCCGCTCCTCTGATGCAGGAACTCAACCAGTTCCACAAACGCCGGCTGTTGGCGGCCCTCCGCCAGGCCCTGCCCGGCACGACTATCGCGGACATCCGCTTCCGCGCCGGGGCTTGGTGAGCTTTCCCCGCGGCTCTGCTGCTGGCCCCCGACACGCCGGGGATGGGCAACGGCCTGGACCAGCAAGCGGTGAATGGCCCAGAGCGGAGGCCGTGAACAGCGGCTCAAGCCGGCGGGCGGCGAAACCCTGATAGACCCGAAGTTGGTGAACCGAAAGCGAGGACTCATAGGAACCCGGAGTTAAGAGGAGCTTCATGAAACAGGACGAAACCCCGATCGCAGCTTCGACCTCGGCGACCCGTTCCAACGGCGAATACACTGAAGAGCATCTCAAGACGCTCAAGGATGCCGCCCACATCCGGCAGAACCCCGGTATGTACATCGGCAACACGCAGTCGGCCGGGCTGCACCATCTCGTTTACGAGATCGTCTACAACTCGGTCGATGAATGGATGGCCGGGTATTGCAAGCATATTCGGGTCATTCTGCACAAGGACGGCGCGGTGTCCGTCATCGACGATGGCCGCGGCATCCCGGTGGGCATCCGCCCGGAGACGGGCAAGTCGGCGCTGGAAGAGGCCCTGACCATCGCCGGCACCAGCGGCAAGTTTGACAACGAGGCCTACCGTGTCTCCGTCGGCTTGCACGGCATGGGGGCCAAGGCCATGAACGCCCTCTCCGAATGGTGCGAGGCGGAGGTCCGCCGCGAAGGCCGGGTGTACAAAATGGAATTCGAGCGCGGCTATGCCACCAGCGAATTGCAGGACCTCGGTCCCGCTCCCCCCGGCCAGACCGGCACCACCATCACCTTCAAACCCGATCCCGAAATCTTCGGCGACCTCACCCTCGATTACGACACCCTCGCCGACCGCTTCCGCGAGATCGCTTATCTCTGCCGGGGTTTGACCATCGCCCTGCTCGATGAGCGCGACGGCCGCAGCGACACCTTCTATTTCGAGGGCGGGATCGCCGAGTTTGTCGCCTGGCTCAACCAGGGCGAGACGGTCGAGCATCCCCCCATCTATCTCCGCCGCCAGGTGGATTATACCCTCCCCGATGCCGCCGGGCGCACCTTGCCCATCATCGTGGAAGTCGCCTTGCAATACACCCATGCCGATGAGGAACGCGTCCGCTGCTATACCAACAACGCCTTCAATCCCGGCGGCGGCACCCACCTGTCTGGCTTCCGCGCTGGCCTGACCCGTGCCATCAGCACCTACGGCAAAAAGGAAGGACACTTCAAGCCCGATCTGGAGCTGCGCGGCGAAGACTTCCGGGCCGGCCTGACCGCCGTCGTCAGCCTCAGCCATCCCGATCCTGTCTTCGAGTCCCAGACCAAGATCAAGCTGAACAATCCGGAGGTGGAAGGGATCGTCGCCAGCGCCGTCTATGACTTCCTGACCGACTATTTGGAGAAGAATCCCAAGGAGGCGGCACGGATTTGCAAGCGGGTGGCCCTGGCGGCTGAGCTGCGCATCGCGGCCAAGAAGGCCCGCGACGCCCTCATCGATCGCAAGAAAATCCTCGGCGGCGGCGGACTGCCCGGCAAACTCATGGACTGCACCACCCGCCAGCGCGACCAGAGCGAACTGTTCCTCGTGGAAGGCGACTCTGCCGGCGGCAGCGCGGAAAGCGGACGCGACCGCTACTTCCAGGCCGTCCTTCCCCTGCGCGGCAAAGTGCTCAACGTCGAAAAGGCCCGCCTGGACAAACTCCTGAAAAACAACGAGATCGCCGCCCTCATCGCTGCCATCGGCATCGACATCGACAACGTCGAGGACATCAGCAAAGTCCGCTACGGCAAAATCATCATCCTCACGGATGCCGACGTGGATGGGCAGCACATCCGCACCCTGCTGCTCACCTTTTTCTTCCGCCAGATGCGCAAACTGATCGAAGAAGGATACGTCTATGTGGCCCGCCCTCCGCTTTACAAGGTGACCCAGAAAAAGGAGGTGCGCTTCGTGGCCACCCGCGAGGAAATGCTCCGGGAGCTGACCGAGCGCGGCCTGCGCGGCACCCGCTTGCGCCTCACTCGGCCCGATCAACCCCCCCGCGAACTCTCCAGCGAAGAGCTGGCCCCGCTCTTGCCTATCCTCGCCGACATTGAGACCGTCGTCGGCCAACTCGAACGCCGCGGCCAAACCCTCGAAAGCGTCCTGCGCCGGGCCAGAACCACCGAACGCGACGGCAAAACCATCCTGGAAGTACCCGTCTATCACGTCCGCTTTGCCGGTCAGGACTACTGGTTCGCCACGCAGCAGGAGTTGCAAGCTTTCCGCAGCGCTCAGGCCCAGGCCCTGGGCAAGGAATTGACCCTCTCGGAAACGGTTCCTCCGCTGGGAGCGGCCTCGCCTGCCGACGGCTCTTCTCCCCCGCCCCTGGCTGCGGATCACTACGCCCTCGAAGAATGGCACGAGTTGCGCGCCCTCAACCGCGCCTTGGCCAAACTTCTCGACGCCGGCTTCCTCCCTGCCGATCTGCTCCCCCTGCCCCGCATCGCCGGGCGCGAACCCCCCATCCGCTTCACCTTGATCCGGGAAGCCCAGCAGATTCCTCTGCCGGACCTGCTCGCCCTGCCTGCCGAAATCCGCCGCCTCGGCGAAGCCGGTATCTCCATCACTCGCTTCAAAGGACTCGGCGAAATGAACCCGGAGGAACTCTGGGCTACCACCCTGGACCCCAAACACCGCTCCCTCATGCGCGTCACCCTCTCCGATGCTCAGCGGGCCGAGGAACTCTTCCGTATGCTCATGGGGGAAGAAGTCGAAGGGCGCAAGCAGTTCATCATGAAACGCGCCATCCACAACTTTGAGGAGATCGACTACGGCGCCTGAGCCGGGCGCCTGAGCCGTTCGGGGACCGCCTTGCCTTCTCCTCGGCCCTCCTTTGTGATCCCTTGCCGCGGCCAGGTGTCGGACTTGGGCGGGATGGGAGGACCTGGCGGACGAAGGGCGTCCCCCCGCCGGCCATTAGCGGCTCGCCGGGGCGGACAGCTCGATGACAAGGGGAACTGGCGGAGCAGCAGCGGGGATGGGGGAGAGCTTCAGCGTTCGGCGGCGGACGTGGGGAGCGGTGAAAAACTGGCGGACCACCAGCGTGCTTTCCGGATCGCGTTCCTGGCGGCGCACGGTCCAACTGGGATGCCAGACGATCAGTTCCCACTCTCCCGCGGGCACCGCCGGCCACTGGAAGCGGCCTTGGGCGTCCGTGACGGCGGCGTAGGGATGATCGCACACCAGAATGTAAGCACGTGTCCAGTAACGGCGGGCATCGTCAAATAGCTCGATGATCGGCCAGGGCGAGGCGGGGGAATCGGCCGGGACGGCGTCGTCTACGGCCCGGCTGGGGCCAACTTCCCGGCGCAACGGCGGCAGGCGGCGCACCAGAGGGGAGCATCCCGCCGGTACCGCCCAGCGGAAGAAGGCCGCTCCACGGCCCGCCAAGGCGTAAAAGCCCTCCCCTTCCCCCGTGATCGTGATCTCCGCTCCCGCAGCGGCGATGCCCAGTCTCCCGGACCGCTTCCCTTGCTCAATGAAGAGGGCCTGATTGTGCAAACGCACGTGCAGCGGCGGCCAGTGTGCTGCCGCGCCCGGCTCAGGGGCTGCTCCTTCCTCCTGGCGGCTAGCCGCTGGTGTGGTTTCCCCGTCCCGCCGCGGAGATACCGGCTCCAGCCAGACGAAGGCCTCCGCCACGCCCCCGTGGACCGGCTCCCGCTGCAAGCGGTTCGGATGCGGCACCGCCTGGAGTGCCACTCCCCCTGCCCCCGTCGTGCGGATGGCCATACAATCGGCTATGGCGGGCATCGGGCCGGACCAGACCACCTGACCCTGGAGGGAAACCCAAGCGGCTTGGCCCGGCGGACCTGCGGTATCGCCCGGCGCTTCCCGGCGGCTTGGCCCGGCAGAGACGCGCTCACTCTCGCTCGGCCCTGCCGGCACCGGCGAATCGGACCCTCCCGCGCAGCCGCTGATTCCCAGCACCAGGGCCGCCAGACCTGCCGCTAGGAGCGGTCCCGCCGCGGAACGCGGTCCTCCCCTTCGAGGCCTGAACCTCCTTGCGCTGAAGGTCATCGCCATGACGCCTCCTGCCCCTGGACGTTTCCTCATTCGGCACGAGCGAGAAGCTCCTCAAGTGCCCTGCCCCTGCGGTGTCAGCACGCGTATCCTGACCGCCGCTGATGGCGCCCCCTGCTCCCTCCACGTCACCACCATCCGCGAGGCGCTCCTCCACTACCACCAGCGCACCACCGAGGTGTACTACATTCTCGAAGGAACGGGCAAGATTGAACTCGACGGCACCTGGTACCCGGTAGAACCGGGCAGCACCGTCTGGATTCCGCCGGGCGTTCGCCATCGCGTCCTCAGCGAGGCCGGCCTGCGCACCATCGTCTTCGCCTTGCCTGCTTTCGATCCCGCCGACGAATGGCTCCTCGACGAGCACCCCTCCTCCGCCGCCTGCTCCTCCTCCGCCCCTTCTTCCGTTTCTTCGGCTCCTTGATTTCTGCGGATATTAGGTAGCTCCTGGTCCTGGGCACCCTAGGATTCTTCTGTTATCCCAGGGATTTTTCCCGGTCTTGCCGCTCACTTGCGGAGGGTTTTCGGCTTTGGGGCTTGCTGCCGTTTCTGGAAGGGAGAAGGGTCGAAGCCGATCCATTCGATGCCGCGGATGCCGTCGAAGCGCCGAGCCATGACTTCCAGGGCTTCGGGATTGTTGTCGATGAGGAGGAAGCGGCGGCCCAACTCCAGGGCAGCCCTCCCTGTGGTGCCGCTGCCGGCGAAGAAGTCGAGGACCAGCGCGCCGGGACGCGAGGAAGCCTGGACGATGCGCCGTAGGATGCCCAGCGGTTTCTGGGTCGGATAGCCGGTCTTTTCCTTGCTGGTGGTTGGGACGATGGTGTGCCACCAGGTGTCGGTGGGCAATTTGCCGCGCGCCGCCTTGTCCGGTCCGACCAACTCCGGGGCCATGTAGGGAATCCGCTCGATCTCCTCGACGTTGAACACATGCTGCGAGGGGTTTTTGACGTAGAGCAGAATGTTGTCGTGTTTGGCCGGCCAGCGGTCTTTGGGCCGTCCGCCATAGTCATAGGCCCAAATGATCTCGTTGAGGAAGCAGTCTCGCCCGAAGATGGCATCCAAAAGCACCTTGCAGTAATGGACCTCGCGGTAGTCCCCATGGAAGTAAAGACTGCCGTGAGGTGCCAGGAGGCGGTGGGCTTCGATCAAGCGCGGCTCCAGGAAGGCCAGGTAGTCGTCGAACGTGTCCTGGAAGCGGCGGCTCCCAATGACAATGCTCTGGTAGCGTCGGCCCTGGAACCCTACGCGGTCCCCCTCCTCCGAACGGACCGTGCGGAGCTGCGTCCGCTGCTGGACTTTGCCCGTGTTGAAGGGGGGATCGATGTAGATCAGGTCGATGGAGGCGTCGGGCAGTTCCCGGAGGACGGCCAGGTTGTCGGCCAGGTAAATCTGGCCTACGACCTCGGCGGGAAGGGGGAAGCGGCAGCTCGCGGATGATGACACCGATTGTGACACGGGCGGGACTCTCCGCTTGGCTCAGCGGCTCTCATCCCCGCCTTCCCTCGGAAGCGGTGGGAATAGCGGGGTGGAACCAGGTTGTGTTCTTCCTCTCTTCATTTCATCCTATTGTCCTTTCCTCCTACGTTAGTGCTGCGTGAGTGGTCAAGAAGTCTTGGCAGTGGAGGTGGAAAAGGCGAAAGGTCCAGGGTCGGGGAAGCTAAAAAATTGCTGAGAATAGGGGGGATTTGCTCTTGACGTGGTTGAAATTTTCGTTTAGTAATTGCAGTCGAGTGATGAAGGGTGCCGCCCGCGTTTCAGGGATGGGGTCTAGGTCAGGGCTAGGGATTTGATTTGGTGGCGACCTGGGGGGCCACGAGGAGCGCGGCAGGAAGGGCCAACAGCGGCGGGTGGACCGCTGCGATGTTAGGGATCCGCGCCGTGGCCAGGTACTCGCCCCTAGGATGGGCGTGCTCCCTTCCCGTTGGCGAGCCGTTCTGAAGCATTCACCTATGGTGGCACTCCGGCCCGCAGAGCAGCGGCCTGCGCCGCTCTTTGTTTCCACATCTTCCACGGCGGTCGCACTCGCCGCACCGGCCAAGTTGAACCTGTTTCTGGAAGTTTTGGGGCGCCGCCGCGATGGTTACCACGAGCTGGCCACGCTCATGGTGGCGATTGACTGGTGCGATACCCTGGAGATCAGCCTGGGGGCGGAGGGCGAGCGGTATCTGGAATGCGAGCCGGCGGGGTCGGTGCCCTGCGGTCCGGAAAATCTGGTGTGGCGGGCGGCGGAGCTTTTAGCGGACCGGGCGGGGCGGAAAGCGGCGGGGTGGCGGATGCGCTTGAGCAAGCGGGTGCCGAGCCAGGCGGGATTGGGCGGCGGTTCCTCGGATGCGGCGGCGGCGCTCGTGGGCTTGCAGCGGTTGTGGAAATTGGCGCTGACAAACGAAGAACTGCTTGCTATGGGGGCAGCCGTCGGTTCAGACGTCCCCTTCTTCCTGGCGGCTCCGGTGGGGTGGTGCACTGGACGGGGAGAAGTGGTGGCGGAGGAAAGGATGGCATGCCCGCTCCATTTCGTGGTCGTCTGCCCGCCGGTGGGATTGGCGACGAGCCGTGTTTATGCGGCTGTGAAGCTGCCGGCGGTGCCACGGGATGGGTCCGGCGTGCGGGAGGCCCTGCGCCGCGGAGAGGTTTCCGCTCTGGGGGAGTGCCTGTTCAACCGGTTGCAGGAACCGGCCTTGGAGCTGGAACCGCTGCTGGGTCGGCTGCACCGCCGCTTGGCTCAGGCGGCCCCCTTCGGCGCCTGCCTTTCCGGCAGCGGGTCGGCCTTGTTCGCCCTGTGCCGCTCCCGCTCCGAAGCGGTCCATGTGGCTGAGAAGTTCCTCCGCCAGCAGCCGGCGGATGAACCGCGATCCCGTGTTGTGGTGGTCCAGAGTCTAGCTCCCGATCGGACTTGCAAGGAGAAAAGCGGTGGTCATCACGGAAGTGCGCATCAAGCTGTGTGAGGAGAATAGCGAGCGCCTCCTCGCCTTCTGTTCCGTCACCTTCGACAACGCCTTCGTTGTGCGGGATTTGAAGATCATCGAAGGCGCCAAGGGGCTATTTGTGGCCATGCCCAGCCGCAAGCTGGCCGACCGCTGTCCCAAATGCGGCGGCAAGAACCATCTCCGCGCCCGCTATTGCAACAACTGCGGCACTCGGCTCGACGAGAATCGGGCGGTCCGCCTCGGCGACGGGCGGGTCCGACTCCATGCCGACATTGCCCACCCCATCCACGCCGCCGCCCGCGAGCAAATCCATAACGCCATCATCAAGGCTTACTACGAGGAAAAGGAAAAGGCGCAGCAGCCCGGCTACGTCTGCACCTACGACCTGGATGATTACGACTACGAAGACACGCCGGTCACCTACACCAGCGTAGCCGCGGAAGTGGCCCGCTCGGTTCAACCTCATCCGGCCCATTCGCCGGTCAAGGGGACGCACTTCACGCCGTCTTCTCCCCCCGCTCGGCCCTCCGCTCCCTGTGATGAAGAGAACGCCCCCAGCCGCAACTCGGCTTCCTCCCTCACTCCCAGCGCAACGCGGGGGAACACCTGCGGCACTTGACTTCCTCTAACTCTCGCTGGACAGCCCAGGTTTGAGACAGCCTGGGTAGGACCGGCCTGCTGCTTCCGAGGTGGCCGGGATGGGGGCTTGGCTGGGCCGGCGTGATCACCTGGCGAAGGGTGTTCGGCGGCCTGACTTCGTGGAGAGGACGGCGGTGCGCCGGCGCTTCCTGCAAGCCTTTCCCGCCGTTGTCCCGCGGCGTTCTCTCAGCGGCCTAAAGCCAGCCGCAGCATTTGGACATAAGCCCGCATCCAGGCGGCGTTGTCATGCCAGGTCCGCGCCGTGACGATCGGACCGCTGATCACCACCGGTTGGTCCACGTAGATGCCGCCGGAAAACTCGCAATCGTAGCGGCACTTGGGCACCGTAGTGACTTCCCGCCCCCGGATGATGTCCGCTGCGGCGAGGATTTCGATGCCGTGACAGACGGCGGCCAGCGGCTTGCCCAGGGCGTACAGGCCGCGGACCAGGCGGATCAGGTCAGCGTCATAGCGCAGGTATTCCGGTGCCCGCCCGCCGGTCAACACCGCACCGGCCAGGTCCTCCACCCGCAGCTCCGCAAAGCACGCTCCCGCCTCCAGCGTGTAACCGGGGCGCTCCTGGGTGATGTCCCACCCCGCCGGACGCTCGTGCAGCACCAGATGATACCGCCGCCGCTGCGGGCCGGCCACCACCACCTCGTACCCTTCCTCTTGCAGCCGAAAGAGCGGATAGAAGGTGTCCAGCACCTCGGCGGCATCCCCGATGGCAAGCATGATCCGCGCCATGCCGTTCCTTTCTCGACTTCACTCCATCCTCGGAAGGCGAGCCAGCCTGAACTGGAGAGGTCCAGGTTCTCCCGATGTCCTAGGGTTGTCCGCGGAGCCTTCCCGGCGGCTGGGGGATCCTCCCTGTCTTCCGACTGTTCTCCAGCGCTTCCGGGTTCCCCGACATCATAGCGTCCCTTTGCTAAAACGTCTCCGGGGGAACCGGAGGAAAGAGCGGGAAAGGGCGGGAGAAAAATACAGGCGAGGGGAAGAAAAAATCCGGTTGTCCCCAGGCTGATAGTGAGCGAGGCTGAGCTGTTCCCAGTGGCGGCGTGATAAAGGCAAGGCCAAGCAGCAATGGCAGCAGAGGTGCATGAGGAGCGGGCAGGGCGCGTGGCGGGCATCCTGCTGTGCGGGGGTCAATCCCGGCGGATGGGCCGGCCGAAGGAATGGCTGGACTTCGGCGGCGTGCCGCTGCTGGAACACATGCTCCGGCACCTGCGGGAGGCGGTCCGAGAAGTGGTGGTGGTGGCCGCGCCGGGGCAATCTCTGCCGCCGCTGCCGCGGGAGGTGGTGTCGAGCGTCCGCTTGGTCCGCGATCCGGTACCGTATCCGGGGCCGCTGGTGGGTCTGCTGACCGGCTGGCTCGCTTTGCCGCCGGAGGTGGAAGCGGCCCTGGTTCTGGCGGTGGACATGCCGGGCGTCCCGCCGGTGCTCTTGCGGCAGTTGCTCCGGTGGCTGGAGGACGAGCCGGCGGTGGAGGCCGTCGTTCCCTACCTGGGGGATCGCTGGCAGCCGCTTCTGGCTGCTTATCGCCGCTGTTGCCTGCCGGTGCTGCAAGCCCTGGTGGAACAGGGGAATCGCCGTTTGCAAGACCTGCCTGCCGCCCTGAAGGTGCGGCCCGTCTCCCTGGACCAGCTCCGCGCGCTCGACCCCCGCGGTCTCTCCCTGGCCAACCTCAACACGCCTGCCGATTATGCCGCCGCCCTTGCCGAATTGGTCCCCTCCAGCACCAGCAAGCCCACCACAGAGACCCTCGCCGGGACCGCCAGACCCACGGACGTTTGACATACGCTCCGCTCATGGCCGGCTCATGGATTGTCTGAGTTGGCCGGAGCCTGATCTGCCATCTTCCCGCCCGCATGCCATCGCTTCCCCCGTTCCCTGCCTATACTGTCCATGACTGTCGTTACTGCCGTTCCGGAAGTGTGGATCAACTGTGGTCAGGAGCTGGGTTTTGGCCCGCGGAGGCGAAGAAACCGAAACCCAGCGGGAGTCATTAGGAAGGATTATGCATCCCCACAAGCCGCATTATGAGCGCCGCCCCGGCAATGCCAGCAGCCGGGAGTATTTGCAACGGATCAGCCGCCAGCGGATTGATCCGCCCCCGGTGACGCCGGAGATGAGCACGGCGGAGCTGATTGATGCCGCCTTCCTCTCGTACAACGCCGGTCGGCTGCGCGAGGGGTGCCAGCTTTTCGTCCGCAAGATGCTGGCGGAGGAGGGAACAGTCGGCCTGGCCCTCTCCGGTGCTCTGACTCCCGCCGGCTTGGGCATCTCCTGCCTGGTGCCCCTGGTCGAAGCGGGCTTCGTGGATTGGATCGTCTCCACCGGGGCCAATCTTTACCACGATACCCACTATGCCCTGGGGATGGAGTTGCACCAGGCCGGCCCCCACCTGCCGGATTATGAGTTGCGGGAGCATCAACTGATCCGGATTTACGACATCGTCTTCGACTACGAGAATCTCCTGGGCACCGATGCCTTCTTCCGGACGTTGTGCCGGGGACCGGCCTTCCAGCGCACCTTCAGCACGGCGGAGTTCCACCATCTGGTCGGCAAGTATCTCCACGAGCGGGAACAGCAGACGGGCCGCGGCGGCAAGAACCTCCTGGCGGCCTGTTACCGTTGCGGCGTGCCGGTCTTCACCAGTTCCCCCGGGGATAGTTCCATCGGGATGAACCTGGCCGCCTTGCAGCTCGAAGGTTCCCAGTTACGCCTCGATCCGCTGCGGGATGTCAACCAGACGGCGGCCATCGTCTGGGAGGCCAAGTCCTCCGGGCGGACCAGTTCCGTGCTGATCCTCGGCGGCGGCAGTCCCAAAAACTTCATGTTGCAAACTGAGCCGCAGATCCAGGAAGTTCTCGGCTTGACCGAGGCGGGCCATGATTACTTCCTGCAATTCACCGATGCTCGGCCGGATACCGGCGGCCTGTCGGGTGCCACCCCCAGCGAAGCGATGACCTGGGGCAAGGTCGATCCGGACAAGCTCCCCGATTCCGTGACCTGTTATGTGGACAGCACCATTGCATTGCCCTTGCTGACGGCCTATGCCCTGGCGCGCCATCCCCGCCGGCCTCTCAAGCGCTTGATCGACCGCCTGCCGGAGTTGACGGCCCGCCTGGAGAAAGAGTACGCTGCCGTCCGCGCCCAACGGGGGGAATAATCCCCGCCTTCCCTGGGCTTGGAAGGGTATTTCCATGACACGTTGGTTTTACCTGATGGTCCTGGCAGGCAGTGCCGCCGCCTTGGCTTGGCCCTGCTCTGCCCCCGCGCCGCAACCGGTCCCCGCTGCGCCTCCGGAGCCGCCACCCGCCTCAGCCGCCTCCCCGGCAGGTGCCGCTGCGGAGCGTGCCGAGGTTCGCCGCCCTGCCCCGGCCCCGCCGCTGCGTCAGGAACCCTGGTTCGTCGAGGATGAACGCTTCTACCAGCAATTCATCGAACGCCTGACGGAGCTGGCGGAGAAAGGAGAATGCCTGCCGACGGAGAAGTTGCGGCAGCAGTGGCAGCGGGGTGGCAAGGCTGCCTGCAAGTTGACGCCGCCCGCCGCCGAACAGCTCAGCCCGCACGAGGTGTACCGCCGGGCCTTGCCCGCCGTCATGCTCCTGGGAAGCGTTTACCCGGACGAAGACGGCACGTGGGTGGAAGGGATGTATGCCACAGCGTGGGTTGCTGCCGCCGAGGGCATTCTGGTCACCAACTGGCACGTCTTCAGCGAGCTGCAAGAGGGGGAAGTTTTCGCCGCCGCCGATTATCAGGGCCGGGTCTATCCCTTGAAGGAAATCCTCGCGGCAGACCAAGCGGCGGATGTCGCCGTGATCCGCATCGCTGCCAATTGCCTGACCCCCCTGCCCCTCAGCCGGGACTACGCTCCTGTCGGCAGTTGGGTTGCCGTTCTGGGGCATCCGGGGGATAATTTCTACGTCTTCACCACCGGCAGCGTGACCCGTTACAGCACCCAGCGCAACGACGACGGACAGCAGGAATCCTGGATGGGGGTAACCGCTGAGTTTGCCGGCGGCTCCAGTGGCAGTCCAGTGCTCGATGCCCGCGGCGCGGTGGTCGGCATGGCCGCCCTGACGCTGACCCTGGAAGACCAGGGCGGAAGCGCCCGGCACCCCCACCCCTCCGTTCGCCGCTTCCCCGCCCTTCCCCCCACCCCCTTCTCCGTCCCGCGCGCCTTCCGTCTCCCGTCTAACAAATCCCTGGGCCGACACTCAGACGATGACAAACCCATGCCACCGGCTGGACCCCCGCAGCCCCCCGCCGTCCAAATGATCCTGAAAATGGCCGTCCCCGCTCCCCACATCGCCCGCCTCTGCACCGAACCTTGACGGGCCGGCCATCCGGAGGAAACTTTCCTCTGCACTCAACCCTCGCCGAAAACGCTGGAGGACACCTGCCATGCGGTCCCGCCTGCGCCTGCTTCTGCCCCTGGTTCTGCTGGTGGCTTTGTCCCTGGACTTCCCCACGTCAGGGACAGCTCAGCCCCCGACCCCCTCCCCGGCTCCGCCCCCCGCTGCGGACGAACCCCAGAAGACCGTCCTCTTCGCCGCCGGTCAGGAGGGCTACCACACCTTCCGCATCCCCTCGCTCTTGGTCACCCCGCAGGGTACGCTCTTGGCCTTCTGCGAAGGCCGGAAAAAGGGCAGCGGCGATAGCGGCGACATCGACCTGGTGTACAAACGCAGCACCGACGGCGGCAAAACCTGGGGACCCCTCCAGGTCCTCTGGGACGAGGGGGCCAACACCTGCGGCAACCCCTGCCCCGTCGTCGAGCGCCAGAGCGGCACCATCTGGCTGCTCATGACCCACAACCTCGGCAGCGACACAGAAGCCGCCATCGTCAGCGGCAAAAGCCGCGGCAGCCGCACCGTCTGGATCACCTCCAGCCGTGATGACGGACGCACCTGGAGTCCGCCGCGGGAGATCACGGCGGCGGTCAAAAAGCCGGAGTGGAGCTGGTACGCCACCGGACCCGGGGTCGGCATTCAACTGCGCAGCGGCCGACTCCTCATCCCCTGCGATCACAAAGCCGAGGGCGGCAAGACCCGCCGCTCCCACGTCATCTACAGCGACGATGGCGGGAAAACCTGGCACCTCGGCGGCAGCACCGGACCCGACTGCAACGAATGCCAGGCTGTCGAACTGAGCGATGGGACCATCCTGCTCAACATTCGCACCTACCGTCCGCAGCACTTCCGCCGCCTTATCGCCCGCAGTAGCGATGGCGGAAAAACTTTCTCGGAACCGGTCGAAGACCCTGCCCTGGTCGATCCCGTCTGCCAGGCCAGCCTCCTCCGCCTCTCGGAGCGCGGCGACGAACTCCTCTTCTCCAATCCCGCGAGCACACGCCGCCAGCGCCTGACCGTCCGGCTCAGTCCCGACGGCGGGAAAACCTGGCCCCACGCCCGCCTCCTCCACGAAGGACCCGCCGCCTACTCCTGCCTCGCCCTCCTTCCCGATGGCACCTGCGCCTGCCTCTACGAAGCCGGTACCCAACACCCCTACCAGACCCTCACCTTCGCCCGCTTCTCCCGCCGCTGGCTGACCCAGCCCTGAGCCTCCCCGCCCTTCCCCTGCCTCCCCATTTTGCTAGAAAACGCCAACTTCTCCTGTCAACAATCTCCCCTCCTAAGCTAGATCGCTCAGCTCCGGCTTCGCTGGCTGCCGCCGGGCATCCCTAGCCACCCCCTGCCCTCCACCCAGACGCCGACAGGTTTCTTCCAGAACTGTCCAGCTTTGGGAACAACTTCCCTGTTCAAACTCATTTTTTCGGAAAAAAATGGAGTAAGTTTCAAGAAAACGATCCAGCTCACGAATATCGGAAATAGACGAGCTGGGATTTGTATGTCGGATCACAAGGACGGCCCGCCCGCGGGAGATGGTTCTCTCCCTCCGGAGCCTACCCCCATTCGAGGATCGCTCCCACGAGTGGCAGACACGCCAGGGATGGCAGGACCCTGTATCCGGGAGGTTCGCCCATGTACCGCCTGCTCTCTGTCGTTTTGGCCCTCGGTGTCGCCGCCAGCTTGGGTCTGGCCCAACCGCAAGCCCTCCAGGTGTACGACCGCTGCATCGACGGCGTCGTCTACGTCGAAACGGTCCTCCGCACAGGACTGCTCCGAAATGAAGTCAGCCAGGGCAGCGGCTTCCTCATCGATCGCCGCCGCAAACTCGTCGTCACCAACTACCACGTCACCCAGGAACGGGACAAAATCCTGGTCCTCTTCCCCGTCCGCGACCTCTTCGGCGAGATCATCACCGAGAAACAGTACTATGCCGAGAATGCCCCGCGCCTGATCAAAGCCCGTTTCTTCTCCAAAGCCCGCATCGTCGCTCAGGATAAGGACAAAGACCTGGCCATCCTCCAACTCGACCAGATTCCCGACTCGGCCAAGGAGCTGCCGCTGGCCCGCTTCGATCCGAAAGCACAGGATACGCTCCACATTCTCGGCAATCCGGCGGAACGCCCCCTGTGGCGCTGGGCCGCGGGTACCCAGCCGGCAGTGGGACGGATCGACGACCGCAACCGCCTCCCCAACATCGCAGTGCGCAACAGCAAGGTGATCATGTGCTGCTGTGCGGCCTTCAACGGCAACAGCGGCGGACCTGTCCTCAACGATGACGGCGAGGTCGTCGGCATTGCCTCCTTCAACGGCGGACCCGGCGGCATCCTCACCGGAGCGATCCACTTCGCGGAAATCCGCGACCTCTTCGATTCCATCGTCCTCCATCGCGTCTTCAGCGTCGAAAACCCCACCCGCTTCACCCTCCACTACCAGGTCCGCTGGGGAGAAGACGGTGAGTGGGAAAATCACACCATCAAGCCGCGTACCTACAACGTCCACTGGCTCAAGGGACCCATCGACCAAATCCCTTACATCAAATTCGACGCCTCCTTCGAGGAAGGGTATCAGGAGAAGAGTTACAAGCTCGCTTATTACACCCGCCAGTTGGGCCGTGGGGTAAATCCTTCCCGCGATCTGGACGCGATGGAATACGTCTTCACGGTGGACAAGGAGGAGATGAAGATCGACCTGCTCCGCCAGTGACACTCGCCTGGCGGGCCAGCCTCGGGTGTCCCTCGCTGATTCCCCCTCTGTTAGGCCGGCCTTTCCTCAGGTGTCTCCGCTGTCGCCGTTGAAACCCCTGCTGGCGGCTTAGTTCCTCTCCCGGCAGGGGTTTGTTTGTCCCGCCGATTCTCGCCACGGGTCAAGCACGGCGAGCCTCCGCACTCCTCTGCCCTGTGCCCGTTCCTCTTCCTTCCCCGCCGTTCGGCCTGCTTCAGCTTGCCCCTTCGCCGGTCCCAAGAGACTGGCAGGACGCCCAGGACGATGCCAACCGCCCACCACTTCCCCTCACGGGTCGAATTGTCAAGCGTGCAGACACCGTGTCGATTTGCTATCCGATGAATTTTTTGCATTCAGAAATGAATCACCAATGATATTCCTCTGTCAGCAAAAATGTACGTAAAAAAATGGATTTTTTTCTGCAATTCGATTTGTAGTCCTTTAGGGACGCAATACCATAGATGTAGTCGAATCAAACGATTGAGTTTTCTGCTGAGCAATTTATTGCCTAGCAAAAAATTCAAACGTATCTTGGTTCAACAGCTTATTTTTCAGTCCGGACGTTACGTCGGGGAGAGTCGCGGCTCCCCACTCAGACGTTCCACCTTGACCGCGCACCTTGGGGAGGAAGTACCATGTTCGCCCACGTTCGCCGCTTTGTGCTGTTGGCAAGCCTTGCGACTGCCCTGACGTTGTCCCAAACTGCCTCAGTGCAAGCGGGACCGATGACTAGCGATGTCCAAGCGATTACCATCCCACCACCGCCGCCACCACCGCTGCCACCACCGCCGCTAACACCCGTTTTCACTAACGCCACCGCCGCGGCAGGACCCTTCTCCGGCAACGACAAACCCACGGATTTGCTCGACCGGTTGAATAACCAGAACTTGTTCAATACAGGACTTACCACCTGGACGTTGATCGGCTCTTCCGATGACACGAACAACGGGCCGTTTACCTCCAACCCCTCGGCCACATCGGGGCAGATCCTGCTGGATAATCCGATCAACGGGCCGTTTGTGATTGCTGTCAAAGGGGGCGACAGTTACGCCGCTTATTACTTTGACAACTCTTTCAGCAATGTCCTAGGGTTTCTCTTCACGACGGCGGGATTGCAGTCCGTGGGGAGTGGCAATCAACCCAACTTGAGCCACATGAGCCTCTACATGCCTCAGAGTGGTGGCGGTGGTGGTGGCGGTGGTGGCGGTGGTGGTGGCGGCGGTGGTGGCGGTGGTGGCGGTGGTGGTGGCAACGGCGGGGGGGGGGGCA
>ENA-ORXB01001584-ORXB01001584.1-sediment-metagenome-genome-assembly--contig:-NODE-1584-length-25206-cov-6.068725_pt1 | contig 25206 bp, 31 predicted proteins | sample MGYA00237863_ERZ511475 | MGnify/ENA primary metagenome ERZ511475 (study PRJEB26305, sample SAMN06343858) | sediment metagenome | isolation source: hot spring sediment | place: Canada: British Columbia... | reverse complement strand
CTCAGAGCCCAAAACGGGGGGAGCCGGGTTTCCGGCATGCGCCGGAGCGCCGGCGACGGCGCTCGCGGGCCCTCGCCCTCGTGATCGAGGCGGACCTCTCGTGGGTGCTCCCGCCCTACGCGGCGGGTCGGTCGCCCGCGCTGCTACCAGGAGGGGGACCTCGTGGAGGAGATCCGGAGCCGTAGCTGGATCCTGTTCGTCCACGATCGGCATGGCAGCACGTGGCGGGCGACAGCACCCTCCGAGGCGGTGCTGCTCGAGTGCCTCCGGCGAGCTGCCGAGGAAGGCTACGCGGTGGAGCTCCGTCGTTCGGATATGTCGCTGAGGGCGGTGAGGGTCTGATGACGTGCTCCCGCTGCCACAGCCTCACGCCGCCGGTCCGGCTCAGGGGAACGACCGAGCGGACGTTCCGCGACCGCACGGGGGTATAGGCCATGAGCGTCCAGGCGATCGCGGCCGTACTCGAGCGCTCGCAGTCGCGCCTCGGTGCCCGGCTCGTCATGCTCGCCCTCGCCAACCACCAGACCGACCGCGGTTGCTCCCCCTCGCTCGAGACGATCGCTCGGGAGGCGCGTCTCTCGGTCCGCCAGGTGCAGCGCTGCCTGCGCCAGCTGGAGGCCCTCGGGGAGGTCCGCATCGAGCGGCGGCCGGGCGATGTGAACCACTACGTGCTGTTCCCTCCCGGACAGGATGTTACCCCTACCCCCGACATCCCCGGGCCCGAAATGTCACCCCACCAGGCCCAAGATGTCACCCCCACCCCTGACATTTCAGGTCCCGAAACGTCGTCCGAACATAAAAAACATAAAGAACTAGATATATATAATAAAGCACTAGATATAGAACTAGATACAGAACTAGAACCTAGAGAGATATACCCCCCCCTAGAGTCCTTCGGACTCTTTCCCCCCCCAATGTCGCCTCCTCGTCCGGCGGCCAGCATCGACGCGCTGTTCGAGGAGTTCTACCGGATCTACCCTCGCCACGAAGGGCGACGGAAGGCGCGACAAGCGTTCGAGCGGGCGCTGAAGCGGGCGCCCTTCGCCGAGATCCTGCAGGGGGCCCTGCGCTACCGGAACGACCCCAACCGCGACCCCAGCTTCACGGCGCACCCGGCGACGTGGCTGAACCGCGACGGGTGGGAAGACGACCCGCTACCCCCTCGACGAGCAGGCCCAACACCGATCCACCCGGTGGATCAGGCGAGGTTGGCAGCGATGCGGGAGCGAGCGAGGAAGGAGGCGGAGCATGGAGCGAGAGGAGGCGCTGGCACTGGCGGCGGAGATCTACGCAGCCTTCCCGGGCCGTAGCGTCTCGGTCACGACGATCGAGCTCGCCGCCCGCGAACTGCTCGGGATGGGGGAGGACGCCCACGCCGTCGCGGCCCGAGCGATCCGCGACTTCCGGTCCCCGCCCTCCATCGCCGATCTGCATGACCTGTGGCGGGAGGTCCGCAGGGAGTACGCCCAGCTCGCCCTCCCGGCCAGCCAGCAGACCGAGGAAGGCATCGAGATGCCCGCGGAGGTCCGCGAGCAGCTCGAACGCCTCCGCCAGGCATCGGCCGCTGCCGAGCCCGAACGCGACTGGGCCGAGGTCAAGCGCGCGACGCTCGCTCGTGCCCGGCTGGCCCGCGTGTGCCCGGCCGTCGGCCAGCCGCCACGCATCGTGGATGGTCACGCGCTCTGCCCCCGGTGCGGGATCGACATCGACCCCGACTGTCCCCCGCAGATAGGCGCGGCCTGCGATACGGACGCGGTGCCGAGCGGCCATGCCGAGGACGGGGGAGAGATCACGGTGGCCGACGAGTACGCGGAGACGGAGTGGAGCGGCTTATGATCTCGCCCAGCAGGGATGAGGAGCGGAAAGACATGAGCATCGGACCTGAACGGTGGCGGAAGCGGGTCGAGGCGTGGGCCTGGGGAGGATACGTGATATGACAGGGATCAGGTTCAACTGCGACCGCTGCGGGGCGCCCGTGAACTGGATGCGCGCGTCCGTAGCCGCCGCCGGGTTCCACGGGGTGGATGTGAGCGGCTCGCCCTGGGGGCGCCCCCGTCGGCCCGGCGAGGACCTCCTCTGCGACGAGTGCATCGGGTCGATGCCGGAGTACCAGGCCGAGTACGGCCGGAGGCGCGCAGCGGCGGAGATCACCGACTGATGGCTCCCCCGTCCCGCCCCGACCTCATCCGCGCCCTGCTCGACGGAGGCGTCCGCCTCACCTACCGCAACGTGCGCGAGCGCGAGCTCCTGCGACAGAGGGTCTTCGGCGCGGCGCGGGCGGCGGGCGTCGTCGTCTCGACCCGCGCCCGGGGCGAGCGCGGCCTCCTCGAGGCGAAGGTCCTGCACGACGCGTGCCCGGAGGCCCCGCCGCGCTGGCCACAGCCGCGCCCCGACCGGCCCGCCGACGCGCGCGCGCCGTCCTCGCGTGCCTTCTGCGAGGGTGGGTCGTCTGAGCGCGAGCTCCGCCGGGACGTAGCCGCGGCGGCTGAGCTGGCCGCCCGGGTGCGGTACGAGCTCGAGAAGGCCGGTTTCCCCGGCTCCGGACCAGGAACCGAGGGGGAGGGGAGGGCGCGGCTCCGGCGGCCCGGCGTCGCCCGCGCCACCGGGAACCCCTCCCCCGCCGGGGAGGTCGCGAGGTGGCCCTGAACCTGGTCGTATGGGGGGATCCGGTCCCCCAGGGATCGAAGCGCGCTTTCATCGTCCAGGGCAAGGACGGACGCCCCCGCCCGGTGGTCGCGGAATCGGCCGGTGCCTCGCTCCGCCAGTGGCGCTCCGACGTGGTGGACGCCGCTCGGGAGGCGCTCGGTGGTCGCGGACCGCTCCAGGGTCCCCTCAGCGTGGAGGCCTGCTTCTGGCTCAGGCCACCGAAGCACAAGCCTCCCCGCTACCCGTACCGGCGCCCCGATCTCGACAAGCTCACACGGGCGCTGCTCGATGCTCTGACGACGGCTGGCGTGATGGCTGACGACGCACAGGTGGTGACGCTCCGCGTCTCGAAGCGCTACGCGAGCACGCCCTCCGTGGAGGTCACGGTGGAGGAGATGACATGAAGCCCATGTCCGATCGTTTCCTCGGTGGTGGGTTCAGCGAGGACGCGCTGTTCCCGGGCGTGCCCTTGAAGCGGCTGGTGAGCGACCGCGCCCTCCGTCGAGGTCACGGTCGAGACGTGAAGCGCATGTCCGATCGCTTCCTGGATGGCGGCTTCAGCGAGGACGCGCTGTTCCCGGATCTTCCCCTGGAGCGGTTGGCGAGCGAGCGCGCCAGGAAGCGGCCCGGATCGCGTATCCGCGCGGCCTTGGAGAGCGAGGGGGGTGATCGCGAGCACAGACCCTACCTGATGGGCACACTGGCCCCCGACCGCTGGCGATGTTGGGTCTGGGGACCTGCCGGGGGCCAGCCGATACCCGAAAGGGGGCGGGATGCGGAACGTCGTCGCCGCGACCCTCGCCGTGGCCCTGATCGCGGGGCCGGCCCAGGTGGCGGGGCCGGCCCAGGTGGCGGGGGCGCACCATAGGAACCCGGACAGGGACGTGCCATGCGAACGGATCCACTGGCGGAACAGGAACCTCGAGGACACGCAGGAGGCCGTGCGGCGGCTGATCCGCTGCGCGCAGCGTCGGTGGTCCGTCCCCGGTGGGGCGGAGAAGGCCCTCGCCGTGGCGCGCTGCGAGTCGCGGTTCATCCCCTGGGCCTACGGCGGCGGGAACGCCGGCGTCTACCAGCACAACCTCGCGTACTGGCGGCAACGCTGGGTGCGGTGGGGGAGTCCTCTCGGGCTCCGCAGCAACCCGTACAACGCGAGGTCGAACGTGGTCGTGACGATGCGCATGGTTCACGCTTCGCAGAGCTGGGCACCGTGGGCCTGCGCGTGACAGGGGCGACGGGAACCAGCAAGACGGCCCCGACCTGGCTCGTCGTGGTCGGGGCCGTGGTGGATGGCCTGCTCTCCCGCGAGGGGAGCATCGACTGATGGCGCTCGCCGCCGGGGAGGCGACCGTGACCCGCAGTCGGCGCCGGCGAGAGCCGCAGGACCCCCTGCCGACACCGGAGGTGCTCGGTGCCGAGATCCGCGCACTGATCCATGACGCCCTGCGTCTGCACCAGTGGTACCGGCGGGCCTACGTCCTCGGCTTGGCACCCCCGGGGGGCTCGGGGTTCTTCGCGAGCGGTGGGCAGACCCACCCGACGGAGGTCGTCGTGGAGTCGAGGCGGCAGGAGCGGATGCGGCAGGACTGCCGGCGCGCCGTGAAGCGCGTGCGTGAGGCCACCCGTCAGGTAGGCAACGCGCTGTTCGACCTCCGGTGGGTGGAACCGACGGTCCGTCAGCCACTGAAGCCCGCGCAGGACGCCGTGATCAGCCTCGAGGAGCTCCGAGGGATCCTCGAGGCACGGCGGAGGAGGGAACAGCGGGGCGAGGAGTGAGCGAACAGCCAGGGGAGAGCGCGAAGCCCCCGGGGCCGCAACCCCGGGGGCTCGCGCGGTCCTAGCGGCGTCTGACGGACGCTCAGCTACTCGACCACTGGAGCAGCGCGTTGTGGACGACGGCGTAGGCCGCCGCGAGCGCCGCCACACCGGCCTCCTCGGCGAGCGATAGCGAGAAGCCGTCGCCGAACAGGGCATCGGCGGTGAGGATCGCCAGGCCCGCCTGGAGCCCGGTCTTGAGCGCACGCAGCGCCACGTCGCGCCAGTTGATCGCGTTCATCGTTCACCCCCCTCCTGCGGGAACCGATGGCGCTGGTCCTCCGTCGGTGGCTCCGCCTCGGCTTGGTGTTCGGCCAGGTGCGCTTCGAGCTTCGCGTTGAGCTCGGTGACCTGCACGTTGAGCCGATCGACGTTCGTGTCCACCTGGAACAGCTTGTCGGCGGTGGCCTGCACCAGACCGGCGAGGGTCGTCCCGTTCGTCGGTGTGACCTCCCGCTTCTGCCGGCGCAGGAGCACCGTGTTCAGCAGGCTCGCCGCAGCACCGATGATGGCTACGATGATGACAGCTACCGTCTCCTCCTGCACAGCGAGCACGTGCGTCACTCCATAGGCATCAGGCGGCGCACGGCGGCGCCACGTAGCGGTTCCTCTCGGGGCCGACGGCCGCGTGCACGTGAGCACTGTGGTTCGGATCCCCGGGTCCGAGGAGCTCCACGATGTCGTAGTGCGCGCGGCGGCTGTCGATGTAGCGGTAGATCTCGATCAGCGTGGCCGTGTCGGCGTGGATGTCCCACGCCTGGCACCAGGCGTGGTAGGACCAGGCCCTCGAGCCGTCCACCCGGCGGCAGTTGCAGATCCCCCAAGAGACGACGTTCGGCCACTTCGCGTAGATCTCTTTCCAGAGGTGCTGGATCTGCGGCGGTGCCGAGGACGGCGGGGCGGGGACGCGAACCTCCCCCACGCGCAGGACGAAGATCGTTCCCTTCTGCGTCTTCACCCAGAGCGCATCGCCGACCTGGGCGCGCTTCGCCCGCTCCCGGAGGCGGTCCATCGTCTTGGGTAGGCCGCGCAGGGCCGACCACTCCTCCTCGCCCCGGAGCTTCAGGCGGAACGGCCCCTTCCCCTCGAGGCGCGCCCGGAGGATCTTGATGGCCTCCGCCAGGTCGCCCGGGGAGCTCCACTCCCGCGAGCCCTTCCTACCGACCTGATAGACGCGCATCTTCTTCCTCCTTACCTGACACCGGTCATCACGAGCCGCACGACGAAGGCGTCGCGGAGCGGCTCACCCGAAGTGCTGTCGTAGAGCGGCTGCGCGGGCTCGACGGTGGACACGTCCTCCACCCACGCGGTCCAGCTGAAGCCGGGCTCGTGGAAGTCGACGAAGGTCCAGAGGCGGTCCTGGAGCCAGCGCAGCAGCTCCCGGGGGTCCTGGTAGACGAGCTCGGCGCGCTCGTCGCGGCGGTCCCGGGACAGCAGCCGCACGTAGCGCACGAGCTGATACTCCGGCTGCTGGGGGGAAGGGTTCGCCCGCACCGAGAACCCCAGGATGACGGGGGCCGCGCCCGGCTGGGCGAGCGAGTCGAGCCGGACGGCGAAGAAGCGGGCGCGGACCCCCGACAGCCGCACGCTCGTCCCCTCGGACCCGGCGGTCCCCGACGTGAAGGCCTCCGTCCAGGTGGCGTTCTCCTGGGGGGTGGTGGCGTACTCGAACTTGACCGATGTCCCCGAGGGCAGCGGCTCGTGCGCCAGCTCGAGGCGGTCCCAGATCTTCAGGCCCGCGCTCCCGAAGTCCGCGAGGCTCGAGACGAGCTGCGCCGAGCCGACGTAGGTCGCCAGGTCCTCGTAGTAGAGGCCCCCGCCGGCGAGCGAGAACAGGACCCTGCCGGCGAACGGCAGGATGTCGACCACCCTGCGCGCCCCGCCCCCGCCTGAGGTCCGCAGGTGGTGGGCGAAGCTATCGCGGCCGAAGTGGTAGATCGCGAGCCCGTCCCGGGCGCCCCCGAACGCGCCGGAGCCGAGCGACCAGCCGACGAGCACGGTCTCGCCGAGGGGAGCGATGGCGCGGACGCCGAGGTCGGCGGTACCCGAGCCGGCCTCCTCGCGGACCTCGACGTAGTCCAGCTCCCCGGTGTCGGACCGGATCGTCGCCCGGTAGAGGATGGGGTCGTAGCCGCCGTCGGCGTTCCGCCTTCCGACCCCGAGGAACGCGAGCCCCAGGTAGCCGGCGCCCGAGAAGCAGATCTGGTCCTTGGGCAGGGGCGTGCTCGACTTCTTCTCGAGCGCGGTCCCCGAGCTGTTCAGGCCGTAGTGGTGGACGCGGGAGAGGCCCGCAGCCGTGTTGATGGCGCAGGCGTGGATGAACCCCCCCGCCTCGAAGATGTGCTCGAACCGCCACCCCTCCGGGAGGGTCTCGACGGGTGGGGGCGAGGACGAGCTCGTCACCTCGTAGATGGAGCGGGAATCCGTCCCGCCGACCACCATCAGTCGGTCCTTCACCCAGGCGACGCGCGTGGCAGGCGAGATCGCGAGGTTCGTCGTGCCGTCCGGCTTGTAGTGCGACCAGGTCCCCCCCGAGGAGCGGACGTGGACCCCGTTGTTCCCGAGGGCCGCGAACAGCCGCGCACCCTCGGCGGTGAGGTCCTCCACCGTCGTGGCTGGCGTCTCGCCGGCGTGCGGATCCTCGGCGGTCCAGGTCCCGGGGAAGTTCCCGTTGCCGCGGCGCACGACCGTGCCGTCGGCGACGAAGGGGAGGCCTCCGGCCTGGGCGAGCGCGCCGATCGTGGTGGAGGCGAGGGCCTGCCCGACCGCGCGCAGGTGCCGGAGCCTCCCCGGCTCGGAGACGTCGAAGCCCTCGGACCAGAAGAACTTCGCAGGGTCCCTCCCGGGACGATGGAAGTACCGCTGGCCCATGCCGCGGTGCCAGTCGGCCTGGCCGAAGAAGTTCCCGAAGTCGGGCCTCATCTCCTCGGGGTTGTCGCCCACGTCGGTCCGCACCGGCTGGAGGCGGCGGGCCGTGGTCTCCGGCTGGAGCTCGTCGTAGAACAGCAGGCCCCGGCTCTCGGTGGGGGTGTCGATGTACGCGTCGAACCGCGTGAAGTCGCGGGAGGGCGCGCCCTCGGCCTCGATGATGAGCCGACCGGCGCCCTGCAGCATCGCCTGACCGATCGCGACGACCGAACCCTCCGGTTCGAGGGTGCCGACACCCTGGAGGAAGGCCTGCTCACCACGGATGAGGACGGCCTCGGAGCTGAGTGTGCCAACGCCTTGGAGGGAGGACAGCCCACCACGGACGAAACTGCCCGTAGAGCTGAGCGTGCCAACGCCTTGGAGGCTGGCCTCTCCGACGACGATGCCTCGGAACGTGAAGCTGTAGAGCTTGTGGAGCTGTGCGGTAGCAGAATCGACGCGTAGGGTCTCCGCACCCCCGTTAGCGTTCTTCGAGCCGAGGAAGGCCCATTGGCGGCCCGTATGGTCCAGATGCTCAACGAGGCCGCTCGAGACCGGGGTGTACTGGATGTCGTCCTGGTGAGCACTACCCGTGACCGCCTCGCCGATCATGAGGTAGATGTGGAGATCGTCCGCCACGGAGCCGGCGGCGGTCGAGAGGCTGTGGATGGTCCCCGTGCTGGCCTGCCGGGCTTCCGTGAAGGCCCGGAGATCCCCTACGTTCCGGAAGACGGCGAGGATCAGGATACCGCCATCGACGTTGCCAGAAGGAACCGAGAAGCTGACCGAGTAACTCGCGGGTTCGGATCCGCTTGCTCGTTTCGACCAGATCTTGTAACCGACCTCGTAGCTCGTCCCATCGTCGAACGCCTCGCTCTCGAGGAGCGTCCAGGTCCCAAAGGTGGGGTCTGAGATGGTTATCCTCGATCTCTCTAGATCGAAACAGGCAGCGACCAAGAACATGAGGTCGTTGTGCCGAACCTCTGGCGGCAGCGCCACAGTTGCGCCGGTGGAGCCGGCACCGAACCCGGTATGCCGGATCCCGACGAAGGACCAGGCCTGAGGCATCTCAGTCGAAGCTGATCGTCAGCCTGCCCGCGAGGAACTTGAAGCCGTCGCCGTTGTTGACCGTCTTGCTGCTGGTGAGGTTCCCGTAGAACAACATGTTGCCCCCGGTCGCGGCGTCGAAGATCGCGACGGCCACGATCGTCCCCCAGTTCGCGGTCGCCGTCCCGAAGTCGATCTCGTTCGCGTTCGACTTCGAGCCGCCGGAGGCCGCCGGCCAGTTCGTCGTGTTGTTCGCGTAGGCCTTCCGCGCGTAGCTGCCCCCGGTCACCTCGGTGCCCCCGCCGGAGTCGGTCGGGGCCACGGTGAACAGCGCGATGTAGGTCGTGGCTGGCGCCGTGTACGCGGTGCCGCCGAGGACGTGGTCCAGGAGCTTGTTCTCCAGGAAGTCCGACATCGCCGTGCCCGTGGCCCCGCCCTTGATGGCCCAGATGCCTCGGCCGTCGGGACGCACGCCGATGAGCTCCGGCACGACGATGCGGAGCTCCGCTTCTGCCAGGTGGATCATCGCTACCTCCTCGTTCACTCCGTCCGGGCCCACGCGAACGTGGGCGGATCCTGCTCGACCAGACGGCGGCGCTCCGCCGCCACGTACTCGAAGCGGAAGGCGCGGAGCATCGCCTGGCCGACGTTGAGCGCCGCGCCGACCTGGATGCCCTGGGTCGCGAGCATCCGGCGGATCTCCTCCACCTGCACGCGCGGGATCTCCTTCGACTGGAGCACGTATCCGGCCACCGCGAGCGGCAGGTACGGCTGGAGCGTCGCCGGCACGCCGAGGGCGTCGAGGTCGTCCGCGGGGCTCGAGGGGATGCCGAAGTCCTTGGTGTAGACCACGGTCATGCTGGCACCCTCGGCCCCTCCCCGTCGGATGTGGAACTTCGGCGGCGTGAACTCCGGGTACAGCACCCAGTCGCGCCCCTCCATCGCGAGGCGCCGGTAGGTCTCATGGGAACCCGTAGAGCGCACGAGGATCGAGAGGATCCGCTTCGCGCCCGCCGGCAGCGTCAACGTATCCCGTGTCGTGTACGTCAGCGAGCTCTCGGTGGCGCGGACGTAGAGGCCGTAGGTGTAGAGCAGGCCGATCACCGAGCGGAGCGCGTTGAACAGCGTCTTGCGGGGGTACTTCGGGTCGATCCTCACCTGGGCCCCGTCGGCGTGGCTCGCGGCGGTGGTGTCCAAGTACCCGCGCTCCGCGACGGTCGCCTGCGTCCCACTGAACCCGGAGAGCAGGATCAGCTCGTCGTCGATCTCGACCACGCTGTCCGGGGGGATGCTCTGCACGCGCCCCTGAACGACGAACGTGGAGGCCGAAGCCGACATGGCTCCCGAGAGGAAGTCGAACGCCGGGCGGTCGACCCCCGCCGGGTAGAGCCACTCGAGATAGGTCCGGTCGATGACCTCGGAGGCGAGCATCAGGGGTCACCTACCAGCGTGACCTCGCCAGAGCCCGACACGACCTCGACGTACCACCCCTCACTCGCCCTCCGCCTCGGCCTCCTCGGCCTCCTCCGTGTCCTGCGGGAGGAGGGGGAAGACGGGCGGGGCCTCCTCCTCGGACCGCGCCGCCGCGTGGACGCCGAGACCGGCGCCGCAGGCCTCGCAGGGCGAGGCGGGGCTCCCGTTCCCCAGGCAGGCCTTGCACGCTGCACCCATCTCCTATCTCCCTTCCTAGGTCGGCAGCAGGACGAACTCGTAGTCGTACGTCCTCCCGGCGGCGGAGCGCGTCGTGCTCGCGGAGGTCGTGCGAGCGGCGAGGTCCCCGGAGCGGGGCGCGGCGGGGAAGGCGCCGCCCGGGAAGGTGACCGTGATCGTGGCTCCGCCCGCCTGGCCGGTCCCCGAGGAGGTGACCGAGACCCTGCGGGCCATCAGTAGCTCACCCCCTCGGCCGGTCGGACGTGGTCGTTCACCCGGCGCGGCGCGGGTGGCTGGGGATCGTCCTTGGCCTGGCCGTACCCCCGCTTCTCGAGGGGCGGGGGCATCCGGCCTCCGCGCTTCTCCTCGTTGACCGACTCCTGGCGCAGGTGACCGACGCGGGGCTGCGTCTCCGTCGGGATCGGCCGCCCCGTCTTCGCCGTGTCGTTGACGGACACGCCGCGCAGGTGTCCGGTCCTCGGCTGCGTCTCGGGCATGCTGCTTCCTCCTCCTTGGATGGGTCCGGGGGGCGGGATGGGCGCGGCCCGCCCCCCGGATCCCGGCTCGGCTACGCCGTCGGCGCCACCGCCGACGAGTAGAGGATCATCGCCCCGATCGCCGTGTCGTCGGTCGTGGTGCCCGGCGTCTCCGACGGGTTGAGGTCGAAGACGATGAGCTTGTGCCCGACGATCGTGTACGTCGCCACCCCGGACTCCTGGCCGTAGCTGAACTCCTGCTCGGTCCAGTCGGGGTAGTACGCGTACGCCTTCGCGACGGCCTGGGCCCCGAAGAAGATGTTCCGGGCGACCGTGATCGAGCCCGCGCCGTCGTTCGCCGTACGGACCCGCGGGGACGTGTAGAGCACCACGTTGTCCCACATCCCCAGTGCCCCGGTGAACAGCGGGTTCTCGGCCCCGCGGAGGTGGGCCTCACGCTGCGCCTGCTGCCACTGCGCGTCCTTCTTGAGCGCGAGGGCGGCGTACTCGTGGAGCACCAGCCCGTAGACCTCCATGCCGTCGGAGACGCGGATGGGCTCGATCTTGTTGTTCGTCTTCGCCCACGCCTTGATGTCGGAGATGTCCCCGAGCTTCAGGCGCCCGCCGGCGTCGGTGTCCGCCACGGTCCCCACCGAGGTCGCCGAGCCCGCGAACCACTTCATCGAGACCGGCAGGTCCGTCTCGGGGATCGAGGCCCCGGGCCCGCCGCTGATCTCGTTGAAGATGGCGTCGTCCAGCTTCCCGGCGAGCCACTTCTGGAGCTGGCCGAGCGAGGTCTGGCGGAGGTTGTGGACGTTCAGGACCGACGCCTTCTTCCCCCACCGGACGGCGTGCTGGAGCGATTCCACCGTGACGCTCGCCTGACGGAGGACCAGCTTCTCCTCGTTGCCCTCGAGGAGCATCGTGTCCCCGGTCTGGCCAGCCCCGGTGAGGGCCAGCACGATGTCGAGCTTGATCACGTCTCCGGGGTCGTGCTCGAGCTCGTCGCGCCGGATGACCGGCATCGAGGACCCAGGCGGTCCCTCGAACCGGTGCCAGAACGTCATGTGCTCGGCCTGGGCGTAGAGATCCTTCGCCCAGATCTCGGGCACTTGGTTCTGAACGTCAGCGAACCTGGTGACGGCCACGGTCTCCTACCTCCTTCTCCCCTCGCCGAGGCAGGGAGCCGGCCGTCGGGCTTAGAACGCGATGCCCGTGACGGTCCGCCCCTGCAAGATCTGCTCGGCGGCCTCGGGGTGCTCCTGCCGGAACCTCAACCACTTGTCCGCGGGCCAGCCGCGGACGACCTCCGGCGTGATCTGCGGGCCCGTGCCCACTCGTCCCGCCGGTGCCTGCTGGGCCGCTCGCACGACCCCTTCGGCTGGAGGGGGCGTCTCGGCGTTCCCACCGGTCGCCGGGGGCTTCATGGGGAGCCCGTTGGTCTCCACGAACCTCGCGATCGCCTCCGGCGTGAGTTCGCCGTCGTACCCCTCGATCGCCGCCCGCTCGAGGGGGCGAAGGGCCTCGAAGTCCACCCCGTAGTCGCGGAACGCCTTCTCCCTCACTGGGGCTCGCTCGAGCCTCTCGGCCTTCGCCTTCCACTCGTCACGTTCCCGCTCGAGCTCGGCGGCCCGCTTGGCCTCCTCGCGGAGCCTCGACGTGCCGTATCCCTGCTCCAGCTCGTCGGCGAGGTCGTCCTCGCCTCGGTCCCGGAGCTCCTGGAGGATCTCCTCGAACTTGCGACGATCGGCCATGATCCGCTCCTTCCTGCCGGCTGGCCCCGCCGGCGGTAGACGACGCCCGGACGCACGGAGGAAGCGTCCGAGGATGGATACGCGCAGGGGGAAGTGCTGCGGAGAACTACTCCGGTCCCGTGCGGTTCGCTCGCCGGTCCCGGGACGACAGACCGGCTGAGGTCACTCCCTTTCCTAACACCGGCCCGCGACCGCTGTCAAGCACCCGATGCCGGCGGGATGACGCCGCAGTCCCGTCGCCACCAGTCCTCCCATAGGGCCAGCTCGCGCTGCATCTGCCGCCGGCCTTGCTTGATCTTCGTCATCAGTTCCGGCTCGCGTAGCGCCTTCGCGAGCAGGCTGTTCGGGTGGGGCTTCCAGGCCAATCCGCGCCTCTTCGTGGCCTTCTGGCTCATCACACGCCCGTGGCCCGCATCCGGGCCCGCTCCTCCTCGGAGAGCAACCCGACGCCCCCTCCCGCCGGACCGCCGCCCGCCTGGAACCGGGCGACCTCCCGCGCCAGCTGCTGCTGGAGGGCGGAGATGGCCTCCGGGTCGCCCAGCTGGATGGCCCGGAACAGCAGGGCGAAGGGTGTATCCGCGAACAACTGCGTGGCGGGGGGGAACCGTTCCGCGTTGCGGTTGATCTCGGCCTCGATGGCCGCCAGCCGCTCCGCTCGAGGCAGTTCCGCCACGATGCCCTGGTAGCCCCGGAAGGCCTGCTCCGGCGAGATGCCGTACCGACGCAGGATCTCGGCCTCCTCGTCAGGCCGGATGCCCAGGCCGAGGACGGCCGGTCGGGCCCTGAGGAGGGCCTTCTCCCACGCCCGGTCGAGCTCGGGGGTGGGGATGAACGGTGCGAGGAACGCGAAGACCCGGTCGTCCGAGATCCGGTAGCCGAGCTCCTCCTCGAACACCGCCCGGACCACCGGCCCCCAGCGCTCGAACTCCTTCCAGGTCTGGAGCAGCCGCTCCCACTCCGCGAGGCTCTTGTCCCGGGCGAGGAGCTGGTCGATCTCGTCCTGCGACACCTGGATCCCCAGGTACGCCTCGGCCAGACGGCGCGCTTCCGAGCGGTAGGCGCGGATCTCGGCCTCCGGCATCCAACGGAACCCTTGTTCCAGCCGCTGCTGGTTCACGCCGTAGACCGCCAGGTACTCCGGTGTCTGGCGGAGTTCGGCGACGATCTGGGCGAAGGGCTTGTTCTCCGCCAAGGCGCTCTCGATGAAGCCCATGAGCGTCGTGGGGAGCTCGTTCTCCTGGAGGAACCTGAGCAGGAGGTTCCGCACGTCGTCCTGGTCGTCCTCGGGGGCCGGGGAAGGCGTGAACCCGGGGAACCCCGGCAGGTCGATGTCCTCGGGCGCTTCCTCGGCGGGCGGCTCCTCGGTCGTTGGCGGCTCCTCGCCACCGGTCTGCCACGCCCGGAAGCTGCGGAGGTCCTGCACCGCCTGCCGGAACTGCCGGGGCCGCCAATCCTCGGCGGCCGCACGCCGAGCGAGGTTCTGCAAACGGTCGCGTTGCTCGGCCGTGAGCGACTCGATGTAGCCGGGGAACGCCTCCCGGACCAGGGCGATGTAGTCCCACCAGCGGAGATCGGCGGCCGACGTGGACATCAGCCACCCACCCCCGTGAAGACCGACTGGAGGTAGTTGAACAACTGGAACCCCTCCTCACGTGCCACGGGCCCTTGCCAGAACTCCTCGCGCTGCCGGATCAATCGCGCGAAGTCGTCGTAGGGCATCGCCGCGCCGGTCGGTCGCCCGGCCTCGTCCGTCTGCCCGATGCGCGTCAGGATCTCGTGATCCCAGCCGATCGGCTGCCCCCACGTCTCCTCCACGATGCGCTTGTAGGCGGAGGCGCGGTCCTGCCACGTCTCGTTCGGCCCGAGCCAGGGGTACAGGGCGCGGGCCTGGTTCTGGATCCATTGCTGCCAGTCGGCCTCCGAGGCGAGCCCAGAGACGAGACGCTCGGACCAGTTCCGCAGGACCTCGGTGGACGGGACGGCTCGGGGTCCGAGCCATACGATCGCGTCCTGCCGGAGCTGCTCGAACACGTCCTCGGGCCGGTTCATGAAGGCCCGCTGCTCCTCGATCTGTTGCTGCCGCTCGATCCAGGCGGCGGTCCCCTCGATGCCCTCGGCCTTCTTCCGCTCTTGGGCCAGCCAGAGCTCGAAGCCCTCCGAGGGGTCCCCCCACTTCCCGGAGGCGATCATCTCGGCCTGCTTGCGGAGAGCAGCGCGATCGATCCCAGCCTCGGCGAGCGTGTAGCCAGGGCCGTAGAGCTCCTCGAGGGCGGCGGTCATCCGCTGCACCCACGTCCCCACGGCAGCCTGACGGTCGGCCCTCGTCATCTCGAGCTCCCAGGTCCGCTGGTAGCTCGTGCGCTGCTGGTACCACCGGGTCCGCGTGATGCGCTGGCGGATCTGCTCGGCGCTCCACCCCTCGGCGTAACCCATCAGCATGACCGCGACGACCTCGCGGTCGCTCAGCCACGAGACGTTCCCGAACTGCTCCCGCAGGCTCCGCAGGTACTTCTGGAGCGGGTGCTCGTTCGGGTCGCCGCCAGCGATGTCGGACGCGGACCCGAAGAACTCGAGCCGCTGGAACTGCGCCCGGGAGATCGTGGGGATCCGGTCCCGCTCGATGCCGAGGGCGCGGTAGTCCTCGGGATCCACCCGCCACGCCAGGCGGAGGACCTTCCCGTTGGGCAGCCGGACCTGGTAGACGACGTACACCCGGTCGCCGTGCCGGACGAAACGGTAGTCCTTGCCCCGCACGCCGGGCAGAAGTGGCTGCGTGATCTGCGGCATCAGCCCCAGCCTCCGTACTGGCCAGCGCGGATCTGGGCCGCGTAGGCTCGGATGCGCTCAGGTGTGAGATGTGGGAAGAACGCAGCGACCAGGCGGGCCTGGGTATAGGCATCCGCCGTCCAGGTGGTCGGCCCGTTCAGGTACTTCCGGGTCCACGGGTGCCCCTCCCAGAACTGGAACAGCCCGTAGTTGCGACCGTGGCCGGGGAAGGAGGGAGACACGGCGTCCACGCGCCAGCCGGACTCGGCCCGGATCCACGTATCGAAGTCGCGCGTGTAGACCATCCGCGCGAGGTCGGGCCGGCCGGCATCCATGAAGCCCTGGTAGAGCTGCTGCTTCACCGATCCGGCTCCCCGACGGGCGCGCTCGACGCGTCGTACGCGGGGGCTCGCTGGCGCCCTCTCGGACTGGAGCAGCGCCGCCAGCACGGCTCCGAAGGGCGGCGGCCCACCGAGGATCAGGTCATCGATCAGCAGCGCCGACCGCGCCTGTGTCTGCTCGGCGAAGGGCAGCACGGTCCGGTGTCGTCCTCGCTCCACGTCTTGCGGCGTGGCGGCGGGGGAGGAGCTCGTCATCGGCGGTTCCCCGCCGCCGGTGTATTCCCAGTGCCACGGCTCCCGAGGGATCGTGCGGAACCCGTACTCGTCCGCGTGCTGGGCGAGCCAGGTCCGCTGCTCGCCCTCCCCCACGTCCACGGCGATCCCCCAGCCGTGCGGGGAGGTCCCCGGGACCGCGGCCAGCCCACCCTGCGAGTAGAGCCCCTTCTGTTCGGCTAGGCGCCGCTGCACGTCGAGTTCGCGGTAGGAGTCCGTGAGCGTGATCCGCACGCCGTCGGCCGCTGCCGCTCGGACCATCCGTATGAAGGCGGCTGCGGCGTCGGGCCGCAGGTAGTGGCCGGGCATGACCTCCACCATCGCGTCGAGCGGGATCCGACCGTTCTCGTACTGCGCCATCCACCGCTGCGCGTCGAACCCCTCGGGTGGCTCGAACCCCTCGAGCTCCTCGCGGAGGCCACGGGAACCGCCTTCCCGCAGGGCGCGCCGGCGCTTCACGAACCACTCCGGCGCGAACGGGTCGAGCCCGTCCTCGAGGTCGTCCAGGGGATCGGGCGGCTCCGCCAGGCCGTCCGCGACCTTGAGGAACGTGTCGAGGAACTCGAGGCGCGCCATCTCAGCCCGCCAGGCTCCGGCTGACGATCACGGCAGACTGGAGCGCGTCCCGGAGCCTCGTGTTCTCCTCCACCGACCCGCGCAGGAACTCGGCCTCCGGGGAGCCCTCGAGGCGCCCGATGAAGCGCTCCTCGGCCTCGGTGGCGGCGAGGGAGAGCGCCGTCTCCGGCGATGCGCCGCGCCGCTCGAAGCGCTTCTGAAGCCGCAGGGCGGTCTGCGTCACGAACCGGGACCACTCCTCGAGCTCCGCCTCCGAAGGGTCGTTGCCGAAGACGCGGCGGAACTGCTCGCGCACGTCGCCCCGGATCTGGGCCTGGAAGTCGCGCGCCGTGAGCGCGAAGTCGCTCGCCGCCCCGGCCCCGGGTTCCGCGAGATCCACCGGCACGGCACGCCCGAAGTTCCGGTACCGCGCGACGTGGTAGGAGCGGAGCGCGTCGAGGAACGCCTGGTCGATCCCCTTCACCTTCGCCTGCTCCTTCGTCAGGTACCCGAACTCGTGGAGCCGCTGCCTCCAGCGCGCCACCTGCTCGTCGCTCCAGGACTCCTGCACGTGCAGGATCCAGTTGGGGCTCCCGGGTGCCATGGAGTTCGGCTCGAACACGACCGAGCCGTCGGCCGGGTTCACGAGGACGCCGTTGCGGTACATGAGCCAGCCCGTGTCCGGGTGCTGCACGAACCGCTCCGTGGGCGTCAGCACGGACCACGAGGGCAGCATGCCCCTAAGCTCGGAGGGCGTCGTCACACCCGCGACGATCGGCGGGCGGTTGAAGCCGGAGAGCTCCAGCGCCTCGGCGTACGCGGTGACCGGCACGGCCGGGTAGCGCTCGGCCAGCATCGCCACGTAGAGCTGGAGGATCGCTGGGTCGAGATCCTGACCCCGGACAGCCTGGATGAACTGCCGCACGGCGGGCTCGTCCACGTCCACGCCGGCCTGCCTGAGCATGAGCTCGAGGTCCACCGACTCCGGCTCGGGGAGCCCTGCCCGCTGCACGGCCCGCTGGAAGCGCGAACGCTCGCGCTCCCGCTCCGTCGGCTCCGGCTCCGACGCTCGTGCCGTCCTCGGCAGGGTGAAGGGGATGGGCGGGGCGGCGGCCCCGAGGAAGGGGTTCATGCTCATCCGATGCGTCCTCCCTGGTTGACACGAACGCGAGCCGCGTCCATCATCTGGTCCGATGGGCGACAGATGGCGCTACATGCTCGGCTCGATCGGCACCTTCATCGCCTTCGTGGTATTCTGGGGTCTCGTCATGGTTCTGGGCTACTTCGCGTTCGTGGTTCCGGAGCCGGACGTGTGCGCCGACGCCGTCGGCGGCCAGTGCATCCCCTGAGCTACGCGGCGATCCTGCGGATCGGGCCGTACTCCCGCATGAAGAAGCGGTCGTAGAGCTCCGCGAACCGCCGGTCGTTGGCCCACGGCAGCGCGAGCTGGCGCACCGTCGCGCCGATGAGCGCGCCCCCCACGTCCGAGGGGATCCCGAGCTCCGCGTTCAGCATCCGCAGGAGCGTGATCCGCTCGGCGATCCGCAGGATCTGCTCCTCGGCCGGCGAGGGATCCGGCTTCTCGGCGAGATCTGCGAGCGCGGCCTCGTTGATCAGGGCCGTGTTGTCGATCTCCGAGACCAGACGCCAGCCGGTCGGGTACCTCTCGCGGAGCTGCTGCTTCAGCTCCTCGTACCGCGCCTGGATCGGGGCGCCGAGGTCAGAGGCGAGGAACCCCTCGACCGAGGAGTACCCGAGCGCGAGAGCGAGCGGTTCGAGGTCGTGCTTGAACGCCCTGATCTCATCGAGGTACGCCGTGAGCTGGCTGTAGGGAGAGGCGCCCTCGAGCGCCGCCGTGACCTGCTCCCCGACGGCACCACCGAGGATCTTCCCGCCCTGGCCCTCCACGAAATACTGGTCGATCTCACGCACCAGCGGGATGTAGCGGCGCAGGACGTCATCGAGCCCATCGACCCCTCCCGCTCGGTCGAGCGACTCGCCCGTGATCACGACCGGCACGAAGGCGTGGATGGCGAGATCGCCGAGCCCCCCGGCCGCTTGGGCTAGCGGCGTGGCGGCCCCGGAAGGCACGAACACGGAGGCGAGGATCTGCATCACCTTGCCGACGGTCGTGCGGTGGTCATCCAGCCCCTCGAGGAAGAACCGGCCCGGTGACAGGCCGTAGGCGAGGTTGTTGATCTTCGCGAGCGTCTCCAAGAGCGGGGCGTGCTTCTGGATCAGCTCGTGGAACCGCTCATCCAGCGAGGACTCGTGGTACCGCCGGAGGCCCTCGTGGAGGAGCAGGTTGCGGGCCGGGGCCTGGAGCACGAAGTCCCCGAGCGAGGTCAGCAGCTTCTTCGAGAACGAGAACGGGAAGAATATGAAGTTCGCCGACTTCTCGGCGGCGGTCCGCCCCAGGCCGTACCGGCTGATCTGCGCGACGGCTTCACGGATCTTCTCCTTCGACCAGCCCCGCTGGTAGAGCAGGAACGCCTGGGCGACCTCGAAGTTCCGAGGCTGGAAGCCGAGGAGGCCGGCTTGGAACAGCCGGCGGTCGGTGTCATCGATGTGGACGAAGTAGGTCGTCCCGTTGATCTCGTCCCACAGCCGCACCGCGTCCCGCCAGGCGTCCTCCCCACGGACGAGCCCCTCCTGCGCGTACGGGCTCTTGAGCCACCCGCGGGTCTTCACGTACCGCTCCGGTCGGAGCATGGGCGGCAGGCTGTACCGGGCCGCCGCGATCAGGTTCTGCTCGGTGTACCGACCAGCGTCGAACTGGAGCGAGAACGTGTACCGCAGGGCCGTGTTGAGCCGCGTGAGATAGTCGGGCAGGTACCCGTAGGTCCGCTTCGCCGCCCCGCGGACACCGAGGCCGACCAGCGCGCCCCCCACGGCGCCACGCGCGATGTCGGCTTCCTCGTCGCCGGTGATGGCCCCGGCCGCCGCGCCAGCCGCCGCACCGCCCAGGGCGGCCACGCTCCTGCGGGTCACCGGCACGCGCAGGGTGCGGATGAAGTCCGAGAAGCCCGGGTAGCCGTTCACCCGGAGCGCGCGACCGAGCTGGCGGGCCGCCTCGATCGGATGGAGCAGACGCGCCTCCGCGCCGTAGGCCGCTCCCCGCTTCAGCGCGGCGTAGACCTCGCGGGCCACATCGTCCGTGAAGCCGGGGATGTCCTCGAACACCGCGAGGATGTCATCGGGGGTGAGTTGCCGCACGTCCACCATGTAGAGGCGGGCGCGGCCCTTGATCGGCTTCACGACGGGGCCCATGACCACGCCAGCGTGGTTCATCTCCGTTAGGCGCTCGTGGAGCCGGGTGATGGCCTGGGCGCCCGAGAGCGGCAGCCCGTGCTCATCGAACACCTGCTGGAGCTCGGCACGCTCGGAGGCCACCCGGAGGGCGAACAGGTCCTCGTCCTTCACCCACCGAGGCGAGAGGCCGAGCGTCTCCCAAACGGCCGCCCGGCGCGTGTAGTCGCCCACCCCGAAGACCTCCGCGATCTGCGGGATCTCGTGGAGCGCGATCACGTCCTCCCCGGTCACCACCGGCTTGTAGCCGAGCGCTCGGAAGCGCTCCATGACCTCGGGCGGGAGATCCACGTCCCGGGCCGCCGTGCGGGCCGCCTCCTCCAGGTAGCGCGCGACCTCCTTCCCAGGCCTCGCTCCCGCCGCCACCGTGCGTCGGGCCACGGCGTCGGGGATGTAGCCCTTGGCCGCGAGATCCTGCACCAGGTCCCGGAGCTTCTCGCGGGCGACCAGGTGGGCCCCCTCGAGCTTGTTGTCCCAGGTCGAGATGACCTCCTGCCGGAGCTCGAGGAACTCGCGGCGCTTGGCGAACAGGTCGCGCCGGGTGAGGAAGTCGAGCCGAGCCGGGAGGACACGCACCCGCCCGAACCGGGTCACGGACTCCGTCTGGATCTCCTGGCGGACCACCTCGAGGCGCTCGTTCATCCGACGGATCTCGTCCGCCAGGCGCTGGACGAGGGCCGGATCGGTGCTCCGACGGGCCTGGCGCTCGCGCTGCCTGATGGCCTCCACGAGCTCCTGCTCCTCCGCCTTCAACCGCGTCCGGCGGAGCGTCTGGGCCTTCGGCGTGGCGACCTCGAGCCCCTCGGGTCCGGCCATGAAGGCGGCTGGCGTCTTCAGGGGCTCACGCACGAACCGACCGGTGACCCGGCGCACACCCTTCTCCCCAGCCACGAACACGGGGCGGCCCGGACCCTCCTGGAACCGGACGAGCCGGATAGCCTCCTCGCCTTCGTCCACGAGGACCCGCCCTGACTGCACGTCGCGCTCGACCTCGCGCGCGAGGCGGGAGGCTTCGGCCCAGTTCCTGATGATGCTGACGCCTCGGTTCTCCCCCCCCAGCTCGATCAACCACGCCTCGAACTTCTCCGGCGAGCGCAGGGAGTGGGCGATCAGTTGCGCGGCGAGCGGCACATCGTCCACCGCCTCGCCCCGGGCGACCCGCTGCACCAGGTCCTGACCCACCGGGCCGCCCAGCCTCTCGAGCTCCTCGCGGAGGTCACGGACCACGTCGGCCCGGGCCCGCATGTAGGCACCGATGGTCTGGACCCCCCGCAGGCGGTTGAGCGCCTCGACGTGGATGCCGAAGTCCAGACGCATGTAGGTGTTGAGGTCCGGGGTGACGACCTCCTTGGCCAACCCCACGGCCTTCCGCAGGCTGAGGTTCGTGCCGAACTGCATGGCGTGCGCGTACGGGCGCAGGCTCGTTTCCCCCATCATCCGCTCAGCAGCTCGGGCGAGGTCGCGGGCCCGGAACGGCAGGAACCGCTCCGGGACCATCACGAACGCCGCCCAGTCGACGAGATCGCCGAGGAGCGGCAACGTGATCCCAGACTGGAGGGGGTCGGTTTCCGCGATCGCCTTCTCGATGGTCGTGGTGCCCGCGACCCCTGTCCCGAGGTCGAAGCCGGCCGCGAGGCGCGCCCCCATCTGGCCGGCCGACAGCCCGCTGAACGTCTTGCTCACCACTTGGAACGCCGGGCGCTGGAAGTTCGAGAGCGGCCCGAACCGGATCATCTGCTGCTCCAGCCACCCGGCCGTCCCCGGGACGAGCCGCCGGGTCGCCGCCCGGATCACCTGTGCCACAGGGCCGAGCTCCGGGACGGCCGGGCGCTGGAGGGCGGCACGCAGGGTGGACATCACGGGCCCCGGCGTGATGCCCGGAGCCGCCAACGGCACCCCACCCGCCGCGGTCGCGCGGATGCCGGCGATGGCGGCGCTGGCCCCACGGACGGCCATGCCGGCACCCGCGATGAGGGACGTTGCCGTGCCGATGTAGCCGAGGTCCTCCCAGAACGCGCGCCACCCCTGCTCGCGGTACTCCTCGTAGGGCGAGAGCGCGTCGAGCAGGCGCGCCCCGACGGACCGCTCGATCTCCTCGTCGTCCTGACCCAGGAGGTCGGCGAGGAACCCTGCCACCCCACCGATCACACCGCCGATGGCGGCCCCCGCCGCCGTGCCGGCGCCCGGGATCACCGAGGCGATCGTGGCCCCGATGGCGGCCCCCGTCACGGCCCCGCCCACCAAGCCGCCGCGCTCGAGCGTCTCCGGGGTCTGCTCCACGAGCCCCCGAGCGGCGCCGACGAGCCCCTGCCAGACCCGGGAGGGGAGCGTGTTCGTGATGGCTCGGAACGCCGCCTCGATGGGGGCCGCTCCCCAGTGCCGTCCCGCGAAGACCTGCTCGTAGTTGTCCCTATCCCAGCGCCGGAAGTAGGCGTACCAGGACGGATCCCAGATCCCGTTGGCCTGCGCGTCCGGGGGCGCGTACCCCTGCCGGATCAGGTTCTCCTGGAGGCGCTTCAGGTCCGTCACCGGGATGCGCCGCGGCTCGCGGGAGAGCACGTCGCGCAGGATCTCGCTGAAGCCGAACCCGCGAGCGCTGGCGTTGCCGCCGAAGCTGTCCACCACCTGCTCGAGCTCGTCGTCGGTGAGCGGCGAGCGCGCCAGGTCGAACTGCATCGTGGCCGTGAGGCTCTGCGCACGGCGCACCGTGGCGAGGCGGCGCATCAGGTAGAGCTCGGGGGCGACGGAGAGCTCCGCCATCACTCCTCCTGCGCTGGCTGCTCAGGCTCCTGGCGCGTCGGGGTTCGCACCGGCATGGGCAGCGAGGGTGCCGGGGCAGGCGGTCGTGCCTGCGGCAGCGCGGCCCGAGCGCGCTCCTCGCGCATCTGGGCGAGCATCATCTTCGCGTCCGCGTTCCCGAAGTTCGCTGCGAGGTACTCGAGCACCTGCTCCCGCACGTCCTCCGGCGGCTGACGGAGGGCGAGGATCTCCGAGCCGGGACCCGGGCCGATGTCGAGCCCCGCCGTCACAGGCTCCTCGGGGAAGGCGGTCGGCATCTCGAACAGGAACGAGGGCAGCCGACCCGGTAGGGCGGGCTCACCTCGAGGACGAGCCTCGACGCGAGGCTCCGGTGCCCTCGGCACGCGCGCGACCCGCTGCGCCTCCGTGAGCATCTGCCGCTGCCCGTACTCGATGTCCGGGCGGTCGAGGTCCGGCTCCCGGATGGGTTGGGTCCGCTCGCTCCGACGAGAGAACCGCCCGGGACCGCCGGGCGGCGTGCGTGCGGGCGGCTGGCGGGGACCGCCCCACCTAGCCACCTGGCACCTCCTCCTCGAGGAGGACGTAGGCGTGCCCGACCGCGCACGTCCACCGGCGGTGGCGGAACAGCCGGTGGGTGCCATCGGGATCCACGCCCGCGAGCTCGAAGGCCTCCCCGGCGGAAGCGACCGCCCCGCAGCCGGGCTCGGCGCAGGGCCGGAGGAGGACCTCTGGCCCGTTCAGATCCAGGCCATGATCGCTGCCCACACGAACCCCCTTCGACGGGCCGCGCCGATCCCGAGCCTTCCCCCGGGACCTGTGCGCTGCGGCCCTAGTCCTCATCTTCGATCTCGGCGGGAAGCTCGGGGAACTCGCGGTTCGCGGCCTCCACGGCATCGTCCCGCCGCGCGAAGCCCTGCGCGGAGACCACGAGGATCTCGCCGTCGTGGGCGATGACGCGGAAGTCGAACAGGCCGTCGGCCCGCCGGTGGATCACGAGACGCGGGTGCGAGGTCATCGCTTGCCCTTGGCCTTCATGCCGCGCATCTTCTTCCCCTGCGCCGCAGCCTTCTGGAACTTCGCCTTCCCGTACTTCTTCCGCCCGATGGACGCCGCCAGGGCCCCGGGATCACGCACGCCCTTGCGGCGGGCGAGCTGGCCCCTCAGCTTCTTGAACCCGAGGTAGGCCATGGTCACCGACCTCCCTTCCGCCTACGCCTGCCTCCGCGCTTCTTCGGCTGGATCTTCGAGCCGTACTTTCTCGTCCAGCGGCGGGCGATCTCGGGGTGGCGCGCCCACATGTACCGACGTTGGCGCTCGCTGCGGAACGGCATCAGTCGGGCTCCTCCCCCTCGGCCTCGCCCCAGTTCCACAAGACCTCGAACAGCATGCCCTTGCGATGCCACCCCGTGAGCCCCTCGGATTCCAACCGCGAGAGCCACTTCTGGCCGTCTGGGGTCACCCACTCCGCGACGAGGGCCCACTGGGTGAGCAGCGCTCCCTTCTGCACGAACTCCGGCGGCGGGTTCGCCTGGATCGCTGCGTGGACAGCCTCCCGCGACCTGCGGCGGATCGTTTCCGTGTCCTCGCCCATCATGAGCGACCTCCTCGGATGACCTCGAGCGGTGGGATGGGGAGGCCGGCCAGCGGGCTGCCGGCTCCCGGCGGGACGGCTCCGGGGGGTCCTACCTGCGGTTCCGGCTGCACGTACAGCTGGCCGGCCTCCTCGAGCTTCTCGATCGCATCCAGCAGATCCATCCCCTCGGCCTGCACCATCCGGCGGAGCTTCGCGAGGGCCCCGGGCAGGAGCCTCCCCTCCGCGGCCTTGGCCTGGAGGTCGGCCCACGACAGCTTCGCCAGTCGGTCGGCTTGGATCTTGCGCTTCGCCTCCGTCGCGTCGCGGATGTGGTCGAGCGCCTCGAGCGCGTCGTCCTCCGGCATCAGTTCCGCCCCGACGAGCTGGAGGATCTCGAGCGTCCCCTGGTAGCCGGCGAGCCCCACACCCGCTTCGACCTCGAAGTCCTCCTCGTGCCCGAGCAGGTCGACGCGGGGGCGGTAGAGCATCGAGAACGCCTGGTTCCGCCGTCGGCCCGAGGCACGCTTCCGCTCGTCCGGCCACAGGGCCACGTCCATCCGCGCCGCCTTCGTGTAGAGCTTCGGCAGGGCGTGGATCATGGGGGGCCAGAGCATCTCGCGGACCGTGATGTTCAGCACGGAGTCGCGGAGCGAGGCAAGGGCCTTCGCCGACTCGGCGCGGCCCGACGGGGCCTGACCCTGGAAGCTCTCGGGGTTGCGGTTCAACACCCGCGACAGGCCCATCACGAACGCCATCGTCTGGTCGGCATCGATGGCGTTCGTGGGCGCCACCACGTCCACCTTGAACTGGCCCTGGAACGTGGGATCCCACTCGTTGATCGCCCACGGCCCCACGCGGATCGTCTTCGACGCGAGCGGCGTCGTGAAGATCATCGGGTACAGCGTGCGGTCGTAGAAGTCGAGCTTCTGGCTGAACATCCGCGCCATCGCGGCCTGGATCGACACCTGGTCCGCGAAGATCGAGCGGGCCCGCACCCCCGGCGAGTAGAGCACCATCGGGACCACCGGCTGCACGCCCGGATGACCTGGGTCGCCGGAGTGCGAAGCGGCGAGCGTGATCGCCCGGTCCGTGAGCGTCTCCACGATCCAGGCCTCCTCGCTGTAGAACTCCCCGACCCAGACCAGGCTCGAATCCGATGTCCCGGTGAAGGCCGCGTCCGTCGCGACGGAGCGTGCGAGTTTCCGGTCGATCTCATCGGCGCGTTCCGGGTAGCGCCGCTTCAGCTCGCCGATGGACAGCGTGTAGGCGAACAGCGCGTCGTCGGCGTCGGCCTGCGTGTATGGGCTCCACCCGACCGGCGGGTAGTAGGTCCG
>ENA-ORXB01001577-ORXB01001577.1-sediment-metagenome-genome-assembly--contig:-NODE-1577-length-25357-cov-4.695807_pt1 | contig 25357 bp, 21 predicted proteins | sample MGYA00237863_ERZ511475 | MGnify/ENA primary metagenome ERZ511475 (study PRJEB26305, sample SAMN06343858) | sediment metagenome | isolation source: hot spring sediment | place: Canada: British Columbia... | reverse complement strand
ACGCGAAGGGGAAGCGCGAAGGACGCGAAGGGGAAGCGCGAAGGACGCGAAGGGGAAGCGCGAAGGACGCGAAGGGGGTTCGGCGCCCTCCGAGCCTCGTGTTTCGCGTTTTCGTCTCATTTCGCGCTATCGCGTTCCTGGGCTCCCTCTGCAGGCACAGCCTCGTGTCCACAGGGGCGTTTTACGCGCGGAGGGCAGCTTGCTATAATAGGCGCTCACATGGAGGGCCGGAATCATGCTAAAGACTCACAGCTGTGGAGAGCTCAGGGCCTGTGATGCAGGCTCGACGGTCACGCTGGCGGGCTGGGTGCACCGTCGGCGCGACCATGGAGGACTTGTCTTCTTCGACCTTCGCGATCGCTCGGGGATCGTGCAGGTCGTCTGCGACCGGAGCGCACCGCCCCAGACGCAGGAGACGGCGTCGACGCTGCGCCCCGAGTACGTGGTGCAGGTCAGGGGACGGGTGCTGCGCCGCCCTCAGGGCCTGGAGAACCCCGACTTGCCAACAGGCGAGATCGAGGTGGCTGCCTCCGAGCTTACGGTGCTCAACCCCTCCCGCACGCCGGTGTTCTACATCAACGAGGAGAGTGAGGTCGACGAGGCGCTGCGCCTGCGCTACCGGTACCTGGACCTGCGCCGGCCCCGGCTGCAGCGCAACCTCATCCTGCGCCACCGGACGGTCAAGTTCATCCGCGACTTCCTAAGCGAGCGCGGCTTTATCGAGATTGAGACGCCCATGCTCATCCGGTCGACTCCGGAAGGGGCACGTGACTATGTGGTGCCGAGCCGGCTGCACCCCGGGTGTTTCTACGCCCTGCCGCAGTCGCCGCAGCAGCTCAAGCAACTCCTGATGGTGGCCGGCTTTGAGCGCTACTTCCAGATCGCCCGCTGCATGCGCGACGAAGACCAGCGGGCCGACCGGCAGCCCGAGTTCACCCAGCTCGACCTCGAGATGTCGTTCGTCGACCGCGAGGACGTGCTCGAGTTGGTGGAGTCGCTGTTCACGGCGCTGGTGCCGGCCGTCTCGGACCGACGCATACTTCAGGTGCCTTTCCCCAGGCTGAGCTATCAGGAGGCTATCGCCCGATACGGGTCTGACAAGCCGGACCTGAGGTTTGGCCTGGAGCTGGTGGACCTGACGCCTGTCGCCGCCGAGAGCAGCTTTCAGATCTTCCGGCAGGCGGTGGCTGCAGGTGGGGCCGTCAAGGGGATGCGGCTGCCCGGCTGCGCAGGCTACTCGCGCAAGCAGATTCAGGAGCTGACCGACCTGGCGGTCAAGAACGGGGCGAAGGGTCTGGTGTGGATCGCCCGCTCTGCCGATGAAATCCGCTCGCCCCTGTCGCGGGCGGTAGGCGAAGGTGAGATGCAGGCGCTGGTGCAGGCGCTGGCCCTGGAGCCGGGTGACCTGGGGCTGTTGGTGGCCGACGACGCGCGGGTCGCGAGCCTGGTGCTGGGCGCGCTGCGTTCCGAGCTGGGTCCGCGGCTCACAGCCCTCGATGACCGGGTGCTGGCCTTTGCCTGGGTGCTGGACTTTCCGCTCCTGGAGTGGAATGAGGAAGAGGGGCGCTGGCAGGCCGTGCATCACCCCTTCACGGCGCCCCTGGATGAGGACCTGCCCTACCTGGAGACCGATCCGGGCCGTGTCCGCGCCAAGGCCTATGACATTGTGGCCAACGGGTATGAGGTTGGCGGGGGGAGCATCCGTATCCACCGCCGTGACGTGCAGGAGCGGATGTTCCGCGTCCTCGGGCTGAGCGATGAGGAGGCGAGGTCGCAGTTCGGGCACCTGCTGGAGGCATTCGAGTTCGGGGCGCCGCCGCATGGGGGGATCGCCCCCGGGATCGACCGGCTGGTGATGCTTCTGGCGGGTGAGCCCAACATCCGCGAGGTCATCGCGTTCCCCAAGACGCAGCGTGCTGCGGACCTCATGCTCGGGGCACCGGCTCCCATCTCGGAGCGGCAGCTCGAGGAGTTGGGCCTGGTGGTGCGGGCCGCAAAGGGGGCAAACGCCTCGTGACCTTCTATGTACCTTGCCCGATCCCGCGTTCTGTGGTACAATCAACTGGTTACATCTCGGGCAAGGACGAGGAGGGACGTTGATGCAAGATATCGCAGTAGGACGCCTGCGAAATGTCGTCCTGCTCTCTCACGGCGGTGCCGGTAAGACGTCGCTATCGGAGGCGATGCTTTACGACGCCGGTGCGGTCAGCCGGCTGGGCCGGGTAGACGAGGGCAACACGGTGTCTGACTATGACCCGGAGGAGGTGCGGCGCAAGTTCTCGGTGAACACCTCCGTCCTTCCTTTTGAGTGGAAGGGCCACAAGGTCAATGTCCTGGACACGCCTGGCTACATGGACTTTGTGGGGGAGGTCAAGGCGGCGATCCGGGTTGCCGATGGGGCGGTGCTCGTGGTCGAGGCGGCTGCAGGCGTGGAGGTCGGTACCGAGCTGGACTGGCAGTACCTCAGCGAGCGGGAGTTGCCGCGCCTGGTGTTCATCAACAAGATGGACCGCGAGAATGCGGACTGGCAGCAGGCCCTCAACCAGCTGCGCGAGCAGTTCAGTGCCACCTTTGTGCCGGTCCAGTTGCCCATTGGGGCGCAGGCATCATTTCGTGGCTATGTGGACCTGATCTCGATGAAGGCCTATCTGGGGGACAAGGCGGAGGAGGCCGAGGTTCCCGCAGAGCTGCAGGGGCAGGCCGCCGAGCTGCGCCAGTCCATGATGGAGACCGCCGCCGAGGCTGACGACGAGCTGGTGATGAAGTACCTCGAGGGCGAGGAGCTGACCGAGGATGAGATCCGGCGGGGCCTCGCACTCGCGACGCGCGCAGGCCAGATTGTGCCCGTGCTGTGCGGCTCGGCGCTGCAAAACGTGGGGGTTGCGGCGCTGATCGATGCCATTGTGGCCTATCTCCCGGACCCGGCAGCACGCCCCGTGGTGGGCACGAACCCGGTCACACAGGAGGAGGAGAGGCTGCAGGCGGATGCGGCACAGCCTGTCGCGGCGCTTGTATTCAAGACGCTGGCCGATCCGTTCGTGGGCAAGCTGACGTACTTCCGGGTGTACTCGGGCGTGCTGAGCTCGGACTCGCGGGTGTACAACGCCAACCGCGGCACGGAGGAGCGCCTCGGGCAGCTTTATATGGTGCGCGGCAAGGAGCAGATTCCCGTCAAGGAGGTCCGCGCGGGGGATATCGGTGCTGTGGCCAAGCTGCAGGTCACGAACACCGGTGACACGCTCTGCGAGCGCGGGCATCCTATGGTGCTCTCGGGGATCGAGTTCCCGAACCCTGTGTTCTCGGCGGCCATCTTCCCAAAGACCAAGGCCGACCTGGACAAGATGAGCACGGCTCTCAGCCGCCTGCTGGAAGAGGACCCGACGCTGCGCGTGCACCGCGACCCCGACACGAACGAGACAATCCTCTCCGGCATGGGCGAGTCGCACGTCGAGATCGCTGCCCGGCGCCTGCAGGCCAAGTTCGGCGTCGACATCGTTACCGACGTGCCCAAGATCCCCTACCGGGAGACGATCACCAAGGTGGCCTCGGCCCAGGGGCGACACAAGAAGCAGACCGGCGGGCGTGGCCAGTTCGGAGACGTGTTCGTCCGCTTCGAGCCCCTCGAGCGTGGGGCAGGGTTCGAGTTCGTGGACGAGGTCTTTGGCGGGGCCGTGCCGAAGAACTTTATTCCGGCAGTTGAGAAGGGCCTGCGTGAGGCGATTCAGAAGGGTGTCGTGGCCGGGTACCCAACGGTTGACATCCGGGCGGCGCTCTACGATGGCTCCTATCACCCGGTGGACTCGTCCGAGATCGCCTTCAAGCTGGCAGCCCACCTCGCCTTTGAGAAGGGCGTGGCAGAGGCAGGACCGGTGCTCCTTGAGCCGGTGATGCGCGTGACGATCACGGTCCCGGAGCAGTACATGGGCGACATTCTCGGGGACCTGAACACGCGCCGGGCGCGTGTCCTGGGCATGGAGCAGAGCAAGGGCAAGAGTGTGATCACGGCCCAGGCGCCGCTCGCCGAGATGCAGCGGTATGCGACCAGCCTGCGGGCGATGACGCAGGGGCGTGGCATCTTCACGATGGAGTTCTCGCACTATGAGGAGGTGCCGAGCCACATCGCCCAGGGCGTGATCGAGGCCGCGAAGAAGGCGCGGGAAGCCGAGAAGGCCTAGCTTCCGGCCAGGCAGGACGGGAAGGCCAGAGGAGTGCGCAACGCGCACCCTCTGGCCTTTTGCATGATGGGAGCGCCGCAGCCGTGGTCGGGGCTTCCGGCGATTGCGGCGCGCCTTCTGCGTGTGGTATAATGGCGCCCGGAGGTGAGTTCCGGTGGGTGTCATCGATACGTTGACGGCAGGCTTTGACCTGGTGCGCAGAAAGCCCTGGCTCATCGTCGTGCCTCTTGCGGTGGACCTCGGGCTGTGGCTGATGCCCAGGCTGTCGATCGCCGGGTTGGTCCGCGAGATGCTGACCTTGCTCGGCACCTCGGCGGCCGGCTCGCCGGGGGTGCCGCCCAATCTCGTCGAGTTCAGCCAGCTCTGGCAACAGCTTGCCGAGAGCCTCGATGTCGGGCAGTTGCTGGCGGGGGCCTCGGTGCCGCCGGCCTACCTGGGAGTGCCCAGCCTGCCGCCCGATGGAGTCCGCTCGCTTTTTGGTCTCACGCGAAGCGTCATCGAGATCCGGGGGCCGCTCACCCTGCTGGTGCTGGCGGCCGGGCTCTTCCTGGCGGGGCTCCTGGTGAGCACGCTGTATCTGGGGATGCTGGGGCAGTCGGTGCGCGATGGCCGGGTGGACTGGGCCTTGCTGCTGCGCAGGCTGCCTCGCAACTGGCTGCGTCTGGTCAGCGCTTGGGTGCTTGTCCAGGTGGCGCTCCTCATCATCGGCTTTCCGCTGATCCTGACTCTGGCGCTGGCAGCTGCGGTGCTCGGGCCGCTGAGCCTGCTGGTCGTGTCGGCGTTGATGTTCTGGGTGGTAATCTATGTGGCGTTCGTGCCCTATGGTATCTTTCTGCACGAGGACGGGCTGCTGCCGGCGGTGGCCCGCTCGGTGAACGTGGTGCGCGCCAACTTCAAGTCGACGCTGGGGCTCATCGTCCTCGTGTTTGTGATCTGGTTTGGGCTCACCCTTGTGTTCGTGCGCCTGACCGGAACGACGATCGGTGCGCTGGTGGCGATGGCTGCCAACGCGTTTGTCGGCACCGGGCTTACAGCCGCGATGTTCATCTTCTACCGCGAGCGTGTGCGTGCCTGGCAGGCGGCTGTCACCGGGCAGAGGAGCCAGGCCTGAAATGGCTGAGCAGACATCAACCTACACGGCTTCAGATATCCAGGTTTTGGAGGGCCTCGAGGCCGTCCGGCGCCGACCCGGCATGTACGTCGGGTCGACCGACATCCGAGGCCTGCATCATCTGGTCTACGAGGTGGTCGATAACTCGGTCGACGAGGCCCTGGCAGGGTACTGCGATCGGATTGCGGTGACCATCCACAAGGATTCGTCGGTCACCGTCGAGGACAACGGCCGGGGAATCCCCGTAGACATTCATCCACAGACCGGCAAGTCGGCGCTGGAGGTCGTGCATACCATCCTCCATGCCGGCGGCAAGTTCGGTGGCGGCGGCTACAAGGTCGCCTCCGGGCTGCATGGGGTGGGCGTGTCGGCGGTGAACGCCCTCTCTGAGTACCTGGAGGTCTTTGTGCGGCGCGATGGCAAGCTGTACCACCAACGCTACGAGCGGGGCAAGCCGGTGACGCCTGTGGAGGCTATCGGCACCGCCGAAGGCACGGGGAACCGCACGGTCTTTCGTCCCGATCAGACCATCTTCAAGAGCCTGGACTACAAGTTCGATGTGCTGGCCGAGCGCTTTCGCGAGATGGCCTTCCTGACCAAGGGGCTGTGGATCGTCTTTACCGACGAGCGCAGCGCCCGGGAGATGACCTTCCATTTCGAGGGCGGCGTGACCTCTTTCGTGCGCTACCTGAACCGCGGGCGCGAGACCCTGCACGAGCCCTTCTACGTGGAGAAGCAGGTCGAGGACACGCTCGTGGAGGTGGCGCTGCAGTACAACGACTCGTATAACGAGACCGTGCTCGCCTTCGCCAACAACATCAACACCGTCGATGGCGGCACCCATCTCACCGGCTTTCGATCCGCCCTCACCCGCACCCTGAACGACTATGGTCGCAAGGCCGGCCTGCTCAAGGATGCGGATGCGAACTTTTCCGGGGAGGATGTGCGCGAAGGGCTGACGGCCGTGCTGAGCGTCAAGCTCAAGGAGCCGCAGTTCGAGAGCCAGACCAAGGGCAAGCTCGGCAACGCCGAGGTCAAGAGCCAGGTGGAGTCGGTGGTGGCCGAAGCCTTTGCCCAGTTCCTCGAGGAGCACAGTCGCGAGGCCAAGGCCATCATCGAAAAGTCGCTCACTGCGGCGCGCGCCCGGCAGGCGGCCCGGCAGGCCCGCGACCTGGTCATCCGCAAGAGCGCGCTGGAAAGCCTGGCGCTCCCGGGCAAACTGGCCGACTGCTCGGAGCGCGATGCGTCCCGGTCCGAGCTGTACATCGTGGAGGGCGACTCCGCGGGAGGCTCGGCGAAGCAGGGCAGGGACCGGCGCTTTCAGGCGGTGCTACCCCTGCGGGGCAAGATTCTGAACGTGGAGAAGGCGCGGCTGGACAAGATCCTCGACTCCAAGGAGATCCGGGCCCTGATCACGGCCCTGGGATGCGGCGTAGGGGAGTCCTTCGACCTGGCCAACCTGCGCTACGGGCGTGTCATCATCATGACCGACGCCGACGTCGACGGCGCGCACATCACGACTCTGCTGCTCACCTTCTTCTTCCGGCACATGCCGCAGCTCATCGAACGCGGTCACCTGTTCCTGGCCCTGCCTCCCCTCTACCGGATTCAGGACGGGAAGACGCTACACTATGTCTATTCCGAAGAGGAGAAGGACGCACTCGTCCGCAAGCTTGCGGGGAGGAACCTGGTTATCCAGCGGTACAAGGGGCTCGGCGAGATGGACCCGGAGCAGCTCTGGGAGACGACCATGGACCCGGAGCGCCGGACCATCCTGCAGGTCACCATCGAGGATGCTGCGCACGCGGACCACATCTTTGACATGCTGATGGGCTCCAGCGTGCCTCCAAGGACGAGCTTTATCCAGAGCCACGCCAAGGAGGTCAAGAACCTCGACCTCGTGGCGTGATCCGGCGAGCGCCGCAGTGCCGCATTGTGCGGGCCGTAGCCTAGCCCTGTTCGCGAGCAGCAGGAACTGAACGACTGCAGTAGGGTTCGGCCCCAGCCCCCGAAGGGGGCTTTGCCCTTTTCAGCCCGAGGCTTCAGCCTCGGGCGCGCGGCGGCTGACACGGGCGCGGCACCGCGCGGGGCTGAAAGCCCCGCGCTGAAGAGCGGCGAAGCCCCTTCGGGGCTGGGTTCAGGCTGGGACAGGCGATGTCTCGCGGCCCGGTGTAGGGGCCAGAGCGATGCAATGGCTGACCCCATGTCACCTGTCCGTTCCTGGGCCATTGTGGGGAGGGGCCCGTACCCCGCGCCTAACAGCCTGTCTGCCCCTGAACCGTTTCTCCGAAGCGGGGGAACAGGCCGCAGGCATCGCCGGCAGTCGAATGGCCACAGAAGGCGGAGCTAACCTATCCCCCCGACACGGGGGGATAGGTTAGCTCCGCCGGGCCGAGTACGGGGCGGATTGTAGGAACGTTGCCCACCGCGTGGTCGCAGGGATGGGTCACCGGCGTCTCGGCCTCTCCCGGGGCGTTCTGGGGCTGTTTTCCGAGTGGTGTCCATCCTATTTGGAGCTGCCTGCATGCCTGTGAACGGGCGGGCTGGGCGGCGATGGAGCAGCCAGAGGCTGTCGCTGCGTTCCTGTTCAGGAGGCGAGGTTGACAACACGGTCTGCGTTGCGTGCGGCGGCCTGCGTTGCAGCGAGTCTCCTCCTCTTTTCCCTGGCACACCTTGGCGTCCAGAACTGTGACGACGCGGCGATGCTGGCTTACGCCGGCGCCCTGTGGGATCGCCGCACCCTTGCCATCCCTCACATGGAGTGGCTCGACGAGCGCGTTGACATCGGCCGGCGCGGGCGCGATGGGCAGCTGTACTCCAAGTACGGGCTGGGCCAGCCTGCTGCCGCAGCCCTCATGTATGGGGCCGGCGTGCTGTCGCGGCCGGGAGGACCGCCGCTCATCTGGGCAGGCTATCCCATCGCCGATTCACTGGCCGGCGGCTCGCTCGCTCAGTACACGAATGTGGTTCTGGGGGCGCTGGTCGTGGGCGTCGTGGTCTACGCGGCCTCGGAGTGGCACGGCAGCGACGTGGCATGGCTGGCAGCTTCAGCCCTGGCGGCCGCTTCGCCCTTCTGGCTGGCGGCGCGGGGGTTCGGGTCTGAGGTGGGCTGCAGCCTGGGCCTCTTGCTGGCTACCATTGCGGCGGAGCGGGCAGTGCAGCGGGGCTCGACATTGGGGCTCTGCGCTTCGGTGGCAGCCCTGGGCCTGGCTGCGTTGTTCAGGCCGTCGGCCCTGGCTTACGGGGCGGCGCTTCTTGTGTGGCTGTGGGGGCGGCCGACGAAGACGTGGGTGGCGGCCGGTGCAGCCTTCGCCGCCGTCGTGGCCGCGCTCTCTGCCTACAACTGGGTGCGGTACGGATCGCTTCTGGCCTCTGGCTACGGCGATGGCGGATCAGGGTTCGTGCCGCAGCTTGTGGGCCTTGCGGGGTACCTCGTGGCACCGGGGCGTGCACTGGCCGTGTTTGCGCCCTGGACCGTGCTGCTGGTGCCCTGGGGCCTGAGGGCTCTGCGCAACCGTTCGCGCCTGGAGATGGGCATCCTGGCAGGGCTGGTCGGCTTTCTTGCCGTGCACGGCGCCTGGCGGGAGTGGGAAGGCGGCTGGGCCTATGGGCCACGGCTGCTCGTGCCCTTGCTCCCCGTCATCGCGCTTGCGATTGCACGGGACCTGGCCTCCCATGCGGTCCTCGCCGGAGTGCTCTGTGCCGCTGGCTATGCCCTACAGGTGCCAACGCTCGCTGCCGACCCTATCGTCACCCACGAGATTGCGCTGAATGCCGGTACGACGTTCCGGCAACTGGTGTGGAGCGTTGACCGGAGCATTGTCGCCTGGCAGATAAGGGCGGCGGTGGACGCCGGTCTGCACCGCTGGGCATCCGGGCCCGGCACCGCAGCATTGGTGGGCTTCGGGTGCCTTGCCGCCTCGTGGCTCCGGTCCTCTGTTCTTCGCCGCCGGCGTGAGCCGGTATCCGCGGCGGTCTCTGGCTGAGCCGGGCGAACGGCCGCCCGGCTTACGCGGTGCGCATCGTCTCGCGGAGATCGAGAGGGAGCTCCTGCAGCATGTCCTCGATCTCCCCGGGACTCACCGCATCCTTCAGCGTGGCAAAGACGCTCCTCGTGACGTGCTCGGCAGCCTCGCGTGTCTCCAGCCCCATTTCACTCTGCACGCGACTGACCAGGTCGCCCCAGGCCATCGGCTGAAGGGGCCGACGCTCCCCGAGGCGGCCCATAACCAGGTCCTTGTACTCCTTTGGCAGCTGACTTGCCATGTCGTGGACCTCGTCATGCGAGACGGTGTCGGCAAGGGCAGAGAGCACGGCGCGGATGGCCCTATCTGCCTCGTCCGGGTCGGCGAGGCCGCTGCGGGCCATCACGCGGCGTATCATGGTCTGGCTGTCCATGGTCAACTCCTCTTGCTGCAGTGATCTCGAGCTGGCGGGGCGCGCGTCCCGGCCAGCAACAGCCATGCCAGCGGGAGATAGCCGGTGCCTTCTCTTACAGAGGCTTGCGTTTGGCCTTTTGGACGAGCCCCCTACATGTAGTATGACCAGCACACAGCGCCCCCTAGCTGTGGAGCCCTCCCGGGAGCACGATGCCGCAGGGCTTGACCATAACCGCCAAAAGGCCAAACTCGAGCCCCTCATTCTGGATTCCCCTGCCTAGCCAATTGGTCATGGCACACACGTCCCCCAGAGGCGACAAAAGTAGCAGAATCCCTGCCCAGGTGTGCTATACTGGAAGTAGAGTGTGTGCACGCGCCATCCAACGCGGCCAATTCAAGGAGGCAGGCATGTACGTTACCGATGTGATCTGGTGGGCCTATCTGGTCTTTTCCGTGGCGGTTGCCCTGCTCATGGTCTCTTTTGTGCGCAAGGTGACGCGGGAGGGGAGGTAGGCATGGACCGAACGGAGCGACTCTGGCTGGTGACGCTCATCGCCATAGCCGTGGCGTTCAACGCGCTCACACTGGCGCCCCTCGTCCCCTGGCAGCGTTGGCTGGTTCTGGGTCGCCCGCATGTGGACCGGCGGGTGGAGATCGAGATCGCCGACTACACCTTCAGGCTGCCGCCCGAGGGGGTCGAGGTCAAGGCCGGCGAGTTCGTCGAGTTTGTGGCGACGTCGCGGGATGTGACCTACGGCCTGGGCGCGTTCCGTCAGGATGGCACCATGGTGTTTCAGATGCAGGTTCTGCCCGGCTACGAGAACCGTCTCGTGTGGCGGTTCGATGCTCCGGGCGTCTATGACATCCGCTCGACGGAGTACTCTGGCCCGCGGCACTCTGAGATGTTTGTCGACGATGCCATCCGGGTCTTGCCGTAAGGAGGCGCAACGTGGCACGCAAAGGCTGGCTGGAGCGATGGACTCTGCGTTTTGCGGTGGTCGGGCTGCTCTTCCTGGCTCTGGCGGGCGTGGAAGGGGTGCTGATGCGCACGCAGCTGGCGGCACCCGGATCGCTCGAGGGCTTTGAGAGCCTGATGATGAATCTGCGGCCCGTGGGGCGGGAGGCCTCTTCATCTGAACTCTTCTACGCCATGCTCACCGCGCACCCTATCGTGGGCATCTATGGCTTTGCCTATATGTGCGTCATGGGCGCCTTCTACTACCTGGTGCCTACGCTGCTCAAGAAAGAGGTCAGGCACCCGCGGCTTGTCCCGGCGAACTTCTGGCTACAGATTGCCGGGGTCCTCATCTGCTGGGGAGCGGGCTTCTTTGGGCTGTTCAACTCGCTGTACACGCTCTATTGGCCGCTGCCCGTAGCCTACGACCGTGTGCCGCTCGCCGGCAGCGTGGCCTTTGGCCTGGGACTGGTGCTCATCGAGGTCAACGTCCTGTTCTTTGCGTTCAACCTCTTTTCCACCGTTCTGAGCCGCTCCGATTCGCGGCCCTACGGCGTGGGCCGGTTCCTCGCGGCCGCCTTCGGCATCCCGCGGCTCTTGCGCTGGCTCGGCCTCCGGCGGGGTGGCCCCGCCGAGCCCGACTATGAAGAGCTGCCGGTCTTTATCGTGGCCGTTGGACGCGGCTCAATCGACACGGTCATCAACGCTATCGTTATCCTTTCTGCGGGCGTTCTCCTGCTGACCTATGGGCTGCCGGCGCTCCTGGCAGGCATCCGGCTGAACCCGGGTGCGGTCGACCCCCTCATATACAAGAACTGGTTCTGGTGGGGCCTGGACATGGTGGCCGACGGCAACGTGCTCATGTACACGGCAGGGACCTGGTACCTGCTCGTGCCGTTGCTCGTGAACCGCAAGCTCTATGGCGAGCAGGTCGTGCGCACCGTGATCCTGGCGGACCTGCTGGTCTCGATGTTTGTGTGGAGCCATCACCTGCTCGGCGACCGGCCGCAGCCGCTCGGCCTGCTGATCCTCTCGGGGCAGTTCGTCACCTGGGGCGAGTTCGTGACCATGGGGCTGACGATCTTTGCGGTGATGATGACCATCTGGAAGGCCAGGCCGGTCAAGCTGAGTGTGCCGCTCAGGTTCGTGCTGGGGTCGATCTTTAGCTTTATCATCGGCGGAGTGGCCGGGCTGATCCAGGCGAACGTGGGGCTGAGCGTGGTCCTGCACAACACGCAATGGGTCGTGGGCATCCACGCCCACATGATGCTCCTTGGTGGGCTCTCGATGCTGATCTTTGCCGTCATCTATGCCCTGCTGCCGATGCTGACCGGGCTGGAGGCGCGCAGCCAGCGCCTGGCCAGCTGGCACTTTTGGGCATGGATGGGTGGTGCGGTGGTGATGGCCTATGCGATGGGCCTGGCAGGGATCCAGGGGATGCTCCGACGCACCATCTACACCAACGGCCTGTACCGGCCCCATATGGCGGTCGCTCTCGTCGGCGGGGTGCTCCTCATGGTCGGGCTGGTGGCGTTCGTGGCCAACCTGGTCGTGACGCTGGGAGTGCGAAACGTCGTCGAGCTGTTCCTGCCGCGCCGACTAGCGCCGGAGCCAGCCGGGGAATAGGTAGCCTGTTGGCAACGCGCGCGAGGGCTGTCCACTTCGGAGGACTGCCCTCGCGCTTTTGCGCTATGGAAGCACTGTGATGGCATCGACGCGGATGTTGTCTCCCTGCTCGCGACCCGCGGCATCGAGCAGGGGTAGGCGGCGGCCCGAGGCGGGCTCGTAGAGGCCGATCTCCAGGCGGTGCGTACCAGCAGGCGCGTCGTCGCGGACGACGAGGTCATAGTCGTCGACGATGACCTCTCCCTGTGCCCAGCTCGTGGTCGGGCGCGTGCCGGAAACCGGGACGGAGTCTTTCTGGGCGGAGATGTGCTCCTGCGGGCCGAGCAGGTGGGTGAAGACGGTGTATTCCTCTGAGATCGGCTCCGCCGCCTGCCAGTAGAGCCTGAGGTGCAGCACCTCGCCGCGCCTGACCTCACGCCGATCGAGGTCGTAGCCAAGGAGCCGGATCGGCCCAAAGCGCGCCCCAAGCGTGACCTCCATGGGTGGTACCTCCCGGCGCCGCTCGATGGGCAGGACCTGCACCCTCCCGACCTCGATCGCCGGCCCCGCCGCCCCCGCAGCCGGCCGCAGGGCGATCCAGAGCGGTAGCTCACCGGCAGATGCGTCGCCGGGGACGAGCAGGTCATGCTGGGCACGAACGATCTCTCCCGGCTCCCAGGCCGTCGTCGGATAGGAGGGCCCTCCCGTCGCCCAGGCTGCCTGCCGCGAGTCCGGGGTCGGCGGTCGCCCGAGCGATGCCACGGTCTGATAGTAAGTTGCGGGTCGGTGGAGCGCCCGCCAGAAGAGCGTAAACGACACGCGCGCTCCCGGGTACACGGGCACATCGGGAAGGCTGGCACCGAGCAGCTCGAGGTCCGCGCTCAGCGGAGCCTGTATCGTCCGCGCCATGCCGAGGGAGGCGACCTCCGGCGGGCTCGCCGGGCGGACGACCTCGACCTCTCCGATGGCTGCCGCCGTCCCCGCAGGGGCCCCGCGCTCATCGATCACGTCCAGCTGACGGCCTGACCTCAGATCGTAGGCGCCAGCCCTCAGGGTATAGCGCCCCGGAGGTGTGCCGGGAAGCACGAGGAGGGGGTGATCATCGGCCACGTAGGCGTCGGCTTCCCAGCGGGTGGTTGGGTATCCGCCGGGGTGCAGGCTATCCTGCTGCCCCCAGACGTGCCCCTCGTCATCGACCAGCACCAGGCTGGTGCTGTACTCGGCCCCCACGCGGCGCAACGCCCTCCAGTAGAGCCGGACGTAGAGCGTGCTGCCGGAGGCGATCGGGGCGTCTGAGAGGTCAGCGCCGAGGAGCTGTAGCTCACCGCCAAGGTTGGCAGAGGCGGCGACGCGGGCTCCGCTAACTGCTGTGCCATCGAAGCGGCGCGTCCAGAAGCCGAGGCCGAGCCTGTCGATGGCGGTTGTCTTCAGGATGAGGTAACCCGCTGTTGTCGCTGCCAGCAGGGCCCAGCCCCAGGAGCCGAGGGTCGGGGCCGCTCCCGCCCTCGGGGCAGCAGCGGAGTTGCTGCGCCTGAGGCTGCCGCAGGCAACAGCCGCGAGGAGGACCGCCGAGAGAAGCGAGACGAGGGCGCACGCCCGGCGCAGGGGCGTCTCCTCAAAGCGCACCTGCAGCGTGTGTTCGCCCGCGCCGAGGTCGATCCCGATGAGCCCGCTTGGCGGGATCGGCTGCACGTCCCGAGGGGAGCCGTCGAGGTAGGCCCGCCAGCCGGGGAAGTAGAACTGGTTCACCACTACCCGGCAAGGCTCCGGGGTGATGATCCGAATGCGCATGTCGTTGAGGCCGTAGGACTCTTCGAGCAGCTCCGTCCCCGCTGGAAGGGACCGCCTGTCCAGCCACGTTACCGCCGACGATGTGGCGTACTGCGCGGCCATGGGCGACTCGCCCGGCAGGTCGCTCACCCAGATGGGGAGATAGTCATAGTTGGAGGTCAGGCTGGGCAGCCAGTAGCTGCGCTCGAACTCCAGGAGGTCGGCGACGGTCGGGTTGGGTGATGGGATGGGATGCCGACCGGTGTAGAGCAGCGGCGTGTTGTAGAGGTACAGCCCCAGTGCGACTGCGCTGACGAGCGCCGGTGCGGCCCAGCGCCGGCATTCGCCCGCAAGCAGAGCGAGGCTGCTTCCGGCAAAGGCCAGCGCCAGGCACAGGGGGGCGAGCAGGCGCCACGGGAACTGGAGATAGCGAAGGATGCTGAACAGCTCCCAGACCCGGACCGATACGCGCTGGGTCATCACAAGCAGCGCCAGGGCGACGAGCAGCCCTCCGGCGTACCAGCCGCGCCTGCGGCGCTGCAGGAGAAGCGCCGCGACGGCACCGCAGACCGCCATGCCGACCTGAATCCAGCCGATGCTGCGCGGCACGGGCGCATTCAGCAGGGACACGTCGATGGACACCGGGCCCGAAAGGAGCGACCGCAGCGGCTCGAAGAAGTAGTGATAGTCAAAGCCGGCCGAGGCATAGACTCGGTCGATCTGCACCAGGCCTCGTTCCAGGTAGGCCGGCACGGCAAAGAACGCGCTCAGCCCGGCGCCGAGCATCAGGGCAGGGAGCGGACGCAGGAGTGCCTTCCAGTCGCGTGCCTCAAACGCGGTGCCGATCACGAGCAGGGCGAGGAGCGGCGCAAGCGTCAGCAGAGAGAGGTGATGGGCAAGGATGAAGGCGCCCAAGGACAGGCTCGCGCCGACCAGGTACCGCGCCCGCCAGCTGACGGCCAGGCGCCGGAACGTCCACAGGACGAGGGGAGCGATGGCCCAGGCCAGTACCTCGGCCAGCCCACCCCGACGTACCGCGTTCTGGAGGGCGAAGGGCGCGTGTGTGTACAGGAGGGCTGCCACGACGCCCCCGGCCTCGCCCGCCCACTCCTTCGCCAGCAGGTACATGCCGACCGTAGAGAGGGCCGCGGCCGTCATGTAGGTGAGGCTCAGGGCCCGCGCCAGGCTGAACCCGAGGAGGTGCCAGGCCTCGGCCACATAGTAGGAGAGCGGCGGGTAATAGTGGAAGAGGGGGAACCCGTAGCCCTGCGCCAGGTCCGGAGCCCAGCGGGGGTAGAGGGCGCCCTGCGACAGGCATCGGTCGAGCTCGACCAGCCGGTAGAGGTGTAGCAGGCCATCGATGCTGCGCGGCGGCGCAATGGGCAGAAAGGGCAGCGCCGCCACGGACGATACTGCGACGAGAGACAGCCACGTAAGCAGGCGCGTCACCACCCCCCGCCTGCTCTGGAGCGCGGGGAGCCCTCCGGCGAGGAGGCCCATCACCATGGCCCCCGAACAGGTACGTGGCCCAGCTCGAAGGCGTCGCGGCCGTCAGGCAGCCGCAGCCGCTCGCCGCTCGGCGGATCGTAGAGCCCGACGACCAGGCGTACCTCGCCCGGCTCGCTGGCCGGCAGCAGGAGTCCGTGGCGGTCGTGTATTACCTCTCCGGGCTGCCAGGAGTCGGTCGGGCGGGTGCCTGCGGCGGGGATGCCATCGTGCTGGGCGATGATCCGGCCGGCGCCATCGAGGGCGTGTACAAAGACTTTGAGGCCGCCCGCTATCGGCTGATCGGCCTGCCAGGTCAGCTCCAGGGCAATCGCGCCGCCCGGCGCTGCCTCGCGGCTCCAGCGGGCGCCTGTGAGGTGCACGCCGGAGCCAAAGCGGGCGTCGCAGGGCTGCGACTGCCACTCTCTGGGAGGCTCGACGTAGGCCAGGTAGAGCATATCGCCCCGCCACTCGCCTGCAGCGGGGTACAGGTTGGCGTTCAGCCATCCGACCAGGGGCGCGTTCGGGCCGAAATCACCCTTGTAGAGGGCGAACCACAGGGCACGGTACTGCCCGCGCCTGCTCTGGAGGCGGGCGAGAATCCGCTCCAGGGGCTCGATGATGGGGTCCCAGCGCATGGCGTAGGACCAGCGGGCATCCTGCGGCCCGCGCAGGTTCTCGTACCAGCCTGCCCGCGCCAGGGCATTGAAGTAGACCAGGTCGTCGGGGCCGGCGTGCGCGGAAAGGTAGCGGTAGTCCTCAGCAGGGTCAAAGGGATCGGTGACCTCGAGCGTTTTCTCGTAGACAAAGTGGGCGCTTGTTGGCCAATACATGATCACGAGGAGCCCGACGGCCGCCGGCAGGAGCCGCCACGAGCGGGCACCGAGCCGGTCGAGCGCCCAGCCCAGCGCCAGGCCAAGGAATGGGGCTGCCGGCACGAGGTGTCGGACGGCGAACCAGTAGGCCCGGGTGCTGTAAGCGGTCCCCGCCACGCTCAGACCAAGGGCCAGAAGCGGCAGTAGGAGCGGACGCAGCGCTGACCTCGTCCGGCGTCCGGCCACGACGCCAAGGCCGAGGAGCACGGCCAGCACCGTGCCGGCGCGCGGCAGGGCGCCGTAGGGGAAGGCCAGACCCTCCAGAGCGGCCGGCAGGGCACCGAGGGTGGCCTGCACGGGGTCTGTGCCCGCACCGGCGGCCAGGCGCATCGCCAGGGTTTGTCGGGCAGCGGCCAGCCAGGGCAGATAGGCGACGAGCGTCAGCCCGCCGAGGGCGAGCAGCCGAGGGATCCGCCGCGGCCGGAGCAAGGCCGCATACAGCCAGATGGCGGCAATCGGCCAGGCGGTGTGGTACAGGCTGTAGAGGGCGACGGCAGCACTTGCGACAAGGCCGAGGCCGCTTCGCCAGGAGCCCGCCCGCAGGTCCTGCAGCATGAAGCAGGCTGCAGCCAGCACCGCCAGTGCGGCGAGCGCATACATGCGCGCCACCTGCCCGTAGTAGACCAGAAGCGGCCAGCAGGCGGCGAACAGGGCGCTGAGAACGCCTACGCGGGTGCTCCCAGACCAGTCCCGGGCCACCCGGTAGGCCAGGGGCACGGCAAGGACGCCGAGGAGCACCGAAAGGTAGCGGATGCTCCAGGCGTCCTTGCCGGCGACAAGCCAGAGCCTGAGGAGTGACACGTACGCCGGAGGATGCCATTCCTCGGCGGCGACGCGCCACAGCTCGTTCCAGGGCAGGCTGGCGTGGGCCAGGCTCCATCCCTCGTCCCAGCGCAGCACCGGCCCGGCCAGCCGATGCACGCGCAGCAGCAGGGCGAGGACCGTTGTCAGGGCCACCAGAGCGCTGGCCCCGCTCAAAGTGCTCCGCCGGACCGCCGCCCCGGGTTGCATATCGCTCCGTCAGCCGCCGCGGCGGCTCAGCACGATGCCCAGCGACAGGCCGGCGATGACCACGAGGCCGCCGAGGACAACCAGCAGCCCGTTCCCGGAGGTGACCCGCTCAACGAGCGAGGGCACGGGAGTCGCGGTTGGGGTCGCCGTGGCCGTCGCGGTAGCGGTCGCCGTCGGCAGCGGCGTGAAGGTTGCGGTCGCCGTGCTGGTTGGCGTTGATGTGCTGGTAGCCGTTGCGGTTGGCGTCTCGGTCGGGAGCGGCGTGGCGGTAGGCGTGTTGGTTGGCCTGGGCGTAGGCGTGATGGTGGGCGTGTTGGTCGGCCGCCGCGTCGGTGTCGGCGGAGGCGCAACCAGCACCAGGCTGGCGTCGTCCAGGTAGACGTTGTTGTCCTGGCTGCGATAGTCCGGGTATGCGTAGACAAAGACGGTGATAGTTGATGCCTGGGCGGTCGCCTCGACCACGAACTGGTGCCAGGAGTCATAGGCGTTCTGCTCCGGCGACCAGACGATGGCCGGGCTGAAGGGATCGGTGCCGCCGAGGGGGTCGATCCCAATGCGCATATGCATGGGGGAGGGATCCCCGGAGGTCGCTCCGCCACAGTTCCCCCTGCGCTCGTCGGTGCAAGACCAGGTCATGCCCCACAGCTCGAACCGGTAGCGTGAGCCCGGCTGGACGTTCGGCACTACCTGATAGACACCCGCCTCAAAGTTGCCAAAGCTGTGGAAGTACTGCTGTGCCAGCTCGCCGCTGCGGACACGGTTGCCCGGGTAATCGGCCCGCGTGGCCAGCTTGTACTCCGGGGCCAGCCTGTAGCCCTGACTGGTCTCTTCGGGGGTGCCTTCCACGTACCAGGCGCGCCAGGGCACGGCGATGAGGCAGTTCTCCTTGCCGGGTATGGAGGCGGCGAAGGGCTGCTCGAAGCCGGGGTTCTGCAACAGGTTCGGCCCCTGGGCAGCGATGCCTCCCGGCAGAACGAGCAGCAAGGATGCCAGGGCCGCTGCCAGCGCGCACAGGCGCAGGAGCTGTGACCAGACTGGCGCACGACGCTTGACCAGCATAATCCCTCCTTGGGCTGCACTTCCGATACCGACCGTGCTACCATAGCGGGAAGAGGCAGTTCTGTCAAAAGCGGCCAAGACCCGCTTGACACCGGTGAAGAAATGTCGTATAATGCCTACAGACTAGTTTGTCGCACAGACCAGTCTGTCGCGGTCAGAGGTGGGGCATGGACGTCCAGATCGAGCGTGTCGTACAGCGTACCAGGCGCTACTGGTACGACGATGGCCTCGCCGAGATGGCAGGTGGCCTGATCTTCCTCTGTGTAGGTCTGGTGTTCCTGGCGGAGGCCGTCTTGGGCTCCCGGGGTGGAAGCCAGGTCTCTGCCCTGGGCCTACCGGTCGTGCTCATCGGCGGCGGGATGCTCAGTCGCTGGCTGCTGCGCGTGGCCAAGGCCAGGCTGATCTACCCGCGGACCGGCTATGTGAGCTATCGCCGTGCCCGCAAGCGGCGGGCGCTGACCGGGGCACTGGCAGGGGCTACGGCAGGGGCGCTGGCAGCTGTGTTGCCCCTCCTCACAGGCTCCCACGACTGGTTGCCGGCCCTGGCAGGGGTGTTGATTGGCATTGCCTGGGCGTGGCTGGGGCATGCCGTTGGGGTGACCCGCTTCTACCTTCTGGGTGTAGTTTCGGCGGCCATCGGTTTGGTGGCCGGGTGGACCCGACTCGGTGAGGCCTGGGGCGGTGCTCTCTACTTCGGCTTGCAGGGCTTGGCCACGATCGCCTCAGGTGCCCTCGCCCTGCGCAGCTACTGGCTGAGGACCCGGCCCGCGGAGGATGACGGTGAAACCAGTACCCCGTGACCTGCGGAGCCTGGCGGATCTGGATCGCGTGATCCACGAGCCGGCGCGCCTGATGATCGTGACCATCCTCAGCGTCGTGGATGAAGCCGACTTTGTGTTCCTGCTGCACCAGTCGGGCCTCTCCAAGGGCAACCTTTCGGCGCACATGGCCCGCCTGGAGGAAGCAGGTTACGTCCGCGTTAACAAGCGCTTTCGGGACAGGGTCCCGCAGACCGTCTATAGCCTCACCGAGGCCGGACGGGAGGCCTTTCGGGAGTACTGTGACCGCGTGAAGCGGCTCGTAGAGACAGTTGGCGAGCAGTCAAAGGATGCCGGCCGTGGGACCTGAGCTGGCGCGGCAGGGGTTTACCTCGGGGTGACCGTTCCCCTGCCGCGAGGCGCGGCACCCCGGAGATGAGGGCATTCGAAAGGAGGATACGTTGAGCGACCTGGTTATCCGCACGGAAGAGCTTTCCCGACACTTTGGCAGCGTGCGTGCCGTCGACTCTCTTTCGCTAGAGGTGCCGGCGGGGATAGTCTTCGGCTTTCTGGGCCCCAACGGGGCCGGGAAGACGACCACTATCCGTCTCCTGCTGGGGTTGCTGGAGCCGACGAGCGGGCGCGCCTCGGTCCTTGGCCTGGACACAAGGACAGAATCCGAGCGCATCCGCCAGCTCTGCGGCGCGCTTCTGGAGCACTCGGGCCTCTACGAGCGCCTGAGCGCCGAGGACAATCTGGAGTTCTACGGCCGGGTCTGGCGGATGCCGGCGGCGGAGCGGCAAAAGCGCGCGAGGGACCTGCTCACCCACCTCGGACTGTGGGAGAGGCGCCGCGAGTTGGTTGGGACCTGGAGCCGTGGCATGAAGCAAAAGCTCGCCCTGGCCCGGGCGCTTCTGCACCGGCCGCGGCTTATCTTCCTCGACGAGCCTACATCGGGGCTTGACCCGGTCGGAGCGGTAGCCGTCCGCGAAGACCTGGCGAGGCTTGCCACAAGCGAAGGGGTGACGGTGTTCCTCACCACCCACAACCTGGCCGAGGCCGAGAAGCTCTGTCAGCGGGTCGGCGTCATCCGGGAGGGCAGGCTTCTCGCCGTCGGCAGCCCGGACGAGCTGCGGACCAGGACCGGCGCCCCTCGGGCCCAGATCATCGGGCGCGGTTTCGACGGGAGCGTTCTGAGCCTGCTGCGCACCCGGCCCGAAGTGGCCAACGTGCAGTTGCACGACGGGCAGCTCTCGCTCGAGCTGCGCGGCGAGGCGGACATGGCCCCGCTGGTGAGCCTCCTCGTCAATGCCGGCGCGCAGGTCGAGGAGGTGCGTAAGGGCAAGGCCAGCCTGGAGGAGGTCTTCCTGACGCTGATGGAGGAGGAGCGATGATTACCGACGTCCTCACGATCGTGTGGAAAGAGTGGAAGGAGGTGCTCCTTCAGCGCTCCGGCATGCGCCGGGGATGGCTAAACGTCCTGCTCATGGTCGCCGTCTTTGGGGTGTTCTTGCCGCTGCAGGCCGGGAGGGACTGGGTCACGTCGCCGATCGTCCTCGGGTCGTGGGCCTGGGTGCCGATCATGCTGGTTGCCAACATCATCGCCGACTCGTTCGCTGGCGAGCGAGAGCGGCACACCCTGGAGACGCTTCTGGCCTCGCGCCTTCCCGACACGGCCATCCTGCTGGGCAAGATGCTGGCGGCGGTGTCCTATGCCTGGGGAATCACACTGGTGTCGCTGGTGCTCGGCGTCATCACCGTCAATGCAACGCACTGGGAGGGCAGGCTGGCCATGTACCCGCCGCATCTGATTGTGGGTGGGGTCGGGATCAGCCTGCTGACCGCGGCACTGGCGGCGGGGGTGGGCGTGCTCGTGTCGCTCCGTGCTTCAACCGTCCGGCAGGCCCAGCAGACCCTGGGCGTGGCAACGCTGCTGGTGGTGTGGGTGCCGATTCTGGCCATGGGCATGCTGCCCCAGTCGTGGCAGGTGCGGATCAGCGAGGCCCTTGGCGCGGCGAACAGCATGGGAGCCCTGCTGGGAGCGATGCTCGCCCTCGCTGCGGTGGACGTCGGGCTGGTGGTGGCTGCTCGGGCGCGCTTCCGAAGGGCCCGGCTGATCCTGGACTGAGCCGGCCGCGCAGGCGGCCTCATGAGGTGCGGAGGGCTCGCCGGAGGTGTCACATCCGGCGAGCCCTCTTTGGCTCTAGCTCGCGGGCGTTGGCGTAGCCGTTGCTTCGGGCGTGAGAGTGGCCGTGAGGGTCGGTGTTGGCGTTGGACGGACCGGAGGCTGCTCGAGGAGGTCGCGCAGCGAGGTGATCAGCCAGCTCGGCAGAAGGTGCACCTCGGTGGCTCCTTCGACCTGAGCATAGTAGGCCGTCTGCTGCGGGTTCGAGGCGCCGATGTGGAGTGTCCGCGTGCTGCCATCGGCAAGCTCCAGGATGACCTCCAGGGCAGGCTGGGTGAGGCCGTACTCCTCGAGGGTGCCTGTGGTCTCGGTAAAAGTGCGCGTTGGGCTGATGGTCGCCAGGTTATCCAGCACCCGGCCGATGCGCTCGCCGTCGGCCGGCTCCTGCGTGGGCGCCTCGAGGGTCCATTCGCCCTGGGCGCTGCGGACAACCCGCGTCTGTTTGTCACTGCTGCGGACGGTCAGGCCGGCTATCTGGTCGGTGGCAAGGTCCCAGACCGGCGCGGGCGTAGGCGTGGCCGATGCGGGCGTCGGCCGGCGTAACTCGCCAAAGTAGACGTAAGCGAGCAATGCCAGGAAGACGGCCACCACGATCAGGGTCGTTCGCGGCTTCATCCTCCACCTCCTAGCGCCGCCGCCACCAGACCCACACGCCGGCGACCACCACAGCGCCGGGCAGGAAAACCAGCGCGGTGAGCATCACCAGACGCAGCTCGGGCGGCGTCAGGTAGACGGCGCGCTGGGTCGGCGTCTGAGGCCGGATGGAGATGAGGCTCTCCTCCTCCGCCAGCCAGCTCACGGCGTTCAGGAACAGATCCTGGTTTCCCAGGCTGCCCTGGATGGAGCGCAACAGGTCGTTGGCGACCAGGTCTGCGTCGCCAAAGAGGACGAGGCGGGCGTGCTTCGGATCGCTTCCCTCGCCTTCGGCCGGGAGCTCACGCGTCGCCGCAACGGCCAGGTTGAGCGGGCCGGCGGTATCCTTGCCCTGGTCCAGCCGCACCTGCTGGGCCTGCCGGTCCGTCTCGCCCCAACTGTCGGAGCTCGTGCTGGCGAGCGGGCTGACCTCGACCCCCTCGGGCAACGGGTCCTGCTGCGCGATAGAGCAGGCTACCGGAAAGATGGTCGTCAGACCGAGGAGGTCCTTCGTGATGTCGTGATAGGGGAAGCGGGTGATCAGCGGGGTCGCGACGTCGCCGAAGAAGGAGCTGGCGGGGTCGATGACGACATCGCGCCGCAGGCTCAGGCCCCATCGCTCGAGGATCGGGGCCAGCGTCACGTCGCTGGTCGGGTCCCCCATTACGAGGAGGCTGCCGCCGCGCTCGGCGTAGGCGTTGATGGCGTCCAGCTCTTTGGTCGTCGGCGTGACGGTCGGCGCCGCGATGATCAGGACGGACGCATCCGAAGGCACCGTGTCGGTGATGGCCAGGTTGAGCGTCCGGACCTGGTAGTTATCGCGCTCGAGCGCCGAGGCGACCTGCTGATACCCGGCCTCGGAGCTATCCTGCGGGTCGCGCTCGCGGTGCCCGGTCAGGAAGTAGACGGTCTTGGCCTCGGCGCGGGTGACCTTGACCAGGGCGCTCGTGAAGGCCTGCTCGTCGTAGCCGATCGTCTCCTGCCGCTTATCCCCGGCCTGGAAGACGACGGTGCCATCGCGGGTCACGCCCGCTTGCATGGCCAGGCTGGGCCGCTGCTCGAGGTCGACGATCTCAAAGCGGAGCTTGTCGGTATGATAGGTGTACTCCTTCAGCAAGTCCTCGACCTGCTGCCGCCCGTAGTAGCGGCTTGTCATAAAGGCCGTGGCGGTGACCGGCTCCTTCAGGCTGGCGAGGACCTGCAGGGTCTGCTTGGAGAGCGAGAACTGGCGCTCGGCGGTCAGGTCAAGGCGCTTGTGATGCCTGGCTGCCAGCACGTTTCCGAGGACCAGGATGCCCACAACCGCCAGCGTGAGCACGGTGGCGTTGGCGCCTTGCCGGGCCGTCCGGCCTGATAGGGCGGTCCACACCCGCCCCGGCTCGAGGGCCACGTAGCCCACGAGGGCGGCGAGGCCGACGATCAGGGTGATCTCGCCGGGTAGCCCGGCCCGGCCACGGATCACGCTCCAGAACAGGCTCCAGACGAGCAGGATGGCTCCGGCGGCGAGCAGATAGGGAGAGAACCGGCGGATGCGTGCGATCATAGCTTCCACCTCCGGGCCTCCAGCAGGCGGGTAGCTACGAAGAGCGATCCGAAGATCAGGGAGAGGTAAAAGACCACGTCCCTGGTGTCGATGACACCCTTGGCCAGGTCGTAGAAGTGTGTCGACATCGACAGGTAGGAGAAAAAGCTGCCCAGGGCGCCGGTAGCGATCCCCTGCAGGGCATCGGCCAGCCACAGAAACAGACTGAGCCCGAAGGCGACGAGGGCAGCGATCACCTGGTTCGAGGTCACCGTCGAGGCGATCACTCCCAGCGCCAGCACGGCGCCACCGGCGAGGAGAAGACCCAGGTAGCCGGTGGCAATCGGCCCCAGGTCCGGGTTACCGAAGGCCTCGAGCAGCGCCGGGTAGACCAGCGTCAGCGCGAGCATGAGGGCCCACAGCCCGAGGGCGGCGAGGAACTTGCCGGCGATGACTTCGCCGTCGCGCACCGGCGAGGTCAGCAGGAGCTCGATGGTGCCGGTCCGCCGCTCCTCGGCCACGAGGCGCATAGTCAGGGCCGGACCGACGAGCAGGAGCAGTGTCGTGACGTTGTAGAAGAGATAGCGCATGGTCGCCTCGCGGGAGTAGTAGAGGATGACCCAGAACAGGTACCCGGCGACCAGCAGGAACACAGCGGTGACGGCATGGGCGATGGGCGATGTGAAGTAGCTCGCCAGCTCGCGTCTGGCGATCAGCCACGTGTTCTTCATCGACCTTCACCTCCTTGGCGGCGAGGGGCCGGTGTGGGCCTGTCGGCCTGGCCCGCCGGTTCGGTGGCAGCATCCTCCGTTGTCAGGGTCAGGAAGATCTCCTCAAGGCTCATGCCGACCGGGCGAAGCTCGAGGAGCCCCCATCCGTGCTGGACCACCGCCTCGGCGATCTTGGGCCGCGGGTCGCCGTCGAGGGCCGACTCGATCTCGTAGCGGCCGCTCTCTTTCTCGTTGACCCTCAGGACCCCCGCGATGCTCTGAAGGACGGAGGCGGTCTCGCGCGTCGGGCGCGCGACCTGGACCAAGAGCTGCTGAGCGCCGCGCAGGCGGGCGGTCAGGCGCTCGGGTGTATCCTCGGCCACGAGGCGGCCCTTGTTGATGATCATGACCCGCTCGCAGACCTGGCTGACCTCGGGGAGGATGTGGGTGCTGAGGATAATCGTGCGTTTGCCCCCGAGGCTCTTGATGAGGTTGCGCACCTCGATGATCTGGCGCGGGTCGAGGCCGATGGTAGGCTCGTCGAGGATCAGCACCTCGGGGTCGTGGATCAGCGCCTGCGCGAGCCCGACCCGCTGCCGGTAGCCCTTGGAAAGCTTGCCGATCAGCGTATCCCGCCGGTCGGCGACGCCGCAGGCCTCCATCGCCTGCATGGCTGCGCGGGTGGGCCTGGCAACTCCGCGGAGGGCGGCCATGTACTCGAGGTAGGCGCTGACGGTCATCTCGGGGTACAGCGGCACCGTCTCTGGGAGGTAGCCGATACGCCTGCGGACCTCGAGCGAGTTCTCGGTGACGTCATAGCCGGCAACGCGGGCCCTGCCCGCAGAGGGCGGCATGTAGCCGCTCAGGATGCGCATGGTGGTTGTCTTGCCGGCGCCGTTGGGTCCCAGAAAGCCGAGGATCTCGCCCTGGCGGACGCTGAAGCTGAGATCGTCGATGGCTGTCACGTCGCCATAGCGCTTGGTCAGATGCTCAACCTCAATCATACGGAACCTCCTGTGCCTGCCAGGGGTTAGCTGGCGGCGGATTCTACTTGGCGGGTAGTGCAAAGTCAAAAGGGGGATATACCCTTGTGGACAAGAGCCTGGAATTGCGGTAGAATTCCG
>ENA-ORXB01001573-ORXB01001573.1-sediment-metagenome-genome-assembly--contig:-NODE-1573-length-25380-cov-4.570841_pt1 | contig 25380 bp, 23 predicted proteins | sample MGYA00237863_ERZ511475 | MGnify/ENA primary metagenome ERZ511475 (study PRJEB26305, sample SAMN06343858) | sediment metagenome | isolation source: hot spring sediment | place: Canada: British Columbia... | reverse complement strand
GTGGCCAGGACCTTGAGATCGTCGGTGTTCAGGTAACCCGAGCAACAGCGATCGAAGAGCACGCGGCTTTCCGCCTCGAACTCCTCGTCTCCCCAGTGCAGTACGAGAAGAATAGGGGTGCGTGGAAAGGGATGGAAGATGAAGGATTCGTCTCCGTAGCCGGCGGGCTCCCCTCCCAACTCGCGGGCCGCCTCCGTAAACAGACCCCGCTTGCCGCCATATATCCTCGCCAGGGGCTTCTCCACGGTGGGGGATATGGTGGCGGCGTAGAAACGTCCGCCGGGCAGGTCGCGGTAGGATATCCATTCCCCGCATATGGGAATACCGCTTGCGAGTTTCACGTAGCGCAAAGCCAGAACGCGGATGCTGAAGCTGTCGATTTTGGAGGGCACGGAGATCTCGCCCGAGGGCATGGTTATCAGCAACTCGCCACCGAGGCAGGGAATGGTCAGCCGTCGGCTACCGCCGTCGAGGATATGGCACGTGAAACCACCCTTTAAGGCTTGCTCCTCGAGATTTACTTGCCCCAGTTCCCGCAGGGCCGCATCTATGGTGCGGGTCCGTCGCGCCTCCCTGTCGGAGGACTGACCCGGCCTGGAGGGATTCAATTCTCGCTCTGTTCCTCTACCTTTTCATCCGGCGACTGGAAGGAGCTCTCATCTTTTACCTTGCAAGAAATGGCCTGTTTGGAATACCTGCCTCTCCCCTTCCAGTAATCAGGCACCACCATCTGCATGTCCCTCACTCCCGTTCGTTTCCCAATCCTTGCTAGGGCAAAGACATTTAACTTTTATTTACAATAATATAATATAGTTAACGCTTCAAACAGGCAAGCCCCAATTATGGGAACCGACCATGAAAAATGTATTTCGGTTTAGTCATCCATGTCGCAATGACACGACATCACCGACGATGAGAATGGGTGCTTGTAGAAAAACCTTGTGCGCCTTGCGAAAGAGGTCATGCGGCATTTAGCCTCCATTCCGAGGGCCAGTTGTATTTTCAGGCTGGGTATCCGGGGGTCATCCTTTTCTTCCCGCTTGACCTTCCCGCCGTTTCTGGAATACCAACCTCCCATACTTTCCCAACCCGCAAAAAGCGCCCGCCGAAGCCGCACAACATGGGGAGGCCTTCTCGCAAGCCGAGAGGATTTTTCGTCTCCATATCAAGATATGCGGGAACGCGGCCGTTTAATAGAGGAGCACATGGAAACGCGAAAGGAATTTGGCTTAGGGGAAGCATTCCCGGATAAGCGACAACCCGGGGAAGCCCATATCAAGGAAGGTGAGAGGAATGACGCGCAGATCCATGCCTGCCCGCCGCTCCGGAGGAAGGGGTAGTTCATGAGCGTCTTGGGCAAGGTCTATTATTCGGTGGTGGTTTTTCTCTTCGGGCTGGTGGTGGGGAGCTTCGACAACGTGGCCGTCTACCGCATCCCGGAGGGTAAATCGCTTTGGAAGCCGCGATCCTTCTGCCCCCAATGCGGCGCGACTATCGCCTGGTATGACAACATACCGCTGCTAAGCTATATAATGCTGCGCGGGCGCTGTAGGCGCTGCAATCAACCCATCTCCGCGCGCTACCCTCTGGTGGAGCTTAGCAGCGGCCTCCTCTTTTTAGCCGTTTTCGCCAAGCTGGGCTTCGGCTGGAAAGCGGAGTTGCTGCCCTACCTTTTCATGGTCACCGTTCTGATCATCGTCTCCGCCGTGGACCTGCAGCTGCAGATCATACCCAACAAGATCATCTACTTCGCCGTACCCGTAGCCCTGGTCGCCATGGGCATGGTGGCGCTGGCGCGCGGTGACGTCGGGATCATGCTGCGCGCCCTCATCGGGCTGGTCATCGGAGGGGTGCCGCTGGGGCTGCTGGCCCTGCTCATTCCCAAGGGCATGGGCATGGGCGATGCCAAGCTCGCTGCCTTCACCGGCATCTTCCTGGGCTACCACCAGCTTACCGCCCTCTTTTTCGCTTTCCTGCTGGGGTCGCTGGGGGGCATTGCCTTGATGATCGCCGGGAAGAAGGGGCGCAAGTCGCGCATCCCCTTCGGGCCCTACCTGGCAGCGGGCGCCATGGTGGCCCTCTTCTGGGGTCCGGCGATATACGATTTCTACCGCGGCTTATTTTCGGGCTAGGCCCGGGAAGTCGTGCCTGGCTATACTGGCTATATTCCAACACCATTTAACGCCAGCAAAACCGTGCCGGGCTCTCCGTTTTCATGTCAAACCGAGGTGGCTTACATTCCCTTTCGCACTTGCCGGCATCCCTTAATCACAGCTTGAAAAATGAGGAGATTCCATTTCCGCCTCTCTTCGCCGCTCGCTTCCCACAAAAAAGGCACGCCTGTTCATTGTTAACCTTGTTTCTTTCTCCTGACGCATGTTCACCGGCCTTTACTCACGTCTAGCGGATACTGCCTTTCCTCAAAAATATAGATTCTCCTGAGTCTCATTCGCCTCTGACGCTCCCTCTAACTCAGTCGCGCCGAGACCCCACGTTTCCACCCAAACAAAAGGAAGAGCGTTTAACGCTCTTCCTTTTCTTACACCTGATCAATTCAAGCCGCGATATCTTTCCTCCGACTCGAACTTATCAGAAATACCAAACCAGGACTAAGAAGTTTCAGTCCTACTCATCCTGCGGCCCTAGATGGATACTGCAGGTCGTTTCAGGCCTTGCCTCCTCTGGGGCAACGCCAGCAGGAAGGGATTGTTCATCTCCGTATGTTACGGTGACAGTCCCTCCCGAGGGGCATTCCGGCGCATTGTCTTCCAAATTTCCCTCATAGTATCCTCCAGGCCAGTTGCCCCCGGTATCCGAAAGGGGATACCCTCCCGTATCGGACGCATAGATATCTGCCGCGCTCAAGAAGTTCCTCTGGTTTGCCTTGCAGGACTTCTTCTTGGCATTGTTCTGGGCGGCCAGGAAAACCGGCACGGCGATGGCCACCAGAATACCGATGATTAAGATAACGATCATCAATTCGATGAGGGTAAAACCTTCCGCCCTGTGAATTCTCTTAGCCAATCTTTCCACCTCCTTTCATAAAAAATCAACGTCCTTGAAAGAACGTGTATTCTCTCCTCGCTCCCACCTCCTCTCCTTGCAACCATAAACCTTTTGTTTCATGATTATTTTCGGCATAAGCGCGCCCATCCTTTACACCCGATCAGGAAAATGGCCATTAAAAATTGTGGGGCCTTGTACATTTCGAACAGAACCGAAACAGGTGTATCCTCGGCGCGGAACGAGCCGGCAGCAATGCCCTTCTTGAGAGCCCATAAACACGGCCAGAAGCGGCGCGCTATGCAATCCGTTTTAGGCGTCTTCGTTTTCACGCTTGGCCGGCTCACGCCCGTAGCTCTTATATTTAGGCTCTTCGCCATGGAACGTGGCTAATTCGACCGATGTCTGGCGTTCGACAGGTCGCCAATACCATAACTGCCCGCTCTTTTTCGAATCGCGCCGAGTCAAACCTCTTTACTCTACCCACTATCGGGAAATGAACCTATATTAAATAATGGCTTCGTAAGGCGGCGCTCCCGAAAGGCCGGGCTGCGCCGGAGAGAGAGGAAACGCGGTGAAGATACTGGCCATGGATATCGGGGCGGGGACCCAGGACATCCTGCTCTACGACTCCGCCACCAAACTGGAGAACTGCGCCAAGCTGGTCCTCCCCAGCCCCAACCGGCGCCTGGCCAAACAAGTGGAAAAAGCTGGAGTTGCCGGAAAAGATCTCTTCATCACCGGGTACACCGTCGGCGGAGGCCCTTTCGCCAAGGCCGTGAGGCGCCACCTCTCCTCGGGCCGCCGCGCGCTCATGACCACCGCCGCGGCCTTTTCTATAAGAAACAACCTCGTAGACCTGGCCAACCTGGGAATTGAGATCGTGGAGAGCCCTCCCGCCGACTTCGACGGAGTCGTCATTCAGACCGACGAGCTTGACCTTTCACCCCTGCGAAACCTCTTCGAGTCGGCCGGGGCGAGCCTGGACGGCCTCGCGGCGGCGGCGGTGGCGGTGCAGGACCACGGCACTTACGCCGGCGGCGAGAGCAACCGCAAGACCAGGCTGCGGCACATGCGGCGCCGACTGGAGGAAAATCCAGATCCGCTCGCCCTCGCCTACCCGGCGGAGGAAATACCCCACACCTTTCCTCGCCTCTCCTCAGCGGCGTCGCGCCTGCGGGAGCAACTCTCCTGCGAGCACATACTGGTCATGGACACCTCGCCCGCAGCGGTGGCCGGCTGCCTCGCCGATCCCCACGTGGCGTCGCAAAAAAGCGGCAACCTGCTCCTGATCAACGCAGGGAACGGCCATACCCTGGCCTGCTTGCTGAGCGATGGCCGAGTGACGGCCCTTCTCGAGCACCATACTCGGAAACTGCGGCCGGACGCCTTCGCCTCCTACCTCTCTTCCTTCTGCGAGGGCAAAGCCCGGGATGACGATCCTTTCATGGCCTCCGGGCACGGCCTCTTCTACCTTGACGAACCGTCCGGCACGCGCAACCTGGATCTGGTGGCGGTGACCGGCCCCAATCGGGAGCTCATGCGGGAAAGCGGCCTGGAGATATATTATCCCGCCCCCGGCGGAGATATGATGATGACCGGCCCCATGGGCCTGGTGATGGCGGTGCTGCGACATATGGGGTCGGAACCGGGATCGGGATTGGAATAAAACTCGCTTTAAGACTTCCCGTCTCCGGAGCGGTCGGCGAGCCTGTACCCAGCCCTCAGCCATAGAGGATAGGTAGCGAAGATGGCCGCGGCTGCGGCATGTCCCCGCGGAGATACCTCCCGGTGGTCGAAATGGAAGACGCCGGAATTGATCATCCAATCGCGGCCGGACTCGGCGCCGCACATCTCCCATATCCACCTCGTCCATTCCAGGTTGAAATAGAGGCTTAGGCTGGTAATGTAGAAAGCCGCGATGGTGGTGAGATTGAGGAACTTCCTGGCCTTGGCTCGCTTCTCGTCATCCTTGATAAAGTGGGCGGTGGCCTTGCCGTATGCCCAACCCAAAGAGACCAGCCACGGCCCGTCGATAAGAAAACTATCGTAAGGTATCATCCACATCCTCCTTAACCGCCCGCAACGGCTCGCCGTCGCCCTGGATTATCCAGCACCGCATATATTTATACCATTAATAATCTACGGGGTCGCGCTTCCCCGCCCGCCCCGGAGAAGACGCCAAACGGCTGACCCGGCAACCCGCATGGTTTAAACTAGCTTAAGGAGGTGTCATGCAGGCTTATTTAATCTTATGCGACGCGGCCGAAGTGATGGGCGACCGCACCTTTATTATGGGCGGGGGATGGGTCAGCCGCAGCCCCCACATGCCGGGGATGGCCGTGGTGGTGCTCCTCGACGTGCCCTGGGACCAAGCCAACCGGGTGCATGAGATGGAGTTAAAGCTGCTGGACGAGGACGGCAACGCCGTCAGCGCTGGCAACCCGCCGCGGGAGGTGTGCGTGAAAAGCAACTTCGAGGTGGGGAGGCCGGCCGGCCACCCGGCGGGGATGCCCCTGCGCTTCATGCAGGCCATCAACTTTCACCTGCTGCCCATGCAGCCCTCGCAGCGCTATCGCTGGGAATTGAAGGTGGATGGGGAGACGGTCAGCCTGGCTTCCTTTTTCACCAGGCCGTCCTGAGCCCGGGCGGCACGCCGCATAGCCACCCTTTACGGCGAGAGGTAGCCTATGAGGCTGTTAAGGAAAAAGCTGGCAAGGGAGATCCGCCAGGCCAAGTTCCGCTTCGCGGGGATCGCCTCCGTGGTGGCCATCGGCATTATTCTCTTCACCGCTTCCTATATGTCCTTCCTCAACCTTTCCTCTTCCATCGCCTACACCTACGAGAGACTGCACTTCGAGGACCTTCTGGTGCGGGTGAAAAGGGCCCCCGAAAGGGCGGTCGAGCGACTGAGCAGCCTGCCCAACGTCAAGGAGCTGACCCCCCGGGTCAACGATCCCCTGGGTATGGAGCTGGATGACAATACCCGCGTGACCGGGCAGATCATCGGAGCCCCCGCCACGCGTCCCTACGTGAACCTGTTGCAAGTCCAGTCGGGAAGGGATTTAACGGAAAGGGAACAGGAATTGACCTGCCTGGTGGAGAGCCACTTCGCCAAGTTCAACAAGCTGGGCGAGGGAGACATTATCTACGCCGTGAAGAACGGGCGGAGGATACCCGTCCGCATCGCGGGTGTCGCCGCCAGCCCAGAATACTTGGTCGTGTACCGCGACCGCCAGTTCCCCATGACCTCGGCCACCGTTTTCGGGGTTTTCTATTTTCCCATGGAACAGGCGCGCTCCCTCCTTGACTACCCTTCTGGGTCTTATAACGAGTTCGCTTTCACTCTCCACGACTATACTATGCTGGACACCACCCTGGCGCAGATCAAGGAGGTCCTTTCCCCTTACTCCGTCGAGGAAGTGACAACCCGAGACAACCAGATCTCCAAGAGCATCCTGGAGCTGGACATAAGGCAGTTCCACAATTTCGCCCTTTTCTTTCCCATCCTTTTCTTCGCCATCGCCGCCTTCAGCATCTACATGATCCTCTCGCGCATGGTGAGGATTCAGAAGCCCATCATCGGGCTGATGCGCGCCATAGGCTACTCCTCCCGCGACATCCTTTTCCACTATCTTTCCTTTGCTCTCCTGGTGGGGGCGGCGGGATTCGTGGTGGGCTCCCTGTTGGGTTGGGCGGCCACCGGCGTCATCTCCAAGATCTATTCATCGACCATGGGCATCCCATTCGTCAGCTACGGCTTCCACCCCTGGGTTTTTCTGTATGGATTCCTCCTGGCCATGGCTTTCTGCGGTCTGGCGGGATTCGTCCCGGCGCGCCAGTCGGCGGCGGTGCAACCCACCGAGGCCCTGCGGGGCGTTGTGGATCCCGTAAGGTACGGCAAGATCACCTGGGCGGAGCGCTTGCTTCCTTCCCTCTCGCGCCTAAAGGTTTTCTGGAGGCTGCCCCTGCGTAACGTCTTCCGCAACCGCCGGCGCACCGCCTTCACCGTGTTGGGCACAATGTTTGCCGTGGTGCTGATCATGATGACCATGGGCTTGAACGACACCGTGCACGGCACCATGAACCTGGCCTTCAATCACATGTTTACCTTCGATATGGCCGCCCTCTTCCTGGAACCGCAAACCCGGGTGATCCAGAAAGAGATAGAGGCCATTCCAGGCGTCACCGCTGTGGAGCCGACAGTGGGTTTTCCATGCACTCTCGGCGGTGGAGAGCGGGAGGTGGAAAGCGTCGTCATGGGGGAGCTGCCTGAATCGGCGATGCGAGGATTCCTGGACGAGAAAAACCGCCAGGTCAAGCTGGCCCCCGGTCACTGTCTCCTGAGTAAAACTTACCGCGACCAGCTGGGGATCCAAGCGGGAGAAACGGTGAAAGTGTCGTCCTCGGGACGCAGCGCCTCCTTCGTGGTATCGGACTTTATCGTGGAGCCGCTGGGCGCTTTCGTCTACGTACCTATCGAGGAGGCGCGTGATCTCCTGGGTTACGGGCATCGTTCCTCTGCCTTTTACGTTCGGGCTGATGCCACGTATTACCAGGAAGTAAGGGAAGCTCTTTACCGCATACCCGGCGTGCTGACCCTGCTGGACTTGAGCCAGATCAAGAAGGAGATAAACTTCTACATCGGCCTCATGTATATCATGATCGCCGTAATGCTCGCCTTCGGCATGATCATGGCCTTCACCCTGGTTTTCAATACCTCCACCATCAACATCCTGGAAAGGGAACAGGAGGTGGCCACCATGCTCACCCTGGGAGTGCCGCAGTGGAAAGCCTCTCTTTCCCTTACTCTGGAGAACGTGATCATGGGCCTGTTAGGTCTCCTGCCCGGCTATATCGCCGCCCGCATATTGATGATCCAGGCCATGAAGCTTTACGAGACGGACCTCTTTTCCTTTAACCCCATCGTCTCGCCCTGGACCTACCTGATCGTGGCCACGCTGGTGATCGCGGTCATGGTGCTATCCGAGTTACCCTCCCTGAGATATATCAATCGCCTAAACCTGGCGCAATCCACCAAGAGCCGCTCGCTCTGAACCCGAAGCCTAATCCGCTTCCTTCTCGATGATATAGCATTCCTTACAGTAGACGAATCCCGAATGCAGCCCCTCGACCACCCCCACGAACAGCCATTCCCCTTCCTCGAAGAAGTGGCCGCAGCGCCTGCAGGAGGATCCCGCCTGGACCTCGAACCCCATCAGCCGCTCGTCGCGACCAATTTCCTCCACCGCGACGGCCGGCTCGAGGCTCAACACCGCGCTTGGGAGCTCGCTCTCTTCCGGGCAACATTCCTGGCAATAGAGGTACTGCTCCATGTCGTCCACCTCCGATGCCGGTGCGAAAACCTTTTCGCCCTCCTCGAGACGCTTGCCGCACCCCTCACAAATACCTCCGCCGCTTACCAGCCGGCCGCTCACGAACTCCCTCAAGAAAATCTCCTAAAAATCTCGGGCGGCCTCCTTTGGGCCAACACCTATAGATAGCGCTATACCTCAAACATTCCTCGGCTCAACTTATCGCGCCTCCAACCCAAACAGCCTCTACGCTGCCGGTACGGCACCCATAAGTTCATTTTACTCCTTACTCGCAAGGCCGGGGCGAAGGCGCAACCCGATGCGGGATCCACGCCGCCAAAAAGCGGGCACGTCGAAAGCCTCGCGCGAAAAGCGCTCGGGAAAGCCATGAAGCATGGGCGCGGACGGCACCAGTCGGCGCATAGGACGGCCGGGCCGCCTTTCACGCTCACGAAGTGAAATCCGTCCGCGCACCCGACCGTAAAGTGCACCCGACCGGAACCAGCGTTAAACGGGGGCTCATCCTTGGCAACCATGGACAAGGGAAAACAAAGCCATGGTCCCGATTCTCCAGCCGGAAGCGTGGCGGGGATACATGATCGATGTATACGGGGAAGGCGTTTCTTTGGGTGGACGGACCGGGATATTGTATAATAAGTGAGATTTATTCCAGCAAAGCGAGCTAAAAGGTGATCGAGCGTGAGCTCAGTAGTGAAGAAAAGACGGAAGAAAATGCGTAAAAAGAAGCACAAGAAGCTTCTCAAGCGCACGCGTTGGCAAAGAAGAAACAAGTGAGGCCACCGGCCGTTTTATGCGGTTAATGGTTGAGGCAGGGGTTCCAGAACAGAAGCTCTTCCGGCCCTTTGCCGCCTTCCGCTTCCCTAATCTCAAAGGCGCGCTTTTCAAAGAAACAAGTGATGCCCCCGGCCGTTTAATGCGCATTGCTGATCAGGGTGGAATTGGAGAAAGAAAGTCATCCCGGTGCTTGACCAACTCTCGCATATCTCATGGCGTTTTGCTTTCCGCACAATGCCCAGCGCTTACTATTCATATTGACCCGCCTTTTTGGGATAATGGTGCCTGATGCATGTTGTGAAAAGACTTTGCGCCGCCGTAGCACTGGCCTTTTTGCTCATTGCGCTTCCTTCCGCCACCATTACGGAAAAGGCGTTCGCGGAACCGAGGCCGGTGTCCTACCGTGTCGACCTGACCCGGCCGGAAAGTGGCCTAGTGGGGGTGACCGTGGAGGTTGAGACCTCCTCGAGTCCGCTTTTGCTCGAAATGAGGGACGCTTACGGGGACGGGCTGGCCGTCAACTTGGCCTCCCACGTGGTCAACGAGAAGGCGACCGACTCTTCCGGCCAGGCCCTTCCCTTGCACAGGAATGGTAATACCTGGCAAGTGGAGGCGACGGGAGCGATTCTCATTTCCTACCACGTCGACGTCTCCGGCTACGAGGCCGGAACGCCATACCTGGATACGCTGGCTAATTCCGGCCAGCCCTGGCCATACTTCCCCCTGCTTCTCGCCGATCTCGCCTACCTCCCGGGTTACGCCCTTTTCATGTACCCCGCCGAGAAGGAAAGTTACCAGCCTCGACTGGAGTTGGCCGCCCCCGAAGGGTGGCGGCAAGCCTTCCCCTGGCACGATCAGCCGGACAGCATGGAAGAGCTGCTTTCCAACCCCATTTTCGCCGGCGAAATGAACCTTCTCGAGCAGGGCTCCGTGATCGTAGCCCTCCCCGCATCATCGCCGTCCTCCTCCGTCGCGGGGCTGGAGGAGTACGCGCAAAAGACTTCCTCGCTGCTACGGGAGGCATCTAGTCTCCTGGGCGCCACGCAAGCGGCGGAAGAGAAAGAGAAGCCCATCCTCATGGCGCTTCTTTTCGTGGGAGACGGCGAGCCTATGCCCGATCAGCGCTACGTCCCACAGCCTTTCTCGAGGAGCGTGGTTCTTCGCGGCCCCTCGGGCAGCGAACTTCTCTCGGACCTCAATATCGAGGCCACGGCGAGAGGAATGGTTTATCTTTGCACGGCGGCGCGCATGAGCTTCAGCCCGGAGACGCTCTGGCTGAGGGAAGGGGCCGCCTGGTATTACCAGGACCTGGTACCCTACCTGGCGGGCATTTGGGGCGGCCGCGCCTTCTGGGACAACTTCAACCGCCACTATGACGCTTACCGCGCCGCCCGGGAGAGCTTCCCGGAATCCCCGGCGCGATGCGGCCCCCTGGCCAATTCCAACCCCGACGCGGCAGCCATCCTGGCCTGCGGCGGCGCCTCGGCCTGCGCCACCCTGGACTCGGAACTCCACGCCTTACAGCCTCAATCCCAGGAAATGGCAACAATACTGCGTAACCTGGCGGAATCAAAAGGAAGGGCATCCTCGATCACCAATGACGACATTCTTTCCGCGCTGGAAAGTATCGGCGCCAGGAGCTGGTCTGTCCTTTTCCGCGACTTCATTACGGGAAGCGAGGAAATCCCTCTTTCCTCTTTTTCCTCCTTGAACATAGCCAGGCCGGAAAGCGTGACCCCGCCTGTAGGGGACACTGGGACGACTACCTCAACCGCGGGGTGGGTCACCCTGGCCATCGCGGTGATTGTCGTCTTCATCATCCCCTTCGTCCTCGAGCCCTATACCATGCGCCCCCGCAAACCGGGGTTTCTGGAAAGAAAGCTCGAGGAAGAAGAGAAGGATGAGGAGCCCTCATAAAATACGGGGACATGATCTCGGCCGCATTTCAGAAGCCCGGCGCAAAGTCCCCGCTTGCCCTCGCGAAGGCAATCCGTCTCAGGGGATGGTGACCTTGACGACGTTGCTGTACACGAGGATGGAGCCGCTCTTGTAAATGCCCACCCGGTAGTAATAAGTATGGCCCGATGCCACATCCCCATCGGCGTAGGCATACTGCCCATAAGAGACGAAGGTCAGGCCCTCCCCCGGATAGCTCGGGTTGGCGACGCTCTCCGAGCGGCAGACCTTGAATCCGTCATAGCTGCCCTGCCCGCTTACCTGCCAGGTCAACCTAACTTTCCCGCCCTCAACGGCGGCGCTTAAGGATATGGAGAGCTCCTGTGGCTGGCCGGGTACGGTGACCTGGACGACATTGCTGTAAGCGATCACCGATCCCTGGTTATAGATGCCCAGGCGGTAGTAGTAGGTATGCCCGGCCTGAACGGTATTGTCAGAAGTGGAGCGGGCGCTCTCCCCATCCACGTACTTCCACCAGTCGTCGGGATAGGAAGGAGCCGTATTGGTCTCGGACCGGCAGAGCTTGAATCCCTGGAAACCGGAGTAGCCGCTTACCGTCCAGGCGAAAGTGACGATCCCTTCCCCCGCCTGCGCGGTCAAAACGACGCTTTTCTCCACTGGGGCCGGGGTGGGCTGAGGCGCGGGCGTGGGTTGAGGGGTCGGGGCAGGTTGCGGGGTCGGTGCAGGTTGCGGCGCCGGCTGACCGCCGGACGGCTGGGACGGCTGAGCGGGAGCCTCCTCCCCGCTACCTGATTCTTCCTGCGCGTCCAGTTGGGAAAGAACCCCGAGCGGGAGACCCAGCGCCTCGTCCAGGTCTCTGTTCCACGCCAGCCATTCGCCGCTCAAGTTCTCACTTGTAATCGACGTCACCTGGGCTTGTGGGTCGCCATGGCGGTAAAGTAGGGCCTCGCCTTCCCGCAAACCGGAACTCCAATTGAGGCCAGCCTGGGGCCGGATCTCCACCTCCAGAGACGATTGCAGAGCGAGGACCCTCTCCACCTCCTCCTCCGCATCGAAGGCGAAAGCCGTTCCCGCGGCGTTGACCTTGACCTCGCGGGAGGTGACGATATAGAGCGAGTCTCCCAGGACTCGGTGGTAGCTTTTTCCTCTGGCGATTTCCACCATCACTTCCTCCCCGCCGGAAAGGAGGGTCACTTCCGTCTCCGCGTCCAGCCGCATCATGGAGCCGGAGCCGAATTCCACCACTCCCCGGGAGTCTCGGGCGGTGATAAGGGTCTCCCCTTCTTTGAGCACATCCCCTTCCGCGGCCGGTCGCTCCGTGCCGCTGGAATCCAGGATATGCATCTCTCCCTGCAGTGCGCGAAGGCGCGCCGCCTCCGCTGGCCCCTCGACCGGGCCCCCGGTCATATTCACCAGCACCAGCACGAGAATAACCACCGCGGCCAAGGCCAGCGCCGCGGCGACTCCCCAAACCGGGCGGGGAATTCTGCGCACGTTACCTTCCGGCGCCTCCTGGCGAGCGGCACCCGAAAACGCCGTTTTCCATATCCTGTTCCGTGCCTCCTCATCCAAGGCCGGTACGGCGGGCACGGCCGAGCGCAACCTGTCACCCAGCAGGAGCAGATCCCGCAGCTCCTTGTCCAACTTGAGATCCTCCCCGTCCAGGGCGCGAAGGAGCTTCTCGGAGGAATCACCGCCCCTCATGGCCGCCCTCCCTTCTCCAGCCTTTCCATCTCTTTACGCAGCGCCTGCAAGGCACGGTGTAGCCTCACCGCCAGGTTGCCCCGCGTACATCCCAACACTTCCGCCATGGCCTGGGTCTCCATTTCGTCCATAAACTTCAACTCGATCACCGTGCGCTGCTTCTCCGGAAGGCGCTTCAAGGCTCTTAAAATAAGGCTTCGATCCTCCTCCATCTCCACGCCCGCCGTGGGGTCGTCCTCCCCCACCAGGTAAGGAAGCGCCTCGTCCAAATCCACCTTTCTCGACCTGCCCTCGCGCCGGTAGTGATCGACCACCAGGTTGGAGGCTATGCGCACCAACCAGGCGCAAAAGGAAACTCCCTTCCACTTGAAATCGCCTATGCCGCCCAAGGCCTTCTCGAAGGTGCGGGCGGTGAGATCCTCGGCATCGGGCCGGTTTCCCACCCGCCGCAGTATGTAACCGTAAATGCCGTCCACATAATGCTCGTAAAGCTCGGCGAATGCCTGCATCGACGAGCCCGCCTTGAGCACCAGCTCCTTTTCTTTCTCCGGCTCCATGGGCACCAAGGCCATTTAACCTCTCCTACAAGATAAAACGTCCGCAAAACGTCTTTCTTACGCGGATCTTCGGCCGCGGCTGAAAACCATTGCCCACCCCCGACCAATTACGGGATCGCTTCCCGCTGATCGCGGTCTTTACTGCTTTTTTCGGACCGGTCGGCCAGGGGCTTGAAGCGCTGCGGAGGTTATTGAACCTCGCAGGCAACCACCTTAGGGCATGGCGAAAGGGAGTGGGGTGCACTGGGGCGGAGAAGCGGCATCGCGCTGCTGCCGCGATGGAGCGTCTTTTTAAGTCCTAGAGAAAGAAAAAGGAGGCCGTCCAGGCCGGAGGCGCCGGCGCCTGGCCGCTGTCGAGCATGTTCCGCCACGCCTCGTCGTCGAGTTTCTTCGTCGCCGGGACAACCATCTCGTAATAGGAAAACCCCGCGCCCACGGCAAGCGTCGGTCTCCCCTCAACCGGCACGATGACGTAATATACGGCCGGCCTTCCCACGGCCGCCTCCAAGAGGTCCCCGAAATTGTGGTCGGTATAAACCTCGCTGACCAGGGCCATGGAGTTGCCGGATAATTCCAGCCACTCCTCCCCACCCGGATCGGGGAAGCTCTCCAAATACTGCAAAGTGTCGCCAATGGCCTCGATGGTACCGTACTCCTCAGAACTTAAGGGCTGGTTGCGCAGTTCTTTCTCCGCCATGTCCTTCAGGCGTACCAAAAGCTGGTAAAGAGCCCCCAGCCGCTCCGACGCCGCGCTCGCCAGCCCCCTCTCCGAGAGGCCCCTTCGCAGCATATCCACCGTGCCGGCCAGTCTGGCCAAAGCGTCGGGGCGGGGCTCCACATATCCCTTTGCCGCCTCGCTCGCCGGCACCGTGGCGGCGGCCTGCCCGCCCCTCTTATAACTAAGGCTGCCATGTCGCTGCTCCACCCAGGAAGCGAGGAAAAGGCCCAGGTCACGGTCCTGCCAGGCCGTGCCACGCATGAAGGAAGGAAAACCTTCCCCGCACGGCTTGAGCGCCTGGCTCATGACCTCAAGCCAACTCCAGTAGACGCTCTTGCGTTTCTGTGTCATATCGACGGAAGAGTACTCCAGCCGCAACGCTTGCATCTGTGCCTGGTAACCTTCGTACTTGCCTTCCCCGTAGGTCTTCTCCAAAATCTCCAGGGCACGATCGGAACCCGTAGCGGCGGGAATGTCCAGGCCGCGCGGCATCAGTCTCTCCTCCACACGGGGAGCCACCAGTTGTTGAAAGATATAGGTATCGGGGGCGGCGGGCTTGCCGAAAAGACGGAAGGAGAGATCCAAGCCTTCCATCTCGGCCGCTCTCCCCTCTCCTTCCCCCGACGACCTCTTACTTTCCAGCGCCCGGGCGCAAAAGCTATCCACCGCGGCGTCATCAGCGAGACGGCTCAGGGAAAAACGCCGGCCGAAAACCTCCTCCATCAGGCGGGTATAGAGATACACATCCAGCGAATCCGATGCTCCCATGAGGAAAAAGCTAGGCTGGTAGATGCGCTCCCAGACCTTCAAGGCCGGCTCGCCTTCCACCTCACTCATATGCAGCGCTCCCACCAGCAGGATGGCGCAACGGGTCATCTCTCGACCGCGGGACAGCTCCGCGGAAGCGCTTCCCCCGCCGGGGCTGAAACCCATCCTTCCCAACCAGGTCATGGCCTTGAAATAATCCTCCAAGCCGGAATCACCGGCATAATGCCCTCGCGGTAAGTATTGTGCGTAGTCCTCCCGGCATCCGAAGACGGGCGAGGTGGCCCATCCCGCATGTTGTGAGATCAGGGCAAGTTCCTCCTCCACCGTCCCCCGCATTTCGGGGGGAATATCCACCTCCATCTCCAGCAAGCCCGCCGCCACGCTCAGGAAAGCCATACTCTTGAGGGCCGCTTCGCGCACCGTCCCCTGGGAGACGCGCAAGAAGCGCCACATGAAACCGTGGAGCGAGGCGATCAAGCCTCGCAGGTCGTCCCGAAATACTCCCTTTTCCGATTCCAGCAGGGCGTAATCGCAGAGGATGCGGAAGGAGTGCAAAAGGGCGTCGAGAGTCACGAACTTGCTTCCCCTGATGCTCTGGTAAACACGGTATATGCTGCTTTCCATACCCACTGTAACCGCGAAACCTTGCCCGGCCAGGCTTCTGGCCAAGCTCGACGGTAAGGCCGCTTCCCTGACGCCGGCCACGTTGGAGAGGTCCGGGCTGACCTGGTAGGGGGGTATACTCGCCGGGGTGACGGAAGGCACCGGATAGTAAAGGGCCAGGGAATCCTGCAAAACCAGGGAACTGAGCCCGATTTCGCCCGCCTCGCCATTCTTCCCGCCGCAGCCAAAGGGAGAAAGCAGAAAAAGGGTCAAGAAAACAACCACACAGCAGATGATTCCGCTTCTTCCGCGCCGGGTAAATTCTTTGCTCATATATTCCATCCGTATCCAGAACCCCTCAAAGGCGCCCAATCCGCCGCCTCGCCTATTTTACAGTAAACCCCGATCGGCCGGCCAAGAAGATGAACCGTAACCGCTATGCGGTGGGGACTATGAGGGGGTCCTTTAAAAAATCCGCGGGCTGGCGGCCGCAACGCTTAGTCGACGGCGGTAACCTCCAACTCCAGGTCGCCTTCCTTGGAGAGTTCCCACTCCACTCGGCTGTCCCGCCCGGTTTCCACCTCGAACAGCCCCTGCACCATGCCTACCACCATGAGATGCATGCATGCGCTCTCCAGGAGCATGCTCACTCCACTGGCGCCCCTTTCCAGCTTGCGGAGGTTGCCCAGCCCTCGCAGGGCCATATATTCGCGACACTCTTCTTCTTCCCGGATCTCTTCGGGAGAGTAGGTGCCGTTTTTCACGAACCGTTTCTGCGCCTCGATCACCGCCCTCGGAATAACCTCGCCCAATTCCTCTTCCAGCTCCTCAAAGAGCGGGTCCAGTAGGGAGGGATGGAAGATACCTACCCGCCTGCCATTCACGGCGCTCCTGATGATCCCCTTCTCCAGATCCCACTTGAAATCGGAGAGGGCCGCCGGGCCGCCGCAGGTGGAACATCTCGGAAGCTCAATATCCCCATCCCGATGCCGGTAACGCTTACGCTCCATCCGCCCCACCAGCCCCTTGGGTATCCCCGACACGGCGGCGGTCATCTCATAAACCCCAGGGGCCAGTTCCCGATGGGTAACTACCCCGTATTCCCGGTCAACCAAGGCCTCGGTGGCGCCGGCCAGATCGCCGCAGGCCAGGGGGAGCGAGTACGGCTCGTAGCAGCGGGTGGTAATGTAGTCCCGGTTATCCAGCTCGTAGCGGTAGCTAACCAGCTCGTGGCGACCGAGGCCGTTGATGCGGTTGGTCGTGGACCCCGCCTCGACAAAAGGCTCCAGAGATATCTCGTGCTTCTTGACCTGTTCCCTCACTTCCTTGGTGAAAGAAGGGGAAAAATAATCGCGCGTGCCCTTGCGTTCGATGTCGATGAGCAGGTGTTCAATGGACGCGCCGATGGTTTGCTCGATACCCTCGAAAATAGGGTCGAAGTTCTCGCACTCCACGAAAGCCATGCGCAGGGTAGGATCAAAGACCAGAATCACCACGCCGCTGTTCAACCAGCGATGCCCCTCGATTATCTGGGTAGGAACCCCACATTCCGCGCAACAAGGTATGTCTATCCCCATTTTCACCTCTCGTGCCTCGTGGACGCCGGCGGCGAACGCCCCCCTTTGCCCTTCCCGTCGCCCTGCAACCGTTTCGCCAACCACCTTTTCCCATACAGCCCTTTTCCTATTTTACCACTATAAATAGGGGCTGTAACCTTGAATCACCATTTATTTCCTTTTAAGCAGGTCGGGGAGATGCCCGACCCTGAAGGCGTAAGTAGAGCTGTAACCTTGAATCACCATTTATTTCCTTTTAAGCGCTAGCCGCAAAGCGTTCCTCGCCCTCCCTACGCCCAAGGCAAGGCGCGAAACCCGGGAAAGCCTCCCCTGCCGCGAAACCATATTCCACGCATCGCCTACATTATTAGGAGACGAAACGACAAAGCGGTTTTTTCCTTAAACGCGGGCAGCATCGGAAGTGCTGCACAAGACGGGCGGAAGCAGCGGCATCTGCAAGAGCCTCTGCGGTCATTCGCTTGTTTGTTGCCTTCAGCGAATGCCGTATCCATGGGAGGCTTTCTCCAGCAAGTGGGGGTGGCGACGTTGTGTTGATTCGGCATCGATTGGCGAGGGAGACGGCAGTTAAGAAACCGACAAGCCATCGGGCATTGCATGTCAGACCTCTTGCCCAAATTTTTCGGCAAGGAGTCTATAATGTTAACAGGATGATGGATGGAAAGGCTTTCCGGTCAGTTGGGCATATTGTTTTGGCTTGGTTGGCGGTGCTCTTGATCGCCGCCGTCATGTCGGGTTGCGGGGAAGAAGCCATGCCCGTTCCCCAAGAGGAAAGCGTTGCGCCGCCCTCCTCCATTCCCGGCCTTTCCCTGGACCAGTGCCGGCTGGTGGAAGAGCTGGGATATCCCGATCATTTCTTCATATCCATAGACCCCCTCAGCTCGGATCGCGTGGAGACGTGGACATATTTCGCCGAGGGCAAAGCCATAGACTTCGATAACGGGCGCCGGTTCGGCGAAAAGGCTATCGAGGACGAATCGGCGAAATACCCCCCTACCCAACTTCATCCCCAGGACTTCAAGCCCTCGATGACTCCAGAGGAAGCTGCCCAAATATTGGGAAAGCCCGTCTATTCGCATGATGTGCAGGACAGCCTTACGTCTTCAAACAGCACCATAATCGTATTCGAGAAGGCGATCCTTTTATATAGAAAAGGACAGTTGATTGGAGTTGACACCAAGGTTGCCCCTCCCAAAGTTCCCGTTCAGTAAAAAAGCTTCGATGCGCGGAAAGTGGAGGGACGCCCTGAATGGCGCCTAAAGCTGCCAAATAGGGGCAGGGACATAGAACAATTATACGAGTTAAGAGGGAGGAAGAGGTTGCATAGATACCGTAACCGCTACGCCGTTGCGGGTTTATTGATGGCCACCGCTTACGTTGCGCTTATCCTGGCTCTGAATTACCTCATTTCTTCGCAGACGCCGGCCCGCATGCTGTCGGAATACCCGGCCGCCGCCATCCTCTCCTACCTTATAATCCCTCTCTCCTTTTTAGTCGGTTACCTTTGGGGGGCGGAAAGAGATCAGCGCGCTTCGGTCAAGGTGCTTTCCCAGCGCCAGCAAGAGCACGTAGAAATGGCGGAAAGCCTTTCCAACCTGCTCAGGCAGAGCGAGGAAACCCGCCGCATGACCGCCATCGCCATGCAGGAGATGAAACATCCCCTGACTTCCATCATAGGCTATGCCTTAACCCTGCGAGAATATTGGGACCGGCTCGACGAACCGTCCCGCCGGGAATTCGTGGAATTCATAAGCGTTTCCGCTTCCCGCCTGGAAGGTATCGCCAACGATATGGTGCGCATAGCGGAACTGGGCAGACTATCCCCCCGGGTGGAAAAGGAGGCGGTGAACCTGAAGGAAATCCTGGAGGAAGTGCGGCATATCCTTGAGGAAATTCACGCCGAGAGGGAAGTGAAGGTCGGCTTGAGATACCCCGATGACCTGCCCGCCATGATCGGCGACCCGTCACGGCTCTTCGATCTTTTCTATAATCTGTTGGATATCTGTATGCGCTTTTCGGAAGGTAAGAAGATTGTCTCCGCATGGTGCTCCGTAAAAGACCGCGCGGTGCAAGTGCGCCTGCGCTGCCCGGCCTCGTGCATAAAGACCGAGAAGTTGAAACGGCTAAAGGACTGGCCACCTCCGGAAGGTGATGACGAGCTGGCGACCACGGGAATGGAATACCGGCTTTCGCAGCTTTTGGCAAAGGAATTAGGGGCAAATCTTAAAATGGACGTGGTGGGGGAAAGGGGCTTGTCCTTCTTCGTCTCCCTCCCCCTCCAAAGTTAGGGGCCAGATCTTGATTTTTGCGTGCATTCTTTGGGTTTGCTAGCAATCGGGGGCAGGTCTTGATTTTTGGTTCATCTCCCAAAAGCGTGGGTAAACTCAAGGTGTTTGATGCGGCGGGATTCGGAAAAGATCAGGAAGTTAAGGACTGGTGAATTATCGCATGCCGCATGTCGGTCGCATTACCCACACTTCATGGCGAAGATCCTGATTTATACAAGGATTCTTCGGGTTCACTATGGTAAGTCTTGTTTTTATTATCCTTGCAAAAATCAACACCTGACCCCATTATCAGGGCCATTCCGTTCCGAAAAAGCGGTGGGCATAGGGGGGCGCTTCCCGGTACAAGTATACAACTGCATCGATCCTGGTGCCGTCTTCCAGCATCACTTCCCTTATTTCTTTTTCAAAACCCGCCTCCCCTTCTATGACGTCGATGATGCGCATTAGCTCGTCGTACATATCCTCTAGAGGGATCAGGATAACCCCGTTGATCAAGAGGTCCTCCTCCCCTCCAGGACAGAGCAGAAGCGGGTAACCGAAAGGGGTGTCATAGAGGCATCCCGGGATGGCGGCTGGAATGGCCTCTTTCACTACATGGCTGATATGGCGGAACATTTTTCCGCCCGGCTTGAGCGTGCCGTAAACGAAAATCGGTGGTTGATTCATGTCGCTACCTCGAAGGCCCATTTATTGCAAAGCAATCCATCCCGGCCACCCGCCGTCTCCATCATGAACCTGGCTTCCGTACCACTGCCACGCCCTCCTCAACCCACGGGGATGAGCTTCCCGGGATTCATGATGCCCTCGGGGTCCATGACCCTTTTCACCGCCTCGATGGCCTTGAGGGAGATCTCCCCCACCTCCCGGCGCATCCAAGGCGCATGCTCATAACCTACTCCATGGTGATGGCTTATGGTCCCGCCATGTTCCATGATGGCTTCGGAAGCGGCCCGTTTGGCCCTCTCCCACTGCGCCTCCTCCTCCCCCTCGCCGGCCATGGGGGCGAAAAAGGTGTAATAGAGGGAAGCGCCTTCCCGGTAAACATGGGACACATGGCAAGCCACTAGGCTTTCCCCCGCCTCACCCTCGATGGCGGCCCGTAAGGCGTTGCGTACCTCCCCGTAGAGATGCAGGAGATTGTCCCAGGTGGTAGCGGTTTCCAGCGTATCCACCATGACCCCCCAGTTGATCAGCTGCTCCCGGAAATAGGCCGTGTCGTGCCGGCTGCGATACCACTGCCTTCCCGGACTGGCGCCCAGGTGGAACCCGCCTATCTTGCGACACAGGCTGAGGATCTCCGCCTTCATGTCCTCGACCGTCTCCCGTTCGCCCTCCAGTCCCAGAACCATGAACGCGCCGTCGTCAAATGAATAGCCTCTTGTCGCCAGGATCTTCAAGGCCGCGTTCTCCGCCTTCCTCTTCCATTTCGGCCCGGCCGTGGATCGGAACGCCTGTGCCAGCGCTGTCTCGGAACGGTCGGACAGCCGCACGCAGGTGGGTACCAACCCCCGCTGCATCATCTCCCTCACCGCGTCCACCCCCGCGGCGAAGTTGCGGAAGATCAGGCCGCGATAGTCCAGCACCTCGGGCAGGGGACGAATCCTCATAGTGGCCTCGGTTATCACTCCCAGAAACCCTTCCGACCCCATGCACATCTGGAGAATGGAAGGCCCCGCCGCCGTGCTGGGCACCTTTCTGGTATCCACCACGCCTCGCGGCGTCACCATGCGCAGCGCCAGGACCATGTCCTCTATGTCCCCGTAGCCCGTCGACTGCCTGCCCGACGCCCGGGTCGCGATCCATCCCCCAAGGGCGGAATGGTCGAAGCTCTCCGGGAAGTGGCCCAAAGTGAAACCCTGCGCGTTGAGCTGCTCCTCGATTTCCGGCCCCAGCGCTCCCGCCTCAATTACCGCCGTCTGAGACGTGGCATCGATGCGCTTAACACGATTCATCCTGGCCAGATCCATGCTGATCACGCCCGCCTTGTCCTTGACCATAGGCTCGACCCCGCCGGTCACGCTGGATCCTCCCCCGAAAGGTATGACCGCGAGTTTCTCTTTTTCCGCCAGTCGTAAAACGGCTTCGACCTCATCTTCCTTGCGCGGCCAGACCACCACATCCACCGCTCTATCGATCCGCCTCATACGAAAGCGCAAAAGATCCCGGTAGCTCTTTCCCATACTGCGGCTGACGCGGTCGAATTTGCTCGTGGACACATTCTCGGGCCCGCACAACTTTCCAAGCTCGTCCAATGCGTTTCCCGGGAGGAGTGGCTCCGGAAGCTCTATCTCATCCAGGTTGGGATCGCTGAAGCGCTCGCTTCCCAAATCCATCCCCAGATTGCTCTCTAGGAAAGGTATCAGGTTCTCGCGGTTCTCCACATCGAATCTCTGGTCCAGGTTTCCCCATCCCCACCAGCGGCTTTTCCCCTCCACGTAATCGGACATATCCTCACTCTCCCCATCAGCTTTCGTCCCGCGCCAACAACATTCTACAGTAAAATTCCCGGTCGCCGGACCGTTTCCAAAATCCGCCCTTTACAAGCTGCCGTGCCGACAAAACGGCAACAGGAGATGCTCGATGCGCCTCCTCGACAACCTCGCTTAATCGTGTCAGCCATCGCCGCCCAGGTTTTTCCGATCCAGCGCGCCCCGGGACGGCGCGGCAAAGGAGCCTCGAAGGTGATCTTGCCCTCTTCTCTCCAACCCAGAAGAGCGCAAGCCGCACCGGCGTCTCTTTCCATGTCCCGTTCTCTCATATCCCCGGAACGGTGAATTCCTTCGCTTTCCGGGCTTCCTCGGGAAGGACCAGGCGGATATCCTGATTGTAATCGAACAACTTTACCGATATTTTCCTTTCGATACTAGACATGGTGGGAGTTACTCCCTGGCGGGAATCTATCTCCATACGATCGACAAGCTTGTTGTCCCTCCGCACCCACATACGCACATCAGCCCGGTAGCCTGCTGTCATTTCCTCCATGCTCTGCCGCCATTCCCCCGGCAGGCTCCCCCCAAGACGCCCAATATATTCGCCGGCTGATTCGAAGGCGGCCTTCAAATAATCCTTGTCCAGCTCGAAAGAGATCCCGATCACCTCTTCATCTTCTGCAAAAACATTCGCCTCGCCGGCCACGCCGATCATGAGCGCAATTTTCTGGGCATCAATGAAACCCGTGTTCAATTCCTGGATCATATAAGCGCTCAAGTCCATGCGCAGCCAGCCCTGGTTCGGATCGTGCAGATAACCTTGCTTCCCGATAAGGAAATATTCCATTTCATATTCTCCCCCCACCGCCCCGCTGGAGGTGGAGGTAATTATATGCCGGTTGACCTCCGCGCCCTGTGCCAAGATCTCGGACTGAAACTCGATTGTCATGGGTAACCCCGTCTCGGCGGTTTCTCCCTCCTCGGCGGACATTTCTATCCTCCCGCTGACGCGGTAGGCAACCAAGCCGGACATGGCCAGGTTACATTCCGCGAGCAGAACCTCTGCCTGGACTCCTTTCCTCGCACCCTCTTTCGCCTCTTCGGCACACCCAACCCGAAAAAGGGTCAATGCCAACAAGGCGGAAACCAACAAAGCTGCCGTAATCTTTCTCATCAGCGCTCCCCTTCCACCGTTTATATTATTTGTCCGCTCCTTAAAAATCCAACCCGCACAGCTTGGGATTAAAGGTGGGGTTAGAGAGCCTATCGCATCATCCGCCAAGCGCTTTGTATCTTCGTATATAATCATTTTTGGTTCTTGCGCCGGACACGGGAAATACGGGGAAGGCAGGCTCGCCGGCAGCGAAGGCATCGCAGGGGGGCCTCCAATTTGCGCCGAAGAGTGGCTCCGCCCCGTGCCTGTATCCAAGATGATGAACACGCTGAAGTGAGGGGTAAAAGATTGCGGTACGCCATTTTCTCCGATATCCACTCCAACCTGGAGGGGCTGCATGCCGTGCTTAAGGAGGCGGAACGCGCCGGAGCCGCCGACCTGCTCTGCTGCGGCGATATCATCGGCTACAACGCCAACCCCAATGAATGCGTGGACTTGGTGCGAGAAAAGGGGGTGCGTTGCATTCGCGGCAACCATGAACGAGGCCTGCAGGATCTGGAGGAGGGGCGCACACCCAACATGAACCCTATAGCCATGCAAGCTCTTCTTTTCACCAGGGAACACCTCACCGACAGCCGTAAGCAATGGCTGATGTCCCTGCCAGACAAGCTTCTCATAGACCAGAGCTTTCACCTCTTTCACGGCTCACCCGGCGATCCCGACGATTACGTCTTTGACGCCTTCGAGGCGGCTTACGCCTTCAGGTCACTAACATTCGAGTACCTTCCGCCCGCAAATCTGCTCTGCTTCATAGGGCACACCCATATTTGCGCCGCCTACGCTTTCCATCCCGATCGCAAGAAGGTAGGCGTGAGGGAAGTGAACAACGGCGACATTTACGACATCCAGCCCGGTGCTCACTACATGTTCAACGTGGGAAGTTGCGGGCAGTACAGGGGCGGGCTTCCGGTGGCAACCTTGGTTATCATGGACTCCGATGAGATGAGCGTGGAGTTCCGTTTTCTAGAATACGATTACCATGCCTCGCAGAAAAAGATATTGGAGGCAGGTTTGCCGCCGTTTTTGGCCCACAGGTTGGGCATGGGACAGTGATCACACGATATATTATAATGACTCTCATGAAAGATAGAGAGGAATTACAGAAACTGGCAGATAAAGGCGATTTCCGATCCTTGATCGAGGCCATGGGTCATGCGCAGCCATACATCCGCTTCGCGGCCTCCGACCTTCTGGCTTCGCAAGGGGAACGCGTCCTCCCCCTGCTTATAGAAGCTCTCTCTTCCGACAACCCCGACATCAGAAAAGGAGCCGCCAGGGCCTTGGGCGTCATCGGCGACCGTCGCGCTGTACAGCCGCTGCTCGAACGTCTGGACAAGGACTTGCAGGGGGTCGGCCAGTTCATCATCGACGCGCTGGCGGACATCGGTGATCCCGAAGTCATTCCCAACCTTTGTAACGCCACCCGCAGCCACAGCCTTTCCATACGTTACAGCGCGGTAAGGGCCCTGGGGAAACTCGGCGACCCGCGGGCCACACCGTTCCTTATAGAAGCCTTGAGCGACTCGGCCAGCATCGTGCGCTTGAGGGCGGTCGAATCCCTTTCCCACATGGGTGAGCCTAGCCTTTGGGCCCCCATCAGCGAGATGCTTAAGGACCAGTCGGCGGGCGTCCGGGCCGTGGCCGCCCGCGTCCTGGGGGAGATGGGCAGCGCCAGGGCGGTGGACTACCTACTGCCCCTTCTGAAAAGCGACGTGGAGAGCGACGTCACGGAGGCCGCCAAGGCCTTGGGATATCTTGGCAGCAGCAAAGCCGTGAGGCCGCTTATGGACGCCAAGGCGAATGAGGGCAGAGAACGAGTCCTCCAGGCTATCACGGCCGCCCTGGAGGCCATCGAGAAAGCCGCGGAAGAATAAGCGCTTCCTTTGACCACTTCCGCTCATCTACCCGCCGGGGGCGTTTATGGGCTCGAAATAAAGGGAAACTCAATATGGTAACAAATATTGTTATCAGAAAAAGGTCAGCAGAAGGAGGTGAATGATGAATAAGGCGGAACTTATCGATGCCGTAGCGAAAAGCGCCAAGATGAGCAAGAAGGACGCGGCCGCAGCGGTTGACGCCATGGTCAAGACGGTGACCAACGCATTGAAAAAAGGAGACAAGGTCACCCTGGTCGGATTCGGTACCTGGGAAGTCCGCAAGCGCAAGGCGCGTATGGGAGTGAACCCGAGGACCGGCGAGGCCATCAAGATAAAGGCAACGAAGGTCGTGTCCTTCAAGCCCGGAGCGGCCGTAAAGCAAGCTGTGGCCGGCAAGTAAAGATAACCGGGAGCAAAACCTGAAAATCGCCAAACCTTTGAAAGCCGCTTTCCCTCGGGAAGGCGGCTTGGATTTTTTACAAAAGAGGGTGGGCACTGGTTGAGGCCAGCCGTTTCATGCGTCCTTCCGTAATCGCTTCAGGATTGCTTGCCTTTTTCAACCCGTGATTTCATAATATATCGCGTGCGCCCGTAGCTCAATTTGGCAGAGCAGGGGACTCTTAATCCCAAGGTTGAAGGTTCGAGTCCTTCCGGGCGC
>ENA-ORXB01001563-ORXB01001563.1-sediment-metagenome-genome-assembly--contig:-NODE-1563-length-25677-cov-4.527500_pt1 | contig 25677 bp, 16 predicted proteins | sample MGYA00237863_ERZ511475 | MGnify/ENA primary metagenome ERZ511475 (study PRJEB26305, sample SAMN06343858) | sediment metagenome | isolation source: hot spring sediment | place: Canada: British Columbia... | reverse complement strand
CGCTCGGCCACGATGGCGTAGGTCGAGGAGGAAATCTTCATGGAGACGTTTTTGCCCGATCCCGCCTCCGTCTTCACGTTCTTGGTCACCCGGCGATTGGCTCCCACAGAATAGCTCTTGGTAGTGGTTGCTCCGTTGTCGAATACATAGGTGACGGAGACGGTGGCGGAGCTGGAGTTGGGGTTGAGCAAGGTGAGTATCTCCTCATAATTGGTTCCGGTGTTACCCTCTGCGAAGTACCAGGTCTTGGAGGCGGCGGTAGCGCCGATCACGGACGACCCGTCGTCCCAGGCCCCGTTGTACACAAAATACATGATGCGCTCGGCCACTATGGGGACGGTCGAGGTCACCTTCATGCCCACGTTCTTGTTCGCCCCGGCGTCGCTATCCACGTTGACGGTATACCTTCTGTTGGCCCCGACGGTGTAGGTCTTGGTAACGTTGGTTCCGGTATCGAAGATATAGTTGACGGTGACCGTGGCGCTGCTGCCGCCAGGGTTCAGTATGCATAGATACTCGTCGTAATTGGAGGCAGTGTTGCCCTCGGCGAAATACCAGGTGGTCGAGGGCGCTTTGGCGCCGACGGAGGAGAAGCCGCCGTTGGCGACCAGGCTGCCGCTATAGGTGAAGTACATGGGACGTTCGGCCACGATCTGCACGTCCGCCGCCACCTTCATGCCCACGTATTTGTCCCCACCCACCATGTTGTTTACGAAGAGCGTGGTGCGGTTGTTAGGCCCCACGACGAGACTCTGTGACTGGGTGGTACCATCCTGGAAGAAGTAGGTAATGTCCACGTTGGCATTGCCGGCGTTGGGGTTGAGCAGGCAGAGGAAAGTGGCGTAATTGCCGGTGGTGTTCCCCTCCGGGAAGTAGAAGGCGCACTGTACGGTAAAGCCGTTGGCGAGCGTACCCGATTGGCCGTCCGGATTGGTTACTACTACGTTCCACGGCCCCAGAGCCTTGCCGCTGATGTTCAAGGTGCAATTAATCTGGGTAGAGGAGGCCACGGTCACGCCTGTGGCGGCGATATCCGTCTGGCCGCTCTTGGTTAGTTTGACGGTGGCTCCCGACTGGAAGCCCGTGCCTTTGATGGTGACTGCCTGTGACCCGTCATTGGTCCCTTTATTGGGAGTGATGGAGGTCACCGTGGGGGGCGGTCCAAGAATGGTGAAGCCATTGGCAAGGGTCCCGCTCTTGCCGTCGGCATTGGTGACCACCACGTTCCAGGTACCCGTGGCCTTGCCGGTCAGATCGAAATTGCAGGTGATCTTGGTCGATGGAGTCACCACCACGTTGGTGGCCACGATATCGGCCTGACCCGACTTGGTAAGCTTTACCGTGGCCCCCTTCCACAGGTTGGTCCCGGCCAGATTGGTGATGGACACGGGACCGGTGTTGCTTGCCTTATTGGGGGTGATGGAACTCACGGTGGGCGAGGAGGAAGCCACCACGTTGAAACCGCCCGAAAGCCTAGCTTCCTTGCCGTCGGGGTTTCTAACCACCACGTCGTTGGCCCCGGGGGCCGCGTTGGCGAGGTTGAAGGTGCAGGTTATCTTGGTGGATGAAGCCACGACCACGTTGGTGGCGTCGACTACCGTGCCGGCCCTCTCCAAGCGAACCGTGGCCCCCGACTGGAAGTTTGTCCCGGCCAGGTTGGTTATGTTTACGGTGGTGTTTATGTTCGCCGAGCTTGGGGTGATGGAGGTCAGCGTGGGCGCCGGCATGGTAGCCTTTGGAAGCTTGATGATCTTTGGCGTGTTGTCGATGGCGATATTGGAGATGACCATCCCGCTGGGGGTAGGGGTTACATTCGGTAAAGGCGTTTCGACGCCTGTTTCAGGGTTTATCTCGACAGGGTTCGAGAAACCCGTGTTGTTAATGGTGAGGGTTAGTTGATCAGGAACGGCAGGATTTCCTAGGAAGTTAGTTTTCCATACTCCGATGACAACGCTTCCATCCGGTTGCATGAAGTAGTGATCTTCCAGAACATCAATTGGGTTAGGAAGAACATTACAGTGATCGTCCTCGAAAGGCCTATTATTCTCGTCGGTTGAACCCGTAGGCTGGTTGCAGGTTGCGGTGATGTAACTCGGGACGAAGGGCCTACTTTCTCCAAAAACCGTTTGGAAGGTCTTGTAATAATTATATGCAGTCTTTGGAGCGAAGCTGCTGTCTAGGAGACCTGTGTTGACTCCACCTTCATTAGAAGCATCGTAAAAGGTAAACCATAAGGACATGTCCAGTCTCTGCGTCTTGGTATCGGCATAGTTTATCATGCTGCGTAGCATGTATCTCGCTTGTTTTGCCATATCATCTGATCCCCAACCAAACTCCGTGTTCCATATACCGATTGTTTTTCCTGCAGGTTTATATGATTCGATCTTGGAACGTATACTGGCAATTGCCAAACGAGACGTTTCCTCCTGGGGTGTGTCGTTGGGATTAGAAACATTATAGAGACCAGTGTAAGGGTGATAGGCGACGGCATCGACATAATTGAGTGCACCTGCATCGATACAACCATCCAGGAATTGATAATTTACGTAATCAGCAGGATTCTGTGAAACAATGGGAATCCAACGAATAAACCAAAACCAAAGCCCGGTCTGAGTGAAGCCTAGCCCGTTGACTCCACCCATGACGAGTGTGGGATTTTCTTCAATCTCGTCAAACGCCTCTCTTGTTTTCTGCAGAACGTGTACGAATTGGGAGGGGGTCGGATATGGTGCCCAGGAGATCATCAGGTTTTCCTCGTTCCATACCTCCCAGGTGTTAATACAAGATTTATATCTACTGCATACTGTCTTTACATAGTTTTTCCACTGAGCATCGATATTGGGATAGTTAGCTCCATTAGGAATAAATTTGGGGTAACAATAACAGGGGTAATATTCATTGCCGGCCCATTCAGGCGGGAATCCTAGAATACCTAGGATATTGATCTGGTACTGATGCGCTCGTGCGACTACCCGGTCGTAGCCGTGGAAGTTTTCGGGGTGGGTTTTAATATCATCTGGGTTGAAATTTTCAGGCCCCCCCCAATTCCAGGTGCCATCTTGATTCTGAAGATCAGCCCATGCCATTTTGCATCGCACCCATTTGATGCCCGCCTCAGCCATTTTCTGTAATGCCGTGTCTATTTCCGTATCGGGGCCATAGTCTAGATCCCCATCGCCGTCCGTGTCGCAGCCTAACGCCGTTGGAAGTTGAGCGGCGCATACGCCGAAACGATCTTGGCAGGGGACGGTTTCCTCGGTAGTGTAATCAGCTTTTGCCTGCTTGCTGGGACTGAGAATAAGAAATACGGCCGCGAGGAAGATGACTATCAAGAGGCAGGATGAATAACTCAGAAGTTTCTTACCGACTCTCATCTTTCGATACCCCCCTTAACTCGAAGAACCTTCACGCTCTAAGTGAAGCGGCGCATGGTAGTCGACAATCGGTTAGGTTTGTTAAGGTTAATGAATTTTATGTGGATTCTCTTGAATACTCTTACTTGGTTATCCCCAGCATCCCCCCTTCTGGTGTCGCCTTGCAGCCCCGCATTGGAAATAATCTATTGCATTGTCCCGCTAAGAGTCAAGCGCGCCGATACCACCCCATTCTTCCGGGTTTACTTTTTTTGTCTGGACGATAGGGTGGTCTCTCAACCTTTTTCTATCCGAAATGCGCCTATCAAGACGTTATGGCATCGTGATGCCAGGATGATAGGTATCTCTCAAGTTTTCCTGAAAAGAAAGCGCTTGTGGGAGTGGCACAGCATCGGTCAGGAGCATGGTCTTCTACGAGACTAAGAGATGCACCAAAAGATGCAGGTGTGCGGCGTACGGTATGGTGGAGTAAACGGGCTGTTTTCTTAAGCCTTCTTCAGAAGGTGGCGGATGATCAGGGAGGCCGCGCCGTGGGGGTCTATCTCGCGCGTGTCCACCAGCTTGCCCAGGAGCTCGATCATCTCGGGGTCCTCCTCTAGAGCTTGGGTTACCGTTCTTCCTACCCTCTGGTTGATAATCTCCATCAGCTCCTCCATAACCCTCTCCCTGGCTTTCTTTTCCAGCAGGCCTTGTTCCCTAAGGTAATGGTAATGGGAAAGGATGGCCTCGGCCAGTTCCCCCACGCCTTCACCGGTGGTGGCCACCGTCCTGATCAGGGGGGGCTTGCGGCCGTTCTCGCGGCTCCACATGTCCAGCATCATGGTTATCTCGGCGTAGGCGTTGGCCGCGCCCTCGCGGTCCGCCTTGTTGACCACGAAGACATCGCCTATCTCCATGATGCCCGCCTTCAAGGCCTGGATCTCGTCGCCTCCGCCGGGCATGGTCACCACCACCGAGGTATGGGCTAGCCTGACGATGTTCACCTCCACCTGGCCGGCCCCCAGCGTCTCCACGATGATTATCTCCTTCCCCGAGGCGTCGAGGACGTTCACCGCGTCGTTGGTGGCCACGGCTATTCCCCCCAGGGCGCCGCGACTGGCCATGGAGCGGATGAACACTCCGGGGTCGGTGGCCAGGTCCTGCATGCGCAGGCGGTCTCCCAACACCGCACCGCCGGTGAAGGGGCTGGTGGGATCGACGGCTATGATGCCCACGCTGATATCCCGGCGACGCAACTCCTTGGTCAGCGCCGCCACCAGAGTGCTCTTTCCGCTGCCGGGAGGCCCGGTGATACCCACGATATGGGCCTTGCCGGTGTGTTCGTGTAGACGGCGCAACGGCTCCCTCGCGGAGGGGTCCCCGTTTTCGATCAGGGTGATCAGCCGGGCCACGGCTCGCTGGTCACCTTGCAGCAGGCGGTCGTAAAGGTCCATAAAGCCTCCCAGAAAAGATTTCGGCATCTATTTTTGGCACGTTGAACGGCCAAGGTCAACAAGCGTGCCATGCTCGCTACAGGGGCGCTTTTTAGGTTGTAAAAAGGTTGGGACGCCGCCTTTTTGTCTTGGCGTATGGCAAAACAAGCTATGCAGGGCAAGCAAAACATAGGGGGCGGAGCCTACTCACGCCGTAAAACATCGCGATCCTGCCGTTCTCTTTAAAGAGCGGGAGGTGGGGAAGATATGAGGGGCGGAGCAGCATGATTCTCAAGCTCTTTAAACAACCCTTTGGAAAGCAATGTTAGCCTTATAGTCCGGTCTGGCTGGACAACATTGTAAGGAGAGATGATTTGCGGCAGAGGCGGCTAGGAATTATCCTTCTTGCATGTGTTACGTGAAGTTGCTCAACCTGACCCGCGGCAAGGTGCTGGCGGAGCGGGCCCGGGTGGCGGAGACGCCCGGCTCCCGCCGGCGAGGGCTGCTGGGGTCCTCGTCCCTGCCCGACGGCCAGGGGCTGGTGATCGTGTCTTGCCGACAGGTGCATACCTTTGGCATGCGATACCCCATCGACGTGGTTTTCGTGGACGAGTCTTGGACGGTGAGGAGGATAGTCCACGGACTCAAACCGGGACGCATTAGCCACCTGGTGCTGGCTGCCCGTGCCGCTCTAGAGCTACCGGCCGGAAAAGTGGAGGAGACGGGGACGGCGAAAGGGGACCTCGTGGACGCACGGCCCGTCGTTTAACGGCCGCAGGCTGGATTCCCTCGCGACGGCAGTGCTCAATACCATTCTGCCCGGTCAATCCGACCTGCTATGATTAAGGCGGAGGAAACGGAGATGTCCACCATAGACTGGGAAATACAAAGGCGTCAGCGCGGGGGTGAGACGGAAGACCTCGTTGACCGCGTGGCCGTCGAGCTCCCCTTGGAGATAAAGGTGAACGGCATGCCCCTGGTGGCCCTCATGCGCCTTCCGGGCATGGATAAGGAGCTGGCGGTGGGCTTCTGCCTTACCGAGAAGGTCATCGACACCGTCTCCCAAATAAACCTGCTCAAGCATTGCGGCCAGCTCGAGCGAGGACTGGGAGAGGGAGAGGAAGCCGAAGGGGACAAGCTTGACCGGGGCAACGTGGTGGAGCTGGAGGTGGAGTCCCCCGGAGAACGGGAACGCTTCTCCGCCACTTACGTGGTGAGGACGGGATGCGGTGGAGCAGACCTCTCCGCCCTGAAAGATTACCACGAAGGCATGGTCACCTCGCGGTTGCAGGTAAGGGAGGAGGTCATCTACGGAGTGGGCGAGGAGCTTACCCGGCGCCAGGATATCTTCCGGGGAACCGGCGGGACTCACGGCGCGGGTATCTTCGACGCCGCGGGCGCGGCGCAGGTAACGGCCGAGGACGTAGGAAGACATAACGCCTTGGATAAGGCGGTGGGGTGGTGCGCCTTGCGGTATATCTCCCTGCAGGACAAGATGCTGGTGCTCTCAGGCAGGATAAGTTATGAGATGGCCCTCAAGGCGGCGAGGGTGGGCATACCGCTGCTGGTTTCCATGGCCGCGCCCACCTCTCTGGGACTGCGCCTGGCCGAGTCTGCCGGTCTCACCGTGGTGGGCTTCTGCGACGGCAAACGGTTCAATGTTTATACCCACCCCTGGAGGATCCTTCCATGATGGCCGGGGAAGGACGCTTGCCCGCGCCGGGAGAAGCTTTCACTGCCGGCGTTCTGGCAGGGGGGGAGGGAAAGCGGCTGGGAATGAACAAGGCTTTTCTGCGCATCGGGGGGGAGACGGTCTTGCAGCGTGTCTTGACCTGTCTTCAGGAAATATTTACCTCCATATTGCTGGTGGTTCAGAACGACGGCTCCATTCCGCGCGAGGACTACGGCCCTCAGGTCAGGGTGGTGGTTGACTTGCTGCCGGGAAAAGGCCCCCTGGGAGGTATCTACACCGCCTTGGAGTATTCCGAGCTACCCTACGTCTTCGTCATGGCCTGCGATATGCCCTATCCCAGCCGTGAACTTGTGCGGCGCCTCCTCTCTCAGGCGGAAGGGAGGGAGGCGGTAGTCCCCCGCCGCGGCGAGTATATAGAGCCGCTCTTCGCCGTCTATTCACGGGAGACGCGGGGGAAGATACGACCCAGGCTGGAGAGCAACCGCCTGAAGATCCACGACTTCCTCGACGAGCTGGACGTCCTTTACCTGGATGAGGAGGAGATATCCGCTTGCGATCCGGGTTTCCGTTCCTTTTTCAACATCAACACCCCTGAGGATTTAGATAGCGCTGATTGAAGGAGGCCGCGTCGCGCCACGGAGCTTTGCGACGTGAGCAACCGAGCGCATCAAGCCCCATAGATGGTAGAGATTCGCTGGTTGTAATGGAAAACCGAACTATGCCCTTGGGCGGGCTTATAATGTGCTTTGATCCGGCCATCAACACCCCTGAGGATTTAAATAACGCTGATTGAAAGAGGCCGCGTCGCGCCACGGAGCTTTGCGACGTGAGCAACCGAGCGCATCAAACCCCATAGATGGTAGAGATTCGCTGGTTGTAATGGAAAACCGAACTATGCCCTTTGGGGCGGGCTTATAATGTGCTTTGATCCGGAAGAAATTCAAAAAGGCTCTTCGCCATAAAATGTGGGTAATGCGGCCGATATCCGGCCTTCGACAGTTTACCGCTACCTTAGCTTCACGCTCTTTTCTGAATGGCGCCGCATCGGATAATTTAACTCTACCCACGCTTTTGGGAGATGAATCTTCAAAAAAGGTTGATTATCCCGAAGGCGATGAAGATGAGACCGGAGACGATGTGTACCCAGAGGCGCGGAATAACGCGCCCCAGCCCCTCTCCCACCAGGGCTCCAATAAGCGAGGTAGTCCACAAGGCCAGCGTGCCCCCGATGAAGATAAAAACTGGCTGGGAATATTTGGCACTTAGGGCCAACAAGGAAAGCTGGGTCTTGTCTCCCAGTTCCATCAGGCATACCAGGAGGAAAGCGGAAAGAAAAGGGCCGCGACGGTCAACCAGCCCCACTTTAACCTCCTCTTTTTCTTCCCCTTCTCTTTCCCTTGACGACAGGAGCATGATAATGCCGGCGATAACGAATATCGCCGATACGGCATATTTGATTACCTCCTCGGGGAGGAAGCGGTATAAAACCACCCCGATGGAGACGGCGAGCACGTTCAGGAGGGCGAAGGCGGCCGCGGCCCCCAGAAAGACCTGCCTGAAGCCACATTTGGCGGATAAGGTAAGAATGACGATCTGGGTCTTGTCTCCCAGCTCGGCCACGAACATCAGACCGAAGGCGGCCAAAAGCGCTTTCCACCACATGAACCTAGGTTAACACACCCCATCCTTGAAACCCTTCGAAAAATGGGGTCAGCCCCCGATTTTCGAAAACACTGATCTCAGCGAGTGAAATTTCGCCACTTACTAAACTGGTTTATTCGAATTTCGGGGGATGACCCCAAAAAGCGACATAATTTTTCGAAAATCGGGGGCTGGCACCGAAATTCGAAAGGAGTGATGTTAGGGGATGGTCCCATGTGACGTGAGGAAGGTGGCGATGCGGCGGGCATAGTCGGGTCCGGCCACCATGGAGACGTCATTGTGCCCCGCCCCCTTCACCAGGTAGAGCTCCTTGGGTTCCGGGGCCGCCTCGTATAGGGTCAAGCCCTCCCTAACGGGGATCAACTCGTCCTCGTCGCCGTGAATGACCATCACCGGGCAGCGGACCCGCTGCAGTTTGGACAGGGAATGGTAGCTTTCACCAAGGTTAACGCCGGGGGGAAGGAAGGGAAAGAGGTTCATGGCCACCCCGGCTAGGGAGGTAAAAGTGGACTCCAGGATGAGGGCCTTAAAAGGGCGGTCCTGCGCTATCTCGCAGGCCACCCCGCCGCCCAGGGATTTCCCGAAGATGATGATCTCCCCGTCCTCCAAACCCTGGTCTCCGAGCCACTTCAAGGCCGCCCTGGCGTCCAGGTACAGACCGGCCTCGTGGGGCTCGCCGCCGCTCTTGCCGTATCCGTGGTAGTCGATAAGCAGAAGCCGGCATCCCAGCGGGGCCAGCTCACGGTGAACCAGAGACCAGCTGTAAACCTCCTGGGCGTTGCCGTGCAAAAAGAGTACCGCCGGCCTTTCCTCCGGCTCGTCCCACCACAGGCCGTGTATATCCACGCCGTCCTCGCAGCGCATCCATACCTCTTTCGCCTTTCCCGCCCAGTGGGGAGGGGGAAGGTCGGGAGGCAGGCGGTCCGGGTAGTATAGAAATTTCCTTGCCACCGCGCTCAGGTCGGGAATGGCCATCACCCCCGCATTATTGTAATGGAAAATAGGCGTTAAATAGTAGATAGTAGATAGTGGGTAGTAAGTGGAAGCAGTTAAGGCCATTGGATATGCAGAGAGATCCGGATCGGGAAAAGGTAAATCTCCCCCCACATTGCTCTCTCTTAAAAGAGCAGGGCGAGATTGAGGAGGGCGGGTGGAGGGAGGCGCTTATCTCCGGCGGAGACCACCTCAAGAGGGCCTTGGACGAGTACGGGGAGCTGGGCTTCGAGTGCCTCCTGGAGGAGCTGCGCCCCGCGGAACTGGAAGGGTGCGCGGAATGCTACAAGACGGGAGGGGAAAAAATCTACCGCCTCTACGTGCGCCCCGCCTAGCCGGCACCGAATTGTTTGTAACACATATGATTGTATGGATTTGTGGTGAAACCCTACCATTTCGTAACATACGGTGCAATTGAATAAATCAATTTGCCGCCTTCGCTACAGGAAAAAATATACTTTTCCTCGCTGCCGTCGGAAAGCTTAATGGCAGCTTCGATAATATAAAGGTAATCATACTCATCAGATTCCCTTAACGGCGTATGAGTTTCCTCTAAGAAATGCAAGGAGTATGAGAAGTTACCGTATAATGAGGTGGTGGGGAGAGTCTGCTGGGTTCTTGGATCCGCATATTCGCTCATAGCTCTTTCATGTTGGCCCTCTTTGCATAGATCCAAGAAGTTGGCTACCGTCTCCTTCGCCACGGCCTGCTGGCTTGTTTGTGCGTCTTTTGTTTCTGCGTTGTTACCTGCGCATGATATGATTGTTAAAGCCAGTATTGTTGCAGTGGCAGCGCCAACACCTATCTTGGCGATTCTACCCGTGACCATTTTTCCCGCCCCCTTTTGGCGTTTTCTTATGAAAATCCAGCTAGACCTCAAGCTTTGATTCCTGACCACAAAGAAAGCCTCAAGCCGGCAAGCACTTTGTTTAGGTAACTTGGCGGCTTTATTCTTGATGGCTTGCCGTTATAGCGGACTTTCTACATCGAGAACATCTCCACTAATAGCATCTACTATTACATAAAAGGAAGTGCCCTCTATCAGATCTCCTTTTTTTATTCCTATATCATTTTGAGAAACTTTTTTTAACAGTTTCTTGTATTCAATATCCGATTGGAAACATATTGGTTCAATCAGGAAATAAAAAATAGCTGATACCACCCCCCGCAAGCTTTATTTCCAAAATATTTCCTTAACAAAATTATCTTATTTCGCCCCCCCCCGTTCTGTCAATGCCTATTTCTTTTAAGATGAAAATCTCTTTCTATTTTAGAAACAATATAAAAAGATTGCCCTGAAATATGATGCCAAAAACAAGCATACATCCTCACTCAAGCACGCGGGGGAAGAGCCACATGTAACGGATGGTGGAAACTATTCTTCCTTTTTCTGCCCCTTTTGCTTGGCGATCTCCTCCTCGCGCAGCTCCCTGCGCAGAACCTTGCCCACCATGGTCTTGGGGAGCTCGGGGCGGAACTCCACCATGCGCGGCGCTTTGTAGGAGGCGAGCCGCTCACGGCAGAATTCGATGATCTCCTCCTCCGTGGCTTCCATTCCCGGCTTGAGCACTACGTAGGCTTTAACCGTTTCCCCGCGGTACTCGTCCGGTATGCCTACCGCCACCGCCTCCTGCACCTTGGGGTGTTCGTATAGCACCTCGTCGATCTCACGCGGGTAGATGTTGAAGCCACCTGCGATGATCATGTCCTTTTTACGGTCCACGATGTAGAAGTACCCGTCCTCGTCCATGGTGGCAATGTCCCCGGTGTACAGCCAGCCGTCCCTGAGAGTATTGGCCGTTTCTTCCGGTTTTTCCCAGTAGCCCTTCATCACCTGGGGGCCGCGGATGATCAGCTCGCCGGCCTCGTTGAAGCCGAGCTCCTCCTTGCCCGTGTCCACGTCCACGATCTTGGCCTCGGTGTCCGGGAAGGGAATGCCGATGGAGCCGACCTTCTTCATTCCTATGATGGGGTTGGAATGAGTGACCGGCGAGGCCTCGGAGAGGCCGTAGCCCTCGCAGAAAACCCCTCCGGAAATGCGGCTGAACTGGTGATGCACCTCCACCGGCAAGGGGGCCGAACCCGAGTTGCACAGCTTGACGCGGTTCACGCCGTAGTTTAGCGCCTCGGGGTGGTTTAGTATGGCGACGTAGAGAGTAGGCACCCCAGGAAAGAAGTTGGGCTGGTACTTCTGTATGGCCTGCAGGAGCATATTGATCTCGAACTGGGGAATGAGGACCATGGCCGCGCCGTTCCAGATGGCGGTGTTCATGGCCACCGTCTGCCCGTAGGAATGGAAGAAGGGGATCACGCAGAGATAAATGTCCTTTCCCCGTTCGGTGAATTCCCTCCCCCACATGCCGCACTGCATGGCGTTGGCCAGCAGGTTGCGGTGGGTGAGCATGACCCCCTTGGGAAGCCCGGTGGTGCCGCCCGTGTACTGCAGGGCGGCCAGGTCCTCCTCGGGGTCGATATCCACTTCGGAAACCTCAGGAGTGGAGTCGGCGATCACCTCGCGGAAATAATAGATGTCCGCCTCCTTTTCCGCCGCCACATCCGCAGGCGTTTCCATGTAATCGGTGATGCTGGTGACGATCCTGCGCTTGAGGGGGGATTTGTCCTTCACCGCCTGCACCCGCTGGTGGAAGAGGTCGAGGTAGATCATGGTTTCCGAGCCGGAGTCGTTCAACTCGTATTCTATCTCCCGCTCTACGTGCAACGGGCTTATGTTTACAACTACCCCTCCCGCCTCGAGGATGCCGTAGTAGGATATGACCATCTGGGGCGAGTTGGGGAGCATAACCGCTACGCGATCACCTTTCTTCACCCCCATGTCCCTGAGGGCGGTGGCCAGGCGCCGCACGTGGTCCCTGACCTCGCCGTAGGTCATCTTCTGGTCGAAGAAGATGGTGGCCGGGTTGTCCTCGTATCTCATACATATATATTCCAGGTTCTGGAATAAAGGTATGCGGGGATAACGGATGCTTTCGGGGACGTAGTAATCGTAGTGTTTGAGCCAGATTTTTTCCATACCAATCCCTCCTAATACGCAAATCGGCAGCGGATTGAACCCTGCAGCACCAAAAAACCGCCCGGCCGATGACGGCCAATCTTTATTGTAACTCAAAAAACCCTTGTTTTGGTCATATGGTCGCCAGGTTGGAAGATAACCTCGGTATTGCTCCGTAGCATCCATCGATACGCAGGAAAAAAGTGAAGGTGGCCCTGTTGCCGTCTCGGTGGGTTAATAGGAGTAGAACCCTCTTCCCGACTTGCGCCCCAGCCGGCCCGCGGCCACCATGCGTCGCAGCAGCGGGGGAGGGAAGAACTTGGGGTCTCCGGTTTCATCGTGAAGGGCCAGGGCGATCCGGGTCACCGTGTCCAAGCCCATGTTGTCGGCCATCTCAAGCTGGCCGAGGGGAAAGTTGAAGCCCAGGCGGGAAGCTTTGTCGATGTCCTCCACGCTTCCCACCCCCGCTTCCAGGACGCGTACCGCCTCCAAGATGGCCGGGAGGAGAAACCTCTCCAGTAGACCGGAACTTCCATCATGCCATGATTTTCCATCTTCTCCAGCGTGTTTCCCTGCCGACCCCCAGTGGAGGCTCTCGCGCTTGCCGCTTGCATAGTCGTAGAAGCCTCTTCCCGACTTGCGCCCCAGCCGGCCCGCGGCCACCATGCGCCGCAGCAGCGGTGGGGGGAGGAACTTGGGGTCGCCCGTGTCCTCGTAGACGGCCATGGCGGCGTTGAAGGTTACGTCCAGCCCGGCGTTGTCCATAATCTGCATGGGACCTATGCCGGCGTCGAACCCCCCTGTGGCGCGGTCTATGTCCTCCGGGGAAGCCATCCCTTCTTCCACCATGCGGATGGCCTCGATGGAGGATGGAATATTGACACGGTTGGCGATAAAGCCCGCGTGGTCCTTCTTCACCAGGACGGGGTCTTTTCCCAGCGACTTCACCCATGACGCCGCGCTCTGCGCGGTTTCCGGCGCGGTGAGCAGTCCATTGATAACCTCGCAGAGGCGCATGAGGGGGACTGGTCCGAAAAAGTGCGTGCCCACCACCTTTTCTGGCCTTGAAGTGGCGGAGGCGATGGAGGTTATGGGCAGGCAAGAGGTGTTGGTGGCCAGGATGGCGTGCGGAGGACAGATTCCATCCAGATCCTCGAAAACCCTTTTCTTGAGCTCCAGGCTTTCCGGCACCGCCTCGACGGCCATGTCCGCCTCTTTTGCTTCCTTGAGATCGCAGGTGACGGAGATGTTGGCTTTGGCCCTATCGTACTCCCGCGGGGTGATTTTCCCCTTGGAAAGGAGTTTTCCCAAAGAGAAATCGATGGCCTTCAAGCCCGCCTGCAAGCAGGATTCGCTTAGGTCGCACATGGTTACCGCGTAGCCGGAGGCGGCAGCCACCTGGGAGATACCATTCCCCATATACCCCGCGCCGACCACGAAGACTTTTCTTATCTCCATTTCCTCCCCCTGTTTGAATTTCATGTTGCCGTCCCAGGTCTTTTTCGTACCACGCCTTTTTACTAGAGTTCGATCTATGGTCCTTCATTTCCATGCAGGGTGGGCACCGGCTTGCCGAACTTCAGGCGATAATAGATAAACTCCGCCGCGAAGCAGAGCAGGATCACCATGGGGATGGATACCGGCGACCTGGTCACCATCCGCTATTTCACGCACAAGGTTAATCTATCATGACCGCCGGCGCGTTGTCTGCATCGCCGAACATTGGGGAGATCACCCCCTTTCTTCTTGCCTAATTTGGTCGCTTTGTCAGGATGATAGGGTGGTCTCTCAATCTATTTCAACCCTGAAAGCGCCTACCGAAACGATACAGCCTCGGTAAAAACAATTCTTCAATATGTGAAGAGATTGCCATTTTCTAGAGGAAAGGCCCGGCCTTTTTGCCCCTAAGTAAGCGTTAAGGATTTCATGCCGCAAGACGATATATCGCATGTGTGCGGGGGGAATGGTGAGGTACCCGTCCCCTGAAGGCTGTTGGTGTGAGCATGTGGTTCGCTGCGGAGGAAAGGTGGTTGAGTGGTGATGGATGTCGATGTTTGCCCGGAATGCAAGGTTCCCCGGCAGTTCATAGATACCCATATCTGGCTTAGCGGCGGGATCATAGTTCAGAGGGCCGACCAGAAGCATCGCATGGTGCTGATCGAGAGCGACAACCTTGACCCCCTGTTCAAGGGGATCGGAGAGTTGATCGGCGTGTCCATAGAGCACATCGTCATCGAGACCAAGCTGCGCTCCTCTCGGGATTATATGAATACGATAATCCCCGACGAAGTGAAAGAGCAGGTAAGGAGCTTTAAAATGGACATAAAGCCCCTTATCGAGGCGATGAACGTTATCGGCCACATGCTGGGATACGGGGACTCCAAGCTTATCGAAGTACGCTACACGAAGAATCCCGATGATTACGTGATCGAGCGCATCACGGACCCTTATTCCGTGCTCCTTTGGTGCGGGGACCTGGCTGGATCGTCTGAGGCGGTTGTCGGTTACGCTCACGAAGTAAAATACGAGTTCGTATCGCCCGATCAGGTGGAAATCATTGCCTGGCCTTCCCAACGGCCTCCGAAATTCCAGGAGAGGCTGCAGTTGAAGGAATACGCTCTGCTGGATGGCGACATCGACTTGGAGAAATGCGGGACCTGTGGGGGACCGGCCGCGCTTTCCGGCTACGCCTGGGACGTCGCGAGGGGCGTCATTAAAGTGGTGGAAAGGGACAGACGCGTGGCCATGCTCGGGCCCGCTTATATCGAGGCCGTGTTCGACGAGCTTGAGAAGGAGCTTGGGGAGGAGATCCCGAGAGTGGTGGTGGAGGCGCAGCGGCGCTTCACCAGAGGGAGCCTTTACTCTCCCGCGGAGGTCGGGAGCGAGGAGGATTTTCGTAAGCTGCTGGCCCTGAGAGGCTTGGGCAACCTGCGGGAGTTGAGAATGGACGGCCGGGGAATGAGGATGAGCATGCAGAACGCGGCCGTGCCGCTCATGGTAACCGGCCTGATCCAGGGTTACTTCGAGGATATTACGGGCGTGGAATCCAACGTGGAGTGGGAATTAAAGGACGACGACACCCTCGAGTTGGAGATTACTCCCAAGAAATAGTGACAGAATAAAAGGTTCCTTGAATAGCTGCCCTTAACCGGGCCTTTGGTCTGGTATGGATTAAGGGCGGTTGAACGAGAGGAATAACGACGGGTTGAAGGACGGAATCCCAGGATAAACCGACAAAGGGTTTGCAATGTTTCGAGCCGGCAAAGCAGCATCGCTCATCTTGGCCGCCGTACTCTTTTTCCTTTTTTCGATGTCTGCGCCGCCTTGCGCCCTCTCAGGCTGCGATGACTCCGGCGCTGTAAGCGCGGCCGCCTTCGGTGAGCGTTTCGGCGTGTCCAGCCCCCACATGAAGATGTGGAGTTACCAGACTATGGAAAATGAATTGCGGGCTCTGGATGGATTGGGCGTAAGTTGGGTACGTTGCAACTTCGCCTGGTTCGACCTGGAACTGTCGCCGGGCGAGTGGGGTTTCGAAGGAACGGATCTGCTGGTCGACCGGGCGGAGGAGCACGGGGTGAACATTCTGGGTATCCTGGGAGGATCTCCCACCTGGGCCAACGGCGGCAACCCTCCCAATTTCCCTCCCACGGACATGGCGGCTTGGAGGAATTACGTGCGCACCGTATGTTCCCGCTACCGAGGCCGCGTTGCCGTCTGGGAGATATGGAACGAGGAAAACATAGCCGCCTACTGGGCGCCGGGACCCGATACGGTGGCCTACACGGCGTTACTCGAGGCCGCCTCGCAAGAGATAAGGGAGGTGGACCCCGGTGTCATGGTCATGATGGGTGGCCTGGCGGGGGTAGGAATAGAATACCTCTACTCCTGCCTGGAACTGGGGGCGGCGGATTATATCGACGCTGTCGCCTACCATCCCTATCCGGAAACCTTGGGCAGCGGGGATTTCAGACCCCAGGAAGCATGGAGCCGGCAGATCGTGAGCTACATGCGACGGCTGATATCCTCTTACACCACAAAGGACATCCAGCTTTGGATTACCGAGTTCGGCTGGACCACTTCCACTACCATCCCCCCCGGAGTGGACTACCAAACCCAGGCCGACTATATGCTGCGTACCCTGATCAGCTATGCCGACACCGATCTGGATAGGGTATTCTGGTACAGTCTGAGGGATGATGCCAACGGCAGTATCGACAGATATGGGCTGCTGAAAAACGATTTCGCGCCCAAGCCCTCCTACCATTATTACGCCGTATTCCAAAATGTCTTCGGAGGGGCCGTCTCGCCGGAGCCCGGCGGGGTTTCATGTTATTGCTCTCGGCCGGGAACTCTGGAGGCGCACTGCTTCCGCCGCGGTGACGGCAGCCTGGCTTTCGCCGCCTGGAAGAGCGACGACGGCGTGGACGAGCTTTCCGTTACCGTATCCGATCCGGCTTACAACCGGCTGCTGGTTGTGGATCCTGTGACGGGAGAAAGAAAGCCCGTGGAGGAGGCGAGCAGGGACGCGCAAGGGAAGCTCTCCGTTTCCGGGCTTTCCTTGGGCAGGACGCCGCTGATCTTGGAGGCGCGTGTCGTGCCTACCTATAGCGTCACGGTCACGACCGCGGAGGGACACGGGAAGGTCGAGCCCTCCAGCCAGGTAGTGCTGGAGGGGGACGCTGCGATCATCGACTTCATTCCTGATACCGATTATCGTGTTGCTTCCATCATCGACAACGGCGTGGAGGTGCCCGTAAGCGATCCTTATGTTATTGACGGCGTCGTGGACGATCACGAAGTGGTGGTGACCTTCAAGCCGGACAGAACCGCCTTTTTCTTCGCCGAGGGCTATACCGGTCCGGGCTTCGAGGAATGGCTCACCCTGGCCAACCCCGCAGAGGAACCCACTCAGGCGCGCATCACCTACATGTTCCGGGACGGCAGCACCCAGACCCAGGAGGTTTCCCTGGGGGCCACCACCCGCCAGACGGTGGACGTAAACGCCGCCGTGGGCCCGGGCAAGGAAGTCTCCATCAAGGTGGAGGCGGATGCCCCCATCGTGGCCGAGCGCCCCATGTACTTCAACTACAAGGGAGCCATAACGGGAGGACATGACGTGGTGGGATGCGGGTCTTGAATGTCCTCGGGGGCATGAAACCGAGGCCAAGCTTAACCCGCCGCCCGTCGCCGCCTACGCATATATCTATATAATGAGGGAATGAGGGGGCGGAATATAATTTCTGGTTAGAACGGGGGGGCGAGGCATGAAGGAAAAGTATATCCTGGTTAATGACGTAGGCACCACCGGCGTAAGAGCGGTGGTCTTCGGCCGCGACACCAGGGTCATCTCGGAAAGCTATGCCGAGATACCGCAGATTTACCCCCAGCCGGGTTGGATAGAACAAGACCCCGAGGCCCTTTTCGAAAGCTGTGTGGAGGTGGGCAACAAGGCTTTGCGGGAAGCCGGGGCGAAGCCCGATGATATCGCGGCCATGGGCATCGCTACCCAGAGGGCTTCCAGCCTGTTATGGGATGCCGTGACGGGCAAGCCGGTCTATAACATCATTACCTGGCAGGACACCAGGATGTCCGATGTCTGCGATAAGGTTAACCGCAGCTTCTTGTTCAGGTTTCTCCACCTGGCGGGCGGCGCCTACCAGAGAGTGGCCCCCCTAAGCGAGAAATTGAGAAGGAATCCCCTGGGCAAGTTGCTCATCACGGCGGCACATTTCACGGTGACCCCCGCTCAGTCCTCGGCACATGCGCGGTGGATACTGGATAACGTGGAGGGGGCGCAGAAGAAAGCCGCGGAAGGAGATCTCATCTTCGGTACCGTGGACAGCTGGCTGGTTTGGAACTACACGCGGGGTTCCGTTCACGCCACCGACTATTCCAACGTCAGCGCCACCGGCATGTATGATCCCTTCGGGATGAGATGGAGCCCGCTTCTTCTCAAGCCCTTCGGGTTGCCCGGTGGCGTAAGGCTTCCCGAGATAAGGGAAACCAGCGGAGATTTCGGCGTTACTGAGGTTTTCGGGGGCCCCATTCCCATCAGGTGCGTGGCCGCCGACCAGCAGGCGGCCCTCTTCGGAGAGGCCTGCTTCGAGCCCGGGAGCGTCAAGTGCACTAACGGCACGGGGACTTTTATCGACATGAACACCGGGGACGCGCCCATGGCTTCCGTGCACCGGTTGACTCCCTTGATCGCCTGGAAATTGCAGGGAAAGACCACCTTCATGATGGAGGGGATCATTTCCAGCGCCGGTTCGTCCGTGCAGTGGCTGCGGGATAACCTAAAAATCATCGGGCAGGCCTCCGATTCCGAGAAGTTGGCCATGCGGGTGGATGATAGCGGCGGGGTGTACGTGGTTCCCGCCTTCGCTGGGCTTACCGCGCCTTACTGGGATCCCTACGCCAGGGGCACGGTTATCGGCCTGACCCGCGCCACCTCCAGGGAGCAGGTGGTGAGGGCGACCCTGGAGTCTATAGCCTACCAGTGCCGCGACGTCATCCAGGCCATGCAGAAGGACACGGGCATGGAGGTGACCAGAATAAGGGCGGACGGTGGGGCTTCCCGCAACAACTTTCTCCTGCAATTCCTGGCCGACATTCTCGACGTGGAGGTGGAGCGACCGGAGATGCTGGAGGCCACGGCGCTGGGTGCGGCCTTCTTCGCGGGCATAGCGGTGGGTTACTGGGAGTATCCCCATGACATCACGCGCATCAGGCGCGTGGATCGAGTATTCGAGCCCGACATGGATGCCGGGAAGCGGGAGAAGCTCTACGCGGGATGGAAGAGGGCGGTGGAAAGATCGCGTCTCTGGGCCTAATTTTTTTCGAATTTCGGGGTCAGCCCCCGAAATTCGAAAAAATCCGGGTTGTGCCTGCAACCGGCTTTCAGGGGCTGAGTCGAAATTTCGAATTTCGGGGGCTGACCCCGAAATTCGAAGCCTGATAAGTGGAGGAGGGAGGAGGAAGAAATGTTCGATTTCATAATGAGCGAGGAGCAGAAGGGACTTCAAGAAGAGGTGCGAGACCTAGTAAGCTGGGTTCCCCGGCAGCTCATATTGGACATGGACGCCATGATAGCCCCTTTTCCCAGGTTCTTCCTAGAGGAAGCAGGCAAGCGCAACCTTCTGGGATTGCGTTTCTCGGAGGAATACGGGGGTAGGGGTCTCGGCTGGGAGGAGGAGATCATAGCCATCTCCGAGATGTCCTTGCTAGGAGTGCCGCTTACCTGCCTTTACTCGCTGGTGAGCATCGTGGGCGAGTGTATAGAGCAGTTCGGGAACGAGGACCAGAAGCGGCGCTTCCTTGTACCCACCTTAAAAGGGGAGCTGGTATGCGCCGAGGCTTTGACCGAGCCCAGGGGAGGCTCCGATTTTTTCGGCGCCACCTGCACGGCGCGTCGCGAAGGGGGCCATTATGTGCTTCACGGCCAGAAGCGCTTCATCGTGGGCGCGGAGGGGGCGGATTATTTCATGGTCTACGCCCGCACCGATCCAGATGCCCCTCCACGGGACGGGCTGAGTTGCTTCCTGGTGGAGAGAGACGAGAGCGTGGAAGTGAAGACGGTTTACGGGCTCATGGGGGCGCGGGGCAGCGGCACCGGCCGGGTGCTCTTCCGGGACACCAGGGTTCCGACGGAAAACCTGGTGGGGGAGGAGAACGGGGCCTCCCATATCTTTTACCGCATGATGATCCCAGAGCGCGTGACCTCGGCGGCGGGATGCGTGGGAAGCGCGCGAGAGGCCATAGAGCTGGCGGCACGCTACTCCACGCGACGCAAGGCTTTCGGAGTGGAGATCAAAAACTTCCAAGCCGTTTCCTTCATGATCGCCGAAAGTCTGGTCAAGCTGGACGCCATGCGCAGCCTTATTTGGATGACGGCACGGGCCATAGATGCGGGCATTCCCCACGGCAGAATGAGACGCATGGTCTCAGAGGCCAAGAAGTTCGCCACCGAGGCGGTTTGGGACATATGCTACAACGCCATGCAGGCCATGGGAGGCATTGCTTATACCAATGTCTACCCCATAGAGAGGATGCTGCGGGATGCGCGGCTGCTTTCCATTTGGACGGGGACCAACGAGATCATGAGCCTCATCATCCAGCACGAGTTCTACAAAGAGCTGGAGGGCGAGGTCAGGGGCAAGCGCAACGTGGAGCTCGACGCTCCGGAGGCCTTCAACGAGGAGGAGAAGATCTACGAATAAATAGCTACCCGGTCCTTCGCGTCGGGAACCTGGCGGGGAGGATGAGGGCGGCGTCGGCCCGGCTGCCCCGTTGCGTAGAGAAAGGCACAATCCTTTAGTCCTCGCATTCCCGGAAAGCTCACCACGCATCGCGCGCCATGGCCGAAGTTTCGTTTGTTGTCTGCTGCCCTAGTGCCGTCTTTTGGCATACGTTGCTCCTGCAGCCGGCATAGGGGGCGATTGCCGCGACCCAAAACCTTATAACTGCTTGCGAGGAAGACATGCCCTGGGACGTAGAGCTCATGCCGGTTGGGATAACGGCAGCTCCGGGATAGGTCGCGAACCATAACCGTCTTCTTTGCCCTTCCGGGTTAAACGTTCTTTCCCCGCTCCTCCAGTTTAAAAAGGTGATATGCGGGAACAATAGCCGTTTATCGGAGAGACGGCTTTGAGAGCATTGCAAGATGAAAGGTTTTCCCACGGCGGGGAAATGTTGGAGAAGAGGGAGGAAAAAGCGATGGAAGATACAGAAAAAATGGACCCTGACCTCGTGAGCGCCCACGCCAGCGTGCGCGAGATGTACGAGAGGGTCCACGCTGACGGCATGACCAATGTGGTGGACCGCTGGTTCAGCCAGCAGCCCAAATGCCCCTTTTGCTCGGGTGGAATAAGTTGCCAGTTGTGCTCAAACGGACCTTGCCGCATAACGGACAAGAAGCCCAACGGCGTGTGCGGCATTACCGCCGATGGCGCAGCCATGCGCTACATGCTTTTCCGCAACATCCTGGGCATGACCACTTACACCTATCATGCCGTGGAAGCGATAAAAACCCTTATCAAAACGGCGGAACTGAAGACGCCTTTCTCCCTCCAGGATCTGCCAAAACTGAATGAAGTGGCCGATTTTCTGGGGGTGGAGGACGGCAGGCACGCGGCGCGCGCCAAACTCCTGGGGGAGCGTTTTCTGGCCGATATCTACCGTCCACTGGGCGAGCCGTCGGAGATGGTGGAGCGTTTCGCGCCCGCTCCCAGGTTGAAGGTATGGAAAGATCTGGGGTTGATTCCCAACGGGGCTTCTTCCGAAACCATCTACGCCACCTCCAGCATCCTGACCAACGTGGACGGGGATTATGTAAGCCTGGCCAAGAAAGCCTTGCGCCTGGCCATCTCCTGCACTTACAGCTCGTTGGTGCCGTTGGAGCTCTCGCAGGATATCCTTTTCGGCACTCCCCGGCCGCATCCCACCGAGGTGGATATGGGCATCATCGACCCTTCTTACGTAAACTTGGTGGTGAATGGGCACGAGCCCTTCGTGGGAGCCGCCCTCATCGCTTACGCTTCCCGCCCGGAGATCCAGGAAAAGGCGCGGGTGGCTGGGGCGCGGGGGCTGCGGGTAATCGGCTCCATCGAGACCGGGCAGGAGCTGCATGCCCGCTTTCCGCTCTCGGACGTTTTCCGTGGGGTAACCGGCAACTTCATCAACCAGGAATTCGTGCTGGCCACGGGGGCGGTGGACCTTTTCGCCATGGACATGAACTGCTCCCAGCCGGTGCTCATGCAATACGGCAAGAAGTTCGGAACCACCATGATCGCGGTTTCTCCGCTGGTGAATATGCCCGACCTGGAGCTGCGCCTGGATTATCGTCCCGAGGAGGTGGAGGATCAGGCCGCCCGCCTGGTGGACATGGCGGTGGAAAGCTTCCGCCGCCGGCGCGACCGCGCCAACCACGTTCCACCCCGGGTCATGGACGCGGTGGTGGGATTTTCCGCCGACGCCCTCCTGGAAATACTTGGCGGGAGCCTTGATCCGCTGCTGGACACCATTAAGAGCGGCGCGGTCAAAGGACTGGTGGCCCTGGTGAGCTGCTCCAGCTTGAAGAACAAGGGGCAGGACGTCACCACCCTGGCCGTGGCACGGGAGCTCATCTCCAGGGACATGCTGATCATCGCCGGCGGTTGCGGAAACGGCGCCCTGCAGGTGGGAGGGCTGGCGCGGCCCGAAGCGGCGGAAATGGCCGGCCCCGGCCTGCGTCAGGTGTGCCGGGAGCTGGGCATCCCTCCCGTTCTTTCCTTCGGCACCTGCACCGACGTGGGCCGCATGGCCCTGCTGGTGGGGGCGGTAGCCGATGCCCTGGGGGTTGACGTTCCCGCTTTGCCCGCTGCGGTGACGGCGCCGGAATGGCACGAGCAAAAGGCCACTATCGACGCCGTCTTCGCCGTGGCCTTCGGGCTTTATACCCATGTATCGCCCATGCCTCCGGTTACCGGGGGCGAGAAACTGGTTAAGCTGCTCACCGAAGAAGTGGAGGAACTCACGGGCGGTAAGCTGGCCGTGGGCGACGACGCGGCGGAGGCCGCGAGGGGAATCGAGGAGCATATCGAGGGAAAGAGAAAGGCGTTGGGACTTTAGCGGGGGCTTTAAGAAAAGGCTCTTCGCCACAAAATGCGGGTAATGCGGCCGACATGCGGCGTTCTTCAGATCACCATTACCTAAACTGCCCGCTTTTTTTCTGAAGCGTGCCGCATCAAAGGTCTTAAATCTACCCGCACTTCTTGGAGATTATGGTTTGCCCCTACCATTCAGGCGTCTCTTTCGCCAATGGATGCCGCACCCGCCGTACGTCCCTACACGCGCTTCCGGGATAGGAAGCGGGAATGCTTACGCGGACGGTTTCGTCTCTCGGATGGCGCAAGATATCATGTTTGCCACCTTTAGCGACATGGCATGTCAATCTGTATAATGGGTTCATGGTGGATTACCAATACATAGACGACGCAAACGGTCTCAAGAAGATGCAGGAACATCTCCGCGCCGCCAGTCGTTTCTCCGTGGACATAGAGTCCGACAGCTATCATCATTACAGGGAAAAGATAGCCCTTATCCAAATATGCGACGGCGACACCGTCTTTATCCTGGACCCTTTGAGCACGGACATGGAACCCGTGGCAAGCATGATCGATGATCCCTCCAAGGAGAAAATCTTTCACGATGTGGACTATGACGGCAGGATGATCCTTACCTATCTGGGCGTCCGTCCTCGCCCCGTTTTCGACACCATGATCGCCGCTCGTATCCTGGGCAAGGACAAGGTAGGCCTGGCCGATCTGCTGGGCGAGTATTTCGGGATCGAAATGGACAAAAGACTGCAGCGGGCTGACTGGTCGCAACGCCCCTTGAGTTTGGACATGCTTGAATATGCGGCCCTGGACGTCGCTTTCCTCATCCCCTTGCGCGACCGCTTGGCCGAGGATATCGAAATGTTAGGCAGAACAGGCTGGGCCCGCGAAGAGTTCGAGCGCCTGGTGGAAAACCTGGAGTCCATGCCCGAGAGGGAGGTTTCCGCCCTCAAGGTGAAAGGAGCCCGTGAGCTGAATCCGCGGCAGCTGGCCGTGCTCCAGAAGCTTCTGGAATGGAGGGAGAGGAAGGCCGCTCAGGTCGATGTCCCCAGCTTCAAAATTGTGGGCTCGGAGAGATTGCTGGAGCTGGCCAGGAAACATCCGCGCAGCCGCCATGAGCTGGAAAGGTCTGGAATTCTCACCCCTCGCCAGGCGGCGCGCTTCGGGAATGAGATCCTGGCCGCCGTGAGGAGTGGGCTCAAGGTCCCGGAATGGCAACAGCCGCGTTTCCCGAAACAGGAACACCAGAAGCGGGATTTCGATGCGGAGAAAATACTTAAAGGCCTGAAGCGGGTGCGTGACTTGAAAGCGAGCGAGCTCGGGCTGGATCCGGGGTTCCTGATGTCCAACGCCGTACTCAAGGCGGTGGCGCGCCTAAAGCCCGCCAGCATCGAGGAGATGAAGGAAAGCGGGCTGCTCAGGGGCTGGCAAATCGAGGCGATGGGCGACTCCCTGGCCGAGGTGATTAACCGCATCCGTTGACCGGTATAAAAATTGCCGCCTGCACCGGCTTGTCCGTACCGTGACCCAAGAATATGATTCATCTACCAGAAGTGTGGGCAGGGTTAAACATTCCATTCAGAAAAGAGCAGGCGGTTAAGGCACCGGTAAACCGCCGAACGCCGGTTGTCGGTCGCATTACCCACCTTTTATGGCGAAGATCCAGGAATATAGATCTTGCTGGATGTTGGACAGGCGCCTGACGGGTTGAAGCCGCGCACTCTTTTCACGTCTGCTGCATTGGCAGAGGGTGATTGTTGGTAGAGCAAGCCGAGCATCATTGGAATTTCGCCTAACCGCTTTTAAGGACGGTGCCGCCGACCCACCCTACTCTAATGGTGGCGCCCTATCCGCTTTCCGGGTGTTTCAGTATGGCGTTCCGCGGCGACAGCAGCGATGTTGGGTGCCTGGCGCCGGAGATCGGGGTTCCAGAGCTCAGTACGGCGTTCCGCAGCGGCGGCAGAACTTGTCCTCAGGCCTGCTCCTGGGTTGACCGCAGCGCATGCAGAACTTGGACCCCTCCGCCGTCGCCTCCGGCTCTTCGGCGGGTGCCGGTGGAGGCTCGACCTCGCCGGCGGACGGCGGTTGTTTGCCCGGAGGATAAGGGGAGGAGACTTCCGTAGCGGCGGGCGGCATTCCCGCGCCTGCGAACGGCGTCGGCGACGCTGGCGGAGTCGCGGGACCCGCTACGGGCGCGTGGGGCGACACCCCCGCGACCGTTTCCGGAGAAGCCGGTTTGCGGGTAACCGCGAACAGGAAAAGGAACATGGAAAGGGCCATAATGAGCACCAATATGACGGTAAAGGTGGTCTTGTTCCCGGCCAGCATCCCCCGGCCTTTGGCGGCGTAAGGCAGTTCGTAGGTGATGGCTCCTTTCTCTTTGTCGAAGGCGGCGTTTTCAGCCCCCGTGGGAAGATCGAAGATAACCCTCTGCTCCAGGGGCATGGAGGAAAAGAGGGTAAACTCACTGCTCAACGTGCCCGAAGCCCTCAGCTCCACCATCCCTTCCTCTTCCTTGCGGGACTCGTAATTGCCGTATCCGTAGATGTGCCAGGCATCGCCCATGTTATAGGCGTATCCGGGGGTATCGAAGGAGATGGTGATGGCGGAGTTGCGGCTATCTATATCTACGTCGAAGTTTTCCACCTCTCCCACGTTGCTATCGGAGCGGAAGCGCCGGGAAAGCAGGTTGGGATTTTCCTTGAAGACATAGGCGTATTCCTCGAACCAGGCGGGATCGTAGGTAATGGTGTCGGTGATGTGGGCGTCCCCCACCTCGTCCACCTCGACGCGGGTTTCCTCCTCCAGGGTAAAGGTTTGCTCCTCTTCGAGCCCCTGGGCAGGCGCCTCCGAAATAGGCGCGAGAAGCGGAGATCGGAAGAGCGTCGTGTAGGGAAAGAGTGTAGATCTCGGTGGTCGCCGTATCATTAAAAAAAAAAAA
>ENA-ORXB01001560-ORXB01001560.1-sediment-metagenome-genome-assembly--contig:-NODE-1560-length-25727-cov-4.921131_pt1 | contig 25727 bp, 21 predicted proteins | sample MGYA00237863_ERZ511475 | MGnify/ENA primary metagenome ERZ511475 (study PRJEB26305, sample SAMN06343858) | sediment metagenome | isolation source: hot spring sediment | place: Canada: British Columbia... | reverse complement strand
TCAGGGCAGGCGCTGAGCTCGGCCTGCTTGGCAGCCAGCTTCATGGCAAACGCCAGGCAGGTAGGCTGCCCACACTTCTTGCAGTTCGTGCGCGGCAGCAGCTTGTAGATCTCCAGGCCACTCAATCCCATTGCTTCTTCTCCTTGCCGTGCGAAGGCCCCCGAGACCCCGCCAGTTCGCGCCGCCCCTACGCGACCATCAGCCGCTCGATCGCAGCGCGCACCAGAGCAATGCTCTCCGGATGGCGCAGCACGACGATATCCGCGCCGGCCTCGATGAGCGTCGCGGCCGTGAGGACCTCCCACATGACAGACCGCTCCCGCCAATCCCCCCAGGCCTCCGGCACGCCCACATTGACCTTCGTCTCTTTGGCGCGCCAGGCCTCCTCGCCGACCGTGCAGATCATGGGCTGCTGCGTCATGCTATCACCCGTGAGCGCGGCCAGCCGCAGGCGCTCCATCACGCTGTAGGTGTACTCCAGCCCATACCCAAGAGCGCCCGTCGTTGGATCGACCAGGATGCGGTCCATCTCGAGGCGCATGTCGTTGATCAGGATGTTCAGTTGCTTGGCGAGGTTCACGTCGATCGGCGACCGAGCAATGACAAGATGCCCGTGCGCCAGCGCCGCCGCCACGATCGTCCGATAGTTCTTGTCCTCGCAGTTGCCGAGGGCGATGCGCTCGCCCTTGGCTGCCTCGGCGGCGGCTACCAGTACCTCGTTGTCCTTTTCCGCCTGCCCCGGCCCGTAGACGATGAGCGGCAGGCCGGTCGCCCTCAGCACACTCTCCACGGTCACCCGGGCCTCGGCTGCACCCGTGTTGCCGCCATCCGGCGACGCGCTCTTTAGCGAGAGCGCAATCAGGTCCGCGCCGAGGGCCTCTGCCTTCTGCGCCCAGGCCGTGGGGCTCTTCAGTACGTCGCCCCAGGCCTCGAGGAGCAGCGGCGACCAATCCTGCGGGTAGCGGTCCTGCACCTCAACGGCAATGACCGGCGGGTGCGGGATCCGTCCCTCAAAGTGCAGGAACGGCAGAGTAGTCTCCCCACCGACAGTGACCTTCCGGGAGCGCGTGCCACCCTCCGCACTCGTGGCCCCAATCGTGACCTCGCGGATGGCCCCCGTCCATTTCTCCTTGGGTATATCGACCGTCACTGGCATCGACTTGCATCTCCTTTGTCCGCTGCCTTCGCCACGCACCGCGTCGTCTCGCACCCGCGCGGGTCGCGCGCCCCCGCCAGCCTCATGGCTGCGTGCGGGCACGCTACCAGTACCATGGCTGACCGCGCATATGGTGGATGATGTCCGTCGTGGAGATCACGCCCACAGCTACCTTCCCCTCGGACCTCTGCTCGGTGACCAGGAGCCGGTGCACGCGATGCTTCAGCAAGAGCTCGATCGCGCGCTCAATCGGGTCGTCCGGCGAGACGTCGTGGACGAGCGGTGTCATGACGTCCTCGGCCTTGTACTCGAGGAGGTTCTTGCCGTACATCTTGATGACGTCGACGTGTGATATCACGCCTTCGACCTGCGTGCCCGACCTCGCCACGATGAGAGCATGGACCCCCGAGTCGCAGAGTATCCGCACAACCTCTTTGAGCAGGGTCTCTGGCTTGCAGGTGATGACGCCCCGGTGCATGACATCTCTAACCTTTACACTCTCGCCCGGCACGTTGCTCATCGCATCATCTCCTGCCCGCAAGGCAAGTCACAGAAGCTCCCTGCCCCGGTCAGAGCTCAGAACAAGGGATCCATCGTCAGTGCCGGATGGCCCTTCTCCTCCAGGAAGGGCAGGAGCTCCTCAACGGTGGTCGCCACGCGCTCGTCGGCGATCTTGTCGAGAAGGTCCGGGTCGCCTTCCCGCTCACACACGGCCTTGAGCTCTTCGGCCATTGTCTCCTTGAGGAAGCTCGACATCCACACCACGCGCTTGAACCCGCCATCTGCCGAGATGAACTTTCTGCTCACCAGATAGTACTTGCCTACGCCCATCACCCCAGGGGTCTGCAGGCCGCCGCCCGCCATGCCCGCCAGCGTCGAGAAGGTCATGCCCGCCGGCGTCATGCTTGGGTCCTCCCGCGAGACGACCATGATGCCGTTCGCCTCGGGGATCACCATGGCGATGCACTCGAAGCAGCCGCAGGCGGTCATGGGGTCGCGCATGATGGAGTACATGGTCACGTTGCTGACCGTCTGGTGCGAGTTCTGGTAGACGAACTGGTTGACCCCCTCAAAGATGCCGTACACCGGGTCGAGGCAGGTCCCCTTCTTGATCGGCTGGTTCGGGCCGGTCGGGTTGATCTGATGGGAGGCCTTGCAGTCCAGCCAGTTGTACGCGCCGCAGAGACCCAGCCGCTCCGGCGAGACAACGCAGACATGGTTCGGCGCAAAGCTCTGGCAGAGCGTGCAGCTATAGAACTCCTCTACCGACTCGTCGGTCATGCCGGCGAGGCGCACGTTGCGCTGGTTGTAGGCTTCGCGAGCGCGCGCCAGCCAATGCTCGACCTGCGCCGGATCGGTGTAGATGGTCACCTGCACCTTGTCCACGATGGCGCCAAAGTCAGCATGGAACCGCGCATACAGGATCTTGCCAAAGTGCTCGAGGTTGAACCCCTTCTCGGCAGCCGCCTTCGAGATGCGGATCCAAGCGATATCGCGCTGGCCGATGTGCTGGATGCCCGAGGCGCCATTGATGAAGTAGTGGATCTGCCGCTCGAGCACCGGCTCAAAGTCCTCCTGCATCTTGCGGCCCGCCACCTCGACGACGATACCCATGTCCATGGCCTCGCCCTCAGGCACGTTCTCAAAGCCCGGGCCGACCACGGTCACCTTGCCATCCTCGACGGCGTCAAAGTCCGCCATCCGCAGGTACTCGAAGCAGCGCGAGTACTTGCCACCGAACTCGATGCGCATATCCTGCTTGCGCACCCGCTCGCCTTCGAAAGCCGAGCCGTAGGGCACGGGGATGGGCACCTCGGTGATCTTGACCTTGACGCCGCGCACCTCGATGGCCCGCTGCACGAACCGACGCGCCTTCTCCGTGTCGTTCTCGCCGGGGATGTCGTCCCACGGCATGCTGACCACGTGCTCGTAGCGGGTGATGCCCGTCGGGGTGATCTGTGGGATGACCGTGTCCGCGAGCGTCGGGAAGCCATAGTTGATCGCCCCCGCAGCGGTCGCATACTTGAGGTCGTCGACCTCCCCAAGCGCCAGCACGAAGGCAAAGACGCGGAACTTGTTGTAGAGCAGGATCTCCCTAGCCTGCCCGCCCTTCATGCCGCCAAAGGTCAGTGCCGAGCGGGTGGCAAAGCCGAGGGCATAGATCGCCGATATCGTATCGGTGCCAAAGGGGACGATATACGTATCGTACCCCATCTCCACGCCCTCTTCCATGAGCTGGTGGATGATGCTGCGTCCATTGACATTGCCGCTCAGGAAGACGAGGATGTTCCGCTTCTGCAGCTCGCGGACGATCTGCACGGCGGCCTCGTTGCTCTTGGCCGCGCCCACGATGGCCGCGAACCCGGGCATGCGGCCATCCACCAGCTGGATGCCCCAGGCGCGGAGCTGAATGTCATCGATCGGGCCGTTAAGGCGGGCATGCTCCGCACCCTCTTTGGCAAACTCGGGCGAGGTAAAGCTCGCGCTCTGGACGTAGCTGCCGCCCCACGTGATCGGCTCAGGCTCGAGGCCGCGCACGAAGCGGATACCCTCGATAAGCTCCTCAGCCAGCAGCGTGGCCACGCCGCAGTCGAGGGTCTCGCCAAGGTAGGGCAGCCAGTTGCGGTCCCCCGGGACGGGGTGCAGCAAGCCCTTCGCGTACTCCAGCACCTTGGGCATGTCGCCCAGCTTGGAGACCTCGATACCGGTAAAGCCGAGGATCACCGGAAGATAGTACGCCGTGTTGGTAAAGGCTACCGGCGCATCCGGCCCGAACTCTTGCAGGGCCTTCTGCAGCATCTCTTCCGCTTCCTGCACGATGCGGTTGGCCCCGCGTATGGCGGCAGTGGCGATGTAACGCGACATGGCTACTCTCCTTGTCCCTGCTACTCTGCAGCCGCCCTGGCCGCGCTGTACACGTTCAGACTGTACTGCTCGTCCGGCACGGTCAGGAACTCGCGGATCGGTGTGTCACCGCTCGTGCCAAAGCGCGACGGATCCCATGCCGGCAGGCCGAGCGCTGCGCGCTTGGCATCAATGTGGGCGAGAGCGCGTCGCAGGATCTCCTCGCGGTCGGATACAAACTCGAGCCTGCCGCCAACCTTCGCCTCCCAGACCTCAGTCATGATCCGCGTCACCTCGCGGCTCGCCCCAACAGGCGAGTGCCCACCAAAGATGACATACACGCCAGAGGCCACAAAGTAGGTGCCGATGGCCAGGGACTTTTCCGACATCCACTCCGGGCAGATGCCGACGGCCGGCAGGTCGGAGATGTCCTCACCCAGCCCGCCTTCGGTCGCCATTTGCGTCAGCACTGTGAGGATGCGCGAGTTGTCCACGCACGACCCGAGGTGCAGAACGGGCGGGATGCCGATCGCCTCGCAGACCTCTCGCAAGCCAGGGCCTGCGGCAGCCATGATCTCTGGCATCATGTAGCCGTACTTGCCGGCGCCGATTGCCGCACATCCGGTCATGGCCACGAGCACGTCCTGAGCGATGAACTCCTTGACGAGGCCCATGATCCCCTCGTCGTGAGGCTGCCGTGCATTGTTGCAGCCCACGATGCCGACCGCCCCGCGGATGCGTCCGGCGATCACGGCGTCGTTCAGCGGCCGGAAAGATGCCCGGAAGCGGCCACCCTGCATATAGTTCAGGTACTCATGCGAAAAGCCGGCGATCATCGGGCTCGAGATCTTGGGAATCGCCGTGCCCTTCCGGTTCGGGAAGTTCTCGATGGCCAGCCGCACAATGGCCTTGGCGTCATCAAGGGCCGTGTGCTCGTTGAACTGCATGTGCGTCGCGCCGGGTATCCTCGCCTTCGGCGAGGTCGTGATCAGCTTGGTGTGGAAGCGCTCGCTCAGCGGCACCAGCGCCTGCATGATGCACTGCACGTCCACGATCATGGCCTCGACCGCACCGGTGATGATGGCCAGCTCCTGCTGTAAAAAGTTCCCGGCCGGGGGGATACCGTGCCGCATCAGGATCTCATTGGAGGTGCAGCAGATGCCGCAGAGGTTGATCCCCGTCGCACCCTTTTCCCTGGCGTAGGCAATCAGCTCCGGATCCTGGCTCGCCGCCACGATCATCTCCGACAGGGTCGGCTCGTGGCCGTGGACGACAATGTTCACCTGGTCCTCGCGGAGCACACCGAGGTTGGCCATCGACTGCACAGGAGCCGGCGTGCCGAAGAGGATGTCGCTGAGGTCCGTCGCCAGCATGGACCCGCCCCAGCCATCGGCCAGCGCCGTGCGCATCGCCTGGTCGAGGATGTTCTCGGCATCCATGTCGACGCCCTCATGCGTCCGGTGCATCATCTCCACGACCTCGCGGTCCACGCCGCGCGGCATGAGGCCGAGCTGCCGCCAGATCTCCTGCCGCTTCCGCGTGGCCCGGCTCGCGTAGATGATCTCTCCCCGCTGCTGTCCAAAGGCCGAGAGCGCTGCCACGCCGACGTCGTAGGCGACGTCCTCGAGACTGCGCCCCTCGGTTGGAACGTTCAGGAGGGCCGCGACCCGCCAGAGCTTCTGGGCATCCTTGATGCGATAGCCCTGCGCCTCACCTTTGGCCACCGCCTGCAGCGCGAACGCCAGGTCCCTGCCATGATCGGAGTGTGCGGATGCTCCGGCCGCAACCTGTCGGGCAAAGTTGCGCGCCGCAACGGTAGAAAGGTCAGCACCACAAACGCCGCGCACCTCCTCCGGCGCCTTCCCGACAAAGCGACAGGGGCCCATGGCGCACATCTTGCAGCAGGCCCCCTCCGCCCCTATCGGGCACGGCTTGAGCTGCTCAGCACGGCTAAAGGCCGTCGGGATGCCCTCGGCTTCTGCCTTGCTCAGCACCGCTTGCGCGGCCGGATCTATGGTCTTTGGAGGCATTCTGAGACTCCTTCCCAAGAGCAGGGCTTCCCAGCCCCGCCCGCCCACACGGGATAGGCTGCGATCTCCCGCCTAGTACTTCCGGAAGTCGCCGGACATCTCCAGGTCCAGCCGATTGGTCTGCGCTGTCCGTGCGACGTGTACGAACCAGGGGGAGCCGGGCTCCTTGTTGGCCGGAGGCTCGGGTAGCCGAACCTCCTCTTCTGTCGGAGCATAGCCCGCATCTCTGAGAGCGCGGAGGATGGCCTCGCTCTCCACGACGGAAGGGTCGAAGGAGAGGCGGACGAGCCTCCGGGCTGAGCTTGCCTCGATCTCCTGTATGCCGATATCCGCCAACGCTCTGCGCACCGCCAGCACGTGGTGATCGGCCCACATCTTGGGGATGCGCAGCACCATCTGCTCCATAGTTATTGCTCCTCTCTCCACGCCTGCGCTCTAAAGAAGACGGGCCTCCCGAAAGAACGGTCCAAGCGGCGCAGAAAAGGCTTGGGGCCACGCCAGATCACCGGCCCCGACACGGCAGCCGAGCAGGGGAGAATGCGCAGTCCTCCCCTGCTCCGGCATCATGCCTTCCGGCAGTCTGCTGCCACAACACGCTTAGAACAAGCCGATAACCCTGCCCGTCTCCAGGTCAATGTCCACATCCACAAAGGCCGGTCGAGTCGGCAGGCCCGGCATCGTCCGGATGGCTCCACAGAGCGGGTAGAGAAAGCCCGCGCCCACGCTCGCGCGCACATCCCGGACGGGCAGGCGCCAGCCCCGAGGCGCACCCTTGATCGCCGGATCGTGGGTGAAGGAGAGATGCGTCTTGGCCATGCAGATTGGCAGGTGCCCGAGGCCCATGTCGGTGAAGAGCTTGATCTTGCGCTCGGCCTCAGCATCATAGTCAACGCCGTCGGCCCGGTAGATCTTGGTGGCAATAGCCTCGATCTTCTGCTTGATGGTCCAGTCGTCGGGATACAGGAACTGGAAGTTGGTGGGCTTTTCGCAGGCAGCAACGATGGCCTCGGCCAGCTCGGCACCGCCGGCACCGCCCTTGGCCCACACCTCGCTGGTGAAGGCACCCTCAGCGCCGGCCTTGACGGCGGCATCCTTGATCATCTCGATCTCGCCCGGCGTATCGGTCGTAAACTTGTTGACGGCCACCACCACCGGCACACCGAAGAGCCGCGCGTTCTCAATGTGTTGGATCAGGTTGGGCAGGCCCTTCTCAAGAAGCTGCAGGTCCTCCTGCTGGTAGGCCGGGTCGAGCGGTCTGCCCGGCACCACCCTGGGGCCACCACCGTGCATCTTGAGGGCGCGCACGGAGGCTACAATGACGACGCAGTTGGGTCGCAGACCGGAGATGCGGCACTTGATGTTCATGAACTTTTCCATGCCACAGTCCGCGCCAAAGCCGCTCTCGGTCACCACATAGTCGGCGAGCTTGAGCGCGATCCGGTCGGCAATGATGGAGCTGTTCCCGTGCGCGATGTTGGCGAACGGCCCGGCGTGCACAAAGGCCGGCGTATGCTCCAGCGTCTGCAGCAGGTTGGGCATGATGGCCTCGCGCATGAGCACCGCCATGGCACCGGCCACGCCGAGGTCCTCCGCGGTCAAGGGCTTGCCGTTCTTGTCCGTGCCAAAGACGATCCGCCCGAGCCGCTTGCGGATATCCTTGAGGTCCGAGCACAGGGCCAGTATGGCCATGATCTCGGACGCAACGGTGATATCGTAACCGGTCTGCCGCGGGCGCCCATCGGCCTTGGTGCCAAGGCCGATGATGATGTTGCGCAGCGCGCTATCCGAGACATCGACCACACGGTTCCACATGATGGAGTACGGGTCGATGTTGAGCTTCTTGGAGCCGGCACGCTTCTCGAACTCTTCGTCCGAGGCCTCGCTCTCATGGAGAATGCGGGAATCGATGGCGGCCGCAAGCAGGTTGTGGGCCGCACCCACGGCGTGAATGTCGCCCGTGAGGTGGAGGTTAAAGTCCTCCATCGGCACTACCTGCGCATAGCCGCCGCCGGCCGCACCACCCTTGATCCCAAAGGTCGGCCCCATCGACGGCTGCCGGATGCAGGTTATCACCTTCTTGCCGATGTAGCCTAGGGCCTGACTGGAGCCAATGGTGGTGACGGTCTTGCCTTCGCCGAGAGGTGTTGGGGTGATGGCGGTGACGTCGATGTACTTTCCGTCGGGGCGATCTTTGAGGCGCTCGAGGACGTCCAGATGGACCTTGGCTTTGTACTTGCCGTACAGGTCGAGGTCGTCTTCCGAGAGTCCCAGGCTCTCTGCGATCTCTTTGATCGGCTTCAGCCTGGCCGCCTGGGCGATTTCGATGTCGCTGAGCATCGGTGCCTCCTTACCAGACAGAGCGGAACAAGCGGGAACAGACGACAGACCGCTGCCGACGCTGCAGCGGAGACGAACCGGACTCCGAAGCCATTGTGACCGACGTCACGCGGCCTATGGTACCACACCAGCACTTACACTGTCAAAGAACCGCTCTCTGAAACCGGCTCCGAACCTTTGTACCCTGTGCAGAAGAGCATGCAGAGCCAGCACGACCGCCTCCGTCTCCCGCCCCCGGGGTCGCATCGGGGCTCTCCGCCGGCTCCGCGCAGCACCGGCCCTTCCCCGCGCCGGCCACATCGCTCTGCCGGCTCACACTCCCAGTTGCCGCATGGCTGCACGCAACGTGTTCTCCATCAGCATGACGTTCGTCATCGGCCCCGTGCCACCCGGCACCGGCGTGATGGCGCCCGCGATCGCCGACGCCCCCTCAAAGTCCACATCGCCGACCATCACACCATCGACAAAGTTCACGCCAAAGTCGACGACAATCGCCCCGGGCTTGACCATCTCTCCGGTGATCAGCCGCGCCTTACCGACCGCGGCCACCAGGATATCGGCCGTGCGCGTCACCGCTCCCAGGTCCACCGTCCGAGAGTGACAGATGGTCACCGTCGCATGCTGGTGCAGGAGCAGGCAGGCCATGGGCTTGCCCACGATATTGCTCCTTCCCACAACGACCGCCTGCGCGCCTTTGAAGACAACGCCGTTGCGCCGCAGGAGCTCCATGCCCCCCGCCGGAGTGGCCGGCACAAAGTACTCGCCGACATCCTGCAGCAGCCGCCCGGCGTTCTCGGGATGCACCCCATCGACATCCTTGGCCGGGTTCAGGGCGGCGATGACCGCCGCCGGGTCCACTCCCTGCGGCAACGGCTCCTGCACCATGATGCCATGCACCTGCGGGTCGGCGCTGAGCCGGGCAACGAGCTCCACGATCGCTTCCTGCCCCGCATCGGCCGGCAACGCGTGCAGGCTGAACCCCATGCCCGCCCCGGCAAACGCCTTGGCAATCGCCCCGGCATAGCTCACCGAAGCCGGGTCCTCGCCGGCCCGCACCACCGCGAGGTTGGGCACCACGCCTGTCCTCTCGCGCAGGTCAGCGACACTCTGAGCAATCTCGGCCCGCATCGTCTTGGCGAGCTCTCTGCCATCCAGTATTCTGGCTGCCATTCGGGCACTCCTCTGGTGACTGTGTTGCCGGCCGCCGCCCCGGCATTCAGAAACCCGGTCCCAACCGCGGAGGAACCGGGTTCCCACTTGCTCTCTGGGTGCCTCCTCGCTGAAGCAGGCTATCGGGCCAACAGCCGGCCGCTGTAGCGGCTACTCAGGCGTTGATGGTCTTGTGCACGACCTCCATCACTTCAGCTTTGACTCTCACCGCCTCCTCCACCAGCGCGGACATCCGCCCGCGCATGGTCTGGACGTAGGCAGTATCTTTAATGCTGGCCAGGTTGATCTCCACATTCAGCAGCGCGGAGTGCAGCGACGCCTCGCCGAGCAACGCCCCGACACCGGCGTCGCTCACTGCCCACTTGTTGCCCATCCGCGCCGCCGGCAGCGCCAGCGCCACCACTCGCGCGCAGCGTTCGGCGATCTTGAACGGCACCTCGGCCGCCTCCTTCAGTCGCTCTTGCATGGCGGCCTCCCGCGCCTGTTTCTCCTCGTCGCTCGCCCTCGGCATCCGGTAGGCCTCCATCACGCGGCTATAGGCCTGCGTGTCGGCCTCCAGCAGTTGCGGCAGCTCTTTGCGGATCGCCTCGCTCTCGGCGAGGATCGCCTGCATCTCGCGCTCGACCGCCTCGTACCCCTTCTTGCCGATGGTGAGATTGCACACCATGCTCACGAGCGCAGCGGCCAGGGCACCCGCCAGGGCCGCGCCGCTCCCCCCGCCCGGCACGGGTTCCTTCGAGGCCAGCGCATCGAGGAACTGGCTCAGCGTCAGGTCGGCGTACATATCAACCGGTCTCCTCCTGCGGATACGCACGACGAGCGGGCCCACGACTAGACGCGGCCCGCTTCAGGATACGATGGGCCGGCAGCTCAGGCCAGATAGTCCTCGAGTTTGCGGCTGCGCGGTTCCTGTCTGAGTTTGCCCAGCGCCTGGACCTCGATCTGTCGTATGCGCTCGCGGGTCAACCCAAAGCGCACACCAACCTCGTCCAGTGTGTAGGCATGGCCGTCTCGCAGACCGTAGCGCATCTGCAGAACGCGGTCCTCACGGGCACTGAGCGAGGAGAGAACCTCCCGCATCTGCTGTTGCAGCAGCGACGCCCACGTTGCCTCTGACGGAAGACGTGATGAGTCGTCCTCCACAAAATCGGCCAGACTGCCTTCCTGCCCATCACCGATGGGCATATCCAGCGACAGTGGGTGCTGCGCCTGATCCAGGAGCGCGCCGACCTTGTCGGCCGCGAGGCCCACCGCTGCGGCGACCTCCGCCAGCTCGGGCTCTCGCCCCAGCTCCTGCCTCAGCCTCTGCATGGAGCGAACGACTCGACTGAGTCGTTCACAGGTGTGCACGGGCAGGCGCACCATCCGCCCTTGCTCGGCGAGGGCCCGCGTGATGGCCTGTCGGATCCACCACGTCGCGTAGGTGCTGAGACGGTAGCCGCGGCGATAGTCATACTTCTCGACGGCGCGAATAAGGCCGATATTGCCTTCCTGCACGAGGTCGGCGAGGGAGAGGCCGAGCCCGGCGTACCTCTTGGCAATGCTCACCACCAGCCGCGAGTTGGCGCTGATCAGCTCGGCGCGTGCCCGGTCGCCCAGCCTCGCCAGTTGGTCCAGCCTGGCCTCCTCCTCGGGGCTCAGCGACCGCGCTCGCTCGAGGCGCTGACGCGCCCTACGGCCGCGGTGCACGAGCCTCGCCAGTCGCTTCTCCTCTTTGCGGCTGAGTAGTGGGATGCGGCCGATATCCCCGAGGTAGAGGGTCATCACGTCGGCGTTGTCGCTCTCATCTGGATCGCGAGGGGGTTGCTTGACACGACGCAGAGGTTCTGGAGATGGGGGCAACCGATCGGATAAGGGGCTCTTTCCCGGTGCGGGGATGTTCTCGGGCTTGTGTCCGACGACGCGAGTGACGCACCGCACCCCACCAGCCATGGGGTCCCCCTTTCAGGCCTGCCACGAAAAACGCGCCCTAGGAGAGCTCCACGGTTATTATAGCACAAACGCAGAGCACGGGCAATAGGCCATTCGTAGAGGTGACGGGTCTTGCTGACCGTTCCGTGGCCCCAGATGGGCCCGAGCGCCGGCATGCCCCGCGCAGCGGCCTGTGGTCGTGCGCGGCCGGTCGTGTGTTAGCCATTCACAAGGCCGGGTGCCCTCTGGTCGAGGAGGCCAGGCTTAGGTCCCGGTGCTCCACAGCTCAGCACAGGCTTCTACAGCGGCCTGCTGCTGATCAGCCACGCCCTTTTCCCGCAGGAGTGGCATCGCGTCGGTCAAATGTCTGGTCAGCCCCAGGTCTTCCGGCCTCAGCCCCAGCGCCAGGCCGATGAGCTCGGTGACATAGATCACGGGCAGAGGCCTCCCGGGGAGCCCAAGCAGGTGCTGCCGCATGTCGAGGTTCGCATGGCACAGCGGGCACGCCACCACCACCGCCTCCGCACCTACCGCCCGTGCATCGTTCAGGATCCTCGCTGTGAGCTCCAAAGCGATCCGGACCTCGCTCAGCCCCAGGCTCCCGCCGCAGCACTCGGTCTTGTACGACCAATCCAGGGGCTGCGCTCCCAGCGCCTCGACAATGCGGTCCATCGAGCGGGGATACTCCGGGTGCGGCTGTTGGAGGATGTGCGGCGGCCGCGTGAGCAGGCATCCGTAGTAGCAGACGACCTTCAGCCCTTCCAGCGGGCGCCTCACACGCGCCCCAATCCGCTTGAGGCCGACCCTGACCTCGAGAGTCTCCAGCAGGTGCTCGACCCGGACGGGGCGATCGGGAGCAAAGCCGCTCTCGGCGCAGACCGCCTCCTTCAGCCCGGGCTCGTGCTCGATGTCGTACAGCGCCGTCCGGCTGCGCAGATAGCAGGAGGCGCACGGCATCATGACGTCCCGGATACCCACTGCCTGGAAGAGAGCAAGATTCCGCAGCGGTAGGAGCGTGGCCAGCTTGTGGTCCGTCGTGTGGGCGGGAGATGTGCCACAGCAAACCCAACCTTCCGGCTCTACCAGGCTCAGGCCAAGCGCTTTGGCCACCAGCCGCGTGGACATGCCGAAATCGATCGCCGTGCCGTGCAGGGAACACCCCGGATAGTAGCCGATCGACTGAGGACCGGGTCGCGCCCGCTCAGCGGCCATCGCCACAGGCTGACGCCGGGCGATCACCGGCAGGAGGCGCAGCTTGCCCGCCCGCAAGAGCCGTAGCGCCAGGGGCACGTCAACCGCCACAAGCTGCCGAAGGTCAAGGAGGCGGGAAAGGAGCATGCGCAGGTACAGCTCGCCCATCAACCCAAGCTCGTACAGGCGCCCAAAAGCGCGGATGCTGCGCAGCGCTGCCACGCTGAACAGGTGCACCTGCGGCACCGCCGGCGCAACGCCCTCCTCCCGGGACATGATCCTCAGGACCTCAATCACCCGTGCCACATCGAGGTGCTGCGGACACCGCGCACTGCAGGCCTGACACGACGCGCACTGCCAGATACTCGCTGATCGGAGTACCTGCTTCCGGCGCCCGAGCTGGACCGCGCGGATGATCTCATGCGGGGCAAGATCAAAGTGGGGCAACAGGGGGCAGCCACTCGTGCAACGCTTGCACTGGTAGCACGCGTAGACATTCGTGGCCGCACGCTCGGCGACCAGCGCGGCCAGCGACGGCCTCTCCATGGTCCGGAGCTCCACGGCTGGCTCTCCATCCTCGCGTCCACCTGGCGGACGCTTCGCGCGCGCCAAAGAACCTCTCACTTCAGCATTATACGCGGCGGCATCCGATGAGGCAAGCGCCCACGCGCGGGCCCGCAAACCACTTGCGTGAATCCCTGAACGATGGTATACTATAGGCAGCTTGTCCTCCTGTGAAAAGTGGGTTCCGCCCCACTTTTCTTCTTAGTGGGAGCCGGAGGACAGGGCGTCGGTACGATACCTGGAGGATCACGGTTTGGTATGAAGAGCGAGTTCGCAATCGCCCTGAGTCAGATATGTGCAGATCGCAAGCTTCCGGAGAACGTCATCCTGGAAGCTATCGAGCTTGCACTCGTCTCTGCCTACAAGCGCGACTTTGGTGCAGGCCAGAACATCAGCGTGAGCCTGGACCCGCGTACGGGCCGGGCGCGTGTGTTCGCTGAGAAGGAGATTGTCGAGCGAGTCGAAGACCCGCGCACGCAGATCTCCCTGGCCGATGCACGCAAGCTCGACGCCATGGCAGAGCTCGGCGGCACGATTCGCGTAGAGACCACGCCGCAGAGCTTTGGTCGGATCGCGGCGCAGACGGCCAAGCAGGTCGTCCTGCAGCGGATTCGGGAGGCCGAGCGCGACGCCCTCTTCGGCGAGTTCGCTGAGCGGGAAGGCGAGATGGTCACCGGCACGGTGCGCAATATTGACAACCGTACCGGGAACATCACCCTGAACCTCGGCCGCGCCGAGGCAGTGCTCCCACACAATGAGCAGATCCCTGGCGAGACCTGGAGGCTGCACGAGCGGCTGCGGGCCTACGTCGTCAAGGTGGATAAGGGCAGCCGCGGGCCGGAGATCACCGTCTCCCGCTCGCACCGCAACTTCCTGCGGCGCCTGCTGGAGCTGGAGGTCCCGGAGATCGCCAACGGCACCGTCGAGATCAAGGCCATTGCCCGTGAGGCAGGGCAGCGCTCCAAGGTGGCCGTTGCGGTCGTGCAGCAGGGCGTCGACCCGGTCGGGTCCTGCGTGGGGATGCGCGGGCAGCGCATCCAGAATGTGGTCAACGAGCTGAACGGCGAAAAGATCGACGTGGTCGAGTGGTCGCCCGACGTGGCGACTTTTATCGCCAACAGCCTCAGCCCGGCCAAGGCGAGCTATGTCCGCCTCAATGCCGAGGAAAAGACGGCTACCGTCGTCGTGCCCGACAGACAACTGTCGCTCGCCATCGGCAAAGAGGGTCAGAACGCCCGGCTCGCCGCCAAGCTGACCGGCTGGCGCATCGATATCAAGAGCGAGACCGCCGCAGCCGAGGAGGCAGCCCGCAGAGCTGCCGAGGAAGCCGAGGCTGCCGCCCGCGCTGCTGAGCGGGCGGCCAAGGCCGAGGCCGCTCAGGCGCTGCTCGCGCAGGCCGAGGCGGCCATCGCCGCCGATGAGCAGGGCGAGGCTCTCGAGCCCGCCGCGGTGGCCGAGGCGCCGGAGCCCGAGGTGCAGGCTGTGGCCGAGATGGCCGCGCCTGCTCCGGAGGCTGAGGCTCCGGCATCGGTCGTCTCAGAGGCCCCGGCTGAGCCCGGGCTTGAGGTGCCCGCGCCCGAGGCGGTCGCGGCACCCGAGCCCGCGGCGGTTCCGGTCGAGGACATCGAGTGGGTCGAAGACGAGCCCGAGTTCGAGGAGGAGGAACTCGAGGAGGTCGGCGGCAAGCCCAAGAAGGCCCGCAAGAAGGGCAAGCAGCGCCGCCGCGTCTTCGAGTATGACGAGGACCTCGGGGAACTCGTCGTGCGGCGCAAGTACAAGCCCAGCCGCCAGAGTGGTCTGCTTTATGACGACTATGACGAATACAGCGAGTAATAGCTGACGAACATGGGTCGCAAACATATTCCGTTGCGAACCTGTGTGGCCTGTCGTCAGGTCCGGCCAAAGCGCGAACTCGTGCGCGTCGTCAGGCCCCCAGAGGGCGGACTGATGGTGGACGAGAGAGGCAAGGCACCGGGAAGGGGCGCCTACGTGTGTCGTCAGCGCGCCTGCTGGTGCACTGCTCTCAAGCCAGGACGTCTGGAGCAGGCTCTCCGGACGACTGTGAGCGAGGAAGAACGGGAGGCGCTCCGCCAGTACGCTGAGCGCCTCCCGGAAGATCAGCCGGAGTCCGGCCGGGACGAGTGAACCGTGTGCAACTGGCTCGATCGGCGAGAGACCGGCATCGCGACCCGGGGCCGGGAAAGGAGCGCTTCTTGCCTTGCCTGCAAGGCGAAGGATCGAGTGGTGTGCGGGCAAAGTGTCCTCAGGGAACTGAATAGCCCGGTGTGGGTGCACCTGCGAGGGTCCAAGGGAGGGATAGGATGACAGCGTTGTGAGCGCACAGCGCCCCTCAAGCCGCTGTTGTCCGGTGGCCAGATGGCCACTTCGCCGCTGGCAGCCTGCCAGTTCCACCTCCCCCGGCGCCTAGCGTACGCGCCTCCCCCCTCACAGGTCTCCTTCTCACCATAGCATCTCCGGCGACCCGACCAGCGCCGTGACCCGGTCTGCACACACGCGGTAGCACGACCGCACTGCGTCGTATCGGGCGGCGCAGCCACGAGCCCGCTGGCGAACGCACCGCGACTCCACGCGCTCCGGCACATGGCCGCAGCCTGCTTGGGGCAGGGCTGCACAGTCCATACGTGGGCCGTCGGCAGGCACACAAGCCACAGGCCGTTGCCGCCGAGTGCGCTGCAAGTGCAGCGCTCCAATGCGCACCGCTGCACGGCTGACGGCACTTTACCCTGGAGATGAGGAGGGCAAATATGGCCGAACAAGAGAACAGACGGCCTACAGAGCCGTTGGGGGGCGACACGCCCGCGGATCGCACGTCCGAGGCCAGCGCACGGCCCAGGCGACGGAACCGCCGTCGTGGCTCGGGCCGAGGTGCCGCCGAGCGGACCAACCAGCACGCCAACGGGACCGCGCCCGCCAACGAGAAGCAGTCACAGGCTCACATCCCGGGGGCAAGGCGCGCGCCATCCGGGCAGCGACCGACCGAGCCCAGGCCTCAGCAGACCGTCCCAGGCAAGGCACACCCCGCCCGGCAGCCGAAGGCCCGTCCGGACCATCAGCAGAGCACCGGGCAGCGCCGGCCCGCTACTGCGCGCCCGCCGGAGCGAGCGAGCACCCAGGGGACCGGTGGCCAACGCCGACCCGGCCAGGCCAGACCGGCGCCCAGGCCACGCCCTGCCGGGAGCCAGCCAAAGGAAGCCGCTCCGGCGGCAGCACCAGCGGCACCGGCGGCCGTAGCCGAGCCTGAGAGCAACGTCCTGGTCCTGCCGGATCAGATCACGATCCGGGAACTGGCCGCGCTGATGAAGCGAACCCCGATCGATATCATCAAAGAGCTCATGAAGAACGGCGTCATGGCCAACATCAACCAGCAGATCGACTTTGACACGGCGGCCATCGTTGCCGATGAGATGGGCTTTGTCGTGGAGCATGAGGCCCCGCCCGAGCCACAGGAGCCCGAGCAGGTCGTTGAGGAGGTGCGCCGCGGAGGCTACACCGCTGAGGAGTACGCCGCCTTGCCTCCACGCCCGCCGGTCGTGACCGTAATGGGGCACGTAGACCACGGCAAGACCTCGTTGCTTGACGCCATCCGGCAGACCAACGTGGTCGCCGGTGAGGTCGGCGGCATCACCCAGCACATCGGCGCCTACCAGGTCGAGACGCACGGCCGGCTCATCACCTTCCTGGACACACCCGGCCACGAGGCGTTCACGGCCATGCGAGCACGCGGCGCCCGGGTCACAGATATCGCCGTCCTGGTCGTCGCTGCCGATGATGGCGTCATGCCGCAGACGCTGGAGGCCATCAACCACGCGCGCGCAGCCGGCGTTCCGATCGTCGTCGCCCTCAACAAGATCGACAAGGAGAGCGCCAACCCCGACCTCGTCAAGCAGCAGCTCGCCGAGGCGGACCTGGTCGCCGAGGAGTACGGCGGGAACGTGATCGTCGTACCCGTCTCCGCCAAGCAAAAGATCGGGATCGACACGCTCCTGGAGATGATCCTTCTGGTCGCCGACATGGCCGATCTGCGCGCCGATCCTACCCGCCCGGCCCGTGGCACGGTCATTGAGGGCCGCCTGGACAGGGCCCGTGGCCCCATGGCGACCCTCCTGGTACAGGATGGGACGCTGCGCTCGGGCGACAACCTGGTCATCGGCACCATCGCCGGACGCGTGCGGGCCATGTTCAATGAGAGGGGCGAGCGCATCGAAGAGGCGCCGCCGTCAACGCCCGCCGCAGTCCTTGGCCTGCCGGAAGTTCCGGAAGCCGGAAGCACCTTCGAGGTCGTGGCCGATGAGAAGACGGCACGCGCCATCGCCAGCGAGCGCGCCCTTGCCCAGAAGGCTCCGGCCGAGCAAGCGCCGACCCGCCCCATGACTCTGGAAGAGGTCTACGCCCGGGCGGCCGAGGGGCAGGTCAAGTCGCTGAACCTGATCCTGAAGGCCGACGTCCAGGGCTCTATCGAGCCGATTGAGACGTCGCTGGCGCGGCTGGGCGATGAGAACCTCAAGGTGCGACTGTTGCTCAAGGGCACGGGCTCCATTACCGAGTCGGACGTCTCGCTCGCCATTGCCTCCAACGCCATCGTGATTGGCTTCAACGTGCCCGTCGACCCGGCTGCCGCACGGCTCGCCGACGCCAACGGCGTCGACATCCGTGTGTATGATATCATCTACCGGCTGACGGAGGACATCGAAAAAGCCCTCAAGGGGCTGCTGGAGCCCGTGTACCGGGACGTCACCATCGGGCACGCCCAGGTCAGGGCGACCTTCCGTATCCCGAAGGTCGGGACTATCGCCGGCGCGATGGTCACCGACGGCATTGCGGCGCGGAACGCCTTCGTCCGCGTGCTGCGCGGCGGAAACCGCATTCACGATGGCAAGGTCGCCTCGCTCAAGCGCTTCACGGAGGACGTGCGCGAGGTAGCCGCCGGCTATGAGTGCGGCATCGGCCTCGAGGGCTTTGACGCCTTCGAGACCGGCGACATCCTCGAGTTCTACAGAAAGGAGCAGGCAAGCTAGCTCCTGAAGCCGCTCGCCCGGCCCGCAGCCCACAGTCGCCCTGCAGCGGGCCGGGCAGCGCGGAGTCAAGGGGCGGGTGCCCCGCTTGCCACCCGAGGGACTATGGCTACACGTCGCCAGCAGAGAGTGGCCGATCTGATACAGGAAGAGATCAGCGACCTGGTGACCAGGAAGATGCGCGACCCGCGCGCCGAAGGTGTGACGGTCACCGATGTCAAGGTCTCGCCCGACCTGCGCTATGCTGATATCTACATCACCAAGCTTGGCAGCGAAGAGGAGCTCCATCAGGCCCTCGAGGGCCTGACGGCAGCCTCAGGCTACCTGCGCCGCGAGCTGGCCTCGCGCATCGACCTGCGCTTCGTGCCCGAGCTGCGCTTCCACCCGGACCGCTCCTGGGAGCGGGGCGCTCGCATCGATGCCCTCCTGGAAGAGATCGCCGCCGAGGAGCGGCGTGAGAAAGCTGAAGAGTAAGCCTTGGAGCCCATTGACGCCCTTCTGTGTGCGGCCAAAAGGCCGCTCTTGATGACACACATCGCGCCGGATGGCGACGGGATCGGCTCGCTCCTGGGATTGGGCTGGGCCCTGAAAGAGATCGGCAAGCAGCCTACGCTGGCCTGCGCCGACCCGGTGCCAAGGAACCTGGCCTTCCTTCCGGGTGCCGATACCATAGTCGCCAGACCCACCGGTGCGGAGGACCTTGCGGTCGCGCTAGACTGTGCGGACCTGCAGCGCCTCGGCAGCCTCTACAGCTGTGTACAGGCCGGCGGCATGACCCTGCTGAACATCGACCACCACATTACCAACACGCTCTTTGGCGAAGCGCAGGAGGTCGTGCCCGCCGCGGCGTCGACCGCCCAGATCGTGTACACGCTGCTGCGTCGGCTGGCCTGGCCGCTGAGCCCCTGGACGGCGACGTGCCTGCTCACAGGCCTGATCACCGACACGCGCTCCTTCCGCACGCCCAACACCGACATTGCCGCCATGCGGACGGCCCTCGCCCTCATGGAAGCTGGCGCGCCACTGGCGGAGATCAACGAGCAGCTCGAGCGGGGCCTGAGCATGGGCGTGATCAGCCTGTGGGGCCAGGTGCTCAGCAACGCGCGCATCCGCGATGGTGTCATCTGGGCGGAGGTGAGCCTGCAGGCCCAGCGGGAGTGCGGCGTGAGCAGCGCCGATAGCTCCGGGCTCGTGAGCTTTATTGCCAGTGCCCGCGAGGCGCAGATAGCGGTGCTCCTCACCGAGAGGGCCGACGGGAAGGTCGAGGTCGGGCTCCGCTCTGTGCAGGGGGTGGACGTGTCCGCAGTAGCGCTCGCCCTCGGCGGAGGAGGGCACCGCCAGGCCGCCGGCTGCACCCTTCCCGGGCCCCTCGAGGCAGCCCGCGAGGCCGTCGCCGCCGAGCTCCGGCCACTCCTGCGATCGCTTCACAGGCCGCCAGCAAAGCGACTCGGAGATAGCGATGCAGTGCAGACAGTGCCCCTATCCCCAAGCTAGCTGCCGCGGCACGGCCTGCCCCAACGGGGCCGAGGTCTGCGGCATACTCAACGTCGACAAGCCGGAGGGATGGACCTCCCACGACGTGGTCGCCCGCATCCGCCGGCTGAGTGGGCAGCGTCGCGTGGGCCATGCCGGTGCCCTCGACCCCTTCGCGACCGGGGTGCTGCTGGTCTGTCTCGGGCAGGCCACGCGGGTCAGCGAGTATCTGATGGAGTTGCCCAAGCGGTACCACGCCATCGTCCGCTTTGGGGCAGCCACCGATACGTACGACGCCACCGGGCGGGTCGTCGAGAAGACCGAGCGCGTTCCCGAGGACCTTGCGGCAATCGAGGCGCTGCTGCCGCAGTTCACGGGCCGCATCCTGCAGACGCCTCCGCCCTACTCGGCGCTCAAAGTCGCCGGCCAACCGGCGTACCGTCGCACCCGCCGCGGCGAGGCCGTGGAGATGGAGCCGCGCCCGGTTCAGGTATACGAGCTCAAGGTGCTATCGTGGGTTCCGCCTGACCTCGAGCTAGAGGTCCTCTGCGGCAAGGGCACGTACATCCGCTCCCTCGCCCACGACCTCGGGCAGGCGGCCGGCTCAGCAGCGCACCTCGCGTCGCTGCGCCGTACGGCCGTTGGCGGCTTTGCCGTCGAGGAGGCGACGCCCCTGGCCGAGATCGAGGCCGCCTTCGAGGCCGGCTCGTGGAAGGAGCTCCTGTACCCGATCGATGAGGCGCTGTTGCAGTATCCGGCGCTGATTGTATCACGAGAGCAGGTGCAGCGCCTGCTCCAGGGGCAGCCCATCAGCGCCGACGGGTTGCCCGACGGCGCACTGCACCGGGTCTATGGCCCCGACGGCGAGTTCGTGGCGCTGGTCGAGGGCGACCAGACCGCTGGCCTTTGGCGCCCTCACAAGGTGCTGCTATGCAGGTGATCGATGATCTCTCTACCGTCAGGGTCGAGCGTCCGACGGTCGTGACCATAGGCTCGTTCGACGGCTTGCACATCGGGCACCAGCAGCTCGTGCATGATCTGGTCGGCCATGCGCGGCAGGCCGGCCGGCTCAGCGCGGTGGTCACCTTCCATCCGCATCCGCGGACGGTACTGAGGCCCTGGCTCGGGCCCAAGGTGCTGACCACCCCGGGTGAGAAGGCCGTCCTGCTCGCGCAGATGGGGGTCGACGTGTTCGTCCTCCTGCGCTTCTCGCAGGAGATGGCCCAGACCAGTGCGACGGACTTTGTGGCCATGCTCCGCGAGCGGCTTTGCATGGAGGAGCTGTGGGTTGGCGAAGATTTCGCCCTCGGCCGCGGGCGCGAGGGGAACGTCGACGCCCTCCGCGAGATGGGCGGGCGATGGGGCTTTAGCGTCCACGTGATCAGGCCGGTTGCCGTTGACGGCCAGGTCATCTCCAGCACCTGGATCCGTGAGCTTCTCGCACAAGGGCAGGTTGACGAGGCTCGACGCCTCCTCGGTCGGCCCTACTCGCTGGCCGGCGAGGTCGTCGCCGGTGCGCGGCGCGGCCGTTGCCTCGGGTTTCCGACGGCCAACCTGGCCGTCCGGCCCGAGAGGGCCGTGCCTCCCGACGGGGTATATGCCGTCTACGCCCTCATCGGCGACGAGCGGTGGCCGGCAGTCGCCAACATCGGAGAGCGGCCCAGCTTCAACTCGGGACAGTGGACCATCGAGGTGCACATCATCGGCTACGAGGGCGACCTCTACGGGCGCGACCTCGTGATCGAGTTTATCAAGCGGCTGCGCCCCGAGCAGCGGTTCACCGACGTCTGTGAGCTCGTCGCCCAGATCGGGCGGGACGTCGAGGAGGCCAGGCGCCTGTTCGCAGCCGAGGCGGCGGAGGCACGGGAGGAGCATGGAGAGAGGATACCGTGAGGTGCCGCACACTGCCGACGTGGCCCTCGAGGTCTGGGGCCACGACCTTGCCGAGCTTTTTGCTAACGCGGCCGCGGGCATGTTCGACCTGGCCGTCCGGGCAGAGCCCGCGGCGCCGATCGTGGCCTGGCGTGAAGTCAGCCTGACCGCACCGGACGTGGAGACGCTGCTGGTCGACTGGCTCAACGAGTTGCTCCTCCTCTCCGAGGAGCACGGCGAGGCGTACGTCTCCTTCCAGGTCTCGCTGCCTACGCCAGGCGAGCTGGTGGCCCGCGTCGGCGCGACCCGGGCTTTTGCACGGCGGCGGGCCGTCAAGGCCGCCACCTTTCACAACCTGACCATCCACGAGACGCCTGATGGCTATCGGGCGGTCATCGTCTTTGACGTGTAGGCGCCGGTGCAATCCGTGACCGGTGGCTCGGGGCAGGCACGGCTGCCCATCACGTTGATCACACAGACTCTACCGGAGGCTGCGATGGTACAGAAAAAAGACTTCCGGCGTCTGGCGCCCCACCTCTGGGAGGTGCCTGCGGGCACCCGCGACGACATGCGGGTCCCCGCCCGCATCTATGCCGATGAAGAGTTGTTCTCACTGACCTTCGAGGACCGGTCGGCAGAGCAGCTCATCAACACCGCCACGCTTCCGGGCATTGTCGGCTGGGCGCTGGCCATGCCCGACATTCACCAGGGCTACGGCTTCCCCATCGGCGGCGTGGCCGCGACCCTGCTGCCTTCAGGGGCGATCTCCCCGGGGGGCGTCGGCTATGACATCAACTGCGGCGTTCGGCTGCTGACAACCCAGCTCAACGAGGAGGAGATCCGCCCACACCTCAACGCCCTGATGGACGCCCTTTTCCGAGAGATCCCATCCGGCGTTGGCAAGGGCCACAGCGCAGCTCTGGCCGCCAGGCAGCTGGATCGAGTCCTTGAGGAGGGCGCCTCCTGGGCCGTCGCGCAGGGCTATGGCACCAAGGAAGACCTGGTGCACACCGAGGAATCCGGCTCCATGAAGGGTGGCAATGCCGAAGCCGTCAGCGCTCGCGCCAAGTCGCGCGCCAAGGACCAGCTCGGCACACTGGGCTCCGGCAACCACTTTATCGAGGTCGGGGTCGTCGACAGGGTCTTCGACGCCCGCATCGCCGAGCGCTTTGGTCTGGCCGAGGGAAGGATCGTCCTCTGGATACACTCCGGATCCCGGGCCCTCGGGCACCAGGTCTGCACCGATTCGGTTCGCGAGCTCCAGGCAGCGGCCGCCCGCTACGGCTATCGCCTGCCCGACCGCGAGCTTGCCTGCGCGCCCCTGGATTCGCCCGAGGGTCAGCGGTACTTCCAGGCGATGGTGTGCGCCGCTAACTTTGCCTGGGCCAACCGCCAGATGATGACGCACCTGGCGAGGATCGCCTTCGAGCGCGTGCTCGCCGGCAAGGTGCGGGATCACCACCTCCGCATGCTCTATGACGTGGCGCACAACATTGCCAAGATCGAAGAGCACGTCGTGGACGGCCGCCGGGTCAAGGTGTGCGTGCACCGCAAGGGTGCCACCCGCGCCTTCGGCCCGGGGCTCAGCGCGGTGCCCGAGGCCTACCGCGACCTCGGCCAGCCGGTGCTCATCCCCGGAAGTATGGGTTCCGCCTCCTACGTCCTGGTCGGGACGGAGAAAGCCATGCAGGAGTCCTTTGGCTCCACCTGCCACGGCGCAGGACGCACCCTCAGCCGGCATGCGGCCAAGCGGGCCGTCACCGGCCAGGAGCTGCGCCAGCAGCTCGAGAGCCAGGGGATCATCGTCCGGGCGGGGAGCCTCGGCGGCCTGGCAGAGGAAGCGCCCGAGGCCTACAAGGACGTCGACCGGGTAGTCGAGATCGTGCACCAGGCGGGCCTGGCCCTCAAGGTCGCCCGCACCCGCCCCATCGGCGTCATGAAGGGCTAGAGGCCGATCGCAACGAGAGTTTGGGGCAACTCGCGTCCAGGCACGCCATCGCTAGCCCCTCCCCAGGCGGACGCCGCGGCTTCCGCTTGGGGAGGGGTCATGGGGGTAGGGGCCTGGCAGCAGCACAGCTAAGCCCGCCCCTAGGATGAAACAGAGCCTTCGGCAGGAACTCCTTGTCAGCCCTCCCAAAGTGTGCTAGACTAGCCTCCTCGTTGCGGCAACCATCATCGGAAAGGAGCCCTGCAGAACGTGAAGAAGGGAAGAGTCTTCTCCGGCGCCAGGCCGACCGGTCGCCAGCATCTCGGTAACTATCTAGGCGCCATCCGCAATTATGTCGCCCTGCAGGAAGACTATGAGTGCGTCTACTGCGTCGTTGACCTGCATGCCCTGACCACACTTCGGGACACGCACGAGCTGCGCAGCAACACCTACGACATGGTCCTCGACTGGCTCGCCGCCGGCATGGACCCGGTCCGTAGCATCATCTTCGTCCAGTCTCAGGTGCCGCAGGTCACCGAGTTGCACACCATCCTCTCCATGGTCACACCCATGGGTTGGCTCATGCGTCTGCCGACCTTCAAAGAGAAGGTCCGCCAGCAGCCGGATAACGTCAACTACGGCCTGCTCGGATATCCGGTGCTCATGGCGTCGGACATCGCCCTCTACAAGGCCGACACGGTGCCCGTAGGCGAGGACCAGTTGCCGCACCTCGAGTTCGCCCGCGAGGTCGTGCGCCGCTTCAATGCCCAGTTCGGTCCCATCCTGATCGAGCCGCAGGCCAAGCTCAGCGAGGTGCCGCGCGTCCTCGGCCTCGATGGCGTCAACAAGATGAGCAAGTCACTCAACAACCACATCGAGTTGGCCGCCTCACCCGAGGAGATCGAGCGGCGGGTGATGACCATGGTCACCGATCCGGCGCGCCGCTACCGCACCGACGTCGGCAATCCCGATATCTGCAACGTCCAGACCCTGCATCGGCTGTTCTCGGGAAGCCCCGAGCGCATCGAGGAAATCGCCCACCAGTGCCGGCACGCCAGCATCGGCTGTGTGGAGCACAAGCGCGAGTTCGCCCGCGACCTCGCCAACGCGCTCGCGCCCTTCCGCGAGCGCCGTGCCGAGCTGGAGAGGGATCCGGACAGAGTGTGGGACATCCTCTCCGATGGCGCCAGGCGCGCCCGCGAGATCGCGACCAAGACCATCGCCGAGGTGAAGGAAGCGGTGGGCTTACCCTGAGATGGAGCGCACCCACCTCACCCCACAGTGGCCGGCGCGATCTGCCAGGCGGCGGTCTGCGGTCGAGTTCGGCGCCGAGGCGTTCCGCCAGAGCAAGGTACTGAGCGTCGTACGCGGCAGCCTGCCCCAACCGCGATGCCCAGAGAAGAGCCGCACGATGTAGTTCGATGTCAGGGGCAACCCGGCAGAGGTTGAGTTGGAGGAGCTGCTCGAGCGCTCTGCTCGCCTCGTCGGAGGTCAACAGCCCTAGGTGCGTAGCCTTGGCGAGCGCCGACGCAAGCTCATACTCCCAGAGAAGAGGCACGTATATCCTCCTCCGGGACGAGGAGAGGCCCGCAAATCTGGCGCGAGCAGCCGAGGAGTAGGGCAACTCGATGGCCAGAGCGAGAGCAACGTTGGCGTCGATGACCACTCGCTCTAGTCGCCCTGGCATGCCTCCTCCTGCTGGCGCTCGCGCTCCTCGCGTGCCTCCGCAACCAGGTTTCCCTGATAGACCCCTGAGCGCTCGCGCACTTGGGCACGGATGCGGTCCAACTCTGCGAGGGCTTCCTGCTGCCTGCGCGCCGCGCGTTCATCCAGCTCCTCGAGAGCATCGAGGCCGAGATCGATTGCCCGTCGCGTAACGTCGGACAAGCTCCGGCCCTCACGACGCGCCAGGCGCTCCAGCCGCTCACGCTGCTTTGGGCTGATCAGGAACTGAGCGCGGACCATGGGCACTGATCGCTGAGACATCCTCGACCTCCCCCGGTCACTATACATCGGTGGCCAAGTGTGTCAAGTGCCAGGAGTGCTGCGGGCTTGCGCAGCGGATCGTTATACGAAGCGCCATGGGTAGGCAGGCTGCGACCATTCTGGACCACGGGTAGTGCCCCCGGCAGACTTCGCTCGCTGGCGCAGGGTTGGGGCGCACACCTTAAGCATGCTTATGGCAACTGCCGTCCCGCCGACCACAACCTGTGGTGCCA
>ENA-ORXB01001559-ORXB01001559.1-sediment-metagenome-genome-assembly--contig:-NODE-1559-length-25743-cov-6.750019_pt1 | contig 25743 bp, 37 predicted proteins | sample MGYA00237863_ERZ511475 | MGnify/ENA primary metagenome ERZ511475 (study PRJEB26305, sample SAMN06343858) | sediment metagenome | isolation source: hot spring sediment | place: Canada: British Columbia... | reverse complement strand
CGGCTGGCCCACCGCTTCGCGCATTTCCCGGTGAAGGGCCTGCGCGGCCTGGCCCGACGGCATGGCCCCGAGGCCGCTGAGGTGTTCTTGCAGGAAGCGGGCCTCTGGGTGGACGATCCCCTTCGGGACGGAACAGGTTCCGTGCACCATGGGGACGATCCCCTTCGGGACGGAACAGGCTCCTTGCATCCGGTGGACGAGGCCCGGGTGGGGCCTGTGCGCCAGGGGGTGGGCCGTGGGTAGGGTGCGTATCGCCACCCGCGGCAGCCGGTTGGCGCTGTGGCAGGCGGGCTGGGTGAGGGAGCAGCTCGAGCGGCAGGGCGCTCAGGTGGAGCTGGTGGTGGTGGAGACCCAGGGCGACCGGGAAAGCCGGCCCTTTGCCCAGATGCAAGGCCAGGGCTTCTTTACCAAAGCGGTGCAGGATGCGGTGCTGAACGGGGAGGCCGACCTGGCCGTGCATTCGTTCAAAGACCTGCCCAGCGCCCGCCCTGAAGAGCTGGTCATTGCTGCTGTACCCCCCAGGGAAGACCCCCGGGAGGTGCTGCTCGTTCGCACGGAAGCCCTGGACGAGACAGCACCCAGCCTGCCCGTGTGCCTGGGCGGCCAGGTGGGCACCAGCGCTGCGCGGCGCCAGGCCCAGCTCAGGCAGCTCAGGCCCGACCTGAGCCTGAAGGAGTTGCGCGGGAATGTGCCGACCCGGGTGGATAAGCTCCGGCGCGGGGAGTACGACGCCATTTTGCTGGCCTATGCCGGCCTGAAGCGGCTCGAGCTTGACTTAAGCGATCTGTACACCCGGGTGCTGCCCGCGGCGCTGGTGGTGCCAGCCCCGGCCCAGGGCGCGCTGGCCCTGGAGTGTCGTTCAGACGATCACCGCCTCAAAGCCCTGCTGCAACCCCTGGATGATCCCCAGGCCCGCCGCACGGTGGCAGCGGAACGGGGGCTCATGCAGAAGCTGGCCGGGGGCTGCCAGCTTGCCCTGGGCGCGCTGGCCCAGGCCGGCCCGCAGGGGCTGATGCTCCTGGCCTGGTATGGCGGGCGGCGCTACCAGGCCCAGGCCCCGACCCCCGAGGCCGTGGCACAGGTGGTTTTTGACCAAATTCGCGCCGAGCATCCGGAGGTGGTATGCGAATCGCCCTAACCCAGTCTGAAGGCCGTTTGGAAGGTTTACAGGAGCGCCTGGAGGCGATGGGCCTCGAGGTGCTGCGCTTTCCCCTGGTTCAGACCCAGACCCTGCCCGCCGATTTAGCGCCGCTGGATGACTGCCGCTGGTGGCTGTTTACCAGCGTGGCGGCGGTGCGGGCGGTGCTCGAGCTGAGGGGCAGCCTGCCAGGTCGGGCGCTGGGGGCGGTGGGTCGGGCCACCCAACAGGCCCTGGAAGAGGCCGGCGGCAGGGTAGACCTGGTCGCCCCCGAGGAGACCGCCGAGAGCCTGGCCGAGGCGTTTCTGGCCCTCAGGCCTTTTGGATTTGTGGGGCTGCCGCAGGGCAACCGTGCGCGCCCGGTGCTGGCCCAGCGCCTGCGGGAAGCAGGCTACGTGGTGCGCAGTGTGGTGGTTTATCAGACCCAGACCCTGCCCTGGCCGTCCGATGGCCCTGTTCCCGAGCTGGTGCTGCTGACCAGCCCCACCGGGGTGGAAGCCTTACCGGAGGCGGTTGGGCGCAAGGCCCATCTGCTGGCGTTGGGCCCCACCACGGCGGCGGCCCTGTCCGAGCGGGGTTTTCCGCACACAGTGGTGCCGAGGCCCAGCGTGGAAGCCGTTCTGGAGACAGTCCGGTACATCCGAGGTGAATTATGCTTGATTTAGACAACCCCGAAGTGCAGTCCCTCGAGGCCCCGCCCGACCTTGTGCGGCGCCCGCGCCGCTTGCGCACCAGCGCGGCCCTGCGCGAGAGCGTGGCCGAGACCCACCTGCGCCCCACCGACTTCCTGGCGCCGTTCTTCATTACGCCGGGCCGGGATCTGGCTGAACCCATCGCCACGCTGCCCGGCATTCACCGCTACAGCGTGGATAGGTTCTTGCTCGAGGTCGAGCGCGCCCTCGAGCTGGGCCTGCGCAGCCTGCTGCTTTTTGGTGTGCTGCCCGATACCTGGAAAGACCCCTTCGGTCAGAGCGCCGCCGATCCCAACGGCCCGGTGCCCACCGCCATCCGGGAAGCCCGCAAGGCCTTTGGCGAGGACGTGGTCATCTACACCGACGTCTGCCTGTGCGCCCACACCACCCACGGCCACTGTGGGGTGCTGAAAGAGACCCCTCGAGGGGTGCAGATTGACAACGACCGCTCGCTGCCGCGGCTGGCCGCCATGGCCCTGGCGCACGCCGAGGCTGGCGCTGATTTTGTGGCCCCTTCCGACATGATGGACGGGCGGGTGGGCTATCTGCGCCGTGCCCTAGATCAGGCCGGCCATACTGGGGTGGGCATCCTCTCGTACGCCGTCAAGTACGCCAGCGCTTTTTACGGCCCGTTCCGTGACGCAGCCAAAAGCGCCCCCAGCTTCGGCGACCGGGCCAGCTACCAGATGGACGTCCGCAACGCCCGCGAGGCCCTACGCGAAGCCGCCCTCGACGAGGCCGAAGGGGCGGATATGCTCATGGTGAAGCCCGCCCTGGCCTACCTCGATATTCTGGCCCGCCTGCGCCCGCAGACCCAACTGCCTTTGGTGGCCTACAACGTGAGCGGCGAGTACGCCATGCTCAAGGCGGCGGCCCAGGCTGGGGTGCTGGACGAGGCCCGGGTGGTGCGCGAGACCCTGGTGGCCATCAAGCGGGCCGGGGCCGACCTGATCATCAGCTACCACGCCCAGGAGGCCCTGGCCCAGGGCTGGATCTGAAAGCCATGCTGCTTGCTGTTGACCGGCGGGATAAAAGACCCTTTGAAGGAGTGGATAAACAAAACAATATGTATTCGCTGGGCCTAGGGCAGGCAACCGGGAGGTGGGTTTACTGCGAAGGTTGATTCAAATGCGTTCGTCTCGAGGCTGGGTCTGGGTGGCTTTCGGGGTGGTGGTGGTGTTCCTGCTGGCCCAGGTGGCCTGGTGGTTGATTTTTCAGCGCAACACCATCCAGCAAAACATCGAGTACGCCGAGACCGCCTGGTTGCAGGAGGCCGCGCTGGTGCAGCAGCTCTGGGCGGCCACCGCGCCTGAGAAGCGCGAGGCGCTAAGGCTCGAGCTGCAAAAGGCTTTCCCGCACCTCGAGGTCGAGGGCGAGCGGGTGTATGTCAACCCCGAGCGGCTACAGGCCTACCGCACCGAGCAGATGCGGCACCTGCGCATGTTTGCCTACGAAGGGCCGGTCTTCTTGCTGGTGATGCTGCTGGGGCTCTACATCATCGGGCGCAGCCTGCAGAGTGAGCAGGAGTTCAAGCGCCGCCAGCAGAACTTCCTGATGGCTGCCTCGCACGAGTTTCGCACCCCCATCAGCACCCTGCGCCTGCTGGCCCAGACCCTGGCGATGCGGGAGCTGCCCCGCGAAAAGCAGCGCACCTACCTGGAGCACATGATCCACGAGATTGACCGTATGGAAGACCTTACCGAGCGACTGCTGGCTACCTCGAGGCTGGCCCAGGGCATGGGTCAGATAAAGCCGGAACGCCACGACCTGAACCAGGCCGTCAGCCGTTGCCTGGCCCGCCAGCAACAGACCCTGGTGGCCCGTGGGGCCGCCCTGCACTTTGAGCCATCACCCACCCCCTTGCTGGTTGACCTCGACCCGGAGGCTTTTGGTCTGGTGCTCTCAAACCTGCTCGACAACGCCGTTAAGTACAGCCCACAGCCAGAAAAACCAATCTGGGTGCGGCTTCATACCAAGGGTGGGCAGGCCGTGCTGGAGGTGGAAGACCGGGGGGTGGGCCTGTCAAAAGGACAGCTACAGCAAATTTTCGAACCCTTCTACCGCGTGGGCGATGAGCAGACCCGCCGCACCCGCGGGCTGGGTCTGGGGCTTTACCTGGTCAAGAGCATCACCGAGCTGATGGGTGGCCGGGTCTGGGCCGAGGCCCTGCCCCAGGGCAGCCGCTTTGTGCTCAGCTTTCCCCTGGTTGAAGCCCAGGGGCTGGTGGGCGAAAGGAGGCCTGCGTGAAGCCCAAGGTGTTGTTGGTTGAAGATGAACCCGCTTTGGCCGGGGCCCTGGCCGATAACCTCGAGGGCGAGGGTTATGCGGTGGAAATCGCCCCGGATGGTCGCGCGGCTCTCGAGCGCTGGGCGGCCTGGAACCCCGACCTGGTGGTACTGGACGTGATGCTGCCGGGCCTGAACGGCCTGCAGGTCTGCCGGCAGATGCGCGCCCAGGGCCAGACCACCCCGGTGCTGTTCCTATCGGCCAAAGGGGCCCCCGAGGAGCGGGTCGAAGGGCTCAGGGTGGGGGGCGACGATTACCTGGCCAAACCCTTCCACCTGCCCGAGTTTTTGCTGCGCGTCAAGAACCTTCTGCGCCGCCGGGCCGAGACCCCAAGGGCGGTGTACGAGTTTGCGGGGCATCGGATCGACTTCCGCGCCTGGACGGCTTACCTGAAGGATGGCCGCAAAGAGGTGCTGGGCGAGCGTGAAATGGCGATTCTGCGCCTGCTGATTGAGCGGGCCGGCCAGGTGGTGAGCCGCGACGAGATTCTCGACCGGGTCTGGGGCCAGGAGGTGTTTCCCAGCAGCCGCACCATTGACAACTTTGTGGTGCGGCTGCGCCGGCTGTTCGAGCCCGATCCGGCCCGCCCCGTGCACCTTCACACCGTCTGGGGGGTGGGCTACCGCTTCACCCCGCAGCCCGAGCTCAAATCCGAGACTGCCTTTTCTAAGGAGCCAACTTGAAAAACCCCACTACCACCACCTCGAGCCCACTGTTTTTGCGAGCGGCCTGGGGGGAAGATACCCCCCGAGCCCCCCTCTGGCTGATGCGCCAGGCCGGGCGCTACCTGCCCGAGTACCGCGCCATCAAGGCCCGGGCCAGCTTCTGGGAGATGGTAAGAACCCCCGAGCTGGCTGCCGAGATCACCCTGCAGCCGCTGCGCCGTTTTCCGCTGGACGCGGCCATCCTCTTTAGCGATATCATGACCCCCTTGCCGGCCATGGGGGTGCCGATCGAGTTCAACCCGGGGCCGGTGGTGGCCGAGCCGCTGCGCGCCCAGGCCCAGCTCGAGGCCCTGCGCCTGCCCGAACCCCAGGAAATCGCTCCCTACGTGGCCGAGGCCATCCGACTGGTGCGGCGCGAGCTGGCCGGTAAGCCCGTGGCCCTCATCGGCTTTGCCGGGGCCCCCCTGACCCTGGCCACCTATCTGGTGCAGGGGAGCGGTGCCAAGGACTACGAGGAATTCCGGGCCTTTCTCCGCCAGGCACCCCACCTGGCCCACCAGCTCTTACAAAAGCTCACCGAGCTGACCATCCGCTACCTGCGAATGCAGATCGAGGCCGGGGCCGAGGCCATCCAGCTCTTCGATTCCTGGGCCGGCCTGCACGACCCGGATACTTACCGCACTTTTGGCCTGCCCTACAATCAGAAAGTCCTGTCGGCCCTGGCCGGCCTGGGCGTGCCGCGCATCTACCTGGCGGTGGGGGCCTCGCACCTCTACCCCTTGCTGGCCGAGCTGCCCTGTGAGGTGCTGAGCCTGGACTGGCGCCTGAGCCTGGCCCAGGTGCGCCCCTTCTTCCCGACCCACACCCTGCAGGGCAACCTTGACCCGGCGGTCTTGCTGGCCCCGCCTGAAGTCATTACCCAGGAAGCCCACAAAGTGCTAAAGGCTGGCCTGGGAGGCCCCCATATCTTCAACCTGGGGCATGGGGTGATCCGTACCACGCCCCCTGAACACGTAGCGCACCTAGTTGAGGTGGTGCATCAGTTCAACCGACACAGCGAGGAACTGGCATGAACGAGAAGGAAACCCGTGAGTACAGAGAGAAGGAAACCCGGCGCATGGTCGATCTGGATCCCGCGGGCCTGGTAAGCCGCAAAGCCCCCGACCAGGCCAAACGGCAGTTCATGAACTACGCCTTCTTCAAGCTCGACCCCGCGTTTAGAAGGCAGAGCCCCGAGTTTGTGCAGGCGGCCAAGGCCGAGTTTGCCGAGGTGTGTGAGCGCTGGGCCCAGCGGGGCGAGGGCTTTATCCTGCGCACCTACAGCCTGGTGGGCACCCGGGCCGACGCGGACTTCATGCTCTGGCGCATCAGCTTTAACGTGCCCGACTTCCAGGCTATGCAGCGCGACCTCAACCGCACCGCCCTGGCCGGTTATCTGAGCCAGCCCTACTCGTTCCTCTCCATGCAAAAGCGCTCCATCTACGTGGATCGCTTCAACCCCGAGGGCGAGGGGGTGCACCTGCTACCGGGGCAGGGCCAGTACCTGTTTGTGTATCCATTCGTCAAGACCCGGCCCTGGTACAAGCTCTCGCCCCAGGCCCGCCAGGGCATGATGGACGAGCATATCTACGTTTCGGCCCCTTTTACCGGCGTAACCCTGAACACCTCCTACTCCTACGGCATCGACGACCAGGAGTTTGTGGTGGCCTTCGACTCCAACTACCCCCAGGAGTTCGTCGATCTGGTGCAGCGCCTGCGCTTTACCGAGGCCAGCCTCTACACCCTCCGCGATACCCCCATGTTTACCTGCATTAAAAAGGACATCCGCGAGGTGCTGGAGGATCTGGCCTGATGGCCCAAATATCGGGAGAACCCATGAACGTACTCTTAATGGCCTACGGCACCCCTTATCGGCAGGAGGAAATTGAGCCCTACTATACCGATATCCGGCGCGGACGGCCCCCCAGCCCGGAGTTGCTGGCTGAGCTGGCCGAGCGCTATCACCTGATCGGGCGCAGCCCCCTGAGCGAGATCACCTTTGCCCAGGCGGTGCGCCTCGAGGCCGCCCTGAACGCCACCCTGCCCCTCTACCCACAGCCTTTCCAGAGCTCGCCGGGCCCCCGTGTGCGCGGTCCGGCGCGGGTCTACCTGGGCACCAAGCACTGGCACCCCTTCATCGCCGAGGCGGTGCAGGCCATGGCCCAGGATGGGGTCAAGCAGGCGGTGGGCATTGTGGCGGCGCCGCACTTTTCTTCCCGCAGCATCGCCGAGTACCGCGAGAAGGTGGAAAAAGCCCTGGCCGAGCTGGGCCATCCTTTCCGCTTCCGGCTGGTGGAGGCCTACCCCGACCATCCGGGCTACATTCAGGCCCTGGCCCAGCGGGTGCAGGAGCAGGTCTGGCGGCTGCGCGAGCCAGGGCGGGCCCTTTTCCTTTTCACGGCCCACTCAATACCCGAAAGATCGGCCCAAGATGGCGTTTATCAGGCCCAGGTGCGCACCACCGCCGAGCGGGTGGCGCAGAAGCTGGGTCTGGCGCACTGGGACACCGCCTGGCAGTCGGCGGGCCGCACCCCGGAGCCCTGGATCGGGCCCGATGTCAACGAGCGGCTCGAGGAGGCCGCCGCCCAGGGCTACCAGGAGGTGGTGGTGACGGCGGTGGGCTTCCCCTCGGATCACCTCGAGGTCTTCTACGACCTCGACTACGAAGCCCAGAACACCGCGGCCCGGCTGGGCCTGCGCCTCTTGCGTACCCGCAGCCTGAACGCCGACCCCGATTACATCGAGGTGCTGCGCGACCTGGTGGTGCGGGAATGGACAGCCTTCGAGCTGCCTGAAGCGGAAACGGTAGGTCGGCATGGCTAAGGTGGTGGTGGTGGGCGGCGGGGCGGCGGGCCTTTCAGCGGCCTACTACCTGCACCGGGCGGCGCCCCATCTGCACATCACCCTGCTCGAGGCCGAGGCCCGGCTGGGCGGCAAAATAACCACCGTGGCTGAGCAGGGCTTTGTGCTGGAGGGCGGCCCCGACGCGGTGGTGCGCTACAAGCCATGGGCTGTGGCTCTGATGCAGCAGCTTGGGCTGGAAAACCAGATTATAGGCACCCAGCCCGCTCATCCCTCCGCGCTGATACACGACGGGCGCGAGGCCCTGCCCATCCCTGCCGGGCTGCAAATGGTTATACCCGGCGACCTGGGGGCGCTGGCCCGGAGCCCTTTGCTGAGCCCTTTTGGTAAGGCTCGAGCGGCCTTGGATCTGCTCCTGCCCAGAGGAACGCCGGAGGACGAACCCTTCGGAGCCTTTATCGAGCGCCGGCTGGGCCGGCAGGTCTGGGAGCGGCTGGTGGCCCCGCTCTCGGGTGGCATCTACGGCGGCGACCCCTACGAGCTTTCCACCCTGGCGGCCTTCCCCCAGCTCAAGGCCCTCGAGCAGCAGCACGGCAGCCTGATCCGGGGGGCCATGCAGCAGCGCAAAGAGCGCGGCAGCCGCGAAAAGGGGCAGCTTTTTGCCTCCCTCCGAGGGGGTCTTGGCAGCCTGGTGGCGGCCTTGCAAACGCAGTTGGGCGCAGTGGAAATCCGGCTTAACACCACCGTTGCTGCCTTGGAGCGCGCCAAGCAGTGGCGTGTGCACACCGCCCAGGGGGCCCTCGAGGCCGACGTGCTGATACTGGCCACCCCAGCCGGTGTGAGTGGAAACCTGCTCGAGCCCCACCACCGGCAAGCAGCCTCAGCCTTGCGGCAGATTCCCTACGGCGCTTCCTCTACGGTAACCTTCGCCTTTGCCAACGAGAAACTACCGCCCCGGGTGGGCCACGGCATGCTCATGGCCGCCCACCGTGGCTTCAGCGTGCGCGGTTTCACCTGGGTCGACCAGAAGTGGCCGGGCCGCGCCCCCGAAGGATACGGCCTGGTGCGCGCCTATTTTTCCGGCCTGGAAGCGAGCCCAAGCGAGCTGGCCCAGCTCGCCCTGCACGATCTGGCCCGTTTGTGGGGCCAGGCGCCCGAGCCTTTGCACACCTGGGTGTTTCACTGGCCGCAGGGCCTGCCCCGCTACACGGTGGGCCACCAAGAACGCGTGGCCCAGGCCCTTAAAGCCGAAGAGTTGCCGGGTCTATTCCTGGCCGGTGCGGCCTACCAGGGGGTGGGGCTACCCGAGGTGATTCGGATGGGGCAGGCAGTGGCTGAGCGGGTGCTGGCTTATATAGACGCGCATGTTCAGGATGGGGCGCCTGTGAGATAAAGGGGACAAACGTGAAGCCGGGGTCGTTGTGACCCCGGCTCTTTGCGTCCTGGACTGGCGCGCCCGGGAGGATTCGAACCCCCGACCTACCGCTTAGAAGGCCAATCCGTAAATGTTTAGCTGTTTTGCTTTTTGTTCGTTTTCCCTTCCTGGTCGTATTTTTTACAGATTCGATTTTTTGTTAATTCCAGTTTTTTTAGGTAAGCTTCTGTTCTTGTAGGTGTAATAAGGTGTCAAGGTTCAGTGCTGCCTGCCGCCGGTCTTCTTCTTGTAAGTGTTGGTATATCCGAAGGGTTAGGGCGGGGTCTTTGTGTCTCAAGCGGTCGGCTACCTGCTTGGGGCTAAGACCTGCCTGTAAAGCCATTGAGGTATACGTGTGTCGCAACCCATGCAAACCGATTCGTGGCACCTTTGCTTGTTCGATTAGGGTCTGGAATGTGCGCATGACATTGCGGTAAGAGAGGGGAGTACCAACCTCTGACGGGAAAATCAGATCATGATCCAACCAGCGCTTGGCAGTAGCCCGTTCTTCAGCCTGGCGCGTGCGATGTTCAGACAGAATGGTTTGGGTGGCAAGGTCAAGGTAGATAGGGGCCGATGATCCCAAAGTTTTGGTAGGGCCCAAAGTACGTTGCTTGGTAAGGGTGTGGCGAACCCACAATTTCTCACCTTGCCAATCCTGCCAGCGTAGGGCCATGGCTTCCCCGATACGCAATCCAGTGGTCAGCATTACGTAAAACATCGGATACAGTCGGTGGCCCTGGGCCGCTGCGAGAAATGCGCTTACCTGCTCCCGATTCCACGCCCGTGGAGGGCGCACCGTGCCGCCAGTGGGAGGGTCTACAGCGTCCATGGGGTTTGCCTCTAGAAAACCCACCCGTACTGCGTCCCGTAAAGCCGCTCGCAGGAATTGGTACAAATGGCGACGGGTGGAAGGGGAGAGCTCCGCCAGTTCTGCAAAGCGAGCGCGGATAGCCAGCGGGGAAAGGCGGGTTAAGGGGGTGGCAGCTAGCGGCTTGAGTAACTGCTGATAATTGCGGTAATTCTGAACGGTAGAAGGGCGTAATCCTTTGGATCGAACGCGTTCATCCGCCCAGCGCTCAAGCCACTCGCCCAGCCGCAAGCGGGTGGTTTGGATCAGACCGTAGCCAGCCCTGGGCAGCAGCCGGGCCAGGGCCTCGGCCACCTCGCGCCGGGTGCGCCCGTACACCCAGCGCTTGCGCTGCTTGCCATCCGGGCCATAGCCGATGGTCACAAAGGCCGCCCAGCGCCCGTCCTTGTGCTGGAAGATGGAGCCTTCACCTTTGCCGCGTCGGGGCATGTTACTTAGTTGCCTCCACTCTCGACGATCTTCCAGCCGTCTGATTTTTTCAGTACGTACCTCATTTCAAATGGGCCGTCGGTTTTAACCTGATCCTGTTGACCAGGACATACCAAAGTCTGCTTCCAGGACTTCCGCACTGTGGCATTGGCAACGTCCCCGCGAACGTCTATACCCAGCACCCGCATCGGCTCTTTCTCAACGGTGAAGAGGATACAACCCCGTCTTGCTCGTTGATCTATCCAGGGCTGCACCCTTGCTGAAATAAGCTCTTGGGCAGCATATTCAAACAACCGGGAAGTATCGTTGGTGTTCAAAGCATGGCGATAGGCACGGTCATACCCTATGACCACATCTTCTGGAGATGGCTGCTCTGATGCTACCCAAACCCTCTTAAACCCAAAAATGGCGATTGCAGCCAAGAGTGCAACCAAGAAAGCAGGTGCCCATAACAAAAACGACTTGTTTTTTGGTGCTTTAGGAGTAAAGCGGGGGCGAACTTCCAGTGGGAGGGTTTTTTGCTCAGCCTGCCGTCCTGACTGGGAGACAAAAACAGACTCCGGAGATGGAATATGGGGCACAAGCTCAAAAGTACTTTGCGTTCTAGGCAAACTAGCAGGCTTACCAAGTTCCAAACCTATTTCTTGCAAAAGCTTTTCGTCTCGATAAATAGAGGCAAAGTACAACTTTTGCAACTCATGCTTAGTCCAAAGAATAGTCTTGTTGTACGCCGCCAAACGTTTAGCTGGTTCAGAAAAATCAACTGCATTGCTCATCGCTATGGAGTGATGGGCACCGTAAGCGGCTTTTGCTGCTACAGCTTGCTGCACCGCTGAAAGTCCAATTACCTTTTCATCGTCTTGGCGGTGCTTGGCTTGAATAACATATCTGATGCCATCTGGGTTGTCTAAAACCAAGTCGCCGCCCATATCACGTGATCTTTTGGTTACATATACCTTCCAACCCAATGGCCTAAACATGCTCAACAAATCAGCAACATAAAGCTCTAAACCTTCACCATCGAGCTTTTCTAATCGTCTTGTGATGTCCGAATCTGGCTCGAATAGAGGTTCGTGCTCCATACCTAAATGTTCGAATACAAACAAGCTTGTTTTGGTTCATTCATCACAACCTCCCCCCCACCGGATCGTGGTAGTACACCCGCCCCACAATCCGCATCTCGGAAGGCCGCCAGGGCCGGTAAGCGGGGTTGTCCGACACCAGCCAGAGCTGACCGTCGTCCAGGCGACGCACCCGTTTGATGGTGTGACCGTCGCCCGGTATCTCGCAGATGTAGATGCGCCCCTCGCGTAGCTCGGTTTCGCTGGGGTCTACATACACCCGGTCGCCATCGTGAAGGGTGGGGGCCATGCTGTCGCCCTCCACCCGGTACAGCAGGCTGCCGCGCCGCCACACATCCGCCAGCACCGGCACCCCCTCCGGGTCTACCGGCTGGCCGGCACTGGCCAGGCCGCGCACGGGTTGGATGAGGAAGCGAACGGGGGTGACGCGTTCGCGGTGATCAAGACTGGGTACTTTGCCTCGAACTAGGTAAACCAAATCGTTAACCGGAATATCTAAAGCATATGCCAAACGCTCTAAAGTTGAAAACTGTACCTCTTTCCAAGATGAAATTCCTCTAATCAGGTTGCCAAGATGAGTATGGCTAATTCCAGCCATGCTAGCCACTTTTCTAACTGACAAACCCAACTCTTTTATCCTTTTCTGAACGAACAAAGAAACATCATCTACGGGCATTATGGTGACCACTTTATTTGCTTGGGTGGTAACTGTAGCTGTCATTTGTAAACAACCTAACACAACTCATTGCAACTGTACTTGACACCTAGCTGAGTAAGTGGTATTTGTGATTGCAATGCGGAAACTACAGTTGCCATCCAGATTGACCTACACCGTTCAAGAAGCAGCCAGCCTCTTAGGCGTTCATGAAGAAAGTCTGCGCCGGGAGATAAGGGCAGGGCGTCTTGTTGCTAGCCGTCTAGGTCGAAAGCTGCTGATCCCAGTCGAGAACCTCGAGGAATACATCAAAAAAGGTCAGTCGGTATCCCAGGAGGCCCCCCGTGAATGAACAACCCAATCCTCTGCCCAAAGTCGCCTACCGGGTGGACGAGGCCGCCAGGCTGCTCAACGTCCACCCCAGCACCATCTACGAGCTGGTGCGGGCTGGTCAAATGGTGCATATCGTGCCGGACATGTCCAGGACGCTATTCCGCCTGTGGATAATAAATCCGTCACAAATGCACCGGCAGGCATAGCGGGCCTGAAGGCCTGGGTGGAGGCCATCCCTGGCACCCTGAAAATGAGAATCCGGGGCCAATTAGCCCCCAGGCCGGCCACCGGCTCCACCCGAGGGGAGATCCACCGGCTGACCCGGCAGGCCCTCAACCGGCTGACCGCATTCACCCGCGAGGTAGAAGCCCAGGGCTACCGGCCCAACCAGCTCCTCACGCTCACCTACCCCGGCGACTGGCGCGGGGCCCTGGCCAGCGCCGAGAGCCAGCAGATGATTACCCGATTTCGCGCACACTGGGGGCGCCTAGAAGACCTGCGGGCCAAAATCAAAAAGGCCCGCGAGGCCCTGCGCTACAACCGTGGGGCCGACTGGGCACTAACCTACCTGCTGGAAGAGTTCAAAGCCGAAAAAGCCCAGGCCAAGCGGGTGCTCCACGAGCTGCGCCGGATGGGCCCGGATGGCCGCAAGGTGAAGGAGCACAAGAGCGCATTTCTCAAGCGCTTTGACCGGGCCTTCGGGGAGCAGGTGATCTCCGTGCACCGCACCTACTGCCAGGCCCTAAGGGCCGCACAGGAGCTACACGACCGGTTTGTAGCGGTAAAAATACGCAAAACAGGCCGGGAGGACTGGCCCTGGGAGGTGGTGGGGGTGCGCTACCGGGTGATGTGGTGGCTCGAGTTCCAGCGCCGGGGAGCCCCCCACCTACACATGATCTTCTTCGACGTGCGCGAGGGCCTGGACTGGGAGCAGGTGCGGGCCTGGGTGGGGCCGGCCTGGGCTGCGGTGGTGGCCGGGGTGCGCAGCGCAAAAGACCACGACCCGGCACACAACCCCAAACTCCGCCGCCTGCTGGACAACTACGACCACGAGCGCGAACTGTGGGGCAAGGCCCTGGCCGATGCCGCCCTGCGGCAGGGGGTGGAGGCCCTGGGTCTGGACTGGGGCATCTTCCAGCACGTGCGGGCCGGGACGCGCCTGGAAGAGATGCGCAAAGCGCACTGGGGCTATGCCGCCAAGGAGGCCTCCAAGTACGCCAGCAAGAAGTACCAGGCCAAAGTACCCAAAAACTACCGCAACGTGGGCCGCTGGTGGGGATACCGAAAGTACCAGCGGGCCGCCAAGTATTGGGTCAATGTGCCAGTTCAAGAGGAGAACCTGGAGAAAACCATCCTTGAACCCCTCACCGCCGCCGTGCATACCCTGCCGCCCGGCTGTTTCCGCTTTTCCCAGAAGGTTGAGAGGTTCTTGGAGGCCGCCCGCAACGGCGAACCCTACGGGTACATCACCGTATGGGGACAGGCCGCTGTAGAGGCTGCCCTATCCCGGCTGGAGGTGAACTGATGCCCGCCTACCGCAAACCCAAACTGCGCTGCCATGCCACCGGCATTTGACAAAAAAGCCCCCCAAATCATCTGCTACCCTGAAGGAGAGCTATGGACGATAGAAAACTCAACCCGCTGCGCCTGATGCTGCTGGCCGCCCTGGTCGGCTACTTCGCCTTCCTCTTCACACAGCCCCAACCCGAAGAACCCCTGGTGACCCAAGCGCCTGCACCCGCCACCACCCCAGCACCCACCGCCACCCCTACCAACTGCCTGGGCCAGATCACCCAGGTAGCGCAGGGCGCCAACGAAATTCGCCTGACCATCACCGGCTCGGCAGAACGCATCCTGGTCTACACCGACCAGGGCAACATCACCGCCGCCACCCCGGAGGTGGGCAGCGGTGGTGAGTACCGCATCCGCACCCCTGGCCCAGCCACCGCCGTGCAGCTCGACGACTGCCCGGTGCTCAACCTGAGGTAACACATGGAAGACATACGCAAAGGACGCCCGTCACGTCGCCTGCTTGACCTGGCCTCTCGCAAGCGCCAGCCCGTTCCGCTAGAAAGCCAACCCCTGGAAATGCTGCTCTACGCCCTTTTCGGAAATCTCCAGGCCGCCCGTTCCATCGGCCAAGCTCTTGGGGGCGACATCCGCAACATCCACGGCTGGGACATCCGCGACCTGGAATCCCTGCCTGGCGTGGGTAGGGGGGTTATTGGCAAGCTGGCAGCGCTGGTGGAACTCATAAGAAGGCTGCACCAGCCAAAAGCCAACATCAACAAAATGTAGCTCATCCGGTTTGTATACAACATCTAGTATCTTGCAAAAACGTAGTCTAACCCCTTACGGTAGAAGAAGGGAAAAGGTAGTGTTGGTAGTGGTAGGAATGCTATGACAGCCTCCGCGGCCATAGAAAAAGCCAACCTGATTCGAAAAGAAAGCGCAGGAGCTTTGCCTCTTGCCCCCCTGATAATCAAGGAAGGGCCAAAGCTTTTTCGGGATCTGGAAAACTTTGTTTGCGAAAACTGGGGTGATCTTTCCCCAAAAGGTCAAGATGTCCTAAAAGAATTGGCCTACAGTTTGATTGAACCGCCTAGGAATTTAGCCACCCGGCTCAAGGCTATTCCAATGTCCCTTCAGTTGGCCTGGGCAGTTATGAAAGGTCAGATAACTAGCCAGGACATGGCGGGATTTTACCAGTCAGCCCTCAGCTTTGCCCGAGCGGTTCTGGATCGCTTAGAAGAGGAAAACCCTGCTTTCAAAGAAAAAGTTTCCCTGGCCCTGGAAGAAGCTGTAGCGGGTAAAACCTCCCCTCTGACCTTAGATGAACTGCGCTCCGCCATCCTGGACGGTTGAAAAGACCGAAGGATTTCTCAAAGACCTTAAAAGGTTGAGCAAAAACCTTTACAAATCTGATCGTCAAAAGATCGGCTTTGCTGATTTTTTATCTTCCTTATACCAAAAATGGAAGGCTGCTGGTTTGCCAACAAACGCTTCTACGATGCCGGGGTTTTCTTTTCCCGAAGGAGTTCACCTTTGTAAGGTTCGCCTAAACCCTCCGGACACAAGAGGCGCCAGTGGCGAGATGCGTATTCTTGCCCTTGTTCAAGAAGAAAAACACAGAATTGTGCTCATCATGGCTTACACACACGCCGAGTACAGAAGCCAACCCTCTCGGGATGAGATTTTGAAAAGGGCAAAAGAAGCTTTCTAGCTTCTTAACTTTTTGAGCCGCTTTGCACCGGCAGGTGGGCAAGCCCACCTGCACCGTCGTTTTGCACCTCCGCTCTGCGCTTGATTCTGCAGCGCAACCGGGCAAGCCTGAAAGCATGGCTTTTCAACGCGTGCCTGTAAATTCAGACAAGCCACTTGGGCCGGGCACCTATGAGATCGTATTAGCCCACCAAAGTGGCGATATTTCGCGGGTAACCCGATCCGACCTAGAACGAGCGCTGCAAGCAAAATACGGCTCGAGTATAAAAGTGTTGGACTGGGGTAAAAAAGGCAGCGACCTGGTGATCCAGCTCCAGGTAACCGCCACCCCCACCGCCTCCACCTCGGGGGCCCAGGATCCCTGGGCCATAACCGCGGCCTTAAGCTGGTATACCCCGGATGACCTGATCCAGCCCGCCTTCCTTCCCGCCCTGCCGGCCATTTTCACCGCAGCGGCGGTCATAGCGACTCTGTATCTGACCTGGCGCATTGTAGCCACCATCAAAGAGGTTGTGCAGCTTGTGCCGGAGCCGGCGCGCTCGGTAGCGGTCGCCAGTTCTAGCGTGGGCCTAGCCGCCCTGGGCATAGGCGTTCTGGCCCTGGCGGTTTGGCCCAGAGGCAGGAGGTAAACCATGACCCTGAGGCTGCCAGAACCACTGTTGGCAGAACCGGTGGAGATGCCAGCTTTGCAACCCGAAGCGCCCCGCCAGGTGGAGGCCGTTCCCCTGGGGCCAGACGAACTCGATCCCGTTGTGACCCAGGCAGTGGAATCACAGCCCGAGGTATCCATGCCAAAAACAGCGGCGGTTGAAAACGAAAACCCTTCGGAAAAGGTTTCCAAAGAAAAAGCCGAGCCTGCCAACCCCAAACCTACTCCCAAATCTGTTCAGGGGTACGCCGTGGCCGTTCTGGGTGCGGTGCTGGTAGTGGCTGCGGCAGTCCTGGGTATGAAAGGAGGCACCGGTGCAACACCCCCCTGTGGGAACTGCGGCGGAAACAGAACCGGCGGTTCTGCGGTTTCCGGATCCGGCCCCATCATCTACTGACGAAGGCTTCCAGAACATAGAAGACAACCAGGGGGAGGCCTCTTTTTCCGACCTTCCCCCCGAACCCCCATCCATCGAACCCTTTACCGGGGCCGATCTGGTTCAGGGGGCTACCTGGATGCTAATCCTGGGGCTGAGGCTGCAAACCCAGGAAGAAGTGGAAGCCTTCACCCGGGCTTTTCAGGGGGGCGTACTCCCCATGCTCCCTCCCGCACCAGTGCTGGACGCGCTCAAGGTGGGGGAGGCCCTGGCCGCCTACGGCATCGGCAAGAACCGCCTGCCGCTGCAAGGGGGCGTGGAGCATCTGCCCCCCTGGCTGCGCATCCTGCTGGGGGCGGGGGTGATGGCCATGAGCGTCTACGGAGGTATGCGTGCAGTTCAGGAAATACGGGCTCGGAGTGCTCCTAATCCTCCTGCTGGGGGTAGTGCTGATGAACCAGCCCAGGCCTAGAAAAAGTGCATATCTGGTTTTAGACCCTGGGCACGGTGGGCGCGACCCTGGGGCGGTGGATCCCAATTCGGGAACCCGCGAAAGCGATCTCAACCTGGCGCAGGCCCTTACCCTCAAAGAGTACCTGGTGGCCCTGGGCTACACAGTGGGCTTCACCCGCACCACAGACGTGTTTGTTCCCCTGGCCGAGAGAACCCGCATGGCCCAGGCGCAGGGGGCCCGGGTTTTTGTCAGTGTGCACCACGACACCCCCACCGCTCCGGGCCCTGGGGTGTACTATTCCGCGCATCCGCTATCCCGGAGCCTGGCCGAACGGATTGCCGCAGTTCTGAGAGGGGCATGGGTTCGCCCTTCGTCTGCCAGTCGGTTTGGCCGGCTCTACATTGACGACTTTCCAGGCCCGGCGGTGCTGGTGGAGTTTGGCCCTACGCGCCCTGTTTCGCGGGAAGAACGGATTGCTCGAGCCCAGATTGTCGCGTCTCCTATAGCGTCCTACGTGCAGGAGGTAGTGGTGTGAATTTTGATGCTATCAAAAACAACGCCTTCCCCATCGCCATGCTGGGCGGTAGTCTCTACTTGGGGCTGGGCCGGCTAAAGAACCTGCGCGAGGGGCAGGGCTGCCCCAAGTGCGAGACCGCCCAGGCCGTGGTGGCCTTCGCCCTGGCCGCCTGGGCAGGATGGGAGCTGTGGCAGCAATACCAGGTGTGATAGGCTGGGAGTATGATCAAAACGCCCAAACCAAAAACCATTAGCCCTAACCCAAATTCTTGGGCAAATGATTTTGTTGTCGTTGAACCTGCTAACCCACAAAAAAGGCCCCTGCCCCCTCAAGTCAAACTGAAAGGCAAAAAAGGCTCGCTTGAGTATGTCAAAGAACAACGACGTTGAGCTTGTTGTCTTCGATACAGGTGCGCTAATCCAAATACACACTCAAGAACGCTTCAGTCACTTGGCTTTATCGCTTTACCAAGAAGCCAAATACATTGGAATTTGTAATCTGGTTGTGCCTGAGATAGCTGGTGCAACAGGAGCCATGGTTCGAAACAAAAGCCTGAGTAAGCTTGATAGAAAAAAAATACAATCTTTCTTGCTAGATAACCTGGAAAACTGGCTAGTACTTCCAGTCTCGAGAACGGTTTGTAAAAAAGCTTTTGACCTATGCCAAAATCACCCCCTCAAAGGGGCAGATGCCGTACACCTGGCCGCCACCTTAGAGAAAAGGGGGGGTGTGGGGGGCTATAATCCCCCGGTTTTCAAACCGGGGATACATGGACTCCCCACGTCCACCGCAGGTGGACATAACATAGTGGGCGGCGGATGTGTGGTAAAATCCTCTTGGGGACAGCGTTCCCCGTGCACCTTGAAACTTGGAGTAGGGGGTTCCATCGGGTAGTCCGATGGGTAAAACTCCAAACGAACACCCGTGGCAGAGCTAGAAGCATTGTGCTCGCCTGCCAATACGGAATCAAGGTTGTTCCTGGGCTCGGACGGAGCCTTCGGGGATGGGCGCTGTGCAAACAGTCTCATAATGCCCGAGAAGCCTCGTTCTTCAGAACGGGGAGTCGTCACCTATGCAAACTTTCCGCAAGCTGCGGTTTTTTACTTTGGACAAAACCCTTTATCAAGCTGCCAAAAAAGAAAAAGTCCCAGTTGTAGCCATTCCGGAGTTTGAGCGTGGCCGGTAGACAAACCTTCCGCATCCTCATCGTGGGCAAGTCGGGTTCAGGGAAGTCCACCCTGGCCCGTCAAATCCTGCTTCGCATGGTGGGGCGCTTCCGAAAGCTGGTCATCGTCAACCGCAAAACGGAGTTCTCCGACCTTTGCGAGGCCCGCTTCCGGGTGAAGGAAGCGGGCGATCCAAGCCGGGTCTTAAAGCGTTACAGCAGGGTTTTTTTCCACGTTACGGGATACGACCCGCGCTCTTTTTTGGATGCCCTGGGAGCGGAGATCATGGGCCAGCGGGATGTTTTGTTGTTGATGGACGAGGCCTACCACTTCTTCCCTAGGGGGGCAGTGCCCAAAGGGCTGTTTGAGGTGCTCACCGGGGGGCGCGAGGCTGGGCACAACGCCATCTTCGTGACCCAGATGCTCCAGGGCCTCACCGGGGGGATAGACCCCGGCGTGCGCAAGCAAGCCTCCCACCTGGTCACCTTCCGGGTCACCGAGCCCAACGACGTGCGGGCAGTTTCCGAGCACTTCCCCGAGCTGGGCGAACGGGTGCGCAGCCTGGCCCGCCCGGACGACGGCCTGCCCCCGGAGTACGGTGTAAAGAACCTGGATCGGGAAGAGGGGGGCCTGGTGCTGCGCAACCCCCAAAACCCCCGGCGCAGGATGTGGGTGCGTTTGTAGAGCCAGACGCAACAAGTACACCCCGGCAGGTCAAAGCAGCCTGCCGGGGTGTACTTTAGGGCCGCTTTGACCTGCCGCTTTGCACCTTCCCCTTGCGCTTGCTTTTCAGGCCAGCGGCTGCCCACGCTGGTATCGGTAAGGAGGAGTAATGGCAGAACAGGCGGCGATTCAAGCGGGCCGGGACATGCAAAAGCTAGCCAGCACCTCCAACCCGCTGGAGGTGGTGCAGAACCCGATTGTGGTCGCTACCTCCCTGGGCGTGTTGGGGGCCTATATGGCCCGCAAAACCATCTACACCAGTCGGCGTGACCTGTTTGGCTGGGCCGCTAAGAGCTCGGATGGCAAGGTGCGCTACTACAAGGTGGGCAGGGACGGGAAGCCCACCACCACGGAAGTGCCCAACGCCTACACCAATCGGCTACTGCTGAACCTGGGCGGCGTTCTACTCGGAACCCTGCTCATCAACAACAAGCTGACCGATGACCCCATGGTGGACTACATCGGTCTGGGAGTAGCGGCGGGGTCGTTCGCAAATTTGATCATGACCCTGCTGGCCATTGACTAATAACTAGGAGGAAACATGCAGGAGGCTTTTAACCGCATCAAAACCATTCGGCCCAGCGCCCGCCCCATCACCCTGATCAAGGGCGGCCCGGATTACCGCGACTACACCGGCAGGCAGCGGGTGAAGGTGGCGGAGTTCGTGGTGCCCCAGGGGGCTTCGTGGGTTATCGCCAACCCCCTGCCCGTGGTGCTGAAGCTCTACGATACGGGTGGCAACCAGCTCCCCCACGACACCGACGTTTTCCTGGCCCGCAAGACCCGTGGCTTCGATGCGCCGGAGTTCCTGGGCAAAATCCAGTACGCCGGGTACTACGACCTGAGCGAGGCGCAACAGCGCGATGCGAAGTACTACCAGAACATCCTCGCCACCCTGAGCCCGGCCAAGGGCGGGGTAACCCCCCAGGGCTTTGCCTTCCGGGAGGGGGACATTCTGGAAGTTTACGTGGAATCCAGCGCGACGCCCGCCCTGGCCGACGCCCGTACCCGGATCGAACTGCCGGTGGGCGTGGACAACTCCACCATCTAGGCAGGAGGAACGATGGCTATCCTGGATAACCTTGGCAACCTGTTTCGGCGTGGCTTGGACACCTTCCGCGACCTGCCCCGCCTGGAGGCCTCCAACCCCCAGGCGGCTGCACCGGTTCGCCCGGCACCCGCAGCGGTGCAGATGAGCGACTGGGCCTTTGCCTGGATTGACGGGGAGGACATCGAAAGCACCGGCTTCCCCTTCCGGGCCAATGAGTGGTTTCCGCTGGCCCAGATGCGCACCCCCGAGACCGCCCACTTCCGCGTTATGGCGGGGGAGAAACGCCTGCGCGTCTACCTGAAGGGGCAGCAGACCGTGGCCGGGCAGAACCTGGGCGCACCCCAGGCCCGCACCGTCAACCTGCCCTACCTGATCAAGAGCGCCCAGGAAGCCCCCACCCTGCCCTCTGCCTACCACCCCGATGTGGTGGTCTGGGCCCAGGTGGGTGGGGTGTGGCAAAAACTCGTTATTACCAGCGTGAACTACGCCGGCGGCCAGGTAACATTCACCGAGCCGGCGGGTGTGCCCACCACCAGCAACATCGAGATTTACTACACCCACGCCGACGGCCAGTTCCGATTCCGAGTGGCCCGGGACGCGGGCGGGATTGACGATAGTGTAGCGACGGTGTTCAACCAGTCCTTCGGCACCATGCACTCGGTTGACCAGAACAACCTGGAAACCATGCTGGCCTGGCCGCAGCAGGTGGAGCTGGTGCCGGGCACCCGGCTGGTGCTCGAGGTACGCACCACCCAGGTGCCCATGGTCTGGAACGACCGGGCGGGCCACTACGTCCACATCGCGGCCCTGGCCCGCCGGGTGCAGGTGCTGGATAAGGGCCAGATCAACCGCCTGGCCGAGCTGGAGAACCGGGCGGGGCTGTAAGGAGGGCGTAGCGTATGAGCTTCAGCACCGGCAACGCCTACCAGATCACCTTCAACGACAACAACCTGGCAACCAGCGGCCCGGCAGAGCCACCGCTGTGGAAGCAGATCCTTGGCGGCCTGGGAGATGTGAGTTCCCTGTTAGACCCCTACATCTACACCGACCAGGAAAAGGCCCGGTACGACCTGCTGAAAGCACAGGCCGAAGCCGAAAAGGCCAGGGCCCTGGCCGAGGCCGAGAAAGCCAGGGCTGCCGGCATCGCGGTGCAACCCCAGCCCGCGGTGCCAGCCTGGGTCTGGGTGGTGGGGGCCGCCGCGCTGGTACTGGTGTTGGTCTTGATGCTGCGGGATTGAGATGGAGTTGCTTGGGTTTCTCGGAAGTGCGCTGGGGGGTCTCTTTGGGTTTCTTGGCGAAGATCGCAAAGCCAGGGCTATTGAAGAGGCCGCTCGAGCCCAGGTTCAGACCTCGCGGAACCTGGTGGACGGGGCCATTGCCCAGTGGGCCGAGCTGCGCCGGGCGGAGGAAGCCAAAGCCGCAGCCCAGCGTGACCTGGGCTACTGGCAGGAGGACACCCAGCGCACCCGCATCTACTACAACTACCAGGCCGCTCGTTCAGGCCAGGCCGCGCTGTTATTGGTTACCGGCGCGGGCCTGCTCGGCGTGATTCTGTGGAGGTTGGGGCGTGAAGCCGATTGAGGTATTCGCTGTTGTGGGCGCCGGAGGCCTGGCCGCCTTTGGGCTGTACACCTACGCCAGGAGCCGGCCCAAAGCGGAAGAGACGGTGCCCGGCATCCCGCCCCAGGTGCCCACCCACCCCGGTGTTTCAGGGCAGGAGCGCACCAGTTTGTGCCAGGTGCTCACCGGATACCGCTCCAAATTGAAAGAGTACGAAGACCTGCGGGCCGATGCCGAAAAAAAGATGCGCGACCTGGAAAGCCTGGCCCAGGGCAACTGCCGCAGTTACGCCCAGGATCCCACCTTCCAGTACCACTGCAACGGCTTTCCAATATGCGGTATCAACGAATGGTGGACAGTAAGCGGCACCCAGACCAACCAGGACGCCTACAACGCCTGCATGACCTTCCTGCGGGCCGGGGGGAGCCTCGAGCAACGCAAACACCCCAAAAAAGATGGCAACTCCTGGGACGACACCTGGGCGGACATTGACCGCATCAACAGCCAGATCGGGGCCGCCTACAACCAGGTGCAGAATCTTCACGACCAGTACCAGGAGGCCCAGCGCCAGGCGGAAGAAGCGCGGCAGCAGATCAACAACCTGCGCCGCCGGATTGCTGATCTGGAAGCCCAGGGGGTGTTTTGCTGATGGAATTCCTGGACGCCGTGGACAAGGGCCTGGGGGTGGTGGCCTTTCTGGCTTTTCTGAAGCTGGTCTTCAGCGATCTGCAGGAGATAAAAGCGTCCATGAGGCAGATAGAAAAACACCTGGCGATCCAGGTTGAACTATCGGCCCAGGCCAGGGCCAGGAAAAAAGAAGAGGTGCGAAATGGACGCTAAAACCCTTGTTTTGCTTGCGGTGGGAGGTGTGCTGGTGTACTTCGGCTGGAAGGCCCTGGGCCAGCCCCAGGCGCAGACCGACCCGGCCGAACCAGACAACCAGCAGCAAGAGCAGCCCGGCTCCGGCTGGAACGACGGATGGAACCCCGACTATCAGAACCCCGGCGGGGGTGCACCGGGCTTTGGCTACGGCTCGTTCAGCAACCCCTGCGCGATCTTCCCAAGCCTCTGCCGCCCTTCGACGCCGCTTGGAGGGTATGAGATATGAACTGGGTCTGGTGGCTGGTAGGCGGTCTGGGCGTGGCCGGTGTGGGGCTATATGTCGCTTCCCAGGCTGAACGGAAGTCTGAAAGTAGCCTCACGACGCAACCACCACCTCAAGCTCAACAACCGCCTCAAACTTTTTCGCCCCCAACCCCTGCTGGTGATACAGGCTATATCACCTGCATGGCAGCCTGGCCCTGTGCGGATGGTTCTACCCAGTCCGGCTGCAGCGCACGGGCGGCCTGCGCCAACCACGGGGGGCCGGCTACGGCGGGCAGAATAGCCATCGTTGAAAGAAAAAGCGATCTTGCTTGGAACCAAACAGAACAAACCCCGATTAGTGATAAAGGCTATATCACCTGCATGGCAGCCTGGCCCTGTGCGGATGGTTCTACCCAGTCCGGCTGCAGCGCACAGGCGGCCTGCGCCAACCACGGGGGGCCGGCTACGGCGGGCAGAATAGCCATTGCCTACGATAGCGACCTTGCTTGGAACCAAACAGAACAAACCCCGATTTGGGATCGCATCTAGGGGGATAGGGTGAACTGGACTGACTTTATACCATCTGGAAACCTATGGATCGTCTGGCTGCTCCAGGCCAGCTTAGCCGTAGGCGTAATAACCTTGTTTGCTGGCGGTTTGATAGCGCTCCTTGGGAAGATTCCCATAGTGGGGCCAATCCTGGCGGGGATCGTGCGCATCATCGCCGGGAACTACGAGCGCTGGCTGTCGGAGCGCGTTCCCAAACTGGCCGAGCAGGTGGTGCTCAGCGTTGAGGAACGGTATCGCAAAAGTAACCTTTCCTTTGAAGAACGGGCCCAGACCAAGCTGGAGGAGGCCATTTCTGCCTTGCAGCAGATGGCCCCAGGCCTGGGCCGCGATATCGCCCAGCGGCAGGTAGAGGCCGCGCTATCGCGCATTCGGGCTACCGGGATGGAGCAGAAAGCAGGAGGTGCAAAGTGAACTTTCAGGACGGCGTGCAGGTGGGCGCTGGCTTTGTGGTAGGCGCAGCGCTGGTCTGGTTGGGGATTATCCTGATCTTGGCGATTCTGGGGGCCCTCCTTGGACGAGATGGCAGCGGCAACCAATAGCGGAACGAACCTCTGGCAGGCCTACAAGCAGGGGGTGGGGGTGGGCCTGGGGCTCCTCACGGTCTACGCCCTGGCCCTGCTCATCCTGGCCCTGCTGATTCGGCAAAGCGTAGGCAACCTGCCCACCCAGCCCCCGCAAGAAGGAGGCCCTAAATGTTCAACCTCTTGGGCATGAAGCCGGAAGAAATCATCACTCAGGCCCAAAGCGCAGTGAAGGCCCTGGAAGAAAAGCTGACCTGCCTGGAGGACAGGCTGGCGGCCATCCAGCGCACCCTGGAGTACGAGTACGGGCGGCCCCGGCGGGACGTGGCCGGGCACGACCCGGCCCGGCTGCCCCTGATCTCCCAGATTCCCGCAGAGGCCACCCCGCACCGGCTCGAGCTGGCGGGCCTGTTGGGCAAGCCCGCCACCCGAGGCCACCTGGTAAACCTCGGCGACAACAAGGCCCAGGTCTGGTTTAGCTGTGGTTCCGCGCGGGTGGGGCCTTACATTTTGCTTCCGGCGGCTGCTGTGGAAATCTCGTTCCTGGCAGAGTTAGTTGAGATCGCAGAGGCGGGGGATGGCCCCACGGTGGTGCAGGTGTTTTTCCAGTAACCAAAAATGCTTACCGCAAAGGCCCAATCCTACAAATACAAACGCGGGAAATATCGCGTCCCGGAGGTAGCCAAAGCCGCTGGCCCCCAGCAGATGGGGGTCACTGGCGACGGCAGCTACCTGACGCTATTCGGTCGCAATTGGGCCGCAATTCTAAACAAGAAAACTCAACAGGTTGAGCTATACGGCGAAACCCCCACCGGATGGGAACAGGTGGCTATACCGCCGATTGCCCACCCCACCAAAGAGTGTCGGCACCTGGCCCTGGCCTTCGACCAAAGCGCCCGGCATGTGCTGGCCTATGAAGTAGGCGAGCAAATCTTCATTCGCCAGTGGGATGCCCTACTCGGAGAGTTTGTTTACCGAGGCCCCTTTGTCGGAGTTGACCCGGTGCTGATCAACGACGCAGAAGTCAATTATCACGTGCCTGACAGCGATGTTCTGCTGCTGTATCTGACGCCAAATCGGCTATCGCTCAAAATGCGTGTGCAGCGAGAGCTATACAGTGTTGAGCACCACATCGAGACCTACGCCAGCCCCAAAACCCTTGACCTGCTGGCACCCCTGGGCTACCAGTGGCAAGCAGAAGGGGACGGGGTGAACGTGCGATCTGAAATGTACCCCGTGCATTTGCACGACGATCTGGTCAACTCCAGCAGTTTGGTACTGGGTAGCGGCAACTACCGCCCGGTGGTGATCGTCCAGGACGTGGGCACCGAAAACCTCTCCGACGGTTCGATGGTGGTCGGGGCAGGCAACTACCGCCCGGTGGTGATCGTCCAGGACGTGGGCACCGAAAACCTCTCCGACGGTTCGATGGTGGTCGGGGC
>ENA-ORXB01001557-ORXB01001557.1-sediment-metagenome-genome-assembly--contig:-NODE-1557-length-25764-cov-4.406314_pt1 | contig 25764 bp, 23 predicted proteins | sample MGYA00237863_ERZ511475 | MGnify/ENA primary metagenome ERZ511475 (study PRJEB26305, sample SAMN06343858) | sediment metagenome | isolation source: hot spring sediment | place: Canada: British Columbia... | reverse complement strand
CGCGTCCTGAGCGGCGGCTCGCACTTTCGCAACTACTACGAGCGGGCGTACGGCAACTACTACCTCTCGGGCATGCGGACGCGGCTCCCGCCCAACCCGGGAGGCGCCTTCGGCTCCAGCGTGATCGGCTCGGCGACCAACGCTTTCCGGGAGGTGGAGGGGGGATACGCCAGGCCGTCGCACTCGGTGACTATCGTCGCGGACCCGCTGCTTGTAGCTGGGTTAAGCTCCGCTGCTGCGAGAGTAACCAGGGATGCACTGAGCCTCGCACTGGCCGCCGCTTGCGCCGCCGACAGGCAACCGACCGAACCACGTGCGGGCGCCATCGTATACCGCGTCTACGGCAGTGATCCCGACGACCCCGACACGCCCGGCGCAGGACCGATGGGCCGCTCTTGGACACCCGTCGATCCCAGCACGGTGCCCAACTACAGGGCAGTAGCCGGCCTTCCCAGTGGCAGGGAGTCGATGGCCTACAATGCCGGTCGCTTCGTGCTCGTTGGCACCGTGATTGACCCCTCTGGAATCACAGTGAGGAGAGCCCTGGCGGTAGACGGCAATCCAGGCGGACTGTTAGAGTGGCAGGTCCCAGACCCTGCCTCACAGATAGAGATCACAGGTGTGTACGGCGTGAACCCACCTTATTGAGGAGGCTAGTGCGGTGGGCGAACCAGCGTTCTATATGGCATCGGCAGAGAGCGTGCCACTGCTGGCTCCGAGGGCATGCTACCCAATTCAACGTATCCGGGCAAGGGGCCGAGACGACTATCTTCTGACAAGGGTAGAGCCGCCCATGCCGGGGGCTCGCATTGCCCTGAGCGAGGTGGTGCTCGCCGCTCGGTACGAGGGTGATTCTCTGTTCCCCATAAACTCGTGGCCTATGCACGTATACGTATGTCGCGTCTTGAATGAGGACATCGCACGCTCTGGCGAGGCTACCGCTGACGATCTCGAAATAGGGTACTGGGCGGAGTTGTACCCGAGTCTGGCCCAGGCAGAGGAGAGCCTGGCCCCATATCGGGGACAACCGAGGGTCTAGGCAGCTAGTGGCAAGTTCTTTGCGTTCCTCGAGGTCGGGGCTTGGGCCGCATGCCTCGCTTCGTTCTTGGTCAGGCGCAGCGCGTCCTCACAGGTGAATGCCACGAAGTAGGGCCGGATCGCCTCATCGAGCTCAGCCAGTGCCCTGAAGAAGCGATTGGCGGCGCTGTGGCCCTTCGGGGCGTGCCAGACCTTTTCGTTGGGGTCGAAGCGATGGCCAGTACACGTCGGCAGGTACACCAGTTCCGGGTGTCTGTGAAGTGACAGCCATTTCTCCACGGCCTTGCGGGTGTGGATGCCGGCACTGTCCACGATCACATGGATTGGCCCAACAGGATAGGCGGTCAGCAGGCTCGAGAAGAGAGCGATGAACTCGACGCTGCGTTTGTGGTTCGTCAGTTGGTAGAACCACTGGCCGCTACGGAGGTTGAGAGCGCCGAACACGCCACGCTTGTGGTTCTAGCCGGGCCTGACAATCTTGCAACTGCCGGTCTGATCCGTTGCCACATCGCCCGCAGCACAGCCAGGAGATGCATCTCGCATTCATCCCCGCCCGGAACCATCGCGGGTAGGTCAGCCAGCGCCTGAGCCAGCCTGGCTCGTTTCTCATCAGCCTGTGCATCCCGCCCCCGTGTCAGCACCAGCTTGGCGCGCGTCCGACGAAAACCCACTCGCCCCGGCGCCTGGCCCAGCGTAGCAGCGCTCAACTGGATGGGAAAGCGTTCCCGCAACTGGCAGACCAGCAGCGCTACGGTCCAACAAGCTTGCAGGTAGCCGTAGTTCGCCGGCGGCTGGCCGGCTTGCGCCTGCACGATGGCCGTCAGGTGTCGCTCTCGCAGTGCCCGGCCACTGCGCGGGGCATCGTGCAGCCCCGCCAGCCCACGATCACGATAGGCTTCCAGCCAGTAGCGAATCGTGGCCGTGTCGTCCCCACCGACTCGCAGGTCTTAGGCGGGGAGCAGCCTTTCATCGACAACAGCCCGAAGTGGGCGAGTTCCGATGCTCGCCCGACCGCCTAGCGAGCCAGTTGGCGCAGCCGGGCGATCTGAGTATCACCTCGTCTTGTGCGGAGCACAGTGGGCTTTCTAGTCGAGAGTGGTGTCCGACTAGTTTGCCCGCTTGCTCCGCCTCTGTCAGATGTGCAAAGAACTTTGTCCTGCCGGTCGCTTTACAGGCGGACGCTCGCAGGTTACAATCGGCCTGCACCACCGTCGCACCGGTGCCGATCCGGGTGCGGTCCTTGCAACTCCGAGGTGCCCCATGCCCTACCTCACCGTGCGCGACTACCGCATGTATTATGAGGACCACGGCACAGGCGACCCGCTGGTCCTGCTCCACTCGGGCCTCGCGACCAGCGCGCAGTGGGTGCCGTTTATCCCCGTCTATGCGCGGCGCTACCGCGTGCTGGCGACCGACCGGCGCGCCTACGGGCGATCGGACCCGCGGCCGGGCTTTGCGGCGGGCTATCTCCAGGAGGACGCTTCGGACCTGGCCACGTTCCTTGACCTCCTGGGGATCACCGGTGCCCGGGTGCTCGGCCACTCCGATGGCGGGACGGTGGCGCTCCTCCTCGCGGCCGCTAGGCCGGACCTCGTGCGCAGCATGGTGCTCGTAGCTGCGCACACACACGCTGAGGAAAAGACCTTGCAGGGCCTGCGGCGCGCTCAGGCCCTCCTGCAGAGCTCCCCTGCCCAGCGTGAGCGACTGGTCCGGCACCTTGGGCCGGGCGGTCCGGCCCTTGCCGAGGCCTGGTACGCGCACTGGCTGGACCCGAAGCAGCAAGGGCTGGAGATTCGCGAGCTGATCCGCTCCATACGCGTCCCTACCCTGGTCATTCAGGGCATCGACGACGAGTTTGCCACGCCTGCCCACGCCGAGGGCATCGCCCGGGCCATACCCGGGGCCGAGCTGTGGCTCATCCCCAACTGCGGCCACAACCCCCAGTTTCAGATGCCGGAGGCGTTCAACGAGAAGGTGCTGGGTTTTTTGGGGGAGCACTGAGGGGGAGGGCGACATGCCCTCCTGCGCCGCCACGACCCTCGGGTTTGACACGTTGGGCCAAAACGGCGACACTGTGTCTGCGTCGTTCGGAAGGCGGCAGGCGGATGGTGCTTGCCCGCGAGTGCGCACCAGCCCCGTCTGGCCGCCGTCGTTGGTTTGTCCAGATCAGGAGCGTATATGCCAACCGAGGAGCAGGTCCGCAGTGCCCTCAGCCGGGTGATGGATCCGGAGCTGGGCAAGAACATCGTCGAGCTGGGCATGGTGCGCGATGTGGTGATCGACGACAATCGCGTCACCTTTTCGTTGGCGCTGACGACCATGGCGTGCCCGCTCAGGCAGCGCCTCGCAGACGAGGCCAAAGCCGCGGTCGAGGCGCTGGAGCCGGGGCTGGCCGTCAACGTGAACCTCACAGAGATGAGCGAGGAGGACCGAAGGCGCCTGTTCGGCGCGCGGGAGCCGGGGCCGACCATCGCGCAGGAGGTCAGCAGCGTGGAGCGCGTCGTCGCCGTGATGAGCGGCAAGGGAGGCGTCGGCAAGTCCTCCGTGGCCGCGCTGCTCGCCGTGGCGCTGCGACGGCGTGGCCTCAGGATAGGCCTCCTCGATGCAGACATCACCGGCCCGAGCATCCCGCGCATGTTCGGTGTGCACCGGCCGCCGAGGATGGGGCCGTTCGGGTTGATGCCCGCCGAGACGAGCACCGGCATCAAGGTCATCTCCATCAACCTGCTGCTGCCTTCGGAGGATGAGGCCGTCGTCTGGCGCGGTCCCCTCATCTCCGGGGCCATTCGCCAGTTCTGGACGGACGTGGTCTGGGGGGTGCTGGACCTGCTGATCGTAGACCTTCCGCCCGGGACCTCGGACCCGGCGCTGACGGTGATGCAGTCCATCCCTCTGAATGGCGTCGTTCTGGTCACATCGCCGCAGGATCTCGCGGGAATGGTGGTGCGCAAGGGGGCGCAGCTGGCGAACGCGCTGAGGGTGCCGATCATCGGCCTCGTGGAGAATATGAGCTATGTGCTTTGCCCGCAGTGTGCCCACAAGGTCGAGGTGTTCGGACCCAGCCAGGCCGGGCGCACGGCGGCGGCGCTCGGGGTGCCACTCCTTGGCAGCCTGCCCCTCGACCCGGAGATGGCCAGCCGTGCGGACCGGGGGGAGATCGAGCAGTACCCGGCGGAGGCCTTTGCGCCGCTGGCCGATGCCGTGTGGGAGCGCATCCCGGCGACCAAGTGCACGCCGGCGTTCGGGTGAGTCTACCCCCTGCCACCCGGGCGCGGACCGGCCGACGCAAGGCCGGAGAGCATCCTATCCAGCCGGGGCGTTCGGGAGGTGACGGATGAAGATCGCGGTAGCGACCAACGATGGCTGCACCATCGCCAGGGACCTGGGCCGCGCCGCGTACTATGCCGTGCTGACCGCGGAGGGCGGCCTGATCGTGGGGCGTGAGCTGCGCGAGAAGCAGCCGCGCGGCTGGTACCGGGCTACCGGGCACGCCGAGCACCACGGTCCGGCCTCCAGCGTGCCGGAGACGGTGCAGGGGCACAACCTGCTCGTCGATCCCATCGACGACTGTGCCGCCCTCCTCGCGTCGGGCATCGACCCTGTCAGCCGCGAGCAGCTTGAGGAAGCCGGCATCTGGCCGGTGGAGGTCGAGCCGGGACCGATCGAGCCGGCGGTGCGGGCCCTCATGGCCGGAGTGCTCGTGGGCTGAGCTGGCACACTCCTTGCTGCTCTCCTGCGACAAGTCGCAGGAGGTGCAGCCAATGCCCGACGTTGCCATCACGCAGGACCTCGAGTTCATCGGCCAGGCCATCTTTGATGCCCTGAATGCCCTCGAGCTTGACGACCTCTTCGCCGGCAAGCTGGTCGCCATACACCCCAACGACACCGCCGCAACGCCCGGCAACATCAACGGCGTGACCCACGCCGACACCCTGCAGGCGGTCATCCGCTACATCAAGCGGTTCAACCCGCGGCACATCGTCGTCTCCGGCGGCGCCGGCGCCTCGCAGACGGAGGATGTGTTCCGCTACACGGGGATGATGCAGGTCATCGAGCAGGAAGGGGTCGAGTTCTTTGACCACAACCGTCCTCCCTTCCAGGAGATCACCCTCGAAGCCGGCCCGCAGCGCCAGGTGATGATCAACCCCCGTATCCTCGAGTACGATACCGTTGTCTCGCTCGCCCAACTCAAGCTGCACGAGACGGCCACGGTCACCCTCAGCATGAAGAACATCGCCATGAGCTTTCCGGCGGCCGACTACTACGGCCACCCGCGGGGCTCGGGCGAGATCCACCCCAACGACTTTTTTGGTGACATGCACGAGTTCATTGTGGCCATGATGCAGCGCTTCCCGCCGCATCTGGCCGTCATCGTGGGGCATCCGGCGATGATCGGGACGGGGCCGCTGGCGGGCATTCCCGTAGAGACCGGGCTGGTCATCGCCAGCCGTGACTTTGTGGCCGCCGATGCCGTCGGCGCTCAGCTCTTCGGCTTTAACATGCAGGGGGTCCGGCACATCTTCGAGGCCCATCGTCGCGGGCTCGGCGAAGGCCGGCTCAGCGCCATGACCTTCCCCCGGATGTCCCTCTCGGCAGCCATCGAGGCGTTCACGCGCCTGGCGTACGCGCAGGAGGCGGTCTGGGCCTGAGTGCCCGCCCCGGTCCGGGCACCGAAGCCCGTCAGGGGCTCGGCCCGTGGGCGCCACACTCCACGCCCGACCATCAGGGAGGTGCCGTGCAGACTCGTGCGCTCGAGCCAAACCCCCTGCGCGAGGGGCTGCGTGCGCCAAGAAGGCCAGAGCCCAATGCGATGGTCATCTTTGGCGCTACGGGCGATCTGGCCCGCCATCGCCTTATCCCCGCCCTGTACGATCTGTACGCCGGAGGCTATCTGCCCCGTGGCTTTAGCGCCGTAGGCTTTGCCCGCCGCCCGCTGGGAGATGAGGGCTTTCGCGCCCAGTCCCGCGAGATGTGTCAGCGCTACTGTGAGCTTCAGTTTGCGCCGGAGGTCTGGGAGAGCTTTGCCGAGGGCCTCGTGTACGTACAGGCCGATCTCTCGGAGCGCGAGGGCTACGATCGCCTGGCTGAGCGGCTGGCCGCGCTGGACAGGGAGCGGGGCACGGCCGGTAACCGCATCTATTACCTGGCGACGCCGCCGGACCTCTACCCTGTGATCGCCCGCCTCCTCGGCGAGGCCCGCCTTGCCCAGAGCGAGCGCGGCTGGGTGCGGCTGGTGGTCGAAAAGCCCTTCGGGCATGACCTCCCAAGCGCGCAGGAGCTGAACCGGCTGCTCCGCGAGGTCTTTCGCGAGGACCAGATCTACCGCATCGACCACTACCTGGGCAAAGAGACGGTGCAGAACATCCTCGTGCTACGCTTTGCCAACGCCATCCTCGAGCCGCTCTGGAACCGTCACTACGTGGACCACGTGCAGATTGCGGTCGCCGAGGCGGTCGGGATAGAGGGCCGCGGCGCCTACTATGACCGGACCGGTGCCCTGCGGGACATGGTGCAGAACCACATGTTCCAGCTCCTCACCCTGATGGCCATGGAGCCGCCCGCCTCTTTTGAGGCCGACATGGTGCGCAACGAGAAGGTGCAGGTCCTGCGCGCCCTGCGGCTGCCGCGGGTGGACGAAGTGCCCAGCATCGCCGTGCGGGGGCAGTATGGGGCGGGCTATGTCGAAGGCCGGCCGGTCCCGGCCTACCGGGAAGAGCCCGCGGTCGCCCCGGACTCGCTCACGGAGACCTTTGTGGCGCTCAAGCTCTTTGTGGACAACTGGCGCTGGGCGGACGTCCCCTTCTATCTGCGCACCGGCAAGCGCCTGCCGCGGCGGGTGAGCGAGATTGCGGTCCAGTTCCGGCGGCCGCCCCTGAAGCTGTTCGGGCCGGACGTGCCGGTGCCCCCGGAGCCCAACGCGCTGGTCCTGCGCATCCAGCCGGATGAGAGCGTCTCCCTGCACGTGGTTGTCAAGGTGCCGGGCATGGCGTTTGACGTGCGCCCGGTGTCCATGGCGTTTCTCTACGGGCCGACCTTTGGTCGGGTGCCAAGCGCCTACGAGCGCCTGCTCCTCGACTGCATGCTGGGAGACTCGACCCTCTTCACGCGAGGGGATGAGGTTGAGGCAGCGTGGGAGTTCACCACCCAGATCCTGCGCGGCTGGGAGGCGGCCCCGCCACCGGATTTCCCCAACTATGAAGCAGGGACATGGGGACCGCTCGCAGCCGTCCGGCTGCTCGCCGACGACGGTCGGCGCTGGAGGCGACTGTGAACGCCCGGCAGGCGCGGAGGGGAGGTGCGGATGGTTGAGCGAGTTCGGGTGATGGACCCGGCCCAGATCGAGAAGGTGCTGGCAGAGGCACGACAGGCCTCCCTGGAAGCGGCGGGGCCCGAGAGGCCTGCGGTCCGCGCAACCGCCCTCAACCTGGTGGTCTTTGCCGGCAACCCTGCTGTCGCGGCGGACCTGGCGGCCGCGGCCGCCGCTCTGGCCGAGGAGCATCCTTCCCGCACGATTCTGATCGGCGCCATGCAGCCCGCTGGCGGCGAGGACTGGGAGATCGAGGTGTGGGCGCGCTGCCACCGTGCCATGCCGCGCTACGTCGTGTGTTTTGAGGGGGTACAGATCATGGCCCGGGAGCAGGCGCTCGAGCGGGTGCCGGCACTCATCCTTCCACTCCTGCTGCGCGACCTGCCGGTCGTGCTGTGGTGGCCGGGCGATGTGCCCACGAGGTCGCCGCTGTTTCTGAGGCTGCTCGCCAACGCCGATCGACTTATCGTCGACTCGGCTAGCGCTCCCCACCCTGAGGCGCTCCTGCCGCGGGTCGCGGGGCTGGTGGGCCTCGAGCAGTGCCAATGCACTGTCGGCGACCTTGGCTGGCGGCGCCTCACCCCCTGGCGAGAGTTGACGGCGCAGCTCTTTGACCCGCCCGAATCCCGCGAGTATCTGCCGCACATCGAGCGGGTGCTTGTGGACTGTGCCGAGGCGCCGGAGAGGAGGGACGCGACGCAGGCCTACCTCTATGCAGCCTGGCTGGCCACGCGCCTCGACTGGGCCGCTGCGCCGGAGCCACGCACAACCAAGGGAGGGCAGGAGAGGCTGCACCTGCTGCGGGGCCGCCAAGCCGTCACCGTCGAGCTGGCACGGCTTCCGCTGACGGAAGGCACAGCGGGGCTGCGCCGGGTGCTGCTCCTGGCCTCGCACCCCGATGGCGAGGCGACCTTTGCCATCCGGCGCTCACCCGACGGCACCGCGGCGACGCTCACGACGGACCTCCCGGGCAAGCCGCCGCGCCAGCACACGGTGCGCTACCGTGAGCCGGACCTGCCCCATTTGCTTGGTGAGGAGCTTGGGCTCGTGGCCTTTGACCCGGTCTACGCCGAGGCGCTGCGGCTGGCAACGCTCTTGAGCGCGCCGCCCGCCGCGGGCGAGCTCGGCTGACGGGGCCATCTCTCCTCCCGGCCGCATCGCGCCGGGTGCGGGGTGCCCGCTCCATGCTAGGCCCCGAGCCTCCTGAGATAGCCGATATCGGCGGCGAGCCTGTCCGCGGTGCCCGTCGTCGTATCGAAATCCTCCACGGAGAGGTACCCCTGATAGCCGACGGCCTCTAGGTCCGCGATCACCTGGGCCCAGTCGACCATGCCCTTCGCCAGCGGAGCCGGCCTCGGGGCCCAGCGCAGGGTGCCGAGAGAGTCCTCCTCCTGCGGATACCAGGCATAGTTCTTAACATGGACGTGTGCCAGGTACGGCCCGAGGAGCTCCATCCCCATGCGCCACGCCTCGTACCCCTCGCAGACCATGTTTCCGGGGTCATAAATGGCGCCGACGAGGTCCGGGTCGAGCCCGTCGAGCAGGCGATGGGCCAGCCCGGCGGAGGGGATGATCGTGCCCATGTGGATCTCTACCAGGACCCGCACGCCATAGGCGGCGGCAAGCCGCGAGATGGCCTGCAGCGCGCGGCGTGCCTCACCGTACAGCTCGCCGTAGGGCCGGCTCCGGTCGTACCGCGGCACGCCGAGGCGCACCATCGGGGCGCCGAGGACCGTCGCAGCGCGCATAACCCGCTCGGCGCGCTCCTCATCCTGGCAAGGGAGGTAGGTGGCCAGCGCCGAAACGCTCAGGCCGGCGCTGCGGGTCAGGTCGCGCAGGGCGGATGCCTGCTCCACGATGGTCGAGAGGTCCACGGTGCTGCGGTTGTTGCCCCAGAAGGAGGGCGGCTGATCGGCCATGGCCGGGTCGATCTCCTGGACCCGCCACTCGACGCCATCGTAGCCGAGCCGGCTGAGCAGGTCGACCGTCTCCTTGAGGTCGTAGTCGGGCATACACACGGTAAACACGGACAGTCTCATGGGGAGTTCCCTCCTCCGAGTCACGAACGGCTCCCAAGAAGGTGAGACCTGCGACGTCTTCCGCTTCTGAGCAGTCGCGTCGCGCCCCTCGCGCCGCCGGCGCCCGGAACGCCAATCCCAACCGGCTCAGGGGCGGACAGGTTCACGTTGCCTGTCGATGGTTGGGGCGGAACGAGTACCGCAGCGCTCGGTCCCAGCCCCCGAAGGGGGCTGTGCCTTTCTCAGCCCGACGCTCAAGCGTCGGGCGGCAACGCGGCGCCTCAGCCGGGGCGCCGCGCGGGGCTGAAAGCCCCGCGCTGAAAAGCGTCGAAGCCCCTTCGGGGCTGGGTTCAGGAGGGGGTAGGCACTGTTTCGCCGCGCGACCGTGAGGGTGACACAGCTACCCACCGACTGATCGCATCGCATCTGGCGGCTTGTGGGCTGCCGCGCCAAGGGCTTCCGCCCCGCTGGTAGCCACCTGCCCGCCGCTGAACCCAACCGGTGCGGTCCCGTGCACCCACGGCCAGATCACTCCGCCCCAATCTCCCTCAGGATGGCGCGCAGCGCCCTGATGGCCACCCGGAAAAGCTCCGGCTGAGTCTGGCCGCCGCTGCGGCCGGCCACCGAGAGGTGCGGCTCGAGGGACAGAAAGCCGTCGAACCCCCGCTGGTGAAGGGCCGCGAGCACCTCTCGCACCTCGCCGTCGCCCTCGCCCGCGGGACAAACGGTGTGATCGCTGAAGCGCGCATCCTTGATGTGCAGGTACGCGATGGAATCTGCCAGGAGCGGATAGGCGTCGGTGAACGGTCGCACCCCATCGAGCACATAGTTGGCCGGGTCAAAGATGGTGCGCCACTGCGGGCGGTTGATGGTCCGGATGATGTCTAGGCAGCGCTCGGGCAGGTCGCCGTAGATGCCGCGCTCGTTCTCGTGGCCGATGGTCACCTTGCGCCCGTCAGCCGCCTCGGCGAGGGCCTGCAGGCGGGCCATGACCTGCTCCCGGTAGCGCGGTGCCTCGCCGTAGACGTAGAAGGAGAAGAGGCGGATGAACGGCGCCCCGAAGAACTCGGCGAGGTCCAGCGCCCGACGGAAACGCTGAAGGTGGGGCTCGAAGGGCTCTTCGATCCCGATCTTGCCGATGGGCGAGGCGATGGCGGAGACGCGAAAGCCCCGCCGCTCGAGCTCGCTGCGCACGCGCTCGGCCTCGGTGTCGGTGAGGTCGAGGACATTCTTGCCCCAGACGCCCCTCAGGTCCAGGTGGCGAATGCCCTCGCTCTCGAGGAGGTCGAGTTGCTCGGCAAGCTCGGGCGAGATTTCGTCCCCAAAGCCGGTGAGGGTGAACATGGGTGCGCTCCTTTCCGGGGGTGGGCAATGTGAACGGGCTGCGGAATGTATGATACTCGGAGAAGGCGCGCGGGCCAAGTGGCAGCGTCCCCGTTGTTTGCCTTTGACCTGTGGCCTTCAGAGGGCTAGACTCCATACCAGCGCGTGCGTGCACCCTGGCAGGGGGCCTCGCCCGGAGCGTCTCAGCGAGGGGGTTGGCGGTGGCGATCATCACGCTCCTGACCGATTTCGGTCTGGCCAACGCGTATGTCGGCATCATGCGCGGGGTCATCCTCGGAATCAACCCTGCGGCAACCATCGTCGACCTGACCCACGAGGTGCCACCACAGGACATCGGCTACGCTGCCTTTGAGCTGGGTACGGCCTGGCGCTACTTCCCGCCCGGCACCATCCATGTGGTCGTCGTCGACCCGGGGGTTGGCGGTGAGCGGGCGGCTATCGCCGCCCGCGTGGGCGAGCAGTGCTTTGTGGCGCCGGACAACGGAGTTCTGAGCTACGTCCTCGCCGAGGGCCCTGCGGAGGTCGTCCGGCTTACGGAGCGGCGCTACTGGCTGCCGCACACCAGCCACACCTTCCATGGGCGGGATATCTTTGCGCCCGTCGCGGCGCACCTGTCGCTCGGCGTGGCCCTCGCCGCGCTGGGCCAGCCCCATGAGAGGCCGGTGACCTTTCCGCTGCCGCGGCCGGTGCGTCGCCCCGACGGCACCTGGCTGGCCCACGTCATCCACGTGGACCGCTTCGGCAACCTCGTGACCTCGCTTCCCGCTTCGTGGCAGCCCCGCGAGGGGATCGCCGGCGCGCTGGTCGCGGGAGTGCGCGTCGATGCCGTGGTGCGCGCCTACGCCGAGGCTCCCGAGGGGGCGCCGGCCATCCTGGAGGGCAGTGCCGGCTATCTGGAGATTGCCGTGCGCAACGGCAGCGCACGGGAGAGGCTGGGCGTAGCCGTTGGGGCCGAAGTGGTCTTCCTCACCTGCCGTTGAGGGAGACCGCACGGCGCGGGGAAACCGCTGGCACCCGCAGCAACGGCCCCCGAGCGCCCGGCCGGATCAGGCCTGCGCGCTCGCCCGGTGCAGGTTGCCTCGCTCCTCGTACCGTCGGATCGCCTCCTCGATCTCGGCCAGGGCAGCAGCCGCAGGCTCCCAGCCCCGGGGCTCGACGCCGATCCCCTCAAGGTCCTTGTAGACCTGGAAAAAGTGTGCAACCTCGGCGAGAAAGTGCCGCGGCACGTCGGGGAGGTCCTGATAGTCGGTGAAGAGCGGATCGCTGGCAGGGACGGCAAGGACCTTGTCATCGGGGATGCCCCGGTCCAGCAACCGGAAGATGCCGAGGGGTCGCGCCTGGATCACGCAACCCGGAAAAGTCGGCTCGCTGACCATGACCAGCACGTCCATCGGGTCGCCGTCATCGGCGAGCGTGCGGGGGATCAGCCCATAGTCTCCCGGGTAGTACAGGGCGGAGTAGAGGACGCGATCGAGCTTGATCACGCCCAACTGCTCATCGTACTCGAACTTGTTGCGGCTGCCCTTGGGGATCTCGACGACGACGTGCACAACCCGCGGGGGCTCGGGCCCCGCCGGGAGGTCGGTCCAGAGATTCGACTGCAGCCCCATCGATCCTCTCAAGTTGCCTCCTTCGCTGTGCTGCGGCGCCCTCAGCAGAAGCTATACCACACTTGCAGCCCCTGAGAGCCCATGCCGGCGGACGAACAGCCGGTAGATGGGCCGGTCGCGCCCTCCCAGGTCGTACTTGTACCGCTCGTTGCCCTGCATAAAGTCAAACTCGCGCCGCCCCTCCTCGATCGCCTTGCGGATGCGCAGGCCAAAGAGCACAATGCCCGGGCTCAGGCTCTGCCAGGTCCGCGGGTCAAAGCCCGAGTTGTACACCAGCACCGACTCGGCGTACCGGAAGCAGAAGATACTCGCCGCCAGCTTCCCATCGAGAGTGAGGAAGCTCAGGTCGAGCCAGCCGTTCTCCAGCGCCATCCTCGCCACCAGGTCGAAGAAGCGACGCATCCGGGGATCGCGCATGAAATCAGCCTTGTCGGGCGTTGAGGCCTCGTGGAGGGCGACAAAAGCTGCCAGGTGGCCATCCAGTGCGGCTGTGTCCCCGACCTCCAGGACGCCCACCTCGGTCGTCCGCGCGGCCCGGGCCATCTTGCGGCGCAGCTCGTGTCGCTCTTTCCTGCCAAGGACCGCGAGGTACTCCGGCCAGGTCCGTGGCAGGGGGATGTAGGGGCAGACGTCCTCCTGTACCACCTGCACCCCGAAGCCGGCTTCCCTCGCCAGCTCGCCAAAGGCTGCGGCCGTGGGAGAGGAGGCCGGCAGACAGTGGAGATCGATCCACTCCCATCCCTCCTCCCGGAGCACGGCGTCGAAGATGGCCCGGTACACCTCGCGGGCGTGGGCCCCGTCGACCACAAAGTCGAGATAATCCGAGACCTCGGTGCCACCGACGAACAGGAGCGTGTTGTGGGGTGTGGCCTCCGGCCGCGGCACCGGGCGCTCGTAGCTCAGGTCCGGCACCGGCTGCCGCGGGTCGGCATCGACCGGCGCCAGAAAGAGCGGAGCGACGCCCAGCAAGCTGCCATCCCCGTCGCGCACCGTCATGAGCCGCAGAGCTCCCTCGCGGCCAAAGACCTTCCACCACGTTGCCATCCACTCCGGCCGCAGGAAGAGCGTGTCGACGGCGCTGCGGGGCAGGAGCGCCGCCCACTCGTCACGCAGAGCGTCGAACGCTGAAGGGTCCGTGTGTACCTCGACGCGCATGGGCTATTTCCTGAGCTGAACCACGAGGCGGCAACAGGGATCGCCCTTCGCCAGAGTCGCCGGGACGAGAAGCTCGAGGGGCGTGTCGCTCAGCATGCCATGGTCTCCCTCCATGGCAATGTCACAGAGCTGTGCGAGCTCTTGATCGGTCGCGCCCAGCCGCTTCCAGGCCTCGACCAGCGGGCAGTACCGGAAGCGTATCTCACAGCGCTCGGACGATCGCTCGGCGACCTCCTTCTCAAAGATTTCCTGCCGGCCGGGTCGCATCTGATGCTCGACAAAGTCCTCGGGCAAGCGCATCGGCCCGCCAGCCCTGCCCTTGACCTGTCCGTATCGAAAGATGGCGCGCCTGGCGACGGCCTCAGCCTTCTCATTGCCAAAGGCGGCCTGCATCTCCTTGAAGAGCAGGTACAGGTACATGGCGCGATCCTCGATCGCGCTGCGCACCGCCTGGGTCATCTCATCTCGTACCATAGCCCCGTTCCTTCCGAATCATCTCCGCCTGCCGCGACCCGGCTGCCGGGCGCCGCGTCGCGGCGTGCCACATCTCGGGCAAAAGAGCGCATCCCGATAAAAGCTGGCGCCACACCAGTAGCAGTACCGCGCCAGGCGGCCCTCGCCCGATGCGCCCCGAGCTCGGGCCCGGCCGGCAGTAGTGCTCCCCCCTGCCCGCATACCCGCTCCCTGCGCCACAGGAGCTCTGCCCCGTAGCCGCAGACCAAGTGCGCCTGCCAGCGCCAGCCCGGCCAGGCCCAGGAGCGCCCGGGTAGCCCGCTCCTCGGCGTCCCTGCCGGGCCTGCTCGTAGCGGCCACGTCGTCGTAGCGGGGCGGAGCCGGGGTTGGCAGGTCCAGCACCTCCGAGACGAGGCGCGGGTCGCGCTTGCTATAGCCGATCTGCCAGCGGACCTCGTCGCCGGGCGCCACAGGGCCGACAATGCGCCGGTGCTCTGTCAGCCCTCCTTCCGACTGGCTCTGCGTCGTCGCCGGCGGAGAGAGCACGAGATCGCTCGCCCCAATGGGCTCTCTCAGCTCCAGGACCAACTCGTCGATTGCACAGTCGGCCTGATACGCAAAAGTCAGGCGCCGCGCCGGCCCTCCCTTCTCCAGCACATCGTGGTAGTACTCGAGCCGGAAGTGTGGCCAGCGCGTCTCGCAGGTCACGAGGACGGCCATGCCATCCCTGGCGACGGCAGGCCAAAGGCTGTGAAACTCTCCGCCCTCGTCAATTCCCGCGACAAAGCTCGGCTGGACGGGCAGGCGGAAGGCAATGCGTGCCGGCAGCGGCGTCCCGGCGGCCAGTTCGCCCCGGTAGGCAAAGAGGACTTCTGGCCGGTCGTACTCAGGCCAGATGGAGATGATGAGCGAGGCGAGGCGCTGAGGCGCGCCGGCGGGCCGCGCATGGGCCGAGCCCGGCACGCACTGGAGGAGCACCACCAGGGCAAGCCCCAGGCGGAGCAGGCCTCTCAACCGCCGCCTTCACCTCCCCGTCCAGATTGCACCCGGAGATTGTGGGAATGACCGACCGGCCTGCCACGGCCCGCACCATCGCCGCCCCGTTGCCCCTAGCTCTGCAGCCCGTGAAGCGCGGCAACCCGGGCCAGGATCGGCTCGACCGACGGCTCGGGTGAGGGCGCAGGGCCGAGCGGATCCCCCGCCTCCTCGCCTGCGAGGACCGCCAGACTGGCCAGCACCGAATGCCCGAGGGCCAGCGTGTCGTAGCCGCCCTCGAGCGAGAGGACCAGCCGGCCGCCGCAGCACTCTTCAGCCAGGCCCTTGAGGATGCGCACCAGCCGGCCAAAGCCCTGCACCGTCGCCTGAAAGCCGGCGAGCGGATCCCGCCAGTGGGCGTCATACCCCGCGGAAACGAGGACGAGCTCGGGCCGGAAGCGCCGCGCCGCCGGAACGAGGAGCTTCTCGTAGGCCAGCGACAGCCCCTCATCGCCCGTGCCTGCCGGCAGCGGCACATTGATGATATTGCCCACACCGCGCTCTTCGGCCCGGCCCGTACCCGGGTAGTAGGGGTACTGATGGGTCGAGAAATAGAGCACGGAGGGGTCCCGCTCAAAGGTCTCGGCCGTGCCGTTGCCGTGGTGCACATCGAAATCGGCGATCAGCACCCGGGCGGCAGCGCCCGAGCGCACGGCATCGCGTGCCGCGACGGCCACATTGTTGAGCAGGCAGAACCCCATGCCGCGCCCGGGCAGGGCGTGGTGGCCCGGCGGCCGTACGAGGGCAAAGGCGTTCTCGACCTCGCCACGCAGCACGGCCAGCATCGCCTCGCGCACGGCTCCTACCGCTCGCAGAGCCGCCGCATAGGACCCGCGCGAGACATAGGTATCGAGGTCCAGCCATCCTCCGCCCCCCTCGGAGCGCCGCCGGATCAGGTCGACGTAGAGGGGTTCGTGCACCGCCATCAGCACCGAAGGAGGCACATCCGCGGCCGGAATGGCGACCAGTCGCTCGAGGATGCCGCTCTGTTCGAGCGTCTGCATTGTTGAGACCAGGCGACCGCTGTTCTCGGGGTGATGCTCCATGTCGTGCGCCAGGAACAGCGGATCGTAGACGTAGCCGGTCGCCATGACGCTCCTCTACATTTGCGCGGCCCAGTTGTTGGGATTATAACAGGGAGCAACACGGGCGTCAATCGAGTGTGGCGGGGGGCGCAGTTCGAGTTTCGGGCAGTTCGCGTCCAGGCGCGCCGTCACGGGCCCCTGCCCCGGGCGCATTCCCCGTCCCCTCCCCAGGCGGACGCCGCGGCGTCCGCCTGGGGAGGGGAGATAGCTGAAGCTGGGTGTTCGGCGGCAGGGGTGCGCTTGCGCGGATGTGACATCCGGGCTTTTCTGCGCGTCTTGGGATTGAGGGACCATCCGCCTTGGCGCAGCACGGAAGCGCCCGATCCGGGAGGAGAGGAAGGAAGGATGAGGAAGATCAGCCTGCTGGTTGCCGTGGCGCTGCTGCTCACGGCCGCGGCCTGTGGACCGTCCGCAGCACCGACCGAGAGCACCTCGGCGCCGGTGACAACCTCTGAGCCACCGACCGAGCCGCCTGCCACCGTGCCCCCGACCGCGACGCCCGAGCCGCCGACGCCGCCGCCCGCCACGGAAACGCCCGCTCCGCCTACTGAACCGGGAGAGGTCAAGGTCCAGGTCTACTTCACCGATGAGAACCGCTTCAGTGCCGGAACGCCGCCTTTCGAGGTGGCCGTAGAGCGCCTGGTTCCGGCCTCGGCCAATCTGCCGGAGGCCGTGCTGCAAGAGTTCTTCAAAGGGCCCACGGAGGAGGAGCAGGCGCGGGGGTTGCGGGCCATTACCAGCGGCTTCACCGGCTTTGGCGCGCTCGAGGTGAAGGACGGCATCGCCCGGGTCTACCTCACCGGGCCGTGCGCCAGCCATGGCGCCGCCTACAACGTCGCCGCGCTGATCATGCGGAACCTCTCGCAGTTCGAGGAGATCCGCGCCGTCAAGATCTATGACGCCGAGGGCGTCACCGAGGAGCCCGAGGGAGAGGTCAACTCGATCCCGCCGTGTCTTGAGCCCTGAGCGAGGAGCGCCCATGGACCAATCGCCCTACCGTGCCGCGTTGCGCCGCAGGCTGCTCGCGCTCCCGAAAGAGCAGCTCGTCGCCATGCTGGAGGATGCGGCAAAGAACTGGCTGGCGCACGATGGCCTCTGGTTCCAAACAGCCGAGGCCCGGAATGGCATGGAGGCCGCCATCGCGCTGGACGCGGCCGCCTGGGAGCAGTTCTCTGCCATCGAGGCACGCCGGATCATGGAGCGGCATGGCATCACGCCTGGCGGCGGGCTGGACGCGCTTCAGGAGGTGTTGGGCTATCGCTTGTACGCGTACATCAACACGCAGGAGATGATTCGCCCGGCGAGGAATACCCTGATCCTGCGCATGAACGAGTGCCGCGTGCAGGCAGCCCGCCGGCGAAAAGGGTTGCCCGATTTTCCTTGCCGGCCGGTCGGGCTTGTGGAGTACGCCAGCCTGGCGCGGGCCGTCGACCCGCGGATCGTCACCCGGTGCCTGGCCTGCCCGCCCGACCCGCATCCGGCGGAGTACTGGTGCGCCTGGGAGTTTACTCTGGGCTAAGGGCGGACAGCCTCATTCGCGCGTAGGGCGGGGGCATTGCCCATCGAGGGACCCCCACCCCTAACCCCGCCCCCGCGGCGCGGGGGCGGGGTATCTAGAATGGGAGGGGGTGTTCGCGGGCGGCTTCGCCGCCCGCGAACACCCCCTCCATAGGATAGGACGCCCCCTTCCCCGCCGCTGGGGCGGCGGGGAAGGGGGCCGGGGGGATGGGGTACCCTCAGGCAAGGGCCGAGGCGCGCCGTGCCCGGGCTGGGGGCCAGGGAATGCCTTGGGGTAGGGGCGCTACCGTGCGAGGCGCGCTACGCGACCGCTCAGGAGTGGCAGGGGCAGTGGTGAGGGACGAGGACCTGAAAAGGCCAAACTTCAACATAGACTGAACCTCTTGAGCAGGCCAAACATGACAGACGAGATTACCATTCCCTCTCGGGCCATGGTCATCATGGCCCATCCCGACGATGCCGAGTTCGTTGTCGCCGGAACCGTTGCCCTGTGGGCGCAGAGGGGCTCGGCTATCTGCTACTGCCTCTGCACGAGGGGGGATAGGGGGTCGAACGATCCCGGTATCACGCCGTGGGCGCTTGCTCGCATCCGCGAGGAGGAGCAGCGGGCCGCCTGTGCCATCCTCGGCGTGCAGGAGCTGGTTTTCCTGGACTATCCCGATGGCACGCTCGAGCCGACCCTGGCCCTGCGCCGCGACCTGACACGCGAGATACGCCGCTTCCGGCCTGAGGTGGTGATCACTACCGACCCCACCGCCCGCTTTCACGGCGACCACTACCTGAATCATCCGGACCACCGGGCTGCCGGCTCCGCAGCGCTCGATGCCGTCTTCCCCTCGGCGGAGACGCGCTACATCTTTCCCGAACTCCTCGCGCAGGGCCTTGAGCCGCACCGGGTGCATGCCGTGTACATCCACGGCGCGGCCGAGCCCAACGTGTGGATCGACATCGAGCCGGTCCTGGAGATCAAGGCCAAAGCCCTGGCTGCGCACAAGAGCCAGGTCGGCGATGCGCCCGTGCTCGAGTGGCTGCGCGGCATGGCGCGCGAGCAGGGGCGCGCCAGAGGCCTGCGCGCCGCCGAAGCGTTCCGGCGGATCGTCATCAACGACCGAGAGGCCTAGGGCGGCCGGGACCGCCGCAGGGGCCGTCACTCCGCTTGCGGGGACGCACCCGTCTTCAGCCCGGCCAGCGCCTCAAGGACGGTGATAAGGGCCGAGTTGTCCATCTCGCCCTGGCCCGCAGCCACGAGCGACCCGTACAGCTCATGCACCAGCGCAGTGCCCGGCAGGGGAGCGCCATACTCCCGGGCCGTGCTGAGGGCGATCCTCAGGTCCTTGTGGTGCAGGTGCGCTTTAAAGCCCGGAGCAAAGCGGCGCTCCAGCATGCGCAGCCCATGGTTCTCCAGGATGCGGCTGTAGACGGCGCCGCCCAGCAGCGCCTGCCGCACCCGCAGCGGGTCGACGCCCGCCTTCATCGCCAGGACCATCGCCTCGGCGACGGCCTCGACCATGAGCGCGGCAACCAGCTGGTTGCAGGCCTTGGCGACCTGCCCGGCGCCGGCCGGGCCGATATGGGTGATCGTCTTGCCCATGGCCTGCAGCACCGGCATCACCCGCTCCAGCGCTGCGGCGTCTCCACCGACCATGATGGAGAGCGTTCCCTCGCGCGCACCTGTCTCTCCGCCGGAGACCGGCGCATCCAGCATCGCTGCTCCGAGGGCCTCGGCCTCAGCGGCAAGGCGGCGGGCCAGCGCGGGCGAGCTCGTGCTCATGTCCACGATCACCTTGCCCGGCGACAGGCCCTCGAACACGCCGCCGGGCCCGGCCACGACCTGCTCTACATCGGGCGCATCCGGCAGGCAGAGGAGGATGACCTCGGCGCGCTCGGCAACGCCGCGGGGCGAGCCACCATCCTGAGCGCCCGCGGCGACGAGCTCCTCGACCTTGCTACGGCTGCGGTTGTGCACAACGAGCGGAAAGCCCGCCTTGAGGACGTTGAGGGCCATGGGCTTGCCCATGATGCCGAGGCCGATAAAGCCGACCGTTGGCTTGGACATATTTGCCTCCTTTTCCTGCCTTGAAGAGGGCCCCGATGGCCGGCGTCCTCGCCCGGCGAGTCGCTTCCGGCGGTATACCCCCACCCCTACTGGAGTTTGGCCTTTTCATGGCCTTGCCGCGCATCACCTGTTTCAGGAATCCTGAAGGGGCGTGTGACACGCCTCGCGTCGTCGCTGCCCTCGCCCGGCGCCCCCATACGCGGAAACTTGAGGGGCTGTCGCCCCGCGGATCTGGCGTGAGGACGAGTCCAGCGGCAGTGCCGGTGAACGGAGTGCCTTCTCCGGCCATGGCCCCATCCCCCTGCCCCCTTCCCCGCGGCCGCGGGGAAGGGGGTTTATGTTAACAGGGGGTGCTGGCGGGCAGCTTCGCCGCCCGCCAGCACCCCCTTGTTTGCTCTTCCCCGCCCCCGCCGCGGCGGGGGCGGGGCGGGGGGTGGGGGTACCTCCCTCAAAGAAGACGCCGTCGCCCTCGTAGAGTTACTGCGTATGCTGCGCGCCTCTCCCCCAAGCGGGCACGTCGTGCCCGCTTGGGGGAGAGGGCCATTCTCTAAAGGTGTTTTGGGCTCCGCTGGCGCGCCGCGGCGCGCCAGCGGAGCCCAAAACACCTTGCATTGTCTTTCCCCCTCCCCGGAAAGGCCAGAGTCGAGCAGGTGTGGGGGCAGCACTGCGCAGACTCGAGCATCTGGCCCCCGCAGGAGGACCGGCGGGTGAAAGCTGACGATAGTCCCAAAAGGCCAGGCTCGGTGAGGGCGGGCGAACGGCCCGGCCTCACCCCAGCCCCCGGTAATAGGCCTCGACCGCCTCATAGTCTACGGTCTCATCCAGCGGCATGCCGAGGCGCTGGTAGAGGGTGCGACGCCCGCGCATGTCGGCGAGGAGGATGGCCCGGGCATGCACGGCGACCTCCTCGGCGATCTCGAGCGGCACGACGAGCACGCCGTCATCGTCACAGCCGACGATATCGCCGGGGCGCACCTGAGCGCCGCCGCAGCCGATGCGCGTGTTGACCTCCACCAGCTCGATGCGTCCGGGGATGATGGTGCGGCCTCGGGCGCGGGCACAGATGGGCGTGCGCTGGCGGACGAGCTCGGCCGTGTCGCGGCAGTAGCCGTCGGTAACGATGCCGACGGCACCGGCCGCCACTGCACCCAGGCTGTTGTTGGAGCCCCAGTAGCCGACCTCGCCGGAACCGCCCGTGTCGGTGACGATCACATGGCCGGGCCTGATCAGGCCGTCCAGGCTGGGGCTGGGCACCTCCCTGAACCAGTGGCCGTGGGCGTTGACGATCTCCTCCGTGGAGTGCAGCCGCCACATGGGACGGTTGGCGGGCACGCAGCGCAGGGTGAGCGCTACGCCCCAGAACTTCATCCCCGGCCACAGCGGGCGGATCTCGGGCCACATCAGGCCGATGCTAAAGTAGCCGATGCCATCCATGGCATCACACACGTCGACAACACGCAGGTACTTGTAGAGTGGGAGCAAGCCGAAAGGGTCCTGTGTCGGTGCGGTGCGCGTCTGCTGCATAGTACCTCACCTCGGCTGCATTCTTGCCCGTGGCACGTCAGCGGGCCTTCAGGCCCTCGGCCACCCTGGCGGTGCGCCGCGCCAGGTCGGAGATGCGGTTGTCATGGTAGCCGACTACCACCGACGTGACGCGGTCGCTCAGCGGCGCCACCCAGCGCTCCGGCAGCCGACGCGCTCCGAGCAGCGCCCCGATGATCGAGCCGGCCGTCGCGCCGTTGCAGTCGGTGTCGAGGCCGCCCATGACGGCGATGGAGATGGTCTTGCCCAGGTCCATCTCGCCGTAGAGGAGGCCGAGCAGCACGATTACGGCGTTGTTGATGGTGTGGACGACGGTGTAGTGCCCGTAGCGGACCATCAGCGCATCCCACGCCTCCTGCCAGGTGCGGTAGGTGCGATGGGCAGAGATCGTCTCGCGGACGGCCTCGGCCAGCCGCGAGCGAGCGGGAATCTCCGCAAGTCCCGCTGCCAGCACCGTGTCGAGGTCGTCACTGACCAGGGCGGCGGCCAGCATGGCGGCGACCCACATCTCGCCATAGACCCCGTTCTTCACGTGCGAGACGACCGCGTCCCGGTAGGCAAACTCGGCCGCCAGCTCGGGCAGGCCGGGCGCGACGTAGCCAAAGGCATCGGCGCGGATCTGGGCGCCGATCCACTCGCGGTAGGGGTTGCGGTAGGTCGCCGAGCGCGGGGGGCGCAGACCGTTCACCAGGTTGTGGTAGGCGACCCGCTCGGCGGTGTAGACCAGGTGGTAGGGAAGCATCCCCAGCCAGGAGTCGGCGACCTGATCGCTCGTGAACCCCGGGCCAAAGCGCTCAAAGTAGCTCAGGCCAAGGATGGTGTAGTCGATATCGTCGTCGCGGGCCATGTACCGGATGTAGCCTCGCGCCGTCTCCCGATAGTTGGGGTGTAGGGCAAGGCCTTCGGGGAAGGGCTCGATCACCGGGAAGTAATCGTCGAGAGGGTAGCTGTCCGCCGCTCGCAGGTACTCCTCGATCCGCTCGCGGGTCCAGCCCTCAACCGGCTTGCCCAGGGTGCAGCCGGCGCAGCGCCCCAGCCAGGCGCCGAGGATGCGGTCGTAGAGCGCGTCCGAGTCGAGCCGACAGTCGAGGCGCCGCGGGCCATCGGGCCGCGCGGCCCGGATGCCGTCGAGGGTGACCGGCTCCTCGTAGGGGAAGCTCGGCTCGGGGCGGAGGTTGTCCAGCGCGGCATAGAGCGCCTCGGCGGATTCGATATCGCCCGGCAGGAGGCTGGCGACCTCGGCGTCAAAGCCGGTTGTGTCGCAGCCTTCCTCCCGGCGCTGGGTGATCTCGTCGCGAAGGAGCTGCTTGAGGGTGTAGTAGTCCATGGCAGGTCCTTTTCCTTCTAATCGTGGAGTGGTTCACACTCCCTCTCGAACGGACGGACTCCCCGTCCCTGCGGCCTCGCGTGTGGCCTCTGGTTTCTGCCGTCACCCGGCGATGGCCCCCGTGCCCGGCTCGTCGGAGCCCCCACTCTCGCGCTCCCACCGGGCGCGTCAGCCGAGGAGCGGCTGCTGCCGAGCGGCCACCTTCCCACAATCCCACGGCGCCGCCCTGCGGCGGACCCAACAGGGCGGCAGGTTGGCTAGAGTTGTAGGGTCTCGCTGCCGCCGGCCCAGCGAACCTCGATAACAAGCGGGTGGGTGCTACGCGCCTCGATCACCGGCTTTTCCTCGGGCGAGCTGCGGCGCCCGCAGCGCAGGTCGAGCAGGCCCTCCGCCCCGAAGGGGTAGCGGCTCACGCCGTGGGCATCGAGCAGGCGCACATCCCAAACCAGGCGCCCTTTGGGCACGTCGGGCCGCAGGCCAAAGATGTACTCGAGGAGCACGGCGGTCGGCGGCAGCCCGGACCAGCCCACAAAGTCGGGCTTGGCGGGCCGGCCGGGCTGCGGCGCCTCGGGGGCATAGTTCTCCCACACGGTGCCGGTCTGCTCGTAGACGCGCACCACGTTCTCGACATGGTTCAGGGCGATCTCGTGGGCGAGGGCGTCGGCGCCTGCGGCAGTGAGGCCACGCAGCACCATATAGTTAGTCGGCGCCCAGACGCCTCCCAGCCAGTACCCGCCGTCCGCCCGGTACTCGGGATGGTCGGCGGAGAGGCTGGGCACACGGTGCGGACGCCTGAACTCGGCAGGGTTATCCAGATGGCCAATGAAGCGGGCGACCCGCTCCTCCGGGACGACCCCCGCCAGCAGCGCCCAGTAGGCGCCCACGGTCTTGACGGTGGAGAGGCGGCCATCGGCGTGCCGGTCGTAGTAGAAGGCGGTCTCATCGTCCCACATCTGCCCGTTGACGAAGCGGACGAGCCTGGCCTCTTCCTCCAGCAGGTCATCGACGTCGGCCATGCGGCCGAGGGTGCGGGCCATGCGCGCCAGCAGCCGCGCCGAGAGGATCTGCTGCAGGCATGCGTCAATCCAGGAAAGATGCCCATGGCTCAGCCCCGCCGAGCGGCCGGGGGGCACCCGGGGCTGGTTGTCCATGCCCGAGGCAAGGCCACAGGCCCAGTAGGTGCCGTCCTGCCAGGTGTGGTACTCGCGCAGCCAGCGGTGGTAGGCGAGGAGCACCGGGAAGACGTTAGCGAGCCGTGCGCAGTCGGCAAAGGTGCAAAAGTACTCCCACTCCGTCCACGGCATGACATTGGGGCCGGTCGAGGCCGGGTCGAAGCGATGGAAGCGGTCGTCCCCCTCGGCCTGGCCGATCTCGCGGCAGATAAAGCCATCCGGGTGCTGCCGGGCGTAGAGGTTGTCCAGGGTGCGCTGGAAGCAGAAGGCGCGGGAGCCGTACCGGCCAAAGAGGAGGATAAAGGCCGAGTCCCACATGAACAGGCAGTCGTTGAAGGCCGTGTCGATGTAGTTGGCGACAAAGCCGCTCTGGGGGGAGGGCTGCCGGAGGTTGCGGAAGGCCAGCTCCCAGACCTTCCAGTAGCAGGCGATGGTCGAATCGTGCCCCTCCCAGTAGGGCTCGGGGAGGAGGCTCCTGGCCTCGGCAAAGGTCGGCAGCGGTGCCTCCTCGCGCGGCATCGAGCGGAAGACGTTCTCCTCGACGAGGGGGTTCTCGACATAGAAGCGGTAGTAGGTCACTGCGGTTCCTCCCGGTGGGCGTAAGCTTTGGGCGAGCGCCTCGGCGGCGCGGCCGGTGGTACTGGTCGTGGCAGGGCCTTCCAAGGTCTGCAGGCCACGAGGCCTGCACTGTTGGCATTATACGACAAAGGCCGCAGGCGGCGAAAGGAGAGGATTGCTTCTGGGGTAGTTCAGCCTAAGGGGGAGGCTTGTGCTGCTGATGCGAAGACCCCCACCCCCGTCACCCCCTCCCCCAAGGCGGCCCGCAGGCCGCCTTGGGGGAGGGGGTTGTTCTTATGTTGTGTTGGGCGGCAAGAGCGCGCTACGCGCGTCCTTGCCGCCCAACACAACTCTTCAGGGATGGGCCCAAGGCCGTTCCCGCTCCCCCGGCGCGCCGGGGGAGCGGGAACGGGAGGAGGTCGCTACCCTCAAGCCCTAGCCGCCGCGCGGGGCCTTCACCGGAAAGTACACGGTGTAGCGCTCGTCGCGGATCTCATACAGCGGCAGGAAGCGCAGACCGCGTCGCTGCCCGACGGCGCGATAGCCGGGCTGCCAGAAGGTCCACTCCCGCTCGTTGTCGGGCACGAGCACCGACTGCGGGCTCGCCGGGTCCGCCAGCAGGCTCCGCTCCTCGTCGCACAGGCCGGCCAGCACCACCGGCCCATCGAGGAAAGCGACCATGTCGGGCCGGTCGGGGAGCGGGCAGGTGGTCAGGGCCTTGGGCAGCTCCACGCGTACGCGGTCGCCGGACCAGAGGCGCCGAATGCTCCAGAAGGAAGACGGCCCCTGCGCCACGGGCTGCTTCTCACCGTTCACCGAGACCGTGGCCGGCCCGGCGAGCCACCAGGGCAGGCGGACGCGCAGCACGAACTCGACCGGCCGGGCGCAGTCGACGGTGACATCTACGGCCAGGCGATCGGGGCGATGCGTGGCCCCGGTCTGCGGATCGATGGCCAGGGTAACCGACACGGGAACGCCCTCCCGCTGCCAGCTCAGCCGGGAGGGGATGAACTGGGTCACCACCAGGCCGTCCTCGGCCTCGTAGTACACGCTCTCCTCGTAGATGGTGTGGGCCTGCACCAACGTCCCATGGCAGCACCAAAAGTCGTGGGTCGGCGTGCCCCAGCGCTTCTGCGCCCCCGCCTCGAGGGGCAGGAAGTAGGCGACCATGCCGGTCTCGGGGTGCTGCTGGGCGAGGATGCCGTTGTACAGGTTACGCTCCCAGTAGTCGGCGTAGGTGATGTCGCCCGTCCAGCGCAGCAGGTACTCGGCAAGGCGCATCATGTTGTAGACGACGCAGTGCTCCTGGTTCTTGTCGCCGAGGCGGGTGGCCAGCTCTCGCTTGGGAGTCCAGATTTCGCCGCAGGTCTGACCGCCGGTGCAGTACCAGCCGCGCTCGGTGACCGCCTGCCGCCAGTAAGCCTCGACGATGCTGCGCCAGCGCGGCTCGCCGGTCACCTCCCAGGCGCGGGCGGCGCCGTGCACCTCGGGGATGGTGGTGTTGGCGTGCATGAGATCGGAAGAGCACACGTCTGAACTCCAGTCA